>WNGF01000220.1_pt1 | contig 84496 bp, 75 predicted proteins | sample 5400641 | NCBI WGS metagenome assembly WNGF01 (sample SAMN13153371, study PRJNA577476) | soil metagenome | isolation source: 80 cm soil or saprolite under grassland replicate 2 | place: USA:California | collected 2016-06-15 | reverse complement strand
CGCGGCGAGCAGCGCACGGACCTGCGCGGCGGCCGCGCGTACGCCGCGCGCTTCCAGGCCGCACCGGTGGCCGAGCAGTACACCGCCGTCTACCGCCGGGTGATCCACGCACACCAGGCCCGGTGAGGTCGCCGCCCGCAAGCTGGACAAGCCGCGCCGGCTGCCCAGCAAGCCGGCGTGTGATCGGCGACGCACGCTTGGCGGAGATCAACGAGGTGGTGGCCAGCAGCGCTGGCGCTGCGCCCGCGGGACCTGGACAAGGCTTCGGCCTGATCCCGGGCTGGAGAACTGAGCAGGCGCGTGGTGAACGTTACCTGCGGCTGTCAGGAATGGGTGGAGCTGTTAATTTCGTGCCCTCTGTCTGCAGGAGGCTGGTGAAGGTAGTCATGAGGTTCCTGGCCGTCTGTTCGGTCTGGCGTGGGTCGGGTGGTGCTGTGGTCGGGCGAAGTGCCCCATAGCGGGCTAGGCCGACCAGGCCGTGGACGAAGGCCCAGGCGATTGTCGGCAGGTCGCCTTCTCGGCCCGCGGGAACGTTACCGGTGGCCTTGGTGGCGACTTCTTCGAGAACGCTGAAGGCTCGCCGCTGGGCTTGCTCCAAGTCGGGATCCTGGGGACGTACGAGGTCGGCTCTGAACATGAGCTCCAACGTGTTGGGGTCGGTGAGTCCAAAGTCCAGATAGGCGCCGCCCAATGCGGCGAGCGGATCCGCGCCGGTCCGGGTGGCGGCGTCGAGCGCCCTCCGAAGGTCGCCTTCGAGTCGATGGAAGCCTTTGACGGCGAGTGCAGTGAGCAGTCCTGCGCGGTCCTGGAAATGGTACTCAGCCGCGTTGTGCGAGAGGCCTGCTCGCCGCGCGATTGCTCGCAGGCTCACCTGCCCTGGGCCTGGCTTCGCCGCTGCCACCTCCTCGGCCGCGGCATCGAGGAGACGATCTCGCGCGCTGCGTGACCTGCTGCCGGCAACCATCGCCTGAGCGTTTCACGCCTACTTGACACCGTCAAGCAGACCTCGTTAAGGTTCTACTTGACACCGTCAAGCAGACCTCGTTAAGGTTCTGCTTGACACTGTCAAGGAGGCATTATGTGCAGCTCCACAGGTAGCCGCATCCCAGCCCACCGTCCACCGGCCGGCCCTGCTGCGGACGGCCATCTGAGAGTGGGAGACACCGAACGGGACCACGTAACGCTGCTGCTCGGCGAAGCCTTCACGCTGGGACATCTGACGATCGCGGAGTTCGAGACCCGGTGCGGGCAGGTTCCTCGTGCGGTCACTCGTCAGGATTTGCAGAACTTGCTGGGCGACCTGCCCGCCGACCGGGTCGGCCGGATGGTTTCTGCGGGCCGGATGTCGCGTAAGGCGGCGGCCCTGCGTGGGGTGAGGATTCACCTGTTCTGCTACCTCGGCGCTGCATTGATCATGCTGGGCGCCTGGCCGGCCATCGCGTTGATGTTCAATGCCTGGTACTTCTGGCCGGTCTGGCCCATCGTGGGCGGCGGCGTCGGCGTCCTCTCTCACGCCCTACCGGTTCGGTTGATCTTCAGCGCTCACCGGCCCCGCTTCGCCTGACCAGTCAACCCCCTGATCGCAAGCTCCTTGGACGCGTCGGCGTACGAGCGGCTTTGCCCACGGCGGCTGCCGCGGCCCACAGAGAAAGGAAGAACCGTTGAGGAAAACGGCATTGATCACAGGCGCGTCAAGCGGTATTGGCGCGGAGTTCGCCCGTCAACTGGCGCACGAGTATGACCTACTGCTCGTCGCGCGCAGCGAGGATCGGCTCACAGCCCTGCAGTCACACCTCGCATCCGTTCGCCCTGAAGGCGTGTTCCGCATCCAGGTCGTGGATCTGGCCACTCCGACAGGGGTGCAGACACTCCTCGACCGAGTCCGAGACGACGCCGTCGTCGTGGATCTGCTGATCAACAACGCCGGAGTCGGCTCTCACGGACCATTCATGGCCGAAAACCCCGCAGCCATGCTGGCTCAGATCCAGCTCAACTGCCTCTCCCTGGTCTCCCTCACCCGGGCGCTGCTCCCGGCAATGCTGGACCGCGGTCACGGCGGCGTGATCAACGTGGCATCGACGGCGGCCTTTCAGCCCACCCCCACCATGGCCGTCTACGGCGCCACGAAAGCCTTCGTACTGTCGTTCACCGAAGCACTCTGGGTGGAAACCCGGCGCACGGGCGTCGACGTACTCGCACTGTGTCCCGGCCCGACCGAGACGGGCTTCTTCGCCGCAACCGGCCGCAACTTCCTCACCACCCGCCGGCAAACGCCCGGCCAAGTCGTCACCGCGGGCATGCACGCACTACGCCGGCACCGGCCAGTCGTCGTGTCCGGCCTCACCAACAGAGTCAAAGCCCAGGGCTACCGCTTCATGCCACGCAGCATCCTCGCCCGAGGCTCGGCCGCCGTCGTGCGTGACCGCGGCTGAGGCGGCAGGCGGCAGAGGGCCGGACGGCGTTCGTCGTGCATCGCGAAGGTGGAGCTACAGCGCCGCGGACACGGCTCCCGGACCAGGCCCGCAGATGTCGCATCGGCACCACCTCCGCCAGCGCTGCGCCAGCAGTGGTGATCGCCCGGTGGAAGAACGCCCGCGCGGCGGTGCCGGCGTGCCGTGGCGGTACCGTGCACCGCGTCAACGTTCGTATGCTCGGGATTCCGCAGGATGGGGAACCGATCGACTGGATTTGGGGCGGTCAGCCGTGCAGCGACCAGACTGGGCACCTGAGGACGTCAACATCGATGTGCCGAGCCCGGCGCGGATGTACGATGCGCTGCTCGGCGGTACGCACAACTTCGCCGTCGATCGGCAGGCCGCGGCCCAGGCGGTGGCCCTGGTTCCCGACCTGCCCAATGTGGCGCGCAGCAACCGGGCGTTTCTGCGCCGCGCGGTGCGGTATCTGGTCGGCGCCGGCATCCGGCAGTTTCTCGATATCGGCGCCGGTGTTCCCACTGTTGGCAACTCGCATGAGGTTGCCCTCCAGGCCGATCCGGCGTGCCGGGTGGCCTACATCGACATCGACGCGGTCGCGGTCGCCCACGCCCAGGCGATCCTGGCCGGAGAGCCCAACACCATCGCCATCCAGGGTGACCTACGCGCCCCGGACCGGCTGCTGGCCGACCCGCGGCTGCGTGCGTTCATCGACCTGGACCAGCCGATCGGGGTGCTGCTCGTGGCGGTGCTGCACCTGCTCACCGACGCCGACCACCCGCACCGGGTGGTGGCCGCCCTGCGGGAGGCGATCGCACCGGGCAGCTACCTTGCGATCTCGCACCTGAGCAGCGCCCAGCGGCCCGACGACGCGGCCCGGCTCGGCGCGCACGCCGCCACCCGCACCGGGGTGCCGATCATTTTCCGGTCCCGGGAAGAGATCACGGCGTTCTTCGACGGGCTCACGGTCGTTGATCCCGGGGTGGTGGAGCTGCCGGCCTGGCGGCCGGAGACCCCCGATGACGTGGACGAGGCGCCCGGCCGGTCGCTAGGTCTGGCCGGCGTTGGGCGCAAGGAGTAGAACCGGTACCGGCGTCCACGCCGCTCACGCCCGATCTCACCCCCCGGTACCAACGCCCGGGGTCGCTCGGTTCGCCCGCCGCTGGGCCCGGGCGTGCGGTAGGGCGTTCATGCCGCTGCTGAGGATCGAGCGCGGGGTCATGGCAGGGTGAGCCGGACCTTGAGCCGCAGGTACTCGCCGTACCGTCTGGCAGCCTGGTCGAGGGCTTCGATCTGTGGGGATGTCAGGGCACGGTAAGGCCGCAGGTCGAACTGCACGTGGTCGTGGGCGATGGTGCGCCGCATGGCGGCGAGGAGTTGTGCATCGACCAGGGCCATCCCGGCCGCGGTCTCCCGGGTGCGTGGCACGTCGGCGGCGGCATCGAGCACCCAGCGGGAGTCCTGGTAGCCGCGGTACGTCTCGTCGAGGATCTGTAGGAGGTGGCCTGCGGGCTGCTGCGGTCCGCCGGGGGCATCGGCGGGGGCGTGCCAGAAGGTGCGCCCGTCGTGTTGGAACGAGTCGAGCCGATCACGCACCTGCTGCAGGCCGGCGCGCACGTCGGTGAGGCTGAGCGTCGCCCAGTAGGCGAGGTCCCGTTCGGTCGCCGGGCCATGCCCGGTGAAGTAGCGCAAGGCGAGCTCGGCCAGGGCCTCGGTCCGGCCGAGCCGGCGCGGTGTCGGCACGCGTTCGCCCATGAGTGCGTAGGTGTGCTCGGCGTCGACGATTCCTCCGCTGCAGATCAGCCCGTCCAGCTCGGCGTGGGCCAGCAGGATCATCAGCATCTGCCCGCTGCCCGGGATACCGCGTTCGCGCAGCTCGTCAGCCAGCTGCGCGCGGGTGAGCTGTCCGCGGCTCGCCAATGCCTCCGTGACGGCGGCGACCGCCTGGTCGATGGAACGCTCGTCGAGGCCGTGGGTGTTGCGTAGCTGCTGGCCGGTGACCCGTCGCACGCGGGGACCGGTCAGGTCGAGCAGCCAGCCGACGTCCTCGGCCCGCACGAAGTGCCACGTCGGCCGCAGTACGTGCGTGCGCAGGACCGCGCCGTCATCGAGGAGAGTCGCCAGATCGGCCAGGTCCGGGTTCTGTGTCCGCGAAGCCACTGCCCAGGCCGCCTGACTGGGGTTTTCTGCCTGGACGGCCAGCAGCGAACCGACAACCTCGCGCGCCGCCATGGCGTAGGGCGAGACCAGGTGCTGACTGCGCAACCGCCAGCGAGCAATGTCGAGGTCCTGCACCATGCCGCCCACCCTCCCGGACCCAAGCCGGAACAGACTAGCGAGGCGCGCTGACGTCCGGGTCACGCGGCGGGCAGCGGGGTGGTGTGAACGATCGGCCATGGAGGATGTCCATCGGTTCGTCGGCCAGGACGTGCTCCTCGACGACGCCGACGCGCTGGCCGTCACGGTCGTAGACCGGAGTGCCTTCCTTGAGCGCGAGGTACGCGACCGGTTGGCCCAGATCCTGCACAGCCCCGACGTTGCACCTCCGACCAGCGACACCGCTCATCGGACACGTGGCGAGGCTAGTGCGCCATCGCTGCGGGCGTCGATCTTCGCACGCGGGAACGCTGCGCCTCGCGTACCGAGTGCGTCCGGGGGTAACAGGTGACTTTCTCCAGGTATTGACAACTTTCTTTCCAGTGGGCGACCATCGGTGAGAGCGCTCTCCCATCCGCCCCCTTCGAGGCGCCCGGTACCCACCCGCCCGGTGCCGTCTGTGTATCGCCCTTTCCAGCGTTAGCCGGTGGCGGCTTGCCGGCCGGTGACGCTTCGCCGACCTGCGAGAAGAGGCACGTCCTGGTGACTGTCGATGCGATCCTCGTGGCCGGCGAGGCACCCGGCCGCCGGCGGCGGCTCCTTGCCGGTGCGTCCGTCCCGCCCACCCCGTCCGGCTGGACCCTGGTGTTCGCCGACGACTTCACCGGCGCGCCGGCGGCGCCCCGAACTGGGGTACCGGCGAGATCGAGACCATGACCAGCAGCACCGCCAACGTGTTCCAGGACGGCCAGGGTCACCTGCTGATCAGGCCGATCCGGGACGGAGCCGGGAACTGGACCAGTGGCCGGATCGAGACTCAGCGCACTGACTTCGCCGCTCCGGCCGGCGGCAAGCTGCGCTTCGAGGCGTCCCTGCAGCAGCCGGCGGCTCCGTCCCGGCCGCCCCCGGCGACGCCACACTCACCTGCGCCTGACTTAGGGAGATTGCCTTGCAACGAGCACCTCATCGGCGGCGGCTGTTGACCGCTGTCCTCGTCGCGGTGGTCAGCCTCGCGACTGGCACTGCCGCCGGCCTCCGGCAAGCGCTCGCCGCCCCGGCCCAGCCTGCCCCGCTGACGACACCATGGACGAGCCAGGCATTGAACGGTACCCCGCTGCCGGAGTATCCCCGGCCGCAGATGACCCGCCCGGAGTGGCTGAACCTCAACGGCGAGTGGCAGCTGCGCCAGTCCACCACCAACGACAGCCCAGTCTTCGGACAGACGCTGCCGGAGCGCGTCAACGTGCCGTTCCCGGTGGAGTCGGCTCTGTCCGGGATCAAGCGCGCGGCGAACGACAACCGCCTGTACCTGTTCTACCGGCGGACGTTCACCGTGCCGGCCGCCTGGAACGGCCGCCGGGTGCAGCTGCATTTCGGTGCCGTGGACTGGCAGGCGACGGTGTGGGTCAATGGCGTGCAGGTCGGCGGGCACACGGGTGGCTACGACCGGTTCGAGCTCGACATCACCCCGCAGCTCAACGGCGGGACGAACGAGCTCATCGTGCGGGTCTTCGACCCCTCAGACACTGCCGGGCTGAACATCGCTCGGGGCAAGCAGGTCCGCAACCCGGGCGGCATCATGTACACGCCGTCCTCCGGCATCTGGCAGACGGTATGGCTCGAGCCGACCCCGACCTCGTCGATCTTCAGCGTCGACTTCTACCCGAACCTCAGCAACAACACCCTGCGGGTCCGCGTGTTCACCCGTGGCAACGTCTCCGGGCATTCGGTGTACGCCGAGGCGATGGACGGCACGACCGTGGTTGGCACCGCGACCGGCGGGTTCACCGAACTCAGCGTCCCCGTCCCCAACGCGCGGCGCTGGTCGCCGGACGACCCGTTCCTGTACAACCTGCGGATCTCGCTTCGGAACGCGACCAACGTGACGGTCGACCAGACGATGCACTACTTCGGGATGCGTGAGGTCGGCAAGGCCGTGGTCAACGGGCGCTTGGTGCCGACGCTCAACGGCCAGTTCGTCCTGCAGAACGGCGTACTGGATCAGGGCTTCTGGCCGGATGGGCTGCACACGGCGCCGACCGACGCCGCGCTCGCCAGCGACCTGCAGAAGATCAAGGACCTTGGCTTCAACCTGGTCCGCAAGCACATCAAAGTGGAGCCGCAGCGGTGGTTCTACCACGCCGACCGCCTCGGCCTGCTCGTCTGGCAGGACATGCCGGCCATGGGTGAGACGCCGGGGACGGCCGCACAGCACGCGCAGTTCGAGACCGAGCTGGGGCAGATCGTCGACGAGCACCGGTCGTCGCCGGCGGTCATCGCCTACGTGCCGTTCAACGAGGGCTGGGGCGAGTGGAACCTGGCCGACACCGCGCGGATCGCCCAGAACGTCAAGAACCAGGACCCGACCCGGCTTGTCAACCCGCACAGCGGGTTCAACTGCTGCGCGTCAAAGGGCGACCCGGGCAACGGCGACCTGATGGACTGGCATTGGTACGTGGGGCCGAACTCGCCGGAACCGTCGAGCACCCGCGCCGCGGTGCTCGGCGAGTTCGGCGGGCTCGGCGTGCGGACGCCCGGTCATGAGTACAGCCCGAACGGCCAGTTCGGCGCATACGAGATGCATCCGAACGTGCAGTCGATCACCGACCGGTACGTACACCTGCTGAACCAGGCGGCGAACCTCATGTACACCCGGGGGCTGGGCGCGCTGGTCTACACGCAGCCGTTCGACGTCGAAGGTGAGGTCAACGGGTTGTGGACCTATGACCGGCAGGTGCTGAAGTTCGACGGCGCCCGGGTCCGCGCCGCCAACCAGGGCATCATCACGGCGTCGAAACGGCTCAACACCAACCCGCCGCCGCCCGGCCGGGCGGTCAACGGCCCCGGTGGCAAGTGCGTCGACGTCGCCGGCGACGACACCGGCACCAACGGCACCGCCGTACAGCTGTGGGACTGCCAGATCCACGCCGTCGACCAGCACTGGGCATGGACCGGCACCTCGCTGCGTACGCTCAACCGGTGCCTGGACGTGACCGGCAACGGCACCGCCAACGGAACCCCGCTCCAGCTGTGGGACTGCCACGGCGGCGGCAGCCAACAATGGGTACCGCAGGCCAACGGCGCGTTGCTCAACCCGCAGTCCGGGCGCTGCCTCGACTCACCCGGCGGCTCCACCGCCAACGGCGCAAGGCTGCAACTGTGGGACTGCAACGGCACCGGTGCACAGACGTTCCGGTACGGCGGTGGATCCGGCGGGTCAACCTTCATCAACGGCCCCGCCGGCAAATGTGTCGACGTGGCCGCCGACGACACCGGCGGCAACGGAGCGGCCGTGCAGATGTGGGACTGCCAGGTCTACGCGGTCGACCAGCACTGGGCGTGGAACGGCACCTCGCTGCGTACGCTCAACCGGTGCCTGGACGTGACCGGCAACGGCACCGCCAACGGAACCCCGCTCCAGCTGTGGGACTGCTACGGCGGCGGCAGCCAACAATGGGTACCGCAGGCCAACGGCGCGTTGCTCAACCCGCAGTCCGGGCGCTGCCTCGACTCACCCGGCGGCTCCACCGCCAACGGCGCAAGGCTGCAGCTGTGGGACTGCAACGGCACGGCGGCGCAAATGTTCTGGAAACAGTAGCCCGAGCGACTACGGGAGTTTGGATGAAGATCAAGCGGCTCAGGAGAGCAGCGTCCGCCATCGTGCTCGTCGTGGCCGGCGGGCTTGTGCCACTCGGGTTGACGCCGAACGCGTGGGCGGCGCCATACGTGCCGCAGAGCTCCAACCGGTCGGTCCTGAACTTCAACACGCACTGGTTGTTCGCCGGCGAGGTGCCTGGTGGTAACGGGCACGCGGTCTCGCTGGATGAGTCGGCGTTCGTCCCGGTGACGCTGCCGTATTTCCGGACCCATCCCCACAAGGACTTTCCCAAGGGTGAGTTCGAGGTCCCGGTCTCCTGGTACCGCCGCCATTTCACGCTGCCGGCGAGCTACAGCGGTCGGCGCGTCTCGGTGGAGTTCCAGGGCGTGGCCAAGGTCGCCGACGTGTACGTCAACGGAAGCTTCGTGGGGCAGCACAAGGGCGCCTACACCTCCTTCACGTTGGACATCACGCCGTTCGTGACCGTCGGTGGGGCGGACAACCTGATCGCGGTCAAGGTCGACTCCATGACCCGCAACGACATTCCGCCGGAGGGCGGGGCGATCGACTACTACGTTTGGGGCGGCATCGTCCGCGACGTGAACATGATCGTGACCGATCCGGTGAACGTGGACTGGGCCTTCATCACCACGCCCTCAGTCAGCGCGAGCGCCGCGACCGTCAACGCCCGGACCCGGGTCCGCAACGCCAGCGGCGTGTCGAAGTCGGTCACCGTGACCACGAACGTCGTCGACGCCACCGGAAACGTCGTCGCCATCGGGGCGGCGACCCAGACGGTCGCCGCCAACTCGGCCGTCGAGCTCAGCTACAACACGTCGGCGGTGGCCAACCCGAACCGCTGGCACCCGGACAACCCGTACCTGTACACGGTCTATACGCAGGTGCAGGACGGCGCGACCTTCGTCGACGAGCACGTCACCCGGCTCGGCATCCGTTCGATCCAGTTCAACGGCAGCGACGGCAAGTTCTACATCAACGGCCAACCGTTCAAGCTACGGGGCCTGGACCGGCACGAATCCTACCCGTACATCGGTCGGGCCGCGCCCAACCGGTTGCAGGCCAAGGACGCCGACATCCTCAAGTACGAGCTCGGCATCAACATGGTGCGCACCTCGCACTATCCGCAGGACCCCGAGTTCCTGGACCGCGCCGACGCGATCGGCCTGCTCGTGCTGGAGGAGATCCCGGGCTGGAACCACATCGGGGACACGGCTTGGCAGGACATCGCCGTCGAGAACGTCCGCGAGATGGTCATGCGCGACCGCAACCACCCGTCCATCGTCTTGTGGGGCGTGCGGATCAACGAGTCGGGCGACAACCACGACTTCTACACCCGCACGAACAACCTGGCGCGCCAGCTCGACCCATCACGGCCCACCGGCGGGGTCCGCAACTTCCGGACCAGCGAGTTCCTGGAGGATGTCTACACCTACAACGACTTCTCGGGCGGAGCTCAGGATCCGGCAGTGCTGCCCTGGCTCATCACCGAATCCGTCGGTCACACCGATCCGCATCGGAGCTGGGATCCAGAAGCGGTGCTGGCGCACACCATGCAGACCCACCTGAACGTCCAGAACCAGGCCCACGCAAAGCCCAACATCGCTGGTGCGCTCGACTGGGTCGCGTTCGACTACAACACCACCTTCGACACGGAGTCATGCATCGACTTCACCTGCTATCACGGCGTGTCGGACACCTTCCGCATCCCCAAGATGGCCGCGTCGGTCTTCGCGTCGCAACGTGATCCCGCGCTGTACGGGCCTTACGTGTCCATCAACAACTACTGGATGCCCGGTTCGTCGAGCAGCACCGTGTACGTGGCCGGCAACTGCCAGCAGGTGGAGCTGTTCGCCAACGGGGCATCCCGGGGCCGGATCTCACCCAACGCGTACACGTCACTGCCGCACCCGCTCTTCCAGTTCAACAATGTCACCGGGCCGCCCGGCAGCCTGCGCGCCGACTGCTGGATCGGCGGGCAGATCGTCGCCACCGACGTTCAACACACTCCAGGTGCGGCCACCCGGCTGGCGTTGGTCGCCGACGATGCCTCGCTGGTCGCCGACGGCGCGGACATGACCAGGGTGGTCGTGAAGGCGCTGGACTCCAACAACCAGGTGGTCCCGTTCAACAACGCCAGCGTCACCTTCTCGGCTTCCGGGCCCGGGGCGGTGGTCGGCGCCAACCCGCTGATCCTCGAGGCCGGCACCGGGGCGGTCTACGTCAAGAGCGCCCTGGGACAGATTGGGACCATGTCGCTGGGCGCGAGTGCACCCGGGCTCACCGCCGCAACCCCGGTCACCATCTCCGCCACCGCGTTCACCACGCCGATCGTGCCGACCAGCGGCGGCTACAGTTTCGGCTTCCCGGTTGACGTCAACGACCGCGTGACCGGCACCGGTCGCAACCAGTTCGCCTACGCCGGAAGCTGGCAGAGCACCGCCGACGGACTGCTGTTCAACAAGGACAACACCTGGAGCAACGCGGCGAACAGCACCGCGACGGTGGCCTTCACCGGCAACCGGGTCGTGCTCTACGGCGTGCTCGACGCGAGTCACGGCTCCGCCGCCGTGTCCGTCGACGGCGGTGCGGAGCAGACGATCAGCTTCCAAAGCTCCACCCGGCGGGGAAACGTCGCGCTGTGGAGCAGCCCGACACTGGCCCAGGGAAACCACACGCTGCGCGTACGGGTCGTCGGCAACGGGCCCGTCGCGTTGGACCGCGCGACAGTCGTGTCTGGAGCGCCGGCCAACGTCTCGGCGCCGTCGCCAACGCCACCGGATGATCTGATCCCACAAGGCCAGTGGTCACTGCGGTTCGTGGACAGCGAGGAGCTGCTCGGGGAGCCACAGACCCTGAGCGGCCCGGCCATCAACGCCTTCGATGGCAGCCCGAAGACCTTCTGGCACTCACGCTGGGCCGGCGCCACCGACCCGCTACCACACGAGATCCAGATCGACCTGGGTGGGGCCTACAACGTCTACGCCTTCCGGTACTTCCCGCGACAGGACAGCGCGAACGGGCGCATCGGCCAGTACGAGTTCTATGTCAGCCAGGACGGGACGAACTGGGGATCGCCCGTCGCCAGCGGAACCTTCCCGAACTCCACCGCCGAGCAGACGGTGACCTTCACCGCGAAGACCGGGCGTTACGTCAGGCTGCGGGCGCTCAGCTCGCTGAACGGCCAGCCGTTCACGACGGTCGGAAATCTGCAGGTGAGCGGCACCGCCAGCAGACCGACAACCACCGTCGATGACCGGACCACCGGCACCGGGCTCAACCAGTTCAACTACGCCGGGACGTGGCAGTCGTGCACCAACTGCGGCAGCGAACTGTACGCCGGCACGAACAGCTGGGACAACGTCGCGGGCGACAGCGTGACCGTTACGTTCACCGGCACCCAGATCCGGTTCTACGGCGTGCGGGATCCCCGGCACGGCATCGGGATGGTGTCCATCGACGGCGGTCCGGAATCCCCGGTCGACTTCTACAACTCCACCCGGCAAGGCAACGTCCTGCTATGGACGAGCCCGACGCTGGCCGCTGGGACACACACCTTCAAACTGCGCGTCACCGCGACCGCGAACCCGAACGCCACCGGCACCTGGGTGGTTCCCGACCGGGTCGACATCGTGGGCTAGGCATGGCCGCTGGCCGGGCGGGCGGCCTGGGAGGCGATGCGACCGTTTGCCCACGGCGTCTACGTCAACTTCATGTCCGACGAACCGGCGCCGCATGTGCAGGTCGCCTACGGAGACCGCAAGTACGCCCGGCTGGCTGCTCTCAAGAGCAAGTACGACCCGTCAAACGTCTTCCGCTTCAACCAGAACATCGCCCCAGCCAACCGGGCGCTACCAGCCGCAGCGTCCCGCTCCGCCACCGCGGCCGAACGCAACGACAGGGGAGTTCGCCCGGCCCCGGACACCGGCCGGCAACGGGCTGCCTGAACCGCACCCGCCTCGAGAGCCGAGCTGCGCCAGCGCTCATCGGGCGAGGGACTCAAGCAGTCGCAGCAAGGCGATCCCGTACGCCGCCTCGGCCCCTGGCGCGGAGAACTCGGTCTCTCGGTCCTCGAATCTGGCCACCAACCGGAAACCGTCACCGGTGTGTTCCAGCCGACGGAACGCCGGGCCGAGAAGCTCACGCAGCTGGTCCTCGCGGGGAAGCCAGATCGCCTCCTCCTTGTCCACGTCGTCCAGCGCCCATTCGGTCGTGCCGTTGAAACCGATAACGGTGGCGTCCGGCAGGTCGTGCACCTGGATGACCATGTTAGACAGCACAAACACCTCCTCGTCGAGGTCCCGACCGGGCACGGCGAACCGGTCACCGGCTGCGGGCTGCCAGACAAGACCGGCATCGCGCAGCCGGATCGCCAGATCGAGCGGGATCACAGTACCCATCCTGCCCGCGGTACGCGGTGGTGTGCGAGGTTGGGCCGATGCGGTGCGTTGTTGTCCAGGCTCGACCTGCCTCCGCAACGGCCCCGGGGCGCGCCCGGCGAGACGGTTGGCGGGTAGACCGGGCCGCCCCGACGGGGCGGCCCGGTCGGCCACGGTCAGCCGAGCGTGTCAGTCCGGTCGGTGGCGAGGATCAGCTGGTACGAGCCGATGCGTACCGGCGCGAAGAGCGGCACGATCTCGCTGGCGAGCAGGTCACCGGTGGTCGGGTTGAAGATCAGCAGGTTCTGCTGGTCGTGTTCCCGGTCGTCGAGGGTGATCGCCACCCCTTTGCGGCCGGCCCGGTCGGTCACCTCGCCCCGCCAGAGGAACCCGGGGACGTCGGCCAGGATCCGCAGGACGTCTGCCCGGATCCGCCGCGGGACGGCGTACCGCCCGTAAAGCGTGCCGACCTCCTTACACGCCGCGCCAGCGCCGTACTGGACCTTCAGAAACGCGGTCAGCCGCGCCCGGTCTACTGGCATGGGTGCCATGTCCCACGGCGGCAGCTCCAGGACTTCCGGCGTCCGGGCCGCGGTGACCGGCATGCGGCGCGACCAGTAGTCCCGCGACCGCTGGTCCGGGAACTGGGGTTCGAGCTGGGTGGTGATCTGCCGGCCACCGCCGTCGGCGGCCTCCCAGATCCTCGTCTCGCTGGCGAATGCCATGTGGTGCCGGCCATCGGCGGAGGTCAGCACCGGATCGCCCCAGGTCTTCTTGTGGTGGAACGCATATCGGCCGGCGTGCTGCTCGTACGGCGCGTCGACGATCCGGTCGGCCAGGGCGCGCAGCTGGTAGCCGGCCGATCGCGGCTCCGACTCGCTGCCGGAGAACTCGATCTGCGCATCCCGTGCGTCCAGCGAGCCGATCACGAAGCTCGTCGCGGCGGACCCGGCGCCTCGGAGGATAATGTGCTGCGCGTGATCGTCAGGGTGCTGTGGAAGTATTCGCCGGATGATCCGCCGCGAGCTTCACCAGGGATGGACGGTCACCGCGGCCGGAGGGCCCGTGCCCGCGCACGTCGTGGGCCGCGAGTACCCGGCCGTCGTGCCCGGGGTCGTGCACACCGATCTGCTCGCGGCCGGCGCGATTCCGGACCCGTACATCGGGACGAACGAGCACACGCTCGCCTGGATCGGACGCAGCCGCTGGCGCTACGAGCTGCGGTTCGACTGGACGAGCGACAGCGCAGCCCGGCACGACCTGGCCTGCGACGGCCTCGACACCTCGGCCTCGGTCACGCTCAACGGTGTGCTGCTCGGCCGGGTCGCCAACCAGCACCGGCGACACCGCTTCAACCTCCGGGACGCCCTGACCGCCGGCTCGAACCATCTGGCGATCGAGTTCGACTCCTCGCTGGAGGTCGTCGAGGCGATGGCGCAGCGGCTCGGTCGCCGCCCGCAGGTTTACCCGCACCCCTACGCCATGCTCCGCAAGTCCGCCTGCAACTTCGGCTGGGACTGGGGGCCGGAGCTCGTCACCGCCGGCATATGGCGGGCTATCGCGATCGAGAGCTGGAGCGGGTCGCGCATCGACGCGGTGCGTCCCTCGGCTCGGGCGGACGGCGCCGTGACGATCGCAGTTGATCTGGAACGCGACTCCGACGAGCCGGTCGAGGTACGCTGCGAGCTCGCCGGCGTTGTGGCCACGGCAGCCGGTGGCGACCGGCTCGCCGTGGACCTGGCCGTCGCCGATCCCGATTTGTGGTGGCCCAGGGGATTCGGCGCCCAGGCCCGCTACGAGCTGGTCGTCAGCACACCCGACGACTACCGCTCAATGCGAGTCGGCTTCCGCACGGTGGAGGTCGATGCGACACCGGACGCCGACGGTGTGCCGTTCCAGCTCCGCGTCAACGGCGTGCCGGTCTTCGTGCGGGGTGCGAACTGGATCCCGGACGACGCGTTCCCGTCGAGGCTGGACCGTGCGAGGTACGCGCGGCGGATCGCCGACGCCACCGATGCCCACGTCAATCTCCTGCGGGTCTGGGGAGGCGGCGTCTACGAGTCCGACGACTTCTACGAGCTGTGCGACGAACACGGGGTGATGGTCTGGCAGGACTTCCTGTTCGCCTGCGCGGCGTATCCCGAAGAGGAGCCGCTGTGGAGCGAGGTCGCCGCGGAGGCCGGGGACGCGGTCGACCGGCTGGCATGGCATCCGTCCCTGGTGATCTGGAACGGCGGGAACGAGAACATTTGGGGCCACGGCGACTGGGGCTGGGCCGACGAGCTCGACGGCCGCACCTGGGGCGAGGGCTACTACCTCGACCTGCTGCCCTCCATCCTGGCGAAGCTGGACCCCGATCGGCCCTACATCCCCAACAGCCCGTTCTCCTGGGACGAGTCGCATCACTCCAACGACCCGTCCGACGGGCTCGTGCACATCTGGGATGTCTGGAACGAGCGCGACTACACCGCCTATGCCGAATACCGGCCGCGGTTCGTCTCCGAGTTCGGGTTCCAAGGCCCACCCGCCTGGTCCACGCTCGTCCGCGCGGTACGCGACGAGCCGCTGAGGCCCGACGGACCCGAACTCATGACGCACCAGAAAGCCGACGACGGGCAGGGCAAGCTCGGGCGGGGCTACCGATCGCACCTGCCCGAGCCGAAGGATTTCACCGACTGGCACTGGACCACCCAGCTCAACCAGGCCCGCGCGATCCGGTTCGGCATCGAGCACTTCCGGTCGCTGACACCGCGGTGCCAGGGAACCGTCGTCTGGCAGCTCAACGACTGCTGGCCAGTGATCTCCTGGGCGGCGGTCGACGGCGACGGGATACGAAAACCGCTGTGGCACGCGCTGCGGTCCGCGTACGCCGACCGGATCGTCGCATTCGATGGTGACGACCTCGTCGTGGTGAACGATTCACCGTCCCGTTATGCCGAGACGGTCACCGTCACTCGGCACGACCTCACGGGTGACGCAATCGTCTCGCTCGGTCTGCCGGTCACGGTGCCGGCCCGGGGTGTGCTCCGTGTGCCGCTGGCACCGGAATACCTGCGCGATCCTGCCGCCGCAGGGTGCGTCTCCGTCACAGCCCCCGGCTTGGAGGGCAGCGTCCGCTTGGACGGCGAGCCCCTCCACGGGCTACCGCCCCAGGAGCTGACGACGACCGTGTCCGCGACCGCGTCGGGATACCGCCTCACCGTGGTCGCACGGTCGCTCGTCGTCGACCTCTGCATCTTTCCGGATCGGCTGGACCCCGACGCGACCGTCGACCGGGGATTGGTGACGCTGCTTCCCGGCGAGAACGCGGTGTTCGAGATCGCCACGATGAAGCGGCTGGACACCGAGGCCCTCACCCGACGGCCGGTGCTCCGCACAGCGAACGACCTGCTCGCCCGGCGGGAGTCCGGAGCAGGCGACCCCATCCCCCCGCCGGGCGAGGCGCCGTGGAACCACCCACCGCCCGATCATTCGCCTGCGCCGCCGTGAGCACGTGACCTCCCAGGAAGGGTTCCCGCACCCCAAATGCCCACGCCGTGCTCGCCAAGCGTCATCCGTCAGCCGCGGGCGGTGGCCAGGTACCCCTCAGTCACCTCGTTCTTGTGCGCCGCAAACGCACCAAGAACTTCCTCCTTTTCGCGGTCGGGCACTTTGAAGGAGTCAAGGGTGCGCGCGAGCTCGGCCGCAACTTCATCGAACTCCGCGGGAGAGATCCGCAGGTCGCGATGGGCTTCCTCGAGACCAAGGACGGTGCTGCCCGGCCTCGTCGCGGTAAATTGGAAAGGTCCCCCCGCCACAGCGCAGACCCATAGGGTGCGCATGAATTTCAGACCTGGCAGTCTGCCCAGATTGTTGGTGTGCCATTCCCGGAGAGCCGGGTTCGCCGACTGCTGACCAACGATGGGATTCTGCACGACCGCATCGCTGAACTGGTCAATGACTGCTGCGATGGCGAATACGCCACCAAGTCTTTCATACAGGCTAGGCTCGGTCATTGTTCGGCCACCTCCACTGGTGGTTGCTTGTGGACTCTGGTCCCGCGGCGTACGCGCTCCATTTCGCCTCGGTCGACGAAGCCATATACCCTTTTGCGTGATGTCCCAGACCGCCTGGCTGCCCGGTCGACGGTCTCTTTGGGCCTTGCCTTATCCACTCACCAGCCAAATACACCTCTTCCCATGAATGCGTCGGCTCTGTCACGCTGAGACTGGTACGCCGGTGCGGCAAGGGACCGCAGTGGATGATACCGATGGTCCGTCCAACGCGCGTCGATGAAAACCATGACATAGGCGTTGTCGCCCACCGCGGGCTGTCGGCTGGCTGCCATCGCGGTGCGGGGCCAAGGAGCCAGTTCAAAGCAGCCAGCCCTCGCCCTCGGCCAGCCGCGCGAGCGCCGTTCGATTCGGGACGGAATAACGCCGGAACAGTCGCCGAAGGACGCCCTCGACAGTCGGCAAGCCGATCATCAGCCGACGTGCGACTTCCGCATTGGTGGCACCCGCGGCAACGAGCGCCACGATCTCGAGCTCTCGCGGGGCTGGCCGGCGACGCGCGACACGGGCACCGTTTAGCGCAGCCGCTGAAATGGCCTTGCCTCCGTTCGCCACGGTCCGGATCGATCGGACGATCTTGTCCCGCGTCGCCGTCTTCGACAGAAAGCCTGCAGCGCCCCGTTCAACCGCCTCGACGTACAAGCTTGGAATGGACTGCGCACTGAAGATGATGAAGGCCAAGCCGTCCTTCCTTCGGTACCGCAGGAGATCCAGCCCAGCGTTGCGTCCCTGCAGTCGGATCTCGGAGATCACGATGTCGTGGTTCCGTGCATCAAGGGCCGCGTTGGCGGCGTTGACATCGGTCACCGTCTCAACCCAGAGATCGGGCTCATCGCTGAGCATGGCGCGGATGCCTTCGCCAATGACTGGATGCTCGTCGACTACGAGAAGCCGAATCATGTCACCGAGACCCAACTCGGGCATCTCGAAATGACTTTTGTCCCGCCGCGCGTCCGCTCGAATCGCTCCGGCACCCCGCCGAGGTCGCTGAGCGGGCCGACAGACCGACAAGGGTGTCAGCGTCGGCGACGACCGCCACCGGACCAACCACTCAGGCCTGCCACGGACAACACGCCGATCCAACCGGGCGGCGTGGCCGGTGTGCCCCGCGCCGAGGTCGTACTCGCCGGAACAGGAATGTGGGCCGACCCGCGTCACGTCCGGGAGGTCCCCAAGCTCAGGGGACACCCGTTGCTGATTTGTATCACTAGCATTAGCTAGTGATACACCTGGCCAATCGCCGTTGTCAACTGTATCGGTAGTCCCGCGAGGTGATAGAGTCCTGATCATGACAGGACTCAGGGAGCGAGATCTTGTCGCCCTCGGTCTGCTACTCGAGCCTGTCAGGCGTGACCTCTACGAGTGGGTCGTTGCTCAGGCTCGCCCGGTGGGTCGCGAGCAGGCCGCCAAGTCGCTCAAGATCACCCGCGCGCTGGCGACCTTCCATCTCGACCGCCTCGCCGCGGCCGGGCTGTTGGAAAGCGGGTATCGCCGCCTCACCGGACGAGTCGGCCCAGGCGCCGGTCGTCCGGCGCGCGTGTACTGGCGCGCCGACCGGGAGTTCAGCGTCTCGCTGCCGGACCGCCGCTACGAGCGTGTCGCGCGGCTCTTCGCCTTGGCGCTTGAGAGGCTTGGCGACAAGTCCCCGCCTGCCCCGCTCCAGGAAGCAGCACGCGCGCTGGGCGAGCAGCTCAGCAAAACGGGACGACGCGGAGCACCTGCCACGCGATTGACTGGCGCGCTGAAGGCAGGCGGCTACGATCCTGTGACCGACCAAACGGGAGCAATCCGCCTCCGCAACTGCCCGTTCGGTACTCTTGCCAATGAGCACCGACCGCTGGTGTGCGGTACCAACCTGGCAATAGCCGAGGGGTTAACTCGCGGCTCTGGCGCAACCACCTTCCGGCCCGTCCTCGACTTCCAGCCAGGCCTCTGCTGCGTCGTATTCGTGCCCGACACGGAGAGACCGGCATGACAGCCTGACGTCGATCAGGCCATTGCGGCGGAGCGGAGGCTACCCGAGCGACGGCCGCCGCGATCCCCGGTGCCCAGCTGGAGCTGCTGCCGGCATGAACCGAAGAGCCACGGGCGCCCGGCCGCGCGAATCCGTGGCGATTGTCGTGTCGGCCCGTCTGCCGATCGTCTCATCGATAGAGGCCCGGGTGACCCGGGTCCGCTGCGGTGCCGGCGAGCCTTCGACACCGCGGCACAACCATCGAGGAGGAAAGACCGGATGTCATCGACAGCGAAGCCGAACCCGATCCCCGACACCTATCGCCGGGTCACGCCGTGCCTGGTCGTTTCGGGCGGCGTGAAGGCGTTGGAGTTCTATGCGGAGGTGTTCGGCGCAAGCGAGCGGATGCGCTTTCCTGGCCCTGACGGCAGCGTCGCCCACGCTGAGATCCAGATCGGCGACTCGGTCGTCATCGTCGAGGACGAGGACCCCTACCGGGAGACCAAGGCGCCGCCGGCCGGCGGCCTGCCTGGCACACCCGTGTTCCAGTTCATCTACGTCGACGCCGTCGACGCCGTCGTCGCGCGGGCCGTCGAGCTGGGCGCGACGCTGATTCGGGCCCCGGAGAACCAGTTCTACGGCGACCGGGACGGCTACATCATCGACCCGTTTGGGCACGGCTGGACCGTTGCGTCGCATGTGGAGGACGTGCCGGCGGGGGAGATGATGCGCCGGATGGCCGAGATGATGGGCCAGGCCGAGCCGGAGCAGGGGAGGCTGAACACATGAGGTACGTGCTGTTGTTCGTCGACACCGAGCAGTTCGCCGCCGACCTGCAAGCCATGGGACCGGCCGAGCGGGAGCGGGCCTACGCTCGGGTCACCGAATGGATGGCCACCCACCGCGACAAGATCCGCGGCGGAAGCAAGCTACAGCCACCGGAGACCGCCACCACGGTACGGCTGGACCGCGGCGACCCGGTCATCGTCGACGGGCCGTTCGTGGAGGGCAAGGAAGTTATCAGCGGCTACACCGAGATCGAGGTCGCCGACCTCGACGAGGCGCTGCGCATGGCCAAGACGTGGCCGGGCTGCCCGATCGTCGAAATCCGCCCGATCGAGTCCTAAGCCCGTGGCCGATACGTCGCATGCGGAGCTGGCCCGTGTGGTCCGCGACCACGCGGGTCGGCTCGCTGCTGCACTGATGCGGGTGACCGGCGACTTCGCCACCGCCGAAGACCTCGTGCAGGATGCGGTGCTGGCCGCGCTGCAGCACTGGCCGACCGAAGGCATCCCCGAGCGGCCCGATGGGTGGCTGTTCACCGTCGCCCGCCGCCGCGGGCTGGACGTGCTACGCCGCGAGGACGCCTACCGCGCGAAGCTTGCCCAGCTGCAGTGGCCGGTCCAACCCGACCCGGACGAGCGGTTACGGCTGATCTTCACCTGCTGCCACCCCGCGCTGCCCCAGGAGGCGCGGATCGCGCTCACCCTGCGGGTGGTGTGCGGGCTGACCGCTGCCCAGATCGCCCGGGCCTTCCTGGTACCCGAGACGACCGTGGCGCAGCGCATCACCCGCGCCAAACAAAAGATCACCAAGGCCGGCATCCCGTACCGGATCCCAGACGCCGACGAGCTGGGTGCCCGGCTGACAGAGGTCCTCGCGGTGATCTACCTGCTGTTCAACGAGGGCTACCTGTCCACCGCCGAACGAGCCCAGTCCCGCGACCTGGTAGACGACGCCGAGTGGCTGGCCAGCCTGCTCCACCAGCTGATGCCCACCGAGCCAGAGGTGGCCGGCCTGCTCGCACTCATCCGGCTGCACCGCGCCCGCGCCGCCGCGCGCTTCGACCCGGCCGGGGATCTGGTGCTACTGCAGGACCAAGACCGGTCGCTGTGGGACCGCACGGCGATCGCCGAGGCGAGCCGGCTGCTGACCCGCGCCGCACTCCACAAACGGCCCGGCCCGTACCAGCTGCAGGCCGCAATCGTCGCCTGCCACGCCGAAGCGCCGCGGTGGGAGGACACCGACTGGGAGCAGATCATGCTGCTCTACGACATGCTGCTGCACGTGGCTCCGTCACCGGTGACCCGCCTGCACCGGGCCATCGCGCTGCGGTACATCGCTGGCCCGCAGGCCGCCATGACCGAGCTGGACACCCTCGCCGACGCACTGGACCACTACCACCTCTACCACGCCACCCGCGCCGAACTACTACGTGAGCTCGGCCACCCCGACCAGGCCCGCGCCGCCGACCGCCGCGCACTGGGGCTGACCGCCAACCCGGCCGAGCAAGCCGTACTCCAGAAGCGCATCACCTGGCCCTAATGGGCTCTATGCGCCGACGCACGGGAGCTGCGGGTCATGATGGCGGTGGCCACTGTCCTATGTAGACTTGTCTGAAATGGACGGTGCAGCGCCTGCGCGACCGCGCGCGAGCTGGCCAGCGGCTGCACGCCGGGGGCGCGGCCGTCTCCGCCGACGGGAACCGTCTCGCCGCGGGATCTGTCAAGATCTGTGGATCGGGTAGTTGCTATGTGCCACGGGTCGGGACTGGATTGGCAGCAGGCATGCGACGCCGATCGCCGTGAGCATTCGCGCGTTGCTCCATACCGGTGGCCCGAGCGCCGTGACCGGAAGGCACATGACGGCCAGGACGGCCGCGCTCCATGCGCGTTGCACCCAAGCTGATCCACGTACGGGCAACAGCGCCGCCATCACGAGCCACACCTGGTGATGCGTCCACGAGACCGGCGAGACGACGATGCTGGCTGCGCCCGCGACTACCGTTGCGGACAACCAGTCGCCGTTCCGGCCAAGATGGCCGGCACGCCGGAGCGCCACCGCCGCCACCACGCCAGCGACCACGAGTACCGTCAACGAGCGGGCCGGATCGGTGATGCCAAGTCGCATCAACGCGCCGTTGAATGACTGGTTGCCGACCGACGTAATCTGCCCGAGCCGGCTCGCGTGCCACATGTGTGTACCCCAGAAGAGCCACGAGTCGGCTGGCAGTGCGGCCCACGAGACTGCGCCGCATGCCACGAACGTCGATGCGGCTGCGAGCGCCGCCTTCCGGCGACGTGCGAGCCACAGCATTGGGATGAAGATCAACGGCGTCAGCTTCACCGCCGCGGCGAGTCCGACGAGGACTCCGTGAAACCGGCTGTTGCGCAGGGCGACGACGTCGACCACGACGAGCGCTGCGAGGCCGATACTGACCTGTCCGAACTTGAGATCAGACGAGACCGGCGCAGACAGGAACAGCGCTGCCGCAACTGCCGGCGCGAGCAAGGGATGCGGGGCGGTCGTGGCGGTTCGGGCGAGCAGGCCTGACAGCCCCACGATCGTCGCGACCGTCACCAACGTCCAGGCGAGCTGTAGCGGGAACGTCGCGGCGTAGGTCAACGGCAACAAGATGAGGCCCGCGAACGGAGGGTAGGTGAAAGGAGCTTGATCGGCGCTCATGAAGGCGTACAGGCTGGCGCCATCACGGAGCCCGTTGACGGCACCCACATAGACGGCGAGGTCCGAGAGGCGCACGCCGGCCGGTCGGAACAGCGCCATGTACGACTCGATCGCGGCGATCGCCGCGGCCGGCAGCCACCATGCGCCGGATCGCGATGCCGTTCGGACCGTTCCCTCGGTGCTGGCAGCGAACGCGGTGATGCCGGCCGGAGTGAGGAGATAGCAGCGCCGGCCGTTCTCCTCCCATCGCGGGTCGATGAAACCGGCGCGCTGGAGCCGGATCAGGGTCGGGTAGAGCGTGCCACTTGTGAGGCCGGTGTCCCGCAGGAGGCTGAGCCCGTATTGCCCGGCATCAGGATCGCCGCGCATCGCCGACATCACCATGACCGCAGGCGGCTCTCGCCCCATGCTCGGAAACCGACATAGGGTACTCCTTGCCTGCCGGCGCTGATGCATTCATCCCCCTTACGGCGCTGCTTGTCCGCGGTTAGGCGGCGACCATGGCCGGCGCCGGCCGATTTGCCACGGGCCTGGCCGGGGCAGCCGCCTCCGACGCGACAGCCCACCGGGCAGCGAGTACGCCAAGCACGGCGGCGAGCAGGATCTGGCCGACGACATTCGAGGCGAACCCGAAGCCGAAGATATTCGAGTTGTGCTCGATCCGCGTGAGCGTGGTGCTGACCGGATCATCGGACTGGCGGAGCGCGGTGGACATGGGCAGGCTGAGGATGGTGGCAACGATGCCAAGCGCGAGCCACGTGGCGGTCTGCCGCATACGTCGAACTGAGACGGTCCACGATGCGGCCGCGAGGGCGACAACCGCGAGCAGCGCACGGATGGGGAACGAAACGTACACCTGGGCGGCGGTCCCGGATACGGACAACAGCAGCACCAGCGGCAGCCCGGTGACGGCCACCGTCACCGGACGACCCAACGGCAACCTGCGACTGGCCAAAGCCGCCGTGACCGCCAGCAGCCACGGGAGGGTGCCGAGGGCATAGCTCACCGCGGCGATGTCGCCGGTTGTCGGCGCGCCGATGCCCTGGGACGTTGGGGTCATCAGCGCACTGACAACCGCGATCGCGACCAGTGCTCGCCGCGCCGCCTTATCCGTCGTCCCCCTCCCGGCGAGCTCACCCGACAGCAGCCACGCGCCGTAAATCGTTCCACCGCAGACCGCCACCAGCGTGATCGCGGGCGCCAAGCCGTACCGAGGCGCGTGATCGGCGACCTTGTCGGCCGCAAACAGCACGGCGAAGGTACCGACCGCCGGCGCAGTCACCGGGCCTCGGCCGGCAAGGACTACGACCAACCCAGACACCATCAGCATGATCGCGGTTGTCCGCAGCCTCACGGCGTCACCGCTGTTGGCATCCGGATTGTGGGCCAGAGCGGCCAGGTACACCCAGATTGCCAGGCCGGCAACGCCTGTACTCGCGGCCACCGCACGGAAGCGCCTGGGACTGAGCACCGGCGCGTGGTCCGTGGCTACCACAACCGAGGCTGGAGCGGTGTCGCGAACTCTGCACATCGCGTACGCGACCGCGAACCCAGAGCACAACAGCAGCGGGCCGACCATCGCCGACAGGTTGCCGAGCAGGATGTCGGACGCGTGGAATGCAGGGCCGGACTGGCTCCGACCGCCGAACGAGGCGGTTCCGTCGGCGAGAAGGTGGCCGAAGCTGACGGTGCCACCTGGCAACAGCGCCAACGGGAACCATGCCGGTGCCGAGTCGAAGCCGACCTTGAGAGTATCGGCGGCGTGGAGGGAACCGCAGAAGGCCGCGGACTCGAGCGCTACTACGGAGCCCACGGTTCCTATCGACCACCCGAGCCGGCGGCGGCCGGAGGCCGCGAACCATGTGGCGAAACCGAGCGAGATGCCCGTCAGCGCCGTCCAGGCGGCCACACCCGGCGCGATGTCGGTCCATCCCATGAACGGCATGACGGCGATTTGGTTGCCCGCCAGGAGGAAGGCATACATTGCCAGACCGAGCGGCACGGCATACAGGGCGGCGGTGGTGGCGAATCGGCTGCTCGGCAATAGCGGGCTGCGCCTGGCGGTTACGACTCCGACCCACGACATTGCCGCCACTGCCGCGGCGAGCAGGCCGACATCTGCCGCGATCCCGACGGGCACCGACACATGCCGGTAAAGGTTGTGATAGACGTGGTGGACGAGGTTGAACAATGCGGCGGCCAGCAGAGTAACTCCGACAGCACCGGCCAGCGCCGTCATTGCCCGGCCCAGGCCGGCCGTACGATCTCGCCACCTGAGGGCTACCGCGTCCTCCGCTTCGACGGCTGGGGAACAGGCGAGGCTTACCGCGAACGCGATCGCCCGACGGCCATGGACGAAAGAGCCGAGTGCAGGGTCCGCGCGGAGCGCGGCGAGCTCCGCGCGCCACTCCCGGGACATGGTCTCAGACAGATCTTCAGGCCAGCGCCGTGCGGCCCGGGCAATGCACGACTCGGCGAAGCGGTCGATGAGACTCATGCTTCCTGCGCCTTCCCGACAACGCCGGACGCCCGCGCCAACTGCTGGTGCAACAGCGCGATCTCCTGTCGTGCAGCGACGACACCGCCGCGCGTCAGCCGGTAATAGCGCCGGCTGGGCCGTCCTTCCGCCACCGGATCGATGTTCTCCCAACGGGACTCGATCCAGCCGGCCCGCTCCAGCCGGACCAGGATCGGATAGAGCGTGCCGCTGGCCAAACCCGTGTCATGCATGAGATCGAGGCCGTACCGCTCGACCTGCGGGTCGGCAAGCATCGCCGATACCACCTTCAGGACTGACGTCGTCATCCGAGGGCCGCTACCCATATAGGGATTCTACATAGGGTCGGCCGTCCGTCCAAGCGGTAGCCAGCAACTGCGGACTTCGATGAGCTTGAACGCCTCCGACGGGCCGGCGGCGACGTTGGTGACAGATCATCATCCACGCCTACCAACTGGTTACACCGCCGGTCTAGCAACAGACCTGCGGTGGTCCCTTTCCCCGGACGATGGTCGGATGGGTGATCCGCTGGACCTGAACGGTGAACCCGGCCAGCTTGGCTTTCGCCGTTCGCGGCCTTAGAAACGGCACGCCGACCGCACCGCGGGCGCCCCGGTATCCCTTGTCGGCCAAGGTAGCCACCGCGGTCTGGGTGAGCGCGGTGATGATGCCGAGGGTGCGGGCGGCCTTCAGATCCCGAGCTCCCGTTGCGCCGCGGTCAGCGGCTGACCCTGCGCGCGGCGCGCGGGGAAGGCCCGCGCCAGCAACGGTCCCCAGTCGGCATCGACCGTGTACGCGTTGGTCATCCGGGCCACAGCCAGGGCCTCGGGCAGGATCTCCTAGAGTCCAGGGCGGGCGCCAGTGCGGCCGCCGCGCGGACCGCCGGGTTCGGATCCACGAGAAAGCGTGCGGCGCAAGGCCCCAGTTGCCCAAGAAAACGCGACCGGGTCGACCGCTCCCGCGGCACTGCGATCTCCGTTGAGATGCACTTCGAAATACAGGTGCGGACCCGAGCTGCGGCCGGACGAGGCCCGCCATCAACCCGCGGCCGGGCTGTCGTGCGCGGCGTCCAGGGTGACAGCGAGGACGCAGACTACGGGCGGGTCGAGGTCGAGGGTTTCGGTTCTCATCTGTGTGAAGCCGGCGACCCGGAGCAGGTCTGTGATCTCGCGGGCGGCGTCGAGCGAGGTGTTCCTTGTGGCTCCTGGGCAGCGGGGTTGGGAGGCGATGGCGATGCGTCCGCCGGGTGTGAGTCGTCGGCGTAGCTCTTCGAGCCGCTCGGTCGGTGCCGTCCAGAACCCGAGGGCGTTGACGGCGAGGATGGCGTCGAAGGGACCATCGAGGGCGGGTGGCAGCTCTTCGACCGCGCCCAGGGTCAGCGTGACCCGTCCGGCCTGGATGGCTGCGGCGTTGCGCTTGGTCGCCTGGCGGAGCATCACTTCGGAGCGGTCGATGCCGTAGACGTGCCCGGAGGGGCCAACCCGGCGGCTCAGCTCGGCGATGGCCAGGCCAGGGCCGAAGCCGATCTCCAGGACCCGGTCGGTGGGCTGCACATCGAGCAGCGAGACGACCCAGCTGTTGCGCTGGCGGTTGGAGGGGCGATGCGCCATCACCCAGCCGGCCACGCTCCCGGCCGCACCCCGGGGGTGACCGAACTGGCCGACGATGGCCACGATGATCGCTCGCTTCACGGACATGGCGCGCTCGCTGGGGCTAGCTGATGGCGACATCGCCGGCTTCGGCCCTGAACCGGTTGCACCTGGGCGTCGCCGTGCTCAAAGCGCACGTTGGTCAGACCGTCTTGGCTGGCCCGCCGGGCCGCCTGGCGGAGCATCGGCGCGGACAGGTCCACGCCGAGGGCGTCCCCCATCGTGGCGACCCTGGCAGCCGCCCGGGTCGTGGACCCGGTGCCGCAAGCGATGTCGATGACCCGGTCAGCGTCCCCGACGGCGGCCGCGCTCAGCAGGTCGCCGGTGAAGGGCGCCGGCACGCGCTCGTAGTGCTCCTCGTGAACCAGCCAGTGGGCGGCCTCGTCGCCACCCCAGTAGCGGGCCAGCTCGTCGTTGGCCGCGTGTCGTGTCTCCACCGCTCGCAGTCAACGCCTTCAAGTACGCTTGAAGTCAAGGTGTCCGTTCGATTGCTGACCATCGGTGAGCTGGCCCGCCGGGCCGGTGTCGCCACCTCGGCCGTGCGCTACTACGAGGATCTCGGCCTGCTTCCGACGCCAGCCAGAGTCTCGGGCCAGCGGCGCTACCTCGAATCCGCGGTCGCGCGAGTCGGCACCATCCTGCTCCTGCGCGACGCCGGGTTCTCGCTCGCCGAGCAGAAGGCTCTCATGGCCTCACGCGGTGTCGCCCAAGACGAGTGGCGGCGGCTCGCTCGGCGCAAGCTCGCCGAACTCGACGAGCAGATCGCCAAAGCCCAGACCGCCCGCGAGGCCATCAACCACGCCCTGCGCTGCCCGCACCAGGACATCCTGCAATGCCCTAACTTTGCCAGCGTCATCGACGCCCGCTTGGCCGGCCAGCCGCTCCACGAAGCTCACCCGCACTAGCGACCAAAGATGGTTAGCCGCCAGCTGCCCTTGCGGCCCTGTGCCCAGTCCGTCGTGGGTGTTGGCGAGGACGGCGAGCACGCCGAGGTTGGTGATGGCCCGAACCCTAATCGTCTGATCCGTGTAGCCCGGCTGCTCGCGGCATGGTCACCGTGACTGTCAGGCCGCCGCCTGGTCGGGGCTCTGCGGTTACGGTGCCGTGGTGTACGGCGGTGATCGACGCGACGATCGGGAGGCCGAGGCCGAAGCCGTCGCTGGTGGTGCGGCCCTGCAGTCGCTGGAAGGGCTCGAAGAGGACGCCGAGGTCGTGCCGGGCGATGACGGGACCGGTGTTGGCGACGACGAGGGTGGCCTGTCCGTCCACGGTGGAGGTCGTGAGCCAGAGGTCACCGCTGGGGACGTTGTACCGGGTGGCGTTGTCGACGAGGTTCGCGACGAGGCGTTCCAGGAGTACCGGTTCGCCGGTTGTCATCGCGGGCTGCAGTGAGGTGTGCAGCCGCCGGTCGCCGTGGTCGGTGGAGTCCAGGACGTCCTCGGCGATGGTGGCCAGGTCGACCGGTTCGTGGACGGTGAGTCCGCGCTCGTTGCGGGCCAGGATGAGCAGGGCGTTGATCAGCCGTTCGGCGTGGTCGACGGCGTCGCGCACGTCCTGGCCCATGCGGTGCAGCTCGCCGGTTGTCGGGGCGGGCTTGGCGAGCACGACATCGAGGGTGGTGCGCATGACGGTCAGCGGGGTGCGTAGTTCATGCCCGGCGTTGGCGATGAACCGGCCCTGGCTTTCGAACGCGGCCTGGAGCCGGCCCAGCATGGTATCGAACGTGTCGGCCAGCTCACGCAGTTCGTCACGCGGCCCGCGCAGCGCTACGCGGGCGGACAGGTTGTGCTCGGAGGCTTCACGGGCGGCGCCGGTGATCTGGTGGACCGGCCGCAGAATCCGGCCGGCGACGAACCACCCGGCGAGCGCGGCCAGCAGCGCGGCTACCGCGAGCGTGATCAGGGAGTACTGCAGCAGGTGCGCCAGGGTCGCTTTCCGCTGGTCCTGGGCGCCCTCCCGGAACGCCTGTTCTACGGCGGCCTGCCGCTGTTCCGGCAGTTGCACACCGGTGACACCGGCGACGACGTCAAGGAGGTCGAGGAGAACCTCGCCGCCCTCGGCTACACCGGGTTCACCGTCGACCAGACCTACACGGCGGCGACCGCGAGCATGGTGCGCAAGTGGCAGCACGACACCAGCCTGACGCAGACCGGCGTGTTCGACCCGGCCGACGTCGTGCGCGCGCCTGCCCAGATGCGAGTCACCGCGTTGCCGGCACACCTCGGTGACCCGGCCAACGGCCCGATACTCACCTACACCGGCACCACCCGGATGGTGCGCATCGCCCTGGACGTGGCCCTGCAAGGCCTGGTCAAGCAGGGCATCACCGCGACCGTCACGCTACCGGACCGCAAGACCGTCAACGGCACCGTCGGCACCGTGGCCACCGCCGGCCAAACGGCCAACGCCCCGGCGACGATCGCGGTGACGGTCATCCTCGCCGACCAGGCCGCGCTGGGCACCCTCGACCAGGCACCGGTCGCGGTCAAGCTGGTCTCGGCAAGCGTGGCCAACGCGCTGACCGTTCCGGTCGCCGCGCTCGTCGCCCTCGCCGAGGGCGGCTACGGCGTGCAGGTCGTGACCGGTTCCACCAGCCACTACGTCCCAGTCCAGCTCGGTATGTTCGCCGGCGGGCGGGTGCAGATCACCGGCGAGGGCATCACCGAGGGCACCCTCGTGGGGGTACCGTCATGATCATACTTGAGCGGGTCGGCAAGACCTTACCCCGGCGGCGTCGAGGCGCTACGAGACGTGTCACTGACCATCGAACCCGGCGAGATGGTCGGCATCGTCGGACCGTCCGGATCCGGAAAGTCCACCATGCTGCACCTCATTGGGGCCCTGGACCTGCCCACGACCGGCTCGGTGACCATCGCCGACCAGCAACTGTCCCGGCTGTCGGACCGCCAACTGTCCGCGCTACGCGGCCGTACCATCGGCTTCGTCTTCCAGCAGTTTCACCTCGCCGCGGGCGTACCCGCCCTGGACAACGTCGCCGACGGCCTGCTCTACGCCGGAGTCCCGCTACGACAGCGGCGACGCCGCGCCGAGCGGGCATTGACGCGGGTCGGGCTCGGCCACCGCCTGACCCACCGCCCTCACCAGCTCTCCGGCGGCGAGAAACAACGCGTCGCCGTCGCCCGCGCGGTCGTCGGCGACCCGGCCCTGCTGCTCGCCGACGAACCGACCGGAAACCTCGACTCCGTGTCCGGCGCCGAGGTCATGCACCTGCTCCGCGAACGGCACACGGCCGGCACCACGATCGTCATCATCACCCCCAACCGTGACCTCGCCGCCGACCTGCCCCGCCGCATCGACCTATGCGACGGGCAGGTGATCACATGAGCGCGCCCACCGTACCCGGGAAGAAACCCCCGATGAAGGAAGGTAGTGCCGTCAGCGCCCCGTCGCGTCTGCTGCCCCGCGACCTGGTCCGGGTCGGCGCCGCCGGCCTACGCACCAGGCCGCTGCGGGTGTTCCTGTCCGCGCTGGGCATCGCCATCGGCATCGCCGCCATGGTCTGCGTCGTCGGCGTGGCCAGCTCCAGCCGCGAAAGCGTCAACCAGCAACTCGCCGCGCTGGGCACCAACCTGCTCCGGGTCACCCCGGGCCAGACACTCGGCGGCGAACAATCACACCTGCCCGCCGACTCGGTGGCAATGATCGGCCGGATCCCGCCCGTCACCTCGGTCACCGCGACGGCAGCGCTATCGTCCGTCCACGTGTACCGCAACGACCACATCCCATCGAACGAGACGGGTAACGTCTCGGCACTCGCCGCGCGCACCAATCTGCTCGGCACCGTCGGCGCGTCCATGGCCAGCGGCGCCTTCCTCAACGAGGCAACCGCGCAATACCCGGCCGTGGTGCTCGGCGCGAACGCCGCGAGCCGGCTCGGCGTCACCACCGCCTCCCCCGACACCCAGGTGTGGCTCGGCGGCCAATGGTTCACCGTCGTCGGCGTGCTGCACCCCGTCCCACTCGCGGCGGAGCTCGACTTCGCCGCCCTGGTCGGCTGGCCAGAGGCCGTCTCCCACCTGCAATTCGACGGATACCCCACCACCGTGTACACCCGCACCCGCGACGACGCCGTCGTCGCGGTGCAAGGCATCCTCGCCGCGACCGCCAACCCCGAACACCCCAACGAGGTACGCGTGTCCCGCCCCTCCGACGCCCTCGCCGCCAAACAGGCCATCGACACGACACTGACCGCGCTGCTGCTCGGGCTGGGTGCCCTCGCGTTGCTGGTCGGCGGCGTCGGCGTGGCCAACACCATGGTGATCTCCGTGCTCGAACGACGCTCCGAGATCGGCCTGCGCCGCTCACTCGGCGCCACCCGCGGCCACATCCGCATCCAGTTCCTCACCGAATCATTGCTCCTATCGGCGCTCGGCGGGCTCGGCGGCGCACTGCTCGGCATCGCCGTCACCACCGGATAGGCCACCTACCAGCACTGGCCCGCGGTAGTGCCGCTTTGGGCCACCGCCGGCGGCGTCGCGGCCACCCTGATCATCGGCGCCACCGCCGGCCTCTACCCCGCCTGGCGGGCAGCTCGCCTCTCACCCACCAAAGCACTCACCACACCATGACCGCCAAGGAGACGCCCCAATCGGGGAATGCCGAGGCTGACTGGGCCCGGCGGCGGTTCGAAGCTGGCGTCGTGGTCGCGGGGCACGTCCAGCTGCACCGGGCCCACGTCGGTGAGCACCGTCTTGGTCCGGGTGCCGTTGCGGGAGTTGCCGCGGCTACGCCCGGCCGGGCCGTGCTTGTCGTAACCCAGGTGCTCGCTGAGCTCGGCCTCCAGAGCGGTCTTCAGCACCGTCTTGGTTCACCCCGTCAACAACCCACCCGGGCCGACCAGCTCCACGCCCTCGCTGCGGGCTTGCTCCACCAGCTCGGCAGCCAGCTGCTGCGCATCCATCGACTTCGGCACAGACTCGGGCCAGACCAGCCACACAGCCCGTCGGACAGGCCCGATCTTGGGGCGATGTAGAGAACGCGTCTGTTGCTTCGTCCTAGACATAAGAACGCCGGATGTCGGCGTGTGATCGAGAGGGCTGCCCAATGCAGGTGGAAGACGAGACCGCCATCGTGGGGAAGCCGAAGATCGTTTCGGCCCAGGAGTGGCAGCGGGCCCGCGACGAACTTCTGACGGCTGAGAAGGACGCCACCCGCGTGCTGGACACACTCGCCGCGCGCCGCCGCCGCCTCCCGATGGTCAAGTTCAACAACGGGTACACGTTCGACACGCCGAACGGCATGAAGACTCTGCTCGATCTGTTCGACGGCCGGGGACAACTGGTCGTCTACCAGTTCATGGACAACGGGCCGGACGACTACTGCCCGGGCTGCACGGCGTTCACCAACAGCATCCCCGTGGTTGGACCGGACAGGCTGGCCAGGCGCGGGGTCACGTGGGTGACCGTGTCGAACATGCCGCTCGCCCAGATCGAGGCGTACAAGGCGCGGATGGGCTGGACGGTGCCGTTCGTGTCGTCACACGGCACATCGTTCTCCGACGACTGCGGCGCCGGTGGCGGCTTCATGCTCAGCGTGTTCCTGCGCGACGGCGAGGACGTGTACCGGACGTACAACACCACCTCCCGCGGCGTGGACCGCATCCTCTGGGTCCACAACATCCTCGACCTGACCCCGTACGGGCGGCAGGAGGCCTGGGAGGACTCCCCGGCCGGCTGGCCGCAGCCCTACTGACAGGTAAGCCATCCCGGGATACCAGAAGGGCGCTCTCAGGATCTGGAGTGGCCGCGGGTACGTCTTTGCGCACGAGGTCCGCCGTCGGCGGCCGGTACGTCGTGACCGCTGGCCGTGGCCCGCTCGGGCGGAGCGTGCGCTTGGTCGGTACGACGTAGGCTCGCCGGGTGATCGTTCTCGATGATGCGGCGGTACGCCGGTTGATTTCCCCGGAGTTGGCCGTCGAGGCGGTACGCCAGGCGCTGGCCGCCCAGCACGCCGGCCTCCTCGCCGGCCCGCCTCGGGTACGGGCGCCGCTAAATGCTGGCGACCTGGTGTTCACCGCCGGACGGGTGTCCGGTGTCGGCTATGGGTTCCGGGTGTACGACACCCTGCCCACCTCCGGGTCCGATCAGCTCACGGTGGTCTTCGATGACGACGGTGGACAGGTGCTCGGAGCGGCTACGGGGACCTGGCTGGGCGATGCCCGCACTGGCGCGATCGGTGCCGTTGCCGTTGATCTGCTAGCCGACCGGGCGGCCACCGGCTTCGCCGTGGTGGGCACTGGTGCCCAGGCGTGGAGCCAGCTTTGGGCCATGCGGGCGGTACGCACGCCGCGACAGGTCCGCGTGTTCAGCCGGGATCCCGGGCGCCGCGCGCGGTTCGCCGAGCGGTGCCGCGCCGAACTGGGCCTGCCGGCGCAGGCAGCGCCTGACGCACGAGCGGCGGTTGCCGACGCCGACGTCGTGGTGCTCGCCACGAACAGTGGCACGCCGGTCATCGTTGCAGAGTGGGTACGCCCGGGCGCGCACGTGACCACGGTCGGCCCGAAGGAGTCCGGCTGCCACGAGTGTCCGGTCGATCTCGCCAGCCGGGCCGCCCTGCTCGCCACTGACTCGCTGGCCCAACTCGACGCCTACCCGCGGCCGTACTTCCTGACCGGTACCCCCGACCGGCAGCGGATGGTGTCATTGGCCGCCGTCCAAGCCGGGCAGGTGGTCCGACCGACCGGCCAAGAAACCATGACGTTGTTCTGCTCGACTGGCCTGGCTGGCACTGAGGTCGCGGTCGCCGCCGCGCTGTTCGCCCGCGCGGAGCTCAGGTAAGGGCTGCGGCCTTGGGTCTCATTCGCTCCTAAGGCGCATCAACGATCATCTGGCGTAAGTACAGTCGGCTACGCCGACGCGAGCAACGAGCGCGCGAGCCCCCTGGAACTCGACCAGCTCACCGGCGTGTCTGCCACCCCTGCCGACCGGTCGGCCAGGCGACCCGGCCGCGCTGCTGGCGTGCGCATGTCCTTCCGGCGGGCGCCTGGCCTAGGCGAGGGTGCGGCGAGTTGCGTCGTCCGTCCCTTGACTCGGGTACGGGTGTGATCAATTCTTGCACCAATCAATGTCTGTTCTTGCGAAAGAAGCCGCGACTCTTGCTGACAACTCTTGAAAGCCCGAGGCGATGCGGTGGGAAGCCAACCAAAGACTCAGCCAACGCGCGGCCACAAGCGGCAACAGGCCGAACTGGAGGCAGCGGGAGCAGCCGACCGAACCACCCGCGATCATCGCCACTGGCCGCGTTCCTGAAACGACTTGGCCACGTCACCGAGGAGGTCCCCGCAGCAACCCTGCGGCCGTCGCGGCCGGCCCTCAAGCCCTCCCGCCCGCGACCATCCAGCCGAACACAACGCGTATGAAGGGTAGGGAATCAATGCGAAGACGGGCGTCCAGCCCGGTCAGGTTGGCCGGCATCGTGGTGACCGCACTCGCCGGAGCCGCCGTGCTTGCGGCGTGGTCACCGCCGCCGGCGTCGACGACGATGACGCCGGCGTCCGCGGTTTCGGCGCTGTCCATCCCGGGGCGCGGGGCGAGCGTCCCGTTCACCGAGTACGAGGCCGAGGATGCGGCTACAAACGGAACGGTCCTCGCCTCCAGCCGTACCGTGGGCGTCCTTGCCGCGGAGGCCTCCGGCCGCCAGGCGGTGACCTGTCCGGGCCGGGCCGGTACGTCGAGTTCACGCTCGCCGAGCCGGCCAACGCGGTCACTGTCCACTACAGCATCTCGGACTCCGCCGACGGTTCCGGGCTGACCGCGCCGCTCGGGGTCTACGTCAACGGTTCCCACGTCACCGATCTGACCCTCACGTCGAGGTACGCCTGGTTCTACGGCAGGAACCCGTTCAGCAACAACCCGAGCGACGGCAACCCGCATCATTTCTACGACGACGTACGCACGATGTTCTCCTCGACCCTGCCGGGCGGAAGCAGGGTGCGGTTTCAGGTGGACTCCGGGGCGACTGCGCGGACCATCGACACGGCCGACTTCGAGCAGGTTGCCCCGGCGCTGACCCAGCCGGCCGGTTCGCTGTCGGTCACTTCGTACGGCGCCGACCCAACCGGCGCGACGGAGTCGTCCAGCGCGTTCAACGCCGCCGCGGCGGCCGCCTCATCACAAGGCACCGTGCTGTGGATCCCACCGGGCACATACACGATCAACCAGCACATCCAGGTCGACAACGTCACCATCCGCGGCGCCGGACCGTGGTACACCGTCTTGCACGGCAACGGCGTGGGCATCTACGGCAAGTACCCACCCACCCCGAGCCGCAACGTCAAGCTGTACGACTTCGCCATCTTCGGAGAGGTGACCAACCGCGACGACGCCGCGCAGGTCAACGCGATCGGCGGAGCTCTGGGCGGCGGCTCGGTGGTATCCAACATTTGGATGCAGCACACCAAGGTCGGGCTGTGGCTGGATGGGCCGTTTGACGGGCTGACGGTAACCAACTGCCGCATCCTAGACATGACGGCCGACGGCCTGAACCTGCACAACGGCGTCAGCCACACCACCGTGACGCACAACTTCGTTCGCAACACGGGTGACGACGGCCTGGCCTTGTGGTCGGAGCACAACGCCGACCACGACAACACGTTCTCGTTCAACACTGTGGTACTGCCGATGCTGGCTAACAACATCGCCATCTACGGCGGGCACGACAACGCGGTGACCGACAACGTGGTGGCCGACTCCCTGACCGAGGGCGGCGGCCTGCACGTGGCCAACCGGTTCAACGGCGTGCCGCTGTCCGGCATCACCACCCTCGCCCGCAACACCACCTTGCGCACCGGCTCACTCTGGCTCTACGCGAACGACCAGGCGATGACCGGTACGGTCAACGTCACCGACACCGACCTGCTAGACAGCTCCTACGAGGCGGTCAAGTGGGTGGGGGCCTCGATCACCAACGTCAACTTCTCCAACGTCAGGATCGACGGCGCCGGGACCTTCGCACTGCAGATCCACGCGGCCGGCTCGGCCAGCTTCACCAACGTGACCGCCGCGCACATCGGCGCCTCGAACCCCATCTATAACTGCCTGGCCCCCGGCGCATTCACCATCCTCCAGGGCGGCGGCAACTCCGGCTGGTACACCACCACGCCATACTGCGGTCCCATTCCGCCGCCGGTCTACACGTACCCGGGCACCAACCTCGCGCTGGGCAAGTCGATCAGCGCCAGCAGCTACGTGACCGGGTACCCGCCGGCGCGGGTCAACGACGGCGATGCAAGCTCGTACTGGGAGAGTGCGAACAACGCGTTCCCGCAGTGGCTGCAACTCGACCTCGGCGCGTCGACGAGCGTGAGCCAGATCGTGCTGAGGTTGCCGCCCACCTGGGGTACCCGGACCCAGACCCTGTCGGTGCTGGGTAGCACGGGGTCGAGCTTCACTACGCTGGTGGGCTCGGCCGGGTACACCTTCAATCCGACCGCCGGGAACGCGGTGACGATCACGTTCGCCGCGACCAGTACCCGCTATCTCCGGCTGAACTTCACCGCCAATACGGGATGGCCCGCCGGTCAGGTCTCCGAACTCGAGGTGTACGCCCCCGCCGGAAGCACGTCGCCTACCAACCTGGCGCTGGGCAAGTCGATCAGCGCCAGCAGCTACGTGGTCGGGTACCCGCCGGCGCGGGCCAACGACGGCGATGCCAGCTCCTACTGGGAGAGTGCGAGCAACGCGTTCCCGCAGTGGCTGCAACTCGACCTCGGCGCCTCGACCACTGTCAGTCGAATCGTGCTCAAGCTGCCGCCCTCGACAGCGTGGAGCCGACGTACCCAGACCCTGTCCGTGCTGGGTGGCACCGACGCATCCAACCTCCGCACACTGGTCGGGTCAGCCGGCTACACCTTCGACCCCACCACAGGCAACACCGTGTCAATCACGTTCACCGCAACCAGCACCCGCTATCTCCGGCTCAGCGTCACCGCAAACACCGGCTGGCCCGCCGGCCAGGTCTCCGAGTTCCAGGTGTACGCCTCGTAGCGGATTCAAAGGGCCCTGGGCGGTACCCTTCCTCGCTCCCGGGTCCTGTCGGTCGACTCATCCACCGTCCATCCCACGACAACCAAGATGATCACTCGAATGACAACGTTATCTCCCCCCGGAGGAAGTCATGGAGCTCCGACTCGATGCATGTGATGCCACGAGACCCGCCGATCGTGTTGGCCGAGATCGGTTCGCTCGCGGGTGCTGCGATGTCGCAGACAGCACCGAGTGGGAGGCAGCGATGGGTAGGCGCTTCGGTGACCCGATAGTGGGTGTGGCAAAGTGGTGCCACCTCCCCCCTGCCGGTGCGCCCAGCGGTGGCTGGAGCCAATGTGCAGCAGAAACCGGCGTCTGCGCGGCTGTCAGCGGCCAACGATCGCGTGCGGTGCCTACGGCGCGTTCACCTACCGGCCGCAGCCCGGGAACACGCCCTGCACGAACGCGACCTTCGGTGACCCTAACGGCGGAGTCCCGAAGGCGTGCTACACAAGGGTCGGCGGTCCGTCCGGCTACGCCACGACCTGCGCCACCGAGGGAAGCACCTGCGGCTTCTCCGGCATGCGGACGGTTGCATTCGGAGCGCGCGGGCCGGTTCACCTACAAGTCGTTTACTGGCGGAACTGCCTGTACCAACGCCGCTTTCGGCATCGATCCCCTGCCGGGTGTTCCGAAGTCGTGCTAGCTGACCCCGTAGGCCCGACCCTCGGCACGGTTATGGCCGATCTCCGTCGGACTCCGCAGCACTCCTGACGAGCGCCATGGTGGCGCCCGCTCCGCCGCCGTCGCGGTCAGCGGGCGCCACCATTCGTCCAGGCCTTGGGCAGGACCATAGGCTCGGTAGGCAAGAACGGCTCGACAGCGGCTTGAGGGCCGTTCCTTCGGGTACTCGTCTTTGCCTGAAAGGGCGGGCCAAGCCGCAGCGGTCACGAGGTCGGATGAGGGTCAGACCGGCGTAACCACGACCCGTACAGCGGGCCTGCACGCTCAGGCCTGGCGACCTTGGGGCGTACACTGACCAGCGTGGCCGACGGCGGCGCATCTCGAGATAGCGCACGGGCGCGGGGTGCCGTGGCCACCGATCCGACTCTGGACGATGTGCTGCGCGCCGCCGGCTTCGAAGTCACCGAAGCCGGACGACAACGCTGGCGTCGCCAACTCGCGCTGCCGATCGCCCAGGCGGCCCTGGACGACGCGCAGCGGCTGCTTGACCGGGCGCGGGGCCGCGCGGCGTGACCGATATCGCGGTCGTTTACGACGACTCTGCGCTCCTGGCGTATGCGCATGGTCAGATCGGCGCCGCCGAGCTGATCTCCGAGATCAACGCCGAGGGGCGCCGCGTCGGGGTGCCATCCACCTGCCTCGCCGCGGCGCTGGCCGAGCTGACCGACGACTGGGACATCATGCAGCTCATGCGGCTGGTTCGCACCGGGACCATCGTCATTCTGCCGCTCGGCGCCGACGATGTCGGCCGCGAACCGGTGGAGGCGCTTCGTCAGGTCAGCGAGTTCGCCCGGCTAGCCAACTGTGAGCTCACGGTTGGCCATGCGGTGGCCGCGGCACTGTCGCACCAGGCGTACTACGTCACCGCCAACCCGAGGCGCGCCACGGTCGCGCTGCCACCAACTTGGCCGGTCCTAGACCTTAGACCTGTCCGTTTGGTGAGCGACCGGCTGGGCCTGGCGGCAGTCCCAACCGGAGCCCCGCCGCCAGCGCCGCCGGATGACGTCGAGCAGGATCACACCCGCGATGACGCCGGCACCGTCGAGATGCCGGCGCACGTTCAGCCCATGCTCGCCACGCTGGGCTCACTTCCAACGGCTGGCGAATGGGGGTACGAGTTCAAGTGGGACGGCGTGCGCGCGATCGCCTATGTCGTCGGCGATGAGCTGCGTCTTCTTGGCCGCAACAACGAGGACCTTACCCAGACCTACCCGGAGCTAGCCACGTTGAGCATGGTGCTCGCCGGCCGCACAGCCATTCTCGACGGGGAGATCGTTGCACTGGGCAGAAATGGCCTACCGAGCTTCGCCACCTTGCAGCAGCGCATGCGTACTCGCAGGCCGAGTGCCCGCTTGATCCGCACTTCACCGGTCCGGTTCTACGCTTTCGACCTGCTTCACCTCGACGGCACGGACCTGATCCCACTGCCGTACGTGGAGCGACGCGACACGTTGCAGCGCCTGGACGTCACCGGGGACGTGGTGGACACGCCGCCTTACTGGACCGGTGACGTGGGCCCCGCGCTAGTCGCCGCAGCCCGGGAACTGGGCCTCGAGGGCGTGATGGCCAAGCAGCTGGCGTCGGCGTACGAGCCCGGCCGGCGGTCGCCGGCATGGATCAAGGTGCCGCTCACCACCACGACCGAGGTCATCGTGGCCGGCTACAAGCCAGGCGCGGGCCGCCGGGCGGGGATGATCGGCTCTCTGCTGCTCGGCATGTACGACGCCGACGACGAGCTGACGTACGTCGGAACCGTCAGTACCGGATTCACCGAGGCCACGTTGCGGGACTTGCAGCAACGCCTGGCCAGGCTGCGGCAGCCCAGGTCACCGTTCGCCCAACCGGTGCCGCGCCAACACGCCCGACATGCAGAATGGGTACGCCCGACGCTCGTTGCCGATGTGCGGTACCGCTCCTGGACGCCGGACCGTCGGCTTCGCCAGCCGTCCTGGAAAGGACTGCGCAGTGACCGGGACCCGGCCGAGGTCCATCTTCCAAACGGATCTGCCACGGATGCTCGATCGTGACCGCCCGGGCGCCGGAGAGGGCGACGAGTTCGGTATGCAGCGCCTCGGGCGCTGAGGCGATCAGGCGATCAGGCCGTGGCGTTGGTTGAGTGCGGCGGTGCGGGCCTTGACCGCCCCACGGCGGGCGACCCGTAGCGCGCGGATGGCTTCCAGCCCGGGAATGCGGTCGAGTTGCTCATGACCGCCAGCCTGGCGTCAGGAATCAGGTGCCGTCCAGCGGTTTCCGGCGGTAGGCCTCAGGGCCAGCCGGCCGCTCGAGCCGCCAGCCACGGGCTCGCGCCCGGGCGCGCGAGGTGGACGCCGGGCCGACCCCTGATTCATGCGGCTGGTCAAGTTCCGGACCCCGCGCGCTCCGGTAACCGACTGCGAGATCAACACCGCGGTCCATACCGTGAGGGTCCGTGCCGATCGGACCAGGGGACGCCCGTGATCGATTACGTGAACGGCCTGCTGGTTCGTTTGCTGACTACCCGGATTCCCGGGCTCCTGGCGAGCCAGATTAGCTTCAACCCGCCAGACAAGGATTGGCGCGGCCTGGTCCCGGGGATGACGGACTACGCGCTCAACATCTACCTTGTCGAGCTCTCCGAAAACGTCCATCTGCGCTCGAACGAAAGGCATTTCGCGCGGGTCGGCAGCATCCTCCAGCAGCAGCAGACGCCGGCGTGGATGGACTGCCGGTACCTCATCTCCGCCTGGAGCCCGGCCAAGGCCAACGCGCTGACCGACCCGGCCGTCGACGAGGCGGTCGCGCTGTACCGGGTGGCCCAGGTGCTGATGAACGAGTCGCCGCTGGAGCCGGCGAAGATCTACACACCCGGGCCGTTGCCGACCGGGTTCCCGCCGGACCTCGCGGAGCCCGCGCTGCCGACGGTGGTCGCGCCGGCCGAGCCGTTCATCAAGCTTGCCGACTTCTGGATGCGGATGGACGCCGTGTGGCGGCCGGTGGTGGACTTCACGGTCACCATCCCCGTCCTGTTCGACGTCCATCCGGCCGGGCCGCCGGTCACGACGCTCATCAGCGAGTACGGCACGACGCAGCGGCCGGCCGTCGAGGAGCTGGTGGCCATCGGCGGGGTCGTGCGGCTCACGACGCCGCCGGCGATCGTGCCAAACGCTTCCGTCAGGCTGGTCGAGCTGGACCAGACGGTGCGGACCAACGCCGCCGGCCAGTTCATCTTCACCGGCCTGCGACGCGGCCAGTACACGCTCGAGGCGTGGGCGCCGGGCCGCTCCGCCGTAAGCCTTCCCATCGACGTACCGACGCTGGCCGGCGAATACGACATCTACCTGAACTGACAGGGGAAACCAATGGCGGTAAACACCTCGTACCCCGGCGTCTACATCGAAGAGTTCACTCCAGCGCCGCCGATTCAGGGCGTGGGTACCAGTACCGCGGCACTTCTCGGACCCACCAAGAGCGGGCCGATCGGGACGCCGACCCTGGTAACCAGCTTCGACCAGTTCAAGCAGATATCCGGTGCGGCACCGCTGCCCGGGTTCTATCTCTGGTACGCCGTCCGCGGCTTCTTCACCAACGGCGGGACGCTGGCGTACATCGTGCGGGTCAGCAACGCGGCGGCCGCGGCACGGGTGCCTTCGCCACGGCTGGCGCGCAGCGCACCCAGGAGCACGGCAACGGCCTGCGCACCAGCCAGTCGATCAGCGCGGACGCTCAGTTCACGGTCGACATCCGGCAGGTCGAGGGCGCGTACCCGGCGCAGTACCACCTGGTCCTCACGATCAGCCTGGGCGGCGCGGTCGGCCTGGGCGCCGGCGCGGGGCGCGAACGGTCCGCATCCGCGTCGCTGGGCGTGAGCGGCTCGATCAGCCGTACGTTCGTGCACACCTTCACCGAGGCGGAAAAGGACGAGTACCTGGCCGCGCTGAACAACAAGGGCATCGGCGCGGCGGCACGCGAGTTGAAGATCATCGAGCTGGCCGCCCGGGGCAGCGTCAACGAGGCCAGGCAGCTGCTTGCCGGGATACCGCAGGCCGGCGCGAAGGATCCGGCCGAGGGCGACGCGGTGAGCGAGGAGATCACGACCGGTATCGAGGGCGGTCTGGGCGCCTCCGCCACCGGCAAGGGCGGCGGTACCGGCGTCGGCGCCTCGGTGTCCTTCAGTGCCAGCCGCAGTCTCAAGAGGACGGTCGAGAAGCGGGACGGCAAGCTGATCGTCACGGTCCAGGTGGTCAGCGAGAAGGGCGGCACTGTCGGGGCGAGCGGTTCGTACGGGCTCGTTGGCGGCGGCGCGACGTACGGGGGTACCAGCTCGGTTGGCCGGGCGGTCTCGTTCCGGCTCGACCCTGACGACCAGGCCCGGTACGACGCCGTCATGGGCGTCGACTCGGGCGAGCAGCTCGACGCGCTCGCCGGCCGCGACCAGACGTCGGTCGTCAGCGACACGCACAGCAAGGGCACGTCGGCGTCGCATTCGGTGAGCGCCACCCTGGCCGGCGGCGAGGTGTCGATCGGCGGCACGAGCGCCTACTCGGAGAGCGTGACCGTCGGCGAATCCGGTACCAGCAAGCAGTTCTCGGGCTCGCACGGCGGCGGCGCCTCGGCGGGCATTGCTGGCGGGCCGAAGCTGGGTTACCAGGAGACGCAGACCGTCACCTCGAAGGTCGGCCCGGACAAGCGGGCCACGGGTGACGTCAGCGCCGAAGTGAAGCAGAGCGACCTGGCCGGCTCGGTGAAGGCGTTGCAGCAGAAGTTCAGTGACAAGCCGATCGGGACCGCGGTGGGCGTGGCGACCGGCGGTACCGCGCTGATCCACCAGACCACCGAGGTCATCGGCATGAAGCTGGCCCCGCAGGACTTCGACACGATCGCCGCTGTGGCGGAGCGCAAAGGGGATTGGGACAAGGCGTTCCACGGGCACTACAACCAGAGTTTGCAGAACTGGGGGCGGCTGGCCGCGAAGATCCGTGCGGCCAACGGCGACCACGAGGCGATCGCCAAGCTGCTCGCCGAGTACGCCCACGACAACGACTACGCCGCCGACGCGGTACAGGCGGTGGTGCGCCCGCCGAAGCAGGGCGAGGGCGGCATCCGGTACGACTGGCCGGCCGAGCTCGCCAACGAGCGCGCGACGTTCGACAGCCTTGTGGTGGCCGATCCGCTGCCGGCCGCGCGGAACCTGGCCGCAACCGGCGAGATCGAGGGGGCGATCGCCCAGCTCAACACGCTGAACACGAGACTGACCGGCGTCGACGCCGCCATCGAGAAGAACCGCGCGAAGTTCAGCGACGACGCGGCGGTCGCCGAGATGCACCGCCGGATCTTCAACCGGCAGAAGGCGGTCAGCGCTGAGATCAGCAAGCTGAAGGCGGCGCTCGCGCCGCCCGAGGCCACCGACACGGGGCCCGACGTCGGCCCGCCGACGGAGGCGCAGGCGAAGGCCGCGCAGGAGAAGGCCGACCAGGAGCGGCAGGAGCGCAAGGGGCGCGCCGAGAAGCTGATCCCGAACCTCCAGCAGAACCAGGGGATCGAGCGGGACCGCTTCAACGAGGTACGCCAGGAGCTTTACCACCCGCCGTGGTACCGCAACCCGGACCTCAACACGATCTTCCACAAGCTGAACGACCTGAACGACCGGTTCTACCCGCAGTGGGATCCGCTCGTCGCCGAGCTGAAGCAGGTCCTCCAGGAGAACGGCGACGATCCCGCACGCGTCGGTGAGTACCTCGACCCGAGCCGGCTCGCGTTCGTACGCCGGGCGGCCGGGCTCGACGCGTTCGACGAGGCGGTCCTGGTCGCCTGCGCGGCGCCGGAGGTGCTGCCGGAGTACGAGCGGATCTACGGCTTCCTGCAGGACGACATCACGAAGCGGCGGCCCACGGTCGGGCTGCTGCTGCGCCTGTGCGGCTCCCTGGCCGGGTCGCCGGCTCGAGCCCGCGAGCACTTCCATGCGGCGGCGCCGCTCGTGGCGGCCGGGCTGGTCACGTTGTCCGATGTGGACGGTACCCTGCCGGCGCGGGTCGCCCGTGCCGACGAGCGGGTCGTGGGCCACCTGCTCGGGTCCGACCTTGTCGACGAGCGGCTGCTCGGCTGCGTACACCACGAGGCGCAGCCGCGGCCGCGAGCCTTGCCGCGTACCGCGGTGGAGTTGGTGGCGCGGACGGTGGCGGGCGGGCACCCGCTGGTGGCGCTTCGTGGGCGGCCGTCCATCGGCAAGGCGGAGGCAGCGCGCGGGTACGCGGCCGGCCTCGACCTGGGCCTGCTCGTCGTCGACGTGCCGGCGCTGCTGGCCGGCGCCGGCCCGGACCCGGTCGACGCGGTACGGCTCATCTTCCGCGAGGCCATGCTGCTGTGCGCGGCGGTGTACTGGTCCGGCGGCGAGGCGCTGTTCGACCCTACGCACGAACCGGTACTGCGCGCGATCCGCAGGTACCTCGCCTCCTGGCCGGTCGTCTGCCTTTTCGGCGGCGGTACCGACTGGGAGCCGCCGACAACGCTCGCCGGCCCGGGTGCTGTGGCCAGTACAGATGCCGATGCCGACCGGCGCCGAACGGGCCGAAGCCTGGGCCGGCGCGCTGGCCGCGCACGGCTTCGACGAGGAAACCGAGGATGCCGACATCGCGGGCCTTGCCGCCGGCTTCAGCCTTACCGTCCAGCAGATCGTGGAGGCGGTCGCGCTGGCGTGCGCGGGCCGCGGATCGGCCGGCGCGCCCGGCGCCGGCCCGGCTGAGCTGGTCGCCGCCGCGCGGGCGGTCTCCGGGCGGCGGCTGGCCGCGTTCGGTGTCGAGCTGACCCCGCGCGCCACCTGGGCGCAGCTCATCCTGCCCGAGGACGCCCGGGCGCAGCTTGCCGAGCTGTGCCGCACCGTCCGGTACCACGATGCGGTGCTGGAGCGCGGCTTCAGCGAGCGCCTGTCCGGCGGTACCGGGATGACGGCGTTGTTCAGCGGCGTCTCCGGTACCGGAAAGACGATGGCCGCGGAGGTGATCGCCGGTGAGCTGGGCCTGGCGCTGTTCCGCATCGACCTGGCCGGCGTGGTCAGCAAGTGGATCGGCGAGACCGAGAAGAACCTGGACCGGGTGTTCCAGGCGGCGGCCGACTCGAACGCGATCCTCTTCTTCGACGAGGCCGACGCGCTGTTCGGCAAGCGCAGCGAGGTCAAGGACTCGCACGACCGGTACGCCAACCTCGAGGTCTCGTACCTCCTGCAGAAGATGGAGGCGTACCGCGGCGTCGCCATCCTCGCCACGAACATGCGCCACCAGATGGACGACGCGTTCCTGCGCCGGCTCACGTTCAACGTGATCTTCCCGCTGCCCGAGGAGGCCGACCGGGCCCGCATCTGGGCGGCGGCATGGCCGGCCGCGCTGCCGCGCGCCGACGATGTCGACTTCGCCGCGCTGGCCATGCTGAGGCTGGTGGGTGGCAACATCAAGAACGCCATTCTGGCGGCCGCTCACCTGGCGGCCGCGGCCGACCGCCCGGTCGCGATGGCCGACGTCCTGCATGCGGTACGGCGGGAGTACCAGAAGCTCGGCAAGCAGTTGTCGGCTGAGGAGATCGCCGTGAGCGTCCAGCCGCCCGGGTGAGCGCGGCCGGGGCCTGCGTGCTTCGATCCCTGACAGGGCACACGATTGCGAAGGGGTACACATGACCACACCGACGTCAGGTCCGCCGTCGCACGTTCTCGGGATCGAGAACGGCTCTGGTCGGCTGGTCGGTGAGGTGGCGTCCGCCGATGGCGTTGCGGTGCGGTACGAGGTGCACGGCGGTGGCACGCCAGCGGTGGTGTTCATCCACGGTTGGTCCTGTGATCGCCGGTACTGGCAGCGACAGGTGGGTCATTTCGCCGCCCGGTTCACGGTCGTGACCATCGACCTGGCCGGTCATGGCGAGTCAGGGACCGGCCGGCAGAGCTGGACGATGCCCGCCTTCGGCGAGGACGTGGTCGCCGTGGTGACTGAGCTGAACCTGCCGGACATGGTGCTGGTCGGTCACTCGATGGGTGGCGACGTCGTGGTCGAGGCGGCCCGCCGGCTGCCCGAGCGGGTGCGCGGCCTGGTCTGGGTCGACACGTACCGGAGCCTGACCGAGTCCGACTCGGATGCGGCGGTCGAGGAGGAGACAGCAGCGTTCATGGCCCCGTTCCGTGCCGGCTTCGTTGCCGCCACCCGTGCCTTCGTTCGACGCATCTTCGGCCCGGGCGCAGATCCGGGCCTGGTCGACTGCCAGGCACGGCATGGCCGCGATGTCCCTACCGGCCGTTGGACACTTCGTGATGCTGGAAGACCCCGCCGGGTTCAACCGGTTTCTCGACAGCGTGATCGAGGAGCTCGCGGCACGGCGGGGCGTCGACCCCTAACCGGGTCAATGCACCCGAGCCGCTACTTCGCGGCCGCGGTCGTCACGGCGGGCGTCACCTGGCTGCGCCGGTACGGCAGGACCAGGCCGGTGAGCGCCGCGCCGAGCGCGAGCGCCCCCGCGACGGCCAGCACCGGGACGTACCCGTCGCTGAATGCTTGGGCCGTTCGGTAGCCACCGGTGCCGGCGAAGACCACGCCCAGGATCGCTACGCCAAACGCGCCGCCGAGCTGCCGGAGTGTGCTGAACGTGCCCGACGCCTTCGCCAGGTCCGCCGGCGCGACCCGGCTGACGACCGCCCGGGTGGTCGCCGGAATGGCGAGCGCGATACCCACGCCGGCGAGCGTCATCGGCGCGACAAACCAGGTGTACGCGACGTTGGGCGCGGCGATGAACGCCATCCAGGCCATGCCGACTGCCATGGCGAGCGTGCCGGCGACGATCAGTACCCGTTCTTCGAAGCGGTCGGCCAGCGCGCCCGCCCGCGGACCGATGACCAACGGCATGAGGCCCAATGGCAGGAGCCGTACACCGGCCGCAAGCGGCCCATGGCCGGATGCGACCTGGAAGAACTGCGCAGTGAAGAAGATCGCGCCGGTCAGTGTCGCGTTGAGGAAGAAGATCACGGCATTGCCCACAGAGAACGGTCGCGAGCCGAACAGCCGCAATGGCAGCATGGGCGCGTCCGTACGCCGCTCAACCGCGACGAACGCGATCCCAGCGGCAACGCCGACGGCGAGCGGCACCAATGTCTGCGCGCTCGTCCAGCCCGCCGCGTTGCCGCGGATCAGCGCCCATACCACCCCGAGAGCCGCCGCGGCGGCCAGCACGATCCCTGGCAGGTCGAGCGCGGTTCGTGGCCCGAAGTTCTCGGGGGTACGGGTGAGCACCAGGGGGATCGCGACGAGTCCGATCGGTACGTTCAGCCAGAAGATCCACTCCCAGGAGATGCCTTCGGTGACCGCCCCGCCGATGATCGGGCCGACTGTGGCCGCGAGTCCCGTGACACCGCCGTAGATGCCGGTTGCCCAGCCACGACGCTCAGGCGGGAACGCCGCGTTCATCAGGGCCAGCGCGAGCGGCATGACCAAGGCGGCGCCGGCGCCCTGGAACGTGCGGGCGGCGATGAGCACGTCCACCGACGGCGCGAGCGCGCACGCGGCGGAGGCGACGGTGAACAGTCCGAGCCCGGCCGCGAAGACTCGGCGGCGCCCATACCGGTCGCCCAGGGCCGCCCCGGTCATCAGCAGCACCGCGAAGCAGAGAACGTACGCGTTGACGGTCCATTCGAGGTCCTCGAACGAGGCGCCGAGGTCGCGCTGGATCGTGCTCAAGGCGGTGGCGACCACGAGCATGTCGAGCACCACCATGAACGAGGCCAGGGCGCTCAGTCCCAGGACCCAGCGTTGCGTTGCCGTGCTGTTCGTCATGCCCGTGGTGACACCACAGCGCCGCGAAACTGGGCGGCGACCAGTTTCCGGCTCCGCCGGTGTCGGAACAGGGGAGGAGGATGCGATGGTGACCGACCAACTGGTGTCCCGGGCGATGGCCGGCGACGACGAGGCCTTCCGCGCGCTCGTCGAGCCGCACCGGCGCGAGCTGCACGTGCACTGCTATCGCATCCTCGGCTCCGTCCAGGACGCCGAGGATGTGCTGCAGGAGACCCTCGTGGCGGCCTGGCGTGGCCTCAGCGGGTACGAGGGCCGCGCCTCGGTGCGTGCCTGGCTCTACCGCATCGCCACCAACCGCTGCCTCAACGCGTTGCGCGACGGCCAGCGCCGACCGAAGCCGGTACCGACGTTCGCTGCCGGGGTCCTGGCGCCAGAACCCACCCGCACGGTCGACCCGATCTGGCTGCAGCCCTTCCCTGACGCGCTGCTCGAAGGGCTTCCCGACGCGGCGCCCGGGCCCGAGGCGCGATACGAGCGTCGCGAGGCGATCTCCCTCGCGTTCGTCACCGCCATGCAGTCGCTACCGCCACGCCAGCGGGCCGTGCTCGTGCTGCGTGACGTGCTGGGGTTCCGTGCCGCCGAAGTGGCCGACATGCTGAACCTCACCGAGGACGCGGTCACCAGCGCGCTCAAGCGAGCCCGGGCCGGCCTGCCGGACACCGACCGCGATCGCACGCCACTGCCCGGCTCCGCCCAGGAGCGCGCCCTCGCCGGGCGGTTCGCCGACGCGGTTGAGCGCGGCGACGTCGAGGCCATGGTCGCCCTGCTCACCGAGGACGCGTGGCTGACGATGCCACCCGCGCCCATGCAGTACCAAGGCGTCGCGGCCATCGCCGTCTTCATGCGCGACGTTGGGTTCCGTCAGGGCACTCGCCGCTACCGTCTCCTGCCCACCGCCGCCAATGGCCAGCCGGCCTACGGCTGCTACATCAGCGACTACGAAGACCCCGTCTGGCATGCCCACGGAATGTTGGTGGTCACGCTGGTCGGCGACCGGGTCAGCGCGATGACCCGTTTCATCGACAACAGCGTCCTGCCGTACTTCGCCCTCCCGCGAACGATGCATTGACCTCGACGCTGGCGCTACCGGGAACGTCTGGTCATGGTTGCTTCGACGCCGTCGAGGAGGAGTGTGAGCCCGACTTTGAGGGTCTCCTTGGCCTCTGACTCCAGGTAGGGCACCGACTCGTCCTTCGGCGATGGCTGCGGCTCTTGAGCGAGGCTGGTCGACATGGGAAATCGCTGAGCGAAGTCGGGCGCGACCTCGTCCAGCAGACATGATCGGGTGCTCCACCATTCCTGGTCGGAGGTCCCCGTGGCCTTGGCGGCCAACCGGGACTCCGCAGCCGTCTGCGCTGCCCCGCGGACCAGGTTGTACAGCGAACCGACGACGCGCCGCAGCGCTCCCGCCGCGAGCCCAGCGTCGTGGAGGATCCGCACGATCGACTCGAGGACTGCCTGCTCGTTCGGCCCGAGCACGGGGCGTGCGTACGACACTTGGAGGAGCCAGGGGTGCCGCATGTACAGCGCCCACAGATCCTCGGCCCACGATGTCACCGCGGCTCGCCACCCACTGCCGAGGTCGTAGCCCGTGGGCTGCCCGGCGTGGGCCTGGTCGTACATCAGATCCACCAGCTCGCGCTTGCTGGGCACGTAGGTGTACAAGGCCATGGCAGAACACCCCAGCCGCTCACCCACCGCGCGCATCGACAAGCCATCCATGGTGTCCGCGTCGGCGACCGCTATCGCGGCCTCCACGATCACATCCACCGACAGCCCCGGCTTCGGCCCGGGGGCTGTCCGGCCTGCCTGTGGCGCCGAGGCGCGCCACAGCAACGCCATCGTGCGGCGGGGATCGCCCTGTCCGGCGAAGACGACCATGTTGCAACTCCGTATGCCGTAAGCTAATGTTCTGGCTATTAGCTTACATGATACGGAGTTGGCGTGGTCGTCGATGAACCCGAGGAGGGGGGAACCATTCATGCCTGCAGCGAGACTTCATGACGGACACCTCATCGATGTCGAGGTTCAGGGCAGTGGACCTACCGTGCTGATGCCGGTCAACCCGCGACCTGTCGAAGGACCTCGGGCCGATGAGATGAGGTTGTGGGGCGCGGACCCCTCCTTGGGGCACTCGCTCGTCAGGGGCCTCAGCGATGCCTTCCGGGTCGTGGCCTTCGACTACGAAGGCCACCTCTTGAGTACCCCGAAGCCGGACACGCTGACCCCGGTCAACGCCGCCCACGACGTGCTCGCGGTGGCCGACGCCGTTGGTGCGGACCGGTTCGCCTACTACGGGTACTCCGCGCTGGCGGTGATCGGGCTTCAGCTCGCGATCCGGACCGACCGCCTATCCTCCCTCGTCATCGGCGGCTTCCCGCCCCTCGACGGGCCGTACGCGGAGATGCTTCGGGTCACCACGGCGGCGCATGAGATGGCGGTCGAAGCCGAGAAGTCACCCCAACCCGTCAAGGCGCCGCAACCGGGCGACTGGTCGTCGGTAACCGTCACCCTGTCCGATGCCCAGACCCGACAGTTCGTCACCCTGTACCGGGCGCTACAGGATTTCGACGACCGAGCCGCCCAAGCCCGAATCACCTGTCCTCGTCTCTGTCTCGTCGGTTCCGCCGACGAGATCGAGTATGGCGAGAAATGGGGCAACGTCCACGTCAGCATGGCAGGCCCGATCGTGAAACGGCGTGCGGAGCTCGAAGCGCTCGGCTGGACGGTGCGCGTACTCGACGGTCTTGACCATATGCAAGCCATGCAAGCGACCCAGGTCCTGCCGATGCTCCGTCAGTGGCTCATGTCCCAGTAGGTCCCCAACCTTGAGAAACGAGGCCTCCGACCCCCGCGGTGTGGCCTTGGTACGGCCGGTGAGCCCGCGTCTGGCCGAGGGCATGGTTACGCACATCAAGCGCACGCCGGTGAATGTCGACCTCGGCCGACGCCAGCACGAGGCCTACCTCGCAGCGCTGACGAGCCATGGTTGGCGGACACGCGTGGTGGCGCCGGCCGACGACTGCCCGGACTCGGTGTTCATCGAGGACACCGTCGTTGTTTGCGATGACCTGGCTGTTATCACCAGACCCGGAGCGGTGCAGCGGCGGCGGGAGATCGAGGCCGTTGAGACGACGGTACGAGACGTCGGGCCGCATCGAGGCGCCTGGCACGCTCGACGGCGGCGACGTGCTCCAGGTCGGATGGACGGTGTATGTCGGGCAAGGTGGCCGGACGACCGCGGAGGGCATCCGCCAGCTGGGGCAGGTCTTGTCGCGCCTGGGGCGCCGCGTCGTCGCCGTGCCGCTGCGCAAGGTTCTGCACCTGAAGTCCGCGGTCACGGCCCTACCTGACGGCACCTTCCTCGCGTGGGGTGATCGGGTCGAGACCGACCCGTTCCCCGCGGTGCGGATGGTGGCCGAGGAGTCCGGCGCCCATGTCGTACCGCTCGGCGGCGACGACGTGCTCATCGCGGCTTCTGCGCCGCGTACCGCGGACTTGATCGCCGGGCTCGGTTATTCACCGGTGGTGGTCGACATCACCGAGTTTGAACGCCTCGAGGGCTGCGTGACCTGCCTCAGCGTACTCATCCCCGGCCGGCGACGGATGTGACGGACGACGCGTCTTGACAATGCAACGAACTTTGATGAGGCTGCTTCTGAGAGAGAGCGCTCTCCTGCGTGGTTACCGTCCATTCCTACGCCTACGGCGATCCTTGCCCAGGATCGGTGGGCCTGGAGGCGGCGTCGCGTGTTGCTGCCCGTCCTCCTGTCAGGGAGCGCTCATGCCACCGATATCTCGTCCAGTCAATCTGGTGATCCATCGCCGTCGACCGGCCCTCGTCACGGTTGCTAGTCCGTCCTGATGGTCAAGGTGCTGAACCGGGCGAACGCCCACTACCCCGAATAGCCAGGCGTACCGCGGCTTCAGGCGGGCCGACTCTTTGGACCTGTCAGTGGAGACCGCGAGTACCCGTCACGCTGGGAGTACGAGATGCAAGCAGGAAGACATGCTGGCGCACGACGCGCTGGTACCGCTGTGTTTGGAGTCGGCGTCATCGTCGCGTCGCTGCTGCCGGCCCAGGCCGCTAGGGCGGCGGCGGGGGAGACCACCACGGTCACGCTGGAGCGCTCCACCTACACCGTGCCGGAGGGCGGGCGGGTCGATGTCGGCGTGCGGGTCACGACGTCCGACGGCGGCGCGCTGACCGGGCCGGTAAGCGTCGACTATGGCACCGGACAGGGCAGCGCCACCGCTGGCGCCGACTACACGCCCACCGCCGGAACGTTCACCTTCGCCGCCGGCGCGCCATCCGGTTCCGTCCAGCATTTCACGGTCGCTACAGGGGCTGACGGCACGGGCGAGATGGCTGAGACGGTACCGCTGACGCTCACCTCGAACGCCACGGTCAGCGGCAGCTCAATCGTGGTGATCAATGCCAACGGGCTGCCGTACCTCAACCCGGCGCTGCCGATCGACCAGCGCGTCGCCGACCTGTTGGGGCGCATGACCCTGGAGGAGAAGGTTGGCCAGATGACGCAAGCCGAGCGTGGCGCGGTCTTCGACAACCCAGCCCTCATCGCCCAGTGGCAGCTCGGGTCGGTGCTGTCGGGCGGCGGCTCGACGCCGCCAACCAACACCCCGGCCGCCTGGGTCGACATGGTCAACGCGTTCCAGGCGCAGGCGTTGAGCACCCGGCTGCAGATCCCGCTGATCTATGGCATCGATGCGGTGCACGGCCACGGCAACGTGTTCGGCGCCACCATCTTCCCGCACAACGTCGGCCTCGGCGCCACGCGCGACCCGGCGTTAGTCGCCAGGGTCGGGAGGGTGACCGCCGCCGAGGTGCGGGCGACGGGCATCCCGTGGAGCTTCGGACCGTGCGTGTGCGTATCCCGCGATGAGCGGTGGGGCCGCAGCTATGAGAGCTTCAGCGAGGACCCGGCCCTGGTGATTTCCATGGAGACCATCATCAATGGCTTGCAGGGGACCGGCGGCGCTCAGATCAGCGCCGACCACGTGCTGGCGACCGCCAAGCACTACGCGGGCGACGGCGACACCGAGTACAACACCGCGATCGCGGAGGCGAACAAGACCAAGCCGTGGTGGGAGCAGCAGTACACGATCGACCAGGGCGTCACGGTCACCAGCCGGCCGGACTTCTACCGCATCGACCTGGCACCATACGGACCCGCCGTGTGGCGGCATGACGTGGGCACCGTCATGCCCTCGTTCTCCAGTGTGGACTGGACCGAGGACGGCGTCGGCAACCCGATCAAGATGCACGCCAACCAAGAGCTGATCACGAACGTGTTGAAGGGCCAGATCGGGTTCGGCGGGTTCCTCATCTCGGACTGGGAAGGCATCCACCAGATTCCCGACCCGGCCAACCCGACCGTCGGCGGGCTCACGCCGTACAAGGTCCAAGTTGGCGTCAATGCCGGCACCGACATGTTCATGGAGCCCTACAGCGCAAAGCAGTTCGAGGATCTGCTGCTCGCCGAGGTCGCCGCGGGCCGGGTCAACCAGGCGCGCATCGACGACGCGGTGCGGCGGATCCTGCGGCAGAAGTTCCGCCTCGGCCTGTTCGAGCACCCGTACGCCTCGCCCGCCAACGTGGATCAGGTCGGTAGCGCGGGGCACCGGGCAGTGGCCCGCCAAGCCGCCGCGGAGTCACAGGTACTGCTGAAGAACAGCGACAAGGTGCTGCCGCTGGCCGACACGGCTCGGGTCTACGTGGCCGGCCGAAACGCAGACAACATCGGCAACCAGGCCGGCGGCTGGACCATCCAGTGGCAGGGGGTCTCCGGCGACGTCATCCCGGGTACCACCATCCTGGAGGGCATCCGCGAGGTGGCGCCTCGGGCCCAGGTGACCTACAGCGCCGATGCGTCGGCGCCGATGTCCGGCTCGGACGTGGGCGTCGTGGTCGTCGGCGAGACGCCATACTCCGAAGGGTACGGCGACATCGGCGGCCCGGAGTGCGGCTGGTGCACCCCGGCCCAGCAGGAGGAGAAGTCACTCACCCTGCAGCCCGGCGACCGGGCCGTCGTGGACAAGGTCTGCGGCGCCATCAGCAAATGCGTGGTGCTCGTGGTCTCCGGTCGCCCGCAGGTGCTCACCGACCAGCTCGGTGAGATCGACGCACTGGTCGCATCGTGGCTGCCCGGCAGCGAAGGCGCAGGCGTGGCCGACGTGCTGTTCGGCCACCGCCCCTTCACCGGACGGCTGTCGATGACCTGGCCGCGTACCGTCGCACAGGTACCGATCAACGTGGGCGACGCGGACTACCAGCCGTTGTACCCGTTCGGCTGGGGCCTTCGCACCGACTCCGGCAGGGCCCGGCTGCTCGCTGCGGTGACCGGCCTCCGCGGTGCGCACAGTGACCCGGCGGTCCGTGCCGCGCTGGATCACCTGTACCGCGCGCTTGCCGGAGTGAACTGGAACACCGACGGTTCGGTGGGTAACGCAGCTGAGGTCTTGCCGCAGCTCGTCGCGGCCATCGGCGCGCTGCGCGGCTCTCTGGCGGACACAGCTGCCCTCGTCGATGCGATCGTGGCGGTCGCCCGCGACGTGGCGCAGGCAGCGGCCATCGCTGGGCGCTCGCCAGCGAACTGGCCCTCGCTGATCGCCAACGCCGACCACGCGTTGCTCATCGGCGACCCGGCAACCGCCATCGCGCTGCTCATCCAGGCGGCCGGCCAGCTATAGGCGAGGCGAACAACCGAGCAAGCAGGGGTGGCCTGCCGCGGCAAACGCCACGGCAGACCACCCCGCTCCATCGATCAGGTCACCGCCAGGCCGCGGCGTGTACGGCCGGATCAGGAGCTGGGCACCCGGATAACGGGGCACTCGAACTGCTTCACGACCCCCGTGTCGACTGCGGCGCCCGCGGCGATCGCGGCCTCGACCTCGGTCGCGCTGTCGAGGACGCCGTCGCCGTCCAGGTCTCCGGCGGCCAAGGCGGCGTCGTAGCCAGACGGGAACGACAGCGCATGTACCTGCCACCGCCCGCCGTCGTAGTCGGCGTCGCCGGGTGCGGCGGTGGCGACGTTGAGCTGAGCACCACCGAAGTCGTAAATGGTGTCCCACGCCTGCGCTGGCGCACCCGTACCGGACAGGTCGGTCGGCGTGCCGACGGTCCGGTACACCGTACCATCGACGTAGAAGGCCGGCCCGTTCACGCCTGCCGAAGCCGGCGCCGCCAGGACAAGCACCGGCCAAGCGACGACCGCGGCGGCCACCGCGACCACCCGCGCGAGCCGCCGCCTCTCGACGCTCGCCGTCCGCTCGTGACTCGCTGACATCGATCCTCCTGAGGCCTAGGTCGACGCCGGGTTGGCGCCGACTCGCCTCAACCAATGCCCAGTCGAATCGGCAACGGCCTTACCAGGTTCTTGCGAACCCCTTACGGACTAATAACCTGTTGCGGTGCGCCTGGCGGCGGGCGTCGAGCAGGCCGTGCAGGTGCGCCGCGGCAACCTCGATGTCGTAGTACTCGTTCTGCGCGGCCCGGACCTCGGCGGAGAGCACGCCGCAGCGGTGCACCTTCTCGAAGTCGCCGTACGGGAACCTGTGCCGCGACTTACGACCTTCGGGTACTTCGTCGTCCACGCCGAGGTACCACTTCGCGTACTCGCCGAACCCGCGCCGCTCGATGAGCTTCCGCGCATGCTCGTACGCGCGCTTGTTCAGGGTGACCGCCATGGCTCAGACCGAAATTGTGATCCGGTTATGGACCTCGGCGACACCCGGAGCGGACCACGCGGCGCGCTCGGCTTCCTCCTTCTCGGCCCACGAGCGGACGGTGCCATCGAGGATCACCTTGTCCCCTTCGACCCGCACCTTGAAGCCGGAGCCGGGCCAGTGGCCCACCATCTGCCGGATCACTGCCGCGATGGTCGACGGTTAGCCGACGGACGCCGGGGTATGAGCGTCGGTCTGCCGGTCCCGCAGCAAGCTTGGAGAAGCGGTATGCGCCGTCCGCGCATCGTGGTGGTCGGAGCGGGGTTCGCGGGCTTCCACGCGGGGCGGACGTTGTCGCGGCTGGCCCGCGGCGCGGCCGAGGTCGTGCTGGTCAACCCGACTGACTATTTCCTGTACCTGCCGCTGCTGCCGGAGGTGGCCGGCGGGATACTCGACCCGCGCCGGGTGGCGGTCTCGCTGACCGCGACGCTTCCCGGAGTCCGGCTGGTGCTCGGCGAGGCGTTCCACACCGATGTCAACCGCCGTCTGGTCCGCTACGTCGATGTTGAGGGCCGTGTCGGCGAGGTCGGCTACGACCGGCTGGTGGTCGCGGTGGGAAGCGTGCACAAGCTGCTGCCGATTCCGGGGGTTGCCGAGCATGCGCACGGCTTCCGCGGGGTACCGGAGGCGCTGTACCTGCGCGATCACATGACCCGGCAGATCGAGCTGGCGGCGGCGATCGATGACCCGGCGGAGCGCATGGCGCGGTGCACGTTCGTCGTGGTCGGTGCCGGCTACACCGGGACCGAGGTGGCTGCCCAGGGCCAGCTGTACAGCGCGGTGGTCGCCTGCCGGGCGCGGCGGCTGGGCGGGCAGCAGCCGCGGTGGCTGCTGCTGGATCTGGCACCGCGGGTGCTGCCCGAGCTCGACCCCCGGCTGTCCAACACCGCCGATCGGGTCCTGCGCGCACGCGGCGTTGAGGTCCGCACGCGGACTTCGGTGCGGGAGGCCGGACCGGACGGGGTACACCTCACCGACGGCGACTTCGTGCCGACCCGCTCGCTCATCTGGTGTGTGGGAGTCCGTCCCGACCCGGTGGTCGAGGACCTTGGGCTACCAACCCGGAAGGGCCGGCTGGTTGTCGACGAGTACCTCACCGTGCCGGGACATCCGGAGATCTTCGCCTGCGGCGACGCCGCGGCCGTTCCGGACCTCACCCGGCCGGGCCAGACCACACCGATGACCGCCCAGCATGCCGTGCGCCAGGGCAAGCTGGCCGCACGCAACGTTGCCGCCAGCTACGGGCACGGACGGCGCAGGCCCTACCGGGCACCACGACCTGGGCTTCGTGGTTGACCTGGGCGGTACGCAGGCGGCGGCGAACCCGTTCGGGCTGCCGCTGTCCGGCCTGGCGGCCAAGGCCGTCACCCGGGGGTACCACCTGTTCGCCGTGCCGGCCAACCGGGCCCGGATCGCGGTCGACTGGATGCTAGACCCGCTGCTCGGGCGGCAGACGGTGCAGCTCGGTCTGATACGTTCCTCGGCCGTCCCCCTCGACACCGCGTCCCCGGAGCTGCCCAGCGGCCCCATCCAGCGGGACGTTGCGGGTTTGTTCAGCCGCCGGGACGGGTAGCCGACGGGTCGAACCTCCGCGGTGGTGAGGAGACCAGCCCACACTGCCGTTCATGGCCATGGGTCGGGTAGCGTCTGCAGCTGGCCCAGGCGCACGTCGACCGGGTCGATCACCGGTACCGCGGTCTCCTCGGCGGTGATGCGCCGTCGGGGGGCACGCTGGGTCATCGCCGCCTCCGCGCCTTGTCCAAGCTACTGCGCTACCCCGACCTGCGCCCGCTCAATCGCCTGCCGCCAGTCAACTCACGTGTACCCAGGGGGCGCCGGTGCCGGTCGGGTTCGGCCCCCCGCAAGACCTCGCGGGTCAGCGGGGCGATCTCACCGTCGCCGAAGATGAGGTACCGCAACATCTGTACCACCGGGTGGGCCTCGGACCAGTCGCGCCCTCCGCTCGCAGGATCCGGTAGCCGAAGCGTTCCTCGCCGACCACGATCAGGTTCGTCTCGAACTCCGAGGGATCGCGTACGGCCACCTCCAGAAAGACCGCGGTCTCGTGGTGCGCGATATTGTGCTTCTCGCGTTGCTCTGCCTCCTTTTCCCCGACTTCCTCAACTATCCCGGTACCCAGATCGTCCTCATCGGTGCCGCACGACGCGGCGCAGGAGCTGGGTGTGGATCTGGAAGCCGAAGTGGAGAAGGCTGCCCGCAGCACGATGTTCGACGATCTGCGCATCGGCCGGCAGGACCGGCCGCTCGAACCGTTTCTCACCGGCGACTGGCGATAGCGCGCCTGCAAATCCGCACGTCAACCGTTTCGGCGACGTCAGCGGTGCAACAGCCGGAGCACCAGGGAGACCACGACCGAGAGCGTCAACGAGACCAGCAGCATCGAGGTGATCGGGATGTACACCCGCACGTGCTCGCTACCCAAGCGCAGGTCGCCGGGGAGCCGGCCGAGCCACGCCAATGCACCGGTCCAGGCCAGCAGGCCGACGGCGGCGAGGAGCAAACCGAAGACCACCAGCAGTGGACCCCAGCTACGACCCATGCCGACCATCGTCTCCCGGGCCGGATGGAGATACGAGCTCGCGGGCGGCGTTGGTGATCGAGCGCACGCCGATACCCGCGGCGTCCATCAGCTCGGCGGGGCTCCCCGAGGTGGGCAACCCGCGCACGGCCAGATGGGTCAGCCGCAGCCGCTCGCCGGCCAAGGCGGCGAGCACCGCTTCGCCGATGCCGCCTTCCGGATAGTGGTCCTCGACGACGATCAGGCGGCCTCCGGTCGCGTGCGCGGCCTCGACCAGCGCCTCGCGGTCGATGGGCTTGACGCTGTACAGGTCGATGACCCGTACTCGAAGGTTCTCCTCGGCGAGTCGGTCGGCCGCGGCCAGGCAGTTGTGGACGGTCACGCCGGCACCGACCAACGCGATGTCGTCGTGGTCGCTGCCGCGCAGCTGCTTGCTGCCACCGATCGGGAAGCGCTCGTCGTTGTCGTACAGCACCGGGTAGGCGCCGCGGGTGGTGCGGATGTAGCTGACCCCATCCCGGTCGGCCATCTGGGCCACCAGAGCGACGCACGAGACGGCATCACTCGGGTAGAGCACGGTTGAGCCGGGAATGGCGCGCATCTCGGCCAGGTCCTCCAACCCCATCTGCGACGGACCATCGGGGCCGATCTCTACGCCGGCGTGAGAACCGGACAGCCGGATGTTCGCCCGCGAGATCCCCGCCATCCGGACGAAGTCGTAGGCGCGGGAGAAGAACGCCGCGAACGTGGCGGCGAATGGTCGGTGCCCACGCACCTGTAGGCCCACGGCGGCGGCGACCATCTGCTGTTCGGCGATGAACATCTCGAAGAACCGATCGGGGTACGCCTTCGCGAACTCGTCGGTGTGGGTGGAGTTGCTGACCTCGCCGTCCAGCACGACCACGCCGGCCCGGGCGCCCAGGGCGACCAGCGCGTCGCCGTACGCCTTCCGGGTCGCGACCTTGTCGCCTTTGCCGTAGCGGGGCAGCGTGACCGGCTGCGGGCCGGTGAGCGCGGCGGCCGGTGGCGCCGGCTCGGGCAGCGGGCCGGTCACCCGGAGCTGACGGACGCCGCCGAGGGCGGCCACCGCCCGTTCGGCCAGGTCCGGCGGCAGCGGCTTGCCATGCCAGCCGTCCTGGTTCTCCACCTCCGGTACGCCCTTGCCCTTAATAGTGCGCGCCAGCACTGCGGTGGGGCCGTCGGCGTGCCGGGCCCACGCGAGCGCCTCGTCGATGGCGCCCAGGTCGTGACCGTCGACGATCACCGCCTGCCAGCCGAACGCCTCGACCCGCCGCCGGTAGGCCTCCATGTCCCACTGCAGCTCGGTGGGCCCGCGCTGGCCCAGCCGGTTGACGTCCACGATCGCGGTCAGGTTGCGCAGCCCGTAGAAGCCGCCTTTGTCCAGCGCCTCCCACATCGAGCCCTCGGTCATCTCGCTGTCGCCGCACAGCACCCAGACATGGAACGGCAACCGGTCCAGGTACTGGCCGGCCAGCGCCACACCGACGCCGACGGGCAGCCCTTGTCCGAGCGAGCCGGTCGCCACCTCCACCCAGGGCAGCACCGGCCTGGGGTGGCCTTCCAGCGGGGACCCGAACCGGCGGTAGGTGTTGACCAGCTCCGCGTCGGAGACCACACCGACGGCCTTGAACACCGAGTACAGCAGCGGCGACGCGTGGCCCTTTGAGAAGATCAGGTGGTCGTTCGGAGGACTGCCGGGATGCTGCCAGTCATAGCGCAGGTGCCGGGAGATCAGCACCGCCAGCAGGTCCGCCGCGGAAAGACTCGAGGTCGGATGCCCCGAACCCGCAGCCGTACTGCTCCGGATGGAGTCCACCCGCAGCTGCGCGGCCACCTCACCCAGCCGAGCCAGCTCCTCGGCACCGAGCCGGGACGCCGCGTCCTTTGCCACCGTCACGATCGCCTCGCCCTACCCTGGTCGCTGCTCCGCGCCGGCGGGGCGCTGCCTGAAGCTCGGCCGCGCCAGCCGGCAACCGGCATCGATCCCTTACCCAGGAAACGAAGCGTCAACCGTGAGCCCGAACGTGTCGCCGACCTCAGCCCGCCGCTGGAGCGGAGTACCGCGGCGGCGGGGTGGACACCGTTCGGCTCGCGCGCCAGCTGGCCACGAGCATGAGTACGCCGACGATGATCGCGTAGATGCCGAGCACCTGCGCCAGGGCGACAGCCCCGACGCCCGGCCGCACCAGGATGAGCACACCGACGATCGTGGTGAGCGCGCCGATCAGCGCCGGCAGCCACCCGCCGCGCAGCTGCACCGCGGCCCAGATCTCGGCCAGGCCGCTGACGACCGCCCAGGCGCCGATCAGGACCACCAGGACGAGCGTGGTCACGCCCGGCCAGATCAGCGTGATCACGCCGGCCAGCACGCCGAGTATGCCGGCGACGATGAGCGCCGGGCGCTGGCCGCCGTCGGCGCGGCCGCGAAAGGCCCCGATCAGCAGCATCACGCCGTTGACGAGGACGAAGGCCCCGAACAGCAGTGCCAGGGCCAGCGCCGTGATGCCGGGCCAGATCAGGGCGATGATGCCGAACACGATGGCCAGGACGCCGCGCAGCGCGGGCACCCAGACCTGCCTGTTCATCGCCATGGGTTTACCTCTCTCATTGATGTCGTGTCGGTGGGTCGGGTTCCGGTCAGGCAGTGACCGGTTCCGGCGTGGCTGGTGCGCTCGACCAGGTGACGGCCAGCTCGCCGGTGTCGTCGAGGTCGACCAGGATGGTCGCCCCGTGGTGCACGTCACCCTCGACCGGGGCGCGGCCGATACGGGTCTCCACCTCGCGCTGGATGTACCGGCGGAGCGGGCGCGCGCCGAACACAGGGTCGAAGCCGGTCCCCGCGATATGCCGGCGCGCGGCATCGGTAACCCGTACCGTGATCTGGCGTTCGGCCAGCCGGTGGCGCAGCTCGTCGAGCATGAGGTCGACGACGCGTTCGATCTCGGGCATCGTCAGTGGCTCCCGTGTCCAGGGCTAACTTTCCGGGCCGTGCGAGCGCAAACCCGATCTCGCCGGCGGCAGAGGGTCAGATCAGCGACCGGTGCTGCCACCCGGCGCTGGCCTCGTCCTACGGCTGGCTGGCTTGCGCCTTGAGCCGCTCGACGACGGGTGGTGGCGGCCAGGCGGTGAGGCGGTAGCGCTCGGGCGTCAGGTCGGCGACGGGTACCAGGTCGACCTCGCGCTCGAGGGTCTGCCAGGGCACGAAGAAGGACCCGTGGTCGGAGGCGAAGCTGACGTACTCCGCGCGGGGCAGCAACGTATCGACGCCGTCCGGCCAGACCGCGTAGCTGATCGTCGGTCCGCCCGGGCGGGTCGCCACGGTCAGCGTGGCGACGAAGGTGTCAGCCCCGTCGCGCTCATGTTCAGCCTCGAGCCATTCCTGCTGGGAGCGGTACTCGGCGGCGGCGAGGATCGTCGCGGCGCGGTGGACGGCGGCGGCCACCGGATGGCCGTCTGGCGCGGCGTACGTGGTTACCTTGCCGTAGGGGTCGACGGTGTACGCCTGGGGCGAGATCGGGCGTACGGCGTCGGTGTACTCCTGTTCCACCAGCTCGAACAAGGCGCCGAGGGAGTCGGGCCGGTCGGCGGTGACGATCAGCGTGTTGTGGTCCGGTACGAACGCGACCGGGCGGCCGCCAACGTCGGTCGCCAGCCCGGCGAGCCATCCGTCGAGCAGTAACCGCGAGACGTAGTAGGCATCGCCGTCGTCGACGAAACGGAGCAACGCCGGGCCTTGCCCGGGCGGGCGGTCTGCGGCGAGCCCGTCGGAGCCGCCGGCCAGGAGCGTGAGGTTGGCGTGGACCGCCTCGAACACCTCCACCGCCGGCACGCCCCACTCCCGCGTCTGTGCGACGGTGACGTACGCCATCGCGGTCGGTTCATCAATCACGACGAGCTCGGCGAGGAACGGAAATGCCGGGCGTGACAACAGTGTCAGCCGGCCGGTGGCCTCGGCTTGGCCGAACGTGACAGCACGCAGCACCGGACGTAACCGGCCGCGCGCCTGCGCCCAGGTGTCCGGTACCTGGTCTATCGCGATAACGCTGCTGACCAGCTGCAGGATCCGCTGCCGCCGTTCGGCACGGCTGGCGCCCCGGCATTCGCGGAACACGTTGCTCAGGTACACCACTCCGCCCTCGCCGTCGCCCGGCCCGCGGCGGAAGGCGATGGAGAAATCCGCTGGGTGGTACGTGGCCTCGGCCGTGCCCAGCCGGCGCACCTCGGTCAACACCTGCCGTGCGAAGCGGTCCTGCCGGGAACCCACGATCCGGTCGAGCAACCCCATGAGCGTGCACGGTAGCCGACGTTGGTCCTACCAGCGGTCCCTCGCCTCGGCGCTTGGCGCGGATCCAGGCGCCCACCCGGCCCGGCGGCGGACGGCCCGCACGTCGGGCAGCCTCATCTGCCCCCGCAGCAGGAATCGTAGCCTCCATCAAACCCGGGGCACCTCACTGCGCGGGTTGCGGATGATGTTCGTCGTCCCGCACACCGGACAACGCAGGTGTCGCTCCAGCTGGGCCGGGTCATCCGGCGAGGGGACGTCGGTGACTTGTAGATACCCCACAAGGCCCCGGACCACCACATAGGACGGTGGACCACGAGCGTGTAGGCGACCCCGAAGAACGTGCCGTTGCACAGGTGGTAGAGCAACCCGACCAGGAAGAGCGTCGCGGCCGGATGCACAGGCCCGACGAACAGCTCACCGAAGACGGCGAAGACGTGGAACGGCTGGAACGACATCGAAAACAGCGCCACGACGCCGTACCGGGCGAGGTCGTACGCGACGGAGCCGACCAGGCCGGCGACGGCGCCGACGCCGACCCTCCGGTACACCAGCCGGCGCGGCACCGGTCGCAGACGGACGAGGACAACGAGCCAGATGGTGGCGGCCAGGACCGTCAGCCCGGCGATGCCCAACGGCAGCGACACGCCGGCCAGGATGTGCAGGACGAGCCCTGCCCCGCCGGCGAGCGGCAACCCGACGAGGAGCAGTCGCAATCGCAGTCTCGGCAGGGTACGCGGATCCACGGCGATCCACTGGTGCGCCGCGCCCAGGGTCCGCTCGTCGCCCAACACACGAACCTCCTCATCGGTACCGCCGCATAAGAGGTTCGGTCCGGTGCGCGCGCTGGCTTGGTTGTCGGTGCCGGTTCATACCCCGCCGCCTGGCCACCGATGCCCGTGCCGGACGGGCCTCGGCACGGGCATCGGGTGGTGGGTCGGTCAGCGTGCGGCGCCGGCCGCGATGCGCGGTGGGTGGAAGGTCACTCCGGATCCGTCGGGCAGCGAGGGAGTTCCGTACGAGTAGGTGAAGGCGTCGGTGCCGTCGGCGTTCTCCAGCGCGATGGTCGCCGATGCCACGGCCGGCACGCCGCCGACGAACCGGTACCGGTAGGTCACCGTGCCGTCGGGTTCGATCGTGGCGGTGAACGAGATGCGCTGGTTCCGGTCGGCGAAGAAGGCGACGTTGCGCCATTCGACCGTCAGGCGCCGGGCGGCTCCCTCACCGGTCACGGTCGTGTAGATGCCGGCCTCGTCGTCGACGTACAGGTCATCCCAGAACGGGTAGAGCGCGGCGTTGGGCGGGATCGGGTCGGGGACGGTCGTGTTGACGAAGGCGGTCGATGGTTCGGTGAACCCGATGACGCCGTTGGTGCTGACCCACGCCGTGCCGTAGGTCACGCCGTAGAGCGGGACCGGGAACGGCAGCGGCAGCGGCGCCGTGACGTCGTCTCCGGCCAGCTCGACGCGGTCGGCGCCGGCCACATACGCGGTGACCGGCGGGCCGCAGGTGTACCCGTACCGGTCGGTGCGGTCGGGCAGCGACAGGTCGAGGACGGTGTCCCCGGTCACGGTGGCTCGCTGTACGGCGACACCGCTGCACGGGTCGGTGAGCTCGGCCCGTACCTCCCACTGGCCGAGCGGCACGATGAGCCCGTACCTGCCCTGCGCGTCGCTGCGCACGGCCAGCGGGGTGTCAGCGATCGTGACGGTTGCGCCGGCGGCCGGCTGCCCGTGCCAGTACACGGTGCCGGACAACCGCGCCGATGGCACGCGTTGCAGGTTCACCACGGCCGTGGCGGTGCCGTTCGCGACGACCTCCACGGTTCTGGTGGCCGTGACGAACCCGAACTTGGTGACGGTGAGGGTGTACGTGCCCGGCACCAGCCGGTGGAAGCGGTACTGGCCGTCGGCGGCGGTGATGGTCTCCCGGTGGATGGGGCCGGTCACCGACACGGTCGCGTCCGGCAGCGGAAACAGCCCGCGGTCGGTGACGTTGCCGGTGAGCGCGCCGGTCGCCTGCCACGGCGAGGCATCGACGGCCGCGAAGGCGTCGAGCCTGCCCTGGCCCCACACGTTGTTGTCGGCCGCCGTACCGCCGCAGCTGGTGTCGTCCATATCGATCGCGGTCTGATCGAGGAGCCGGCGGGTGGCCGGGATATCGCCGTCCAGCGCAGGCGCCGCCGACCACATCAGCGCCACGACGGCAGCGGTGTGCGGCGAGGCCATCGATGTGCCGCTCAGCGAGGCGTACCCGTTGCCAGGCACGCTGGAGCGGACATCGACACCCGGTGCGGCGATGTTCGGCTTGACGGTTCCGTCCGGGGCCGGGCCTCGGCTGGAGAAGTACGCGATGGTGTCGTTCGGGGCGAACGCGCCCGAGCTGTAGCTGGCCGTGTAGACGCCCGGCGATCCGGATGTGCCGCACCCGGGCCCGGCGTTGCCGTTGGCGAACGCGGGGAAGATGCCGGCGGCGACCCAGGCCTCGACAATCTGCTGGTACCAGGGGTCGTAGACGTTGGCGCCCCACGAGTTGTTCACCACGTCGGGGGCCAGATCGGGGCGCGGGTTGCGCCCGGCCAGGTCGGTGGGGGCCAGGATCCACTGACCGGCGGCCAGCAACGCCGACAGCGAGCAGGAGCTGGACTCGCAGCCCTTGACCGCCATCCACGTCGCGCCCGGGGCGACGCCGATCTCGTCGCTGCCCTGGCGGCCGACCATGGTGCCCATCGTGTGCGTACCGTGGCCGTTGTTGTCGCACGGCGCCGCGGTGGGACAGATCCGTGACGGGTCGAACCAGTTGTAGTTGTGGTCCACCAGCCCGCCGGTCCGCCGGCCCCGGTAGCTGGCCGCCAGCGCCGGATGGTCGTACTGCACGCCAGTGTCGATGTTGGCGACCACCACGCCTTCGCCGCGCACCCCGAGCTGGTTCCACACCCGCGGGGCATTGATCCGGGCGATGTTCCACTCCGTACCGGCGACCGTCGCCTGCTCGCGTCCGGGCAGGGGCCGGGGCAGGCTGACCGGCTCGTCAGCCACCACCCGGGCGACCTCCGGCCGCGCCGCGAGATCGCCGAGCAGCTTGGCGTCGCCGGTGACCCGGATGGCGTTGACAACCCAGTACGGCGTGAAGCGCGCCTTGCGATCGCCCAGCAACCGGCGCAGTTTGGCCTGGCTGGCGGCCGCATGCGCGATTGCGGCCTGGCGGACGTACGCCGCCCGGTCAGCCTTGTCCCGCCGACCGGCGGCGCTTCGCAGGTCGGCCTTGTCCGACAGCAGCACCCAGAAGTCGGCGCGGCCCTTCGCGGCCAGCTGCGTGCGTACCTGCTCGGCAACCTTCGACGCGCCTGCTGGCCGGCTCGGATCCGACGGATCTGCATGAGCGGGAGCCGATCCTACGCCGAGCAATAGGACGACTCCCGCCGCGACGATATTTCGCCGCCACGAACTCACGCTCAAGACAGGCCCCCTCATGCCTCGTGGACGACCGGGTAAACCACACGTGAACACCAAACAGAGAGCGGATCCACGAGCCCCTCCAGCTGCCCGGTCGTCGAATTGAATACCCGGAGGACAGAACGAGACGATAACGGAGGTCAAGCGGACTGTAAACAAACTTAACAGTCCTAATAATTAGCCACATTCATAATTGTTCGTAAACCGGGTTGAGCCGGCTCGACAGGCCAGCAAGAACTCCACTAGGCGCTGTGAACGACCTTCTTTAATGACGATTTTTGCGCCGCCAGGCGAGGCCGTTTCGTTCCCGCATGTCGGGACGACACAGCCTACGCACTTTCGAAGAGCGCCAGATTCGTTGTTTGTGAGGCTTCAGGCGGGTACTTGGCTGGCTCGGGCATGAATCACAGCAGGAGAAGCTCCATGGGCATGATCACTACCACCGACGGCACCAGCATCTACTACAAGGACTGGGGCAGCGGGCAGCCGGTCGTGCTCAGCCACGGCTGGCCCCTCAACGCCGACGCCTGGGACGACCAGGCGATGCTGGTCGCATCCAACGGCTACCGCGCCATCGCCCATGACCGCCGCGGCCACGGCCGCTCCAGCCAGCCCTGGAACGGCAACGACATGGACACCTACGCCGACGACCTCGCCGAGCTGATGGACGCGCTCGACCTGCGCGAGGCGATCCTGGTCGGCCACTCCACCGGGGGTGGCGAGGTGACCCGCTACATCGGTCGCCACGGCACCGCCCGGGTCGCCAAGGCGGTGCTGCTCGACGCGATCCCACCGCTGATGCTCAAGACCGCCGCCAACCCCGCCGGCACCCCGATCGAGGCGTTCGACGCCATCCGCAATGGCCTGGCCGCCGACCGGTCGCAGTTCTACCGGGACCTGAGCGGGCCCTTCTACGGCGCCAACCGGCCCGGCGCCGTGGTGTCCCAGGGGATCCGGGACGCGTTCTGGCTGTGGAGCATGCAGGTGGGGTTGAAGGGCGCCTACGACTGCGTCAAGGCGTTCTCCGAGACCGACCTCACCGAGGATCTGAAGCGGTTCGACGTGCCGACCCTGATCGTGCACGGCGACGACGACCAGATCGTGCCGATCGGCGCCTCGGCGCGGCGGTCGGCGGAGCTGGTCAAGGACGCGACCCTGAAGGTGTATCCCGGCGCCCCGCACGGCCTGGCGCAGGTCGCCCCGTTCAAGGATCAGCTCAACAGCGATCTGCTCGCGTTCATCAACGCCTGAGCGGGACAGGCGACCGGCGCGGCGGCGGGCGTTCATAGGCCGTTCGTAGCGGCTTCCCAAATTTGGCATCAGGGGGGCCACCCGCCATGCCCGGTACAGTTCCCGGTGTCATTCAGTGAACCGGTACGGCCAACGTACGTCAAGCCGGTTGCGGCTGGCGCGCGAACACGGAGGCGTACACCAACCGCCTCCCGTCGGTGACGAGCTGGCCGCCGAGCCCGGTACCGTGCACAGTGGACAGTCGCAGGTCGAGGAAGCGCTCCTCCTCGACCAGCTCGGTCGGCTCACCGTAGGCGTCGGCGAGCCACCCCGCCTACCTGGTCGGCGAACGCCCGCCGGTCTGCGTCGAGCGCGGCCTTCAGCTCGTCCATTGTGGACACCTCGTACTGGATGACCGCCTCTTGAGCCTGCGGGGCGTGCAATGCCGCCACGCCGTACGCGAAGCACACCAGCGCCATCCAGACCTCCGCGAAGTAGCGCGGGTCCGGGGCGATCTCTACGCCGGCCAGCCGGTCGGCGACGAAGAACAGGGCACCGACCTGTCCGGGCGACAGCTCCAGCCGGGACTGGTACTGGGTCAGCGCCGCCCGCTTGCGGGTCAGGATCTGCTCAAGGTGGCCTCGAGCAGGCAGGCGGTAGCGGCGGTTGAGCTCGGCGATGGCTGGCCAGAGCTTGCTGTAGTTGGCCACGCCGGCCAGGTCCAGCGCCGCCCCGCGCAGCTCCACCGGCAGCACGAAGAACCACTGCTCCCGCTCGGCCAGGTAGCCACCCTGGGCGGCCTGGACACAACAGGCGTCGGGGAACAGCAGCTCCTGCCCGGCGGCCAGAAACGCCGAGCGGCACAAGGCGTGGTTCTGCGCGCCGTCCTGCACGTACCCGATGTGCAGGGGCACTATCGCCACGCCCGAGGTCGCGGGGTTGCTCAGCACAACCCGGCCGTACCCGTCGACCCGGGCGAGCTTGATGCCGCTGCGCGGCGGCGCGATCCCCGGGTACGCCGGCCCGAAGACCGGGACCATGGTCAGCGCGCCGGCTCGCTGCGGCTGACCCAGCCGGTACCCGGCCAGATCGACCGGGATCAGCGGCCGCAGAGCCAGCTCGGTCATGCCAACCTCCGTTCCACGGCGGCGAGCCGCTGCATGAGTGCGTCCTTCAACGCGCCCTTGGCATTCGTCGAGCGGCTGTGCGCGAGCAGCCACAGCATCAGCGGCGCGAAGTCCTCCTCGTGCCAGAACGCCCGCTGTGGCAGGCCGGGCGCCGGACGGCGCAGGGCAAGGTCGTCGCTGTGCCCGAAGGTGCTGTGACAGAACACCACAGGCGTGGTGATCCCGACTCTCGGCAACGTAGCCACGACGCGGGCGAGATCGCCCGGGTAAACGTTCTCGTACCCGTCGCCGACGACGGCGACCAGGTCCGGCCCGTGCGCCACCGCATCGAGAACCCCGGCCGCCAGGTCCGTTGCCCCGCCCGGCCGGTCACCGTCGCCCCCGACCGGCACCTCGACCAGCCTGGTGCACCGCCGCTGCAACACCATTCGCAGCGCAACGGCTTGGGAGTACAGGGCCCACTCACGGTCGCCGTAACCGCGCATCGACGCTGACCGATCAAGTACAAGTGCGAGCGTGCCCGGGTAGGACGCCACCCGTGCGGCCGCCGCGTCGACGTACCCGTCGAGCGCCGACTCCAGGTCTGCCGCCTGGCCGCCCCGGTAGAGGTGTACGAGGGTCGCGGCCACATCGCCCCGGTTGGTCGCGGTCACCGTGCCGGGCCGGGCGGCGCCGAGGTCGAGGTCGAGCAGCTCAGGTACGGCCACTGCCGGCGAGGCTTGGCCCTGATGGGGCGAGGCTGCGCCCTGATAGAGGGCACGGATACGGGCCATCGCCACCGCACCGTCCGGCGCAAAGCGCAGCAGCCGGCGGTGCAGATCCGGCCCGGGACCCTGCTCGGCGACGCCGCCCTCGATGAGCGCCCGGGCGGCGCCGCGCGCGGTCGCCTTCCCCAGCGCATGTTCGACCACGGCGAGCAGTACCCGTCGATGGGTGCCCATGAGCTCCTCGGCCTGCGGATGCTCGGTCAGCAGCCGCAGGGCCGCGCGGGTCACGTGCTTGTGGTTGGCGCGCCGGTGCCGCAGCGCCAGCAAGACCGCCGCCACATGGGTGGCCGGCAGTCCAAGCACCAGTACGCGCACCACGCGGTTCAGCGTCGCCCGCGGCTGCGGATCCATGCTTGCCCACGACACCGACAGCAGCTGCAGCAGGATTCGCGCCCGCTGCCACACCTGCACCCCAGGGGCAAGCGCCAGCAGTGCGTACCCGCAGGGATCACGCACATACCCGGCGGCATGGCGCTCCTCATCGCCCCACACCAGCACGCCCGTCCGGCGAACGAGCAGCGGCTCGTCCGCGCTCTCCAGGTGCGCGATCAGCTCGACGGTCATCACAGACTCCTTGCGGCGCAGGGAGTCTACCGAGCCGAGATCGTCGGCGGAGACCGGTTTTCGGCGCGCGACCCCCATCGACACAAGAGACCGCCTGTATGCAGACACCACCCATTGGCCCTTGGATGTGGCCTGCGAACACATGGCTGGCGTCCAGTAGGGCACCTAGTGTTCCCCGGCACAGGGCATGGAGGCGCGGTGTCGGCGATCATTTCCACGCAAGGTCTTCGCAAGGAGTTCCGCGGCTTCGTCGCGCTCCATGGCGTCGACCTGCGGGTCGCCGCGGGAGGCGTACACGCCCTCGTCGGGCCCAACGGCGCGGGCAAGACCACATTGTTCAACCTGCTCTGTGGCTTTCTCGCCCCATCCGGCGGACGCCTTTCGATCGACGGCCGGGACGTGACGGGGCTGCCGCCACACCGGGTCGCCCGCCTCGGTGTGGCCCGGTCGTTCCAGATCACCAGCCTCTTTCCGGCCCTGTCGATACGCGAGCACGTCGAGCTGGCGTTGCAGGCCGGTACCGGCTTGGGCTGGCGGTTCTGGCGCTCCGACCGGCAGCTCCGGCGCTTCCGGGACCGGGTGTTCGACGTGCTCGACGAGGTCGGCCTCGCCGAGCTCGCCGAGTCGGCCGCAGGCGCGCTGGCGTACGGGCGCAAGCGGGCCCTGGAGCTCGCGGTGGCGCTCGCGCTCGAACCCCGGGTGCTGCTGCTCGACGAGCCGACCGCCGGTATGGGTGCCGAAGACATCGATCGCACCGTCGACCTGGTGCGCCGGGCCGCGAACGGCCGGACCGTCGTCCTCATCGAGCACAACATGAAGGTCGTGGGCAGTCTCGCCGACCGGGTGACCGTGCTCCAGCAGGGTCGGGTCCTGGTCGAAGGCGCCTACGCCGAGGTCCGCGACGACCCCCGGGTCATCGCCGCGTACCTGGGAGAAGCCCGTGCTGAGCATCCGTAACCTGTCGGCCTGGTACGGCGAGGCGCGGGTGCTGCGCGACGTCAGCCTGGAGATCGACGCCGGTCAGGTGGTCACCCTGGCGGGGCGCAACGGTGCCGGCAAGACGACGCTGCTGCGCTGCGTCATGGGCTTGCACCCCGACCAGCGCGGGGAGATCGAGCTGGCCGGTACCGGCTCGCTCGCCGGCCTGCCGCCGCACCGGCGTGCCAGAGCCGGCCTTGGCTGGGTCCCCGACGACCGGGGCAGCTACGCCAGCCTCTCTGTTGAGGAGCACCTCACGCTGCCCCCGGTGATCGGGCCCGCGCCGTGGTCGCTCGCCACGGTCTACGACGCGTTTCCAGTCCTCAAAGAGCGGCGGCAGTTTCCGGGCACCCGGCTGTCCGGCGGCGAGCAGCAGATGCTGGCTCTGGCCCGGGCGCTGCGGATGGGCGCCCGCCTGCTGCTGTGCGACGAGCCGACCGAAGGGCTTTCCCCACTGCTGGTCGCCCAGATCGGCGAGATCCTGCGCGAGGTCAAGGCGCGGGGCGGGACCGTCCTGCTGATCGAACAGAACCTTCATTTCGCCGCCACCGTGGCCGACCGGCATTACCTCCTCGCCGAGGGCCGGGTCGTGGAGACCTTCGACAACGCCGAGGTCCGGCGGCGCGAGCACGAGCTGCTTGAGTACCTCGGAATCTAGGGAGTGGGAGATGCATAAGGCCGGTGCAATGTCGTTGGCTTGCGACTGCGGTCCTCGCAAGCTGCGGTCCTCGCGCTGCGCGGTGGCGTTCATCGCATTACTCATGGTCGCCGGGTGCGGGGGCGGCGGTCCCCGAGCCGGCGGCGGCAAGCTGTCTGGCGACAAGATCGTCCTCGCGGTGCTCAACGACCAGTCCGGCGTCTACTCCGACCTGTCCGGCAAGAACTCGGTCGAGGCGGTCAAGATGGCCGTCGAGGACTTCAAGGCCAAGTACGGCGACAAGGCCATCACCAAGAACATCGAGGTGGTTACCGCCGACCACCAGAACAAGCCGGAGGTGGCCAACTCCAAGGCCCAGGAGCTCTACGACCGGCAGGGCGCCGACGCGATCCTGGACGTACCGACCTCGTCCGCGGCCCTCGCGGTTGCCACGGTGGCCAACCAGAAGAAGAAGCTGTACCTCAACGTCACCGCCGCCACCACGGACCTGAGCGGCAAGTCGTGCAACAAGTACACCTTCCACTACGCCTATGACACGTACATGCTCGCCCACGGTACCGGTACGACGGTGACCAGCCAGGGCGGCAAGAACTGGTACCTGGTCTACCCCGACTACGCCTTCGGGCAGGACATGCAGAAGTCCTTCACCGCGGCGATCGAGGCGGCCGGCGGCAAGGTCATCGCCAAGGACCCCACCCCGTTCCCCAACGACAACTTCTCCACGTTCCTGCTCAAGGCGCCGACCCTCAACCCGGTGCCCGACGTGCTGGGCACCATGCAGGCCGGTGGCGACCTGGTCAACCTGGTGAAGCAGTACAACGAGTTCAAGCTGCGCGACAAAGGCATCAAGCTGTCGGTGGGCCTGATGTTCATCACCGACATCCATTCGCTCGGCCCGGATGCGTTCGCCGGCACCACCTTCACCGACGCCTGGTACTGGAACCTCGACGAGCGCAGCCGCGCCTGGGCCGACAAGTTCCAGCAGCGCACCAAGATTCGCCCGTCGTTCGCCCACGCCGGCAACTACTCCGCGGCACTGCAGTACCTGGAAGCGGTGCAGAGGGCCGGAACCGACGACTCCGATGCCGTCGTCAAGAAGCTCGAGGGGTACTCGTTCGACGACATGTTCGCCCGCAACGCTTCCATCCGCGCCGAGGACCACCGGGTCGTCCACGACGCGTACCTGGCCGAGGTGAAGCCGGGAAGCGCCGTGTCGGAGCCGTGGGACTACGAGAAGATCCTGCGGACCATCCCGGCCGGGGAGGCGTTCCGGCCGGTGGCCACCAGCGCCGCCGCGGGCTGCAAGATCGGCTGAGCCGGTCGTGGTCAACGTCCTGCAACAGGGTTTCAACGGCCTCGTCAGCGGCGCGTTCCTCGCGCTGCTGGCGCTGGGCCTGTCGGTCATCTTCGGCATGCTCGGGGTGGTCAACTTCGCCCACGGCGCGTTCTACATGCTCGGCGCGTTCGGGGCGTACCTCCTGCTGACCGATGCCGGAGTGGGCTTCTGGCCGGCGCTGCTCCTCGTGCCGGCCGCGCTCGCGATCGCCGGGATGGTCGTCGAGCGGTTGCTCGTTCACCGGCTGGCGAGCCTCGACCCGCTGTACAACTTCCTGCTCACCTTCGGCCTCACGCTCGTGCTCCAGGATCTGGTCAAGCGCGAGTTCGGGGTGGCTTCACAGCCGTACCCGGTACCCGCGGCCCTCAACCGGTCGCTCGACCTGGGCCTGTTCAGCTACCCCGCCTACCAGGTGTTCGTGCTCGCCGTCTCGGGCCTGGTCTGCGTGGCCGTGTGGTACGCGCTCACCCACAGCCGTGTCGGCATGGTCGTACGTGCGGCCACCGAGCGGCCCGAGCTGACCCGGGCGCTCGGCATCAACGTCGGCCGCTGGGTGACGCCGGTGTTCGGCTTCGGCGTGGCCCTTGCCGGCTTGGCCGGCGTCCTCGCCGCGCCAATGCGCGCGGTCAACCCGCTCATGGGCGCCGACCTCATCATCACCGTGTTCGCGGTGGTGGTGATCGGCGGGCTGGGCTCGATCTTCGGCTCGGTCGTGGCCGGGTTCGGCATCGGTGTGGCGTCGGCGCTGTGCAACTTGTACGCGCCGGCGCTGTCGCAGACCCTGGTGTTCATCCTCATGGCGGCCGTGCTGTTGTGGCGGCCGGCCGGCCTGTTCGGCCGTGAGGAGGCACGGGTATGAAGTACCTCCTGCTCGCGACGGGCGCGGTGGCGGCGCTCGCGCTGCCCTGGCTGGTCTACCCGCCGGTGGCGGTGGACATCGCGGTGTGGGCGCTGTTCGCGATCGCGGTGGACCTGCTGCTCGGCTTCACGGGCCTGCTGTCGTTCGGGCACGCCGCGTTCTGGGGTACCGCCGCCTACACCACCGGCATCGTCGCTCTGCATACCGGTGTGCCGTTCCCGCTCGCGGTGCTCGCCGGCGCGCTCGCCGCGGCGGCGCTGGCCGTGCCGATCGGGTACCTGTCGGTCCGGCGTACCGGCATTTACTTCGCCATGGTGACGCTCGCGTTCGCACAGATGATGTACTTCATCGCCAACCAGTGGCGCGGCGTCACGGGCGGCGAGAACGGCCTGCAGGGCATCCCGCGCCGGTTCTTCGGCGTGGACCTGTCCGACCCGTTCTACTTCTACTACGCGGCCCTGCCGATCGTCGGCCTCGGCGTGCTCGCCGCCTGGCGGATCGTGCATTCGCCGTTCGGCCGGGTGCTGGTGGCCATCCGCGACAACCCGGCCCGCGCGCAGGCACTCGGGTACCCGGTCGCGCGGTACAAGCTGCTGGCGTTCGTACTCTCGGCGACGCTCGCCGGCCTGGGCGGCGGCCTGCACGCCGTCGGCCACGGCCTGGTCTCCCTGCAGGACGTGCACTGGACCACCTCGGGCAAGGTCGTGCTGATCGTCGTCCTGGGCGGCATCGGCACGCTGTGGGGTGCTGCGCTGGGTGCAGCCCTGGTCGTTCAGCTGGAGGACGTTCTGGCCACGGCCGGCTTCGACGGTACCGGGATCGTCACCGGCGCCGTCTTCGTCGCCGTCGTGCTCCTGTTCCGGCGCGGCATGTGGGGCACGGCCACACTCTGGCTGTCCAGGTTGCGCACCGCCCCGTTCTGGCGGCGCGGCAGGCGGACCGGCGCTCCGCCGGCGCCGCCGGACGAGCAGCCGGCAAGCAAGCTCGACCTGGCCAGGAAGGGCGCGTGATGGGTACGGACGTGGACCTGGGCGGGCGTACCGCACTCGTCACCGGAGGGGCGAGCGGCATCGGCCGGGCGTGTGCGACCCGGCTCGCCGCGGCCGGTGCGGCCGTACTCGTCGCCGACCGCGATGAGGCGGGCGCCAAAGAGGTGGCCGCCGAGATCAGCGGGCGACCGTTGGTGGTCGACCTCACCGACCTCGACGCGGTCGACCGGCTCGACCTGAACGTCGACATCCTCGTCAACAACGCGGGCCTGCAGCACCTCGCCGCGGTTGTGGACTTCCCACCGGAGACGTTTTCGATGCTGGTGCGGCTGATGCTGGAGGCGCCGTTCCGGCTGGCCCGGCGGTGCCTGCCCGGCATGTACGCCCGGGGCTGGGGGCGCATCGTCAACATCTCCTCGGTGCACGGTCACCGGGCCTCGCCGTACAAGGCGGGCTACGTGGCCGCCAAGCACGGGCTGGAAGGGCTGTCGAAGGTGATCGCCCTGGAGGGCGCCAGCCACGGGGTAACCTCCAACTGCGTGTGCCCGGCTTATGTGCGTACTCCTTTGGTGGAGCGGCAGATCACCGCGCAGGCCGCGGCGCACGGCATCGCGGAGAGCGAGGTCGTCAACCAGGTGATGCTGACGCCGACGGCGATCAAGCGGCTGATCGAGCCGGCCGAGGTCGCCGAGCTCGTGGCGTACCTTTGTGCGCCGGAAGCGTCGTTCATCACCGGTGAGTCGATCATGATGGATGGCGGGTGGAGCGCGCACTGAACGGCGAGGAGGCCCGCGTGGCGATCGCCTTTCTCGAACTGTTGGCACGGGAGGCGGCGGTCGTCGAGTTCGACGCGCCGGTGTTGGCCGCGCGGGCGGCTGGCGCCCCGCCACACGTACTCGATGAGCTCGACCGGGCGCGCACGGCCGCGCTGCGGGTACGGGCCCTGCTGGAGCGGCGCCGCCGCCGGGAGGCGGAGCTGTCCGCCCTCGCCGAGACCGTCGCCGACCTCGCGACGCTGCACGACCTCGACGCCGTTCTGGAGGCGATCGTGCGCCGGGCCCGGAAGCTGCTCGCCGCGGACGTCACCTACATGACGCTGCAGGACGAGGAGCGCGGCGACACGTACATGCGGGTGACTGACGGGTCGGTGTCGGCCCGGTTCCAGCATCTGCGCCTGCCCATCGGCGCCGGCCTCGGCGGCCTGGTGGCCCAGACTGCCACCCCGTACGTGACGGCCGACTACCTGGAGGACATGCGCTTCCGGCACACCTCCGAGATCGACACGGCGGTCGTCGAGGAGGGCATTGTCGCCATCCTCGGCGTGCCGATGCGCCTGGGCAATGCGATCGTCGGCGTGCTGTTCGCCGCCAACCGCAGCGCCCGCCCATTTTCCCGGGAAGAGGTGATGCTGCTCAGCTCGCTCGGCTCGCACGCCGCCGTGGCGATCGACAACGCCCGGCTGCTGGGCGAGACCCGGGCCGCGCTCGCCGAGCTGAGCACCGCCAACCGGCTGATCCGCGAGCACAGCGACTCGGTCGAGCGCGCGGCCGAGGCGCACGACCGGATGGCCGAGCTGGTGCTGCGCGGCGGCGATGTCGCCGACCTCGCCGCGGCCGTCGCCGAGCTGCTGGGCGGCGGCGTCGCCGTGCTCGACGTGGAAGGCCGGTCGCTCGCCGCGGTCGGGGAGCCCGGATCGGTCCCGGAGCTCACCGAAGCCGCCGCGGCCGCGCACTCGGTTGGGCGTACCGTGCGGCGGGGCGGCCTGTGGGCGACCGCCGTGAACGCCGGCGGCGAGGCGGTGTGCACGCTGGTGCTGCGACCGCCGGCCGAGCCTGGCGAGACCGACCTGCGCATCCTGGAGCGGGCCGCGGTCGTGACCGCGTTGCTGCTGCTGTCGCGGCGAAGCATGGCCGAGGCGGAGAGCCGGGTCCGCGGCGAGCTCCTCGACGACCTGGTGTCCCGGCCGCTCGACGATCCCGAGGTGATCCGGGAACGGGCCCGCCGTCTCGGAGTCGACCTCGACCAGCCGTACGCGGTCCTGGTCGTGCGCGGGCCGGCTGAGCTGCGCCAGCGCATCACCGCATGGGCGGCCGGCCAGGCCGCGCACCGCGCCGGGCTGGCCGCGTACCGCGACGGTGTCGGCGTCCTGCTGCTGCCCGGGGCGGACCCGGCCGCGCTGGCCCCGCGGCTGGCGCGCGAGATCGGTGGGGCGGTCGGCGTACCGGTCACCGTCGGCGCGGCCGGACCGGTGCGCGGTCCGGAGGAGGTGGCACCCGCCTACCGCGAGGCGGACCGGTGCGCGTCGGCGCTGGTGGCGCTCGGCCGGGCGGGGGAGGGCGCCGGCGCGGCCGAGCTGGGTTTCGTCGGCCTGCTGATCGGCTCCGGCCGGCGCGACATCGACGGGTATGTGCGCGGTGTGCTCGGGCCGGTGCTCGACTACGACGCCCGGCGCGGCACCGTGCTGACGAAGACCCTGGAGGCGTACTTCGGCTGTGGCGGCAGCCCGGCCCGGGCGGCCGAGCTGCTGCACGTCCACGTCAACACCGTCGTGCAACGCCTGGAGCGGCTGGGTGGCCTGCTCGGACCGGACTGGCAGCAGCCCGAGCGGGCACTGGACCTGCAGCTGGCGCTGCGTTTGTACCGCCTCGGCCCGGCTTCAGCCGGTGGCGGCTAGCGCGCAGGAGTTGACCACGTCGCCGGAGGCCGGTCGCGGTACCGTCGCGTCCGGCGGCGGGAGCGCCGTCCCGTCCAGCCAGCGCTCCAACGCGGCGAACGCCGACCGGTAGCAGGGCAGGACCGGGCGCACCACCGTGGGGAACAGCGCGTAGAGGCCGTCGACATGCGCGCCACCTTCGATCCGGTAGTACCGCAGCAGATCGCCGCGGCCCTGGTCGCGCACCATGCCGGCGTACACGTCCGAGTCCAGCCCGATCGGCAGCAAGGAGTCGAGCGTGCCCTGCAGGGCGAGCAGCGGCTTGCCGATGCGGCCGTTCAGCGATACCCGGTCCATGGCGCGGTGCACCGAGGCGGGCCGGCTGGCGTAGTCGTAGTCGGTGTCGCAACCGGGGACGCTGCCGGGCGCGCAGAACGGTGTCCCGGCCTCCAGCGCGCCGTCGTAGTCCGGGTCGAGCTCCTCCCGGTAGATGCGTTGGGTGAGGTCCCAGTAGACGCGGTAGTGGAAGTCCCAGGTCGGCTCGGAGCCCGGCGCATACCCGGCCGCGATCATCTCGGCGTGCGCGGCGGCGCGCGTGGCCGCGCCGCCGGTGGCGTAGCGCGGGTAGGCGCGCAGCGCCGGGGGCAGGAACGTGAGCAGGTTGGGCCCGTTGGCGGTGAACAAGGTGCCTTCCCAGTCCACACCGCCGTCGTAGAGCCACGGCGCGTGCTCGAGCTGCCATCGGGTGAGGTACCCGCCGTTGGAGACGCCCGTCATCAGGGTGCGGCTGGGAGCCGTGCCGTAACGCTGGCGTACGACGATCTTCGCCGCGATCGCCAGCTGGGTGACCCGGCGGTGCCACTCCAGGATCGCGTCGCCCGGTTGCACGCCATCGCGGTAGAACGTGGTACCGCTGTTGCCTTTGTCGGTCGAGGCGAACGCGTAGCCGCGGGCGAGCACCCAGTCGGAGATGATGAAGTCGTTGGCGTACTGCTTGCGGACGCCGGGCGCGCCGGTGATGACCAGGCCGCCGGTCCAGTGATCGGGCAGCCGGATGACGAACTGCGCGTCGTGGTGCCAGCCATGTTCGTTGTTGAACGAGGACCTGTCGGGGAAGAACCCGTCGATCTGGATGCCAGGCACTCCGGTGGGGTTCACGGTGCCGGGCGCGTGGAGCCCGGCCCAGTCGGCCGGGTCGGTGTGTCCACTCGCGACGGTACCCGCGGTGGTGAGGTCGGCCAGCCGCGCGACCTCCTGGCGCTCCGCACCGGGCACGACGATTTCGGCTTGCGCCGGCGTTATGGTCGCTTGCGCCGGCGCGGCGGCGAGGGATGCGGCGAGCGGCCCGGCGATGATGGCGGCGAGCACGCGCCGGCGATGACGGACCATGGGTTACCCCTGTCGGTGTGCCGGAGGCGTTTCTGCCCTGTTGCCGGTCATGTTCGCGCTGACGCCCAAGGATGGCCATGGTGCCGGCAAACACTTTGTGACGCCCGGATATGTATGGGGACGCCGAGGCCGGGATATGCGCACCGTGGCGGATCTCAGACCCGCCACGGTACGCCCGGATCCACCCCGATGACCGCCCGCCTCGTACGGTCGCTGGTCACGCCTGGGCGATGCTGCGGCTGCTGCGCCCGGTTTCGAGGCCCCAGCTGACGATGCGGGTCGGCCGGATCCGGATGTGCGGCTCGGCTCCGTCGATCGCCTCGGCCCGTCCGCGAATCTCGACGCCGCGGGGTTGCCAGGGGGCGAGCACGTCGTCGACAACGATGGCCGCCCGTCCGGTGATCGCCACGTCCCGGAACTTCTTGGTCGCCGCGAAGTCTCGACCGGTGATGAGGACGGTGTCCGCGTCGGGATCCAAGCCCCAGCCCACGGGTGCGATGTGCGGCATACCGTCGCGGCCCACGGTGGCGAGCCGACCAAGTCGCCGCTCCCCGCGCAGGTAGTGCAGCTCGGCCTCAGTGAAGACAGTCACGACGGGCTCCTCTCCCGGCTGCCCTGCGGATCTCCCGGCTGCCCCGCGGACCGCCCAGGTGGCGCCAGCGCCCGTGCGCGTTGGAGGTCCTCATGCCTGGCTCCCTCCAATAACTTCACATGGTGTGTAGCTAGTAAACTACACGCCATGTGAAGCCCGAGCAAGCCCCAACTACACACGATGTGAAGAATGACAAAGATCATCGAGGACTCGCGGAACGCCCGCGGCCGCCGCACGTACGCCGCGTTGCTGCGGGCGGCCCGCGAGCTGATCGAGCAGGACGGGTTCGCCGCTTTGACCATGGCGTCGGTCGCGGGACGGGCCGGCGTATCCCGGCGCGCGGTCTACCTGCACTTCGCCGGTCGTACCGAGCTGTTGGCCGCGCTCTACTGGCACCTCGGCGAGGCCGAGGAGCTGGCCGCGTCGCTGCAGGCGGTCTGGGACAGCGCCGACGCGGTGTCCGCGCTCACCGAATGGGCCGAACACATCGCTCGTTCGCACCCGCGCATCCTTGGCGTCATCCAGGCCATCGAGCGCGCCAAATATGACGACCCGGACGCCGCCGAGCTGTCGAAGACCGCGCAGGGCAACTGGCTCAAGGGAAGCCGTCGGCTGATGCGGTGGCTGTCCGACGAGGGCCGGCTGGCACCACAGTGGACGGTCGACACCGCCGCCGACATGATGTGGGCCCTGATGTCGATCGACGTACTCGACCGGCTCGTCAACCAGCGCCGCTGGCCCAGCCGGCGGGTGGCCGACCATCTTGCCGCGCTCTTCCACGCCACGTTCGTCGCCTGACCAGGCCTGTTCGCGTTCCGGCTCACCGGCCCGCCACAGAACCGACCGGGGCGGCTGAACGACCCGCTCGCACAGGCTTTCGTCCACCGCTACCTCGGCCGCGCCTACGCCCGGCTCCGCCGCTACGACGAGGCGCGAGTACACCTCCAACACGCCCTCGACCTGTTCGGCGATCGCGGCGACCACGCCGGGCAGGCCAACGCCCACAGCAACCTGTCATGGGTGTTCGGGCTGCAGGGTCGCCACCGGGAGGCGCTGCACCAGGCCAAGCGCGGCCTCGACCTGTTCCGGGCCGCCGAGCAACCGGCCGGTGTGGCCCGGGCACTGAACGACGTCGGCTGGGCCTACGCCGAGCTGGGCGAGTACCAGCAGGCACTCACCTACTGCGAACAGGCCCTTGCCCTGCACCGAGAGATTGGCGACCTTGACGGGCAGGCTGAAACGTCGGACGCGCCCGGCTACGCCCACCACCATCTCGGCCAGTACCAGCAGGCCATCACCTGCTACCGTTCGGCTTTCGAGCTGTTCCAGGGTCTGGGCGACCGATACCAAGCCGGTGGCGCGCTCGCCCACCTTGGCGACACCCAACAATGCGCCGGAGATGCCAATGCCGCCCGGGTCGCGTGGCAACACGCCTTGACCCTCCTGGACCAGGTCGGCCACCCCGACGCCGACACAGTCCGCGCCAAGCTCGACGCCGCCCCGGTCATCGAAGCCGTGCCGTGACCCACTCGTCGATGACCTCTGCCAGCGCGCCGAGCGGCAGCTCGCCGTTGCTCAGCATGGCGTCATGGAAGCCCCGGATGTCGAACCGCTGCCGGAGCGTGTGCTGGGCTCTGGCTCGGATCCGTTCGATCTCCAGCCGGCCCACCATGTAGGCCAGCGCCTGCCCAGGGTCGGCGATGTACCGGTCGGTCTCCCGCTCGATGTCCACGGGCGGCATCGGGGTGTTGGTGAGCAGGAAGTCGATCATTCGCTGGCGGCCCCAACCGAGGGCGTGGATGCCGGTGTCGACCACGAGCCGGGCCGCGCGCATCGAGTCGCCCGCCAGCATCCCGAGCCGAGCCACGTCGTCGGAGTACAGGCCCATCTCGTCGGCGAGCCGCTCCGCGTACAGGCCCCAGCCCTCGGCGAACGCGTTGATCGGCGTCAACCGCCGCAGCGGCGGCAGGTCGGTGCGCTCCTGGGCCAGGGCGACCTGGACGTGGTGGCCCGGGATGACCTCGTGGTAGGCCACCGCCTCGGCGCTGTAGCGGTCGCGCTCCCGCGCCCGGTACGTGTTGGCGAAGTAGATGGCCGGCCGGCTGCCGTCCATCGCCGCACCCGAGTAGTTGCCACCGGGCGCACCCGGCGCCTCGTCGTCGGGGACCGCTTCGACCGTGCACCGCTGGCGGGGTAACCGGCCGAACCACTGCGGCGCCGCCTGCTCGGCGCGCGCAATGACAGCGCGAGCGGTGGTCAGGATCTCCGCGGCGTCACGCCATCGCAGCGCCGGATCGGTGCGCAGCCGCTCGAACAGGTCGGGTAGCTCGATCGGCCCGAACACCCGCCCGCCGATCGACCGGTACTCCTCGCGTAGCCGTTCGATCAGCTCCAGGCCGGTGCGGTGCAGCTCCCCGGCGGAGTAGGCGACGGTGGTATGCGTGCGGATGAGCCGGTCGTAGATCGCCTCGCCATCGGGGAGCCAGCACAGGCCGGCGCGATCGTCGGGGCGGCCGTGCGGCGCGATCTCCTCGGCGAGTACGCCGCGGTACCGTGTGAAGGCCGCGCGCACGACGCCGTCGATCAGCCGGTCCCGTTCGGCCGCGAACGCAGCGATGTCGACCGTGCCGTCGGTGGGCGGTTGGGGCCGCCGCAGCGGGTGGCCGGCCCGGTTGGCCAGGTTCCGGTCGAGATGCGCGACCGCGGCCTCGACCAGGCAGCGGACCGGCAGACGGCCTGCCGCCACGCCGGTGCGGTGCCGGTCGGCCAGGGTGGCTAACACTTGGGGGATGGCGCGCAACCGGGCGAGGTAGCCCTCGGCGTGCGCCGGCTCCAGAATGCCGATCATCGGCAGACCGAACAGCAGCTGGGCCGCTGGCGCGACGTACAGCGGGGTGATGGTGTACTCGACGCTTCGCGCGGCCAGCTGGTCCAGCGTCGCTTCGGCGTGAGCTTGGATCACGGCACACGTCAGCCGGTCGCCGGCCGGCAGTACGGCCGGATCGAGGGCCCGGGTCCGGGCGAGGATGTCACCGACACGGGCCGCTGTCGCCGCTTGACCCGCCTCGCTGTAGTCGCTGAGCCGGTTGTCCCGATCCCGGAACCCGGACAGGGTGGCCACCAGCGGATGCTGCTCGTTGACCGCGTCCAGCAACTCATCAGCGAGCTCTGTTGCGGTCGTCATGCCCACGTCCAGCCAATGCCGATCACTCCGGCGGTGACCCCAGAGACGACGAGGTGTACGGCGCGGTGGTTGTTCAGCGTGAGGTCGGCCGTACGGCGTCGCTCGTCGTAGAGCCCTGGCTGCGCATAGGCGTAGCAGTCGACCGGCAGCGCGCGAGGGTCGAAACGCACCTCCAGCAGGTACATGTCCTGTGGCTCGATAAACCCGTGCCCGTGCTCGAAGCAGCGTTCCCCCGTCTTGTCGACCACCTCGTACTCGAACACCCAGGTGTCGCCGGCTCGCATTGCCTCGCCGAAGAGCAGCTCGGCGGCCAGCACCGGAACGTCGTCATGGCAGACGATGCGTCCCAACCGGCAGTTCTCCCGGGTGACGACACGCACCTGGTCGGTGCGGCATCCCTCATCGCCGAAATAGCGCACGACGTACCGGTCGACTCCGTCGCGCCGGGCCCGCACGGCGGTACGGCTCCAGATGACCCAGGCGCGGCCTTGCGCATCAACGAGCACCTTGTCCTGGTGGCTGAGGACGTCGATGCCGCGGTCACGCGAGCCGGGCAGGCGGTCGAGCAGCTGCGCGAGGGCGCCATGGTGCTCATCGAGTCCCCGTACCGGGCGTAGGGGTGCGCGCCGGCCGCTGCCCAACTCGCAGGCGGGCTCGCCGCCCGGCATGACCAGGAGGTGGATCAGCGATCCGCTGGGCAGGCGCAGGATCTCCTCCAGCGCTCGGACCGCCCGGAACGAGCTCACACCGGGACGAGCGTTGCCGTGCTGCCAGGCACTCAGGGTGGACAACGCGACCGATACCCCGCGACGGGCGAGATGGGAGCGCAGCCGGTCGAGCGTGAGTCCGCGCTCCCGGATCGCTTCGCGCAGCGCGGCGTGGAAGGGTCCCGTTCCGAAAGGGCTGTCCGGGCGCAGCTCAGCCCGCGCCGTCGGCCTGGTCGTGCTGCCCGTGCCCCTTGTCATCCTGCCTTCCCGATGCTGCGGAAGAGCGTGATTGTACGGGGCCACGAATCGAAGAGTCTAGATGCGCCAATGAGTCGTCACCGTGAGAGTCGGCCCGAAATTTCGTCCATTGCACCGGCTGGTGGGCCGCACATAGAACCGTAGGGCACCCCGAGTTGAGGAGATCCCTATGCGTGCACCCCTGGTTAAGGCGGTATTCGCCGCTACCGTGATGGCCGGCCTGGCGGCGCCGGCGGTGGCCGCCACGGTCCGCGATCCCGACCCGACGATCGGCCCGCTGGTCGTGGGTGGCCAGCCTGCGACGGAGGCGTACCCGTTCGCCACCTCGCTGCAGACCAATGGCGGAAACCACTTCTGCGGTGCGGCGTTGATCCGTCCCAACTGGGTGGAGACGGCGAAGCACTGTGTCGCAGACGAAACCCCGTCGAGCATGCAGGTCCGCGTCGGGTCGATCAACCGTACGTCCGGCGGCACCGTCGCCCGGGTGAGCCGGATCGTGCTCCATCCCTCGGGCGCCAGCGACGTGGCGGTCATCCAGCTCAGCAGTTCGGTACCGTACACACCGATCCCGATCGCCGACAGCGTACCGACCGGTTCGGCCATCCGGCTGCTCGGTTGGGGCGCCACGTGTGACCCATGCAACGCCCCGCTCCCGACCATCCTCCAGCAGCTCGACACGACGGTGCTGTCCGACAGCCGCTGCGGGACCGGTGCGGTGGAGCTGTGCGTCAGCAACGTGGACGGCTGGCGCGGTGCCTGCTACGGCGACTCGGGCGGCCCGGCCGTCATCCGCGTGAACGGCGCCTGGCGGCTGGCCGGTACCACTACCGCGGGCACCACCCCAATCTGCGGGCAAGGCCCATCGATCTACATGGAGTCGCCGAATGCCCGGGTGTGGATCGACAGCGTCGTCGGCGGATCGCCCCCACCGCCGCCCCCGCCGCCGGGCGGGAGGCGCTTCACCAACGATCAGGACGTGCCGATCCCCGATCTGTCCACTGTGCACTCGCCAATCGCGGTCACGGGAGTCCCGGGCAATGCGCCCTCGGCGTTGCGGGTAGAGGTGACCATCCGGCACACGTACCGGGGCGACCTTGTGCTGAGCCTGGTCGCTCCGAGCGGCAGGGTCTACCTCCTGGAGGACTTTCCCAACAACGACAGCGGCGACGACGTGGTCAAGGCCTACACCGTCAACGCCGCTGCTGAGATCGCCAACGGCACGTGGCGGCTGCGCGTCCGGGATGCCGCGTCACTCGACACCGGCCGCATCGACACCTGGACGCTTCAGTTCTGAGCATTTCCCTGGACGGGTGCCCGCAATATCGAAAGCGGGCACCACGCTCAGGGCAGGTCTGGATCTGGGTGGTCGTTCAGGAAGCGGTGGGCTGCGTCGTCGGTAATGAGGGAGCTGTCAGCGAGCCACTGGACCGCGCGGCGCTTGGCGCGGATGTCGCGGAAGGCGTACCACGCTGGTAGCAGGTCTGGGTACTCCTCGTGTAGCTCGTTCTTGAACCGCCGGAAGGCGCCCTTGCCCTGGATGGCACGCGCGAGCCGTCGCCCGGCGCGCTCGTCGGTGATCCTCTCGGCGAAGTCGGCCATGTCCTGGTACCAGACATAGGACGGCAGCGGATCGATGCAGACCAGGTCCAGCTCGTCGAGGTCGACAGGGGTCTGCCCGTCGATGCCGGTGTCTGCCGTCCAGAACGCGATCTCCCCGGTCTGCGGGTTGATCAACCACCGGTGCTCGTAGTCGGTCTGGTCCGCCAGTGCGTTGGCAATCCCATCCAGGTCCAGGCTGCTCAGCTCAAGCATCGGGTCAGCATAGGTTCCCGATCCGGTGGGTTCACCTCGTGCCGCGGTCGATGCTCGCGAGGATGACCCGCCCGAGCTCCTCAGGCCGGGTGAACTGCGGCCAGTGGCCGGTGGCCAGGTCGACGTACTCGACGTCGCGGATCTTCGGTAGCTCCCGTACCGGTGCTAGGCCCCGCTCGATCCACTCCCGGAGCATCTGGCTGGTGAACTCGGTGCAGATGACGGTGATGGGCACGTCGTAGCGGCGTTCGTCGGACAGCTGCTGCGGGTCGCGGGTGACGCGCTCGGGCGACGGGATCGCACGCTCACGGAACTCGACGCGCCCCTTGTCGTCGAGGTCGGCGAGGTCGGCGTCCTCGAAGGCCGACCAGTCCGGCAGTGGGACCTCGCCGTTGCCGGCTGGGTACCCGCCGGGGTCGCCTTCCCCCTCGGCGAGGGGAAAGCCGCCGACGTAGACGACGCG
>WNGF01000191.1_pt1 | contig 84512 bp, 81 predicted proteins | sample 5400641 | NCBI WGS metagenome assembly WNGF01 (sample SAMN13153371, study PRJNA577476) | soil metagenome | isolation source: 80 cm soil or saprolite under grassland replicate 2 | place: USA:California | collected 2016-06-15 | reverse complement strand
TTCAGCGGTTCACGCAGGCCAAGCCTGCGCCGGGCCTGGCGCGACCCAGCTGGCTCGTGCTCGGCGATCTGCTCGGTGTTCTCGGACAGCAGCAGGAATTCTTCCTTCCCTCGGAGGTCTTCGCCGATATCGCCCGCTCATATCACGAGCTCGCGGGACTCTCCTATGACCGTCTGGGCATGAAAGGTCTTCCCGTGCTGAGTGCGCAACCCGCAGGCGCACCCGCATGATCAGGATCGCTGCGCTGCTCCAGGCGCCCAATCCGCAGCTTCCGCCGAGTGGCGCGATCACCTTCGTCGTCTTCACCGTGGTGAAGATGATCATCCTCTTCACGGTCTACATGCTTGGCGCTGCTGCGCTGACGCTGGCCGAGCGAAAGGTCTCCGCCTGGATCCAGAACCGGCACGGACCGAATCGCGTGGGCGGGAAGGGCGGCTGGCTGCAGCCAATCGCGGACGGCGTGAAGAACTTCATGAAAGAGGAGACGTATCCCGACGCGGCATACAAGCCGCTCTTCATCCTTGCTCCGATCATGGCATTCATCCCGGCGATGATCACGTGGGCGGTGATTCCGTTCGGAGCTCCGATGCCTACGCCGTGGGGGCGACTGGACCTCGTCGTCGCGGATCTGCCGGTGGGTTTCCTGTTCGTGCTGGCAGTCGCGTCACTCGGAGTCTATGGCATCGTCCTCGCCGGCTGGTCGTCGAACAATAAGTACTCATTGCTCGGCGGACTCAGATCGAGCGCACAGATGATCTCGTACGAGATATCTCAGGGAATGTCCACGATTCCTGTATTGATTCTCGCCGGAAACGTGACGCTCAGCTCGATTGTGACACAGCAGGCGTACGGCGGATGGAATGTCGTCAACCTCACCATCGCATTTCTGATATTCATGGTCGCGGCATTCGCTGAGACGAATCGGCTGCCGTTCGATCTTCCCGAAGCGGAATCGGAGCTCATCGCCGGATATCACACCGAGTACAGCGCGATGAAGTTCTCGCTGTTCCCGATCTCCGAGTACGCGAACATGATCACCGCGAGCGCGATGATGGTCACGCTCTTCTTTGGTGGGTTCGACGTTCCGTTCACGAGCCGTGACAACGTCGGTCCCTACAATGGTTGGCTGAGTCTCCTATCCATCGTGATCTTCGTCCTCAAGCTGCTCTTCTTCCTGTTCGTTTACATCTGGATTCGCTGGACGCTGCCGCGGTTCCGATACGACCAGCTGATGTCGCTGGGATGGAAGGTCATGCTTCCGCTGGCACTGGCCTACATCGTGATCATCGCGTCGGCAGTGCTGGTGCTCGAGGGAGCTGGGCTCCGCCGGGGAGCGATGTACAGCGCGATCCTCGGGGTGATCAACGCCATCCTGGTGGTGATCATGTTCATGATTCTCGATCGCGGACGGATTATAAGCCCAGCGTACGGCCGACTCGAGGAACGGCGGCTCGCGCAGCTCAGGCACGCAGCGGCGCGCTCGCGACTCGCAACGATGCCTGCGGTGGAGGAGGCGCGCTGATGGCGATCACTGTCAAGGTGGTGGAGCGTCCGGTCGACGACGTCAGCTACATCCGGGCGACAGTCAAGGGAATGGCGCTCACGCTCAAGCATCTCTTCGAGCACAAGGTGACGGTTCAGTATCCGGAGGAGAAGTGGCAGATCTCGCCGCGGTGGCGGGGAACGCACCGGATGCTGACAACCGAGACGGGAAAGGCAAAATGCGTCGCCTGCGGATTATGTCCTACCGTCTGTCCAGCGAACTGCATCAAGCTCGTGCCCGGCGAAGACGAACAGGGAAACCGGTATCCGCTGATCTTCGAGATTGACGAGTTCCGCTGCATCTTCTGCGGCTACTGCCAGGAAGTTTGTCCCGAAGAAGCGATTCACGTCGGCCGTCACTACGAGAACGCTGAATACAGCCGAGCGGGATTTGTCTATGACCTCGAGCGGCTGACGGCGCAGACGCATCCGGTGTGCGAGATGTGGGACCCCGATGACCCGAAGGGAGAATGATGCAGGAGCATTATCCTCTCTTCTACACCTTCCACTTCTATCTCTTCGGAGTGATCGCGATCGCGTCGGCGATCACGTTCGTTACCAGAAAGAGTCCGGTCGCCGCGGCGCTCTGGCTGGTGAATACGATGTTCTCGCTGTCGGTGATCTTCGTCCTGCTCGACGCGCAGTTCATCGGCGTGATACAGGTGCTGGTGTATGCAGGCGCGATCATGGTCGTGTTCCTGTTCGTGATCATGTTATTGAACCTGGGCCATCCATCGGAGCTGGCCGACGCGCGCGGCCTGTGGCCGAAGCTCGCCGCCGCCGCTATTGGCGTCATTCTGATCGCAGAGATAATGGTCGTGTCACGAGGGAGGCTGGCAATGCCTTTCGTTCTGCCTCATGACGCGGCGGCGAAGGATATGGCGCGATACGGAGCGGTGGGCACGATCGCGAGGCCGTTGTTCAACGAATATCTGCTGGCGTTCGAGCTGACGAGCGTGCTCCTCCTCGTAGCTATCGCCGGCGCGGTGGTGCTCGGCCGCAAGAGAGAAGGCGATGCTTCCTGAGTCGCTGGCGCTGTCGGCCGTCCTGTTCACGATCGGGGTTGTCGGAGTTCTCGTCCGGCGGAATGCGATCATCATCTTCATGTGCGTCGAGCTGATGCTCAACGCCGTCAACCTCACGTTCGTCGTGCTCTCGCGGTATTACGGACCAGCGGGGCAGGTGTTCGTGGTGTTCGTGATGACCGTTGCCGCCGCTGAAGCGGCGGTAGGGCTCGCAATTATCATCGCAATATTCCGCCACCGTCAGACGGTGAATCTCCAGAACATCAACCTTCTCCGAGGATGATGTTGCTTCAGGGAGCAGTGGCCGCAGTACATCCGCTCGACGGAACCGCGGCCGAGCTTGTGTGGCTGCTGCCAATCCTTCCGCTGCTTGGTTTCGTCATCAACGGGATCCTCGCGCTCTGGGGGGCACGCGTCGGGCCCGATGATCCGGATATGGCTCACGGCGCAGGCACGGCCGGCGACGACCATCACGCGATAAAGCCGCACCGGTACGCAGGGATTGTAAGCATCGTCGGCCCCGCGGTCGTGGCGCTTTCGTTCCTGATCGCGCTCACGATCTACGCCGCAATGCTCGGCGCATCCGGCATCGAAGCTCCGTTCATTCGCAGCTACTACAGCTGGATGCCCGTTGGATCGCTCCAGATAAACGCCGCGCTTCAGCTCGATCAGCTCTCGATGGTGATGGTGCTGGTCATCACCGGCGTCGGGATGCTGATCCACATCTTCAGTGTCGGGTATATGCGCGAGGACCCCGGGTATCCGCGGTACTTCGCGTATCTCAACCTGTTCATCTTCTTCATGCTCCTGCTGGTGCTTGGCGCGAGCTACCCGGTGATGTTCGTGGGATGGGAAGGTGTCGGACTGTGCTCGTACCTCCTGATCGGATTCTGGTTCTCCGATAAGGTGAACGCCGACGCAGGGAAAAAGGCATTCATCGTCAACCGAATTGGCGACTTCGGATTCCTGATCGCGATGTTCCTCCTGTTCGCGAACGTTGGAGTGCTCGATTTCGTCGGTGTAGCAAAAGCCGCGGGACAGTTACAGGTCGCGGGGCCGCTGGTTACCGCGATCTGTCTCTTCCTGTTCCTCGGCTGCGTCGGAAAGAGCGCGCAGATCCCACTCTACATCTGGCTCCCTGACGCGATGGCGGGCCCGACACCGGTGTCGGCACTGATCCATGCGGCGACGATGGTGACGGCCGGCGTGTATCTGGTCGCCAGAAGTGCGGCGTTGTTCTCGATCGCACCGGTCGCGAGTCTCACGGTGGCTCTCGTCGGCGGCGTGACCGCCTTGTTCGCGGCCACGATCGGACTCAAGCAGTGGGACATCAAGAAGGTTCTCGCGTATTCGACCGTCTCGCAGCTTGGCTACATGTTCGTCGGCGTCGGCGTCGGCGCTTACACCGCTGGAATGTTCCATCTGGTGACCCACGCTTTCTTCAAGGCGCTGCTCTTCCTTGGCGCAGGTTCCGTGATTTACTCGATGCATGCGGCGTATCACCATACCGGCCGGACAGAGGACGCTCAGGACATGCGCAACATGGGGGGCCTCAAGGAGTACATGCCGATCACATGGGTGCTGATGTGGATCGCTACTCTGTCGATTGCGGGCATCCCGCCGTTCTCGGGATTCTTCTCCAAGGACGAGATTCTTGGCGCCGCGTTCTCGCACGCTCAGGGTACACCACTCGCGAGCGCATCGCTTCTGGGACTTTCGGGCAGCTTCGTGCTCTATCTGATATACGTCTTCGGGCTGGCCGCGGCGTTCCTCACCGCTGTCTACATGACACGGATGATGCTCTACACGTTCCACGGCCCGAATCGAACCGGAGAGGCAGAGCGAGCTCATCTTCATGACGCCCCGTGGGTGATGACGGGACCGCTCGTGGTTCTGGGTGTGTTCAGTGCATTCGGCGGCTTTTTCAACGTACCGGAGCTGCTCCACAGGGTCATTCCGCTGGGCCCAGTGGCTTCGCTCGACCGCTGGCTGGACCCCGTTGTTGGCGGAGGCACTCGCACTTTGGCCGCGGGAGCGGAGGCGTCGACCTCTCTCGAGGGGTTCCTCGTTCTTCTCGCGGTCCTCGTCGGTGCAGGGGGAATCGCATACGCCTGGAGGCAGCTCAAGCCGGAGCGCGTAGTACCGAAGAGCCGGGCCGTGGAGGAGCAGGGTATCGAGCGGGTGATTGCCAACAAGTACTACGTGGACGAGGTGTACGACGCCGCTATCGTGCAGCCGACATATCAGATCTCGCGCAACCTTTTATGGAAGGCGATCGACGTTGGCCTGATTGATAGTCTGTTCGTGAACGGCAGCTCCGCAGTGGCGCGTGCGTTCGGCTGGCTCGGGTCACGATTCCAGACTGGCGCGGTCGGCACGTACGCGTGGGTTCTTGTGTTCGGCGTCCTCGCCGTTCTGGGTGCGGTGACACTCCGTTGACAGCTTTCCTCAGGGCGGTTGGGTACGAGTCGTGGGTTCTGACGGCACTGCTCGTCATTCCGGCGATCGGGGCGGTGGTGCTAATCGCGATGGCGCGGGGAAGCGACGATCCCGCTGCTATCGAGCGGCGCTGGAAAGCTGCGCGAACGACTGCGCTCGTCTTTTTCCTCGTCGAGTTTGTCGTCTCCGCCGGCCTGTGGTGGACGTTCAATCCTGCGACGGCTGGATGGCACGCGGCCGTAGACCGCGAGTGGATTCCGATGTGGGGCGTTCGCTTCACACTCGGTGTCGACGGGATCGCGCTGATGATGATCCTGCTGACGACGTTCATCATGCCGCTCACCGTTCTCGGAAGTTGGACGTCAATCCGCTCGAAGCCGCACGCGTTCTACGCACTGATGCTAATCCTCACCACCGGAATGCTTGGCGTGTTCATGGCGAGGGATCTCTTCCTGTTCTACGTGATGTGGGAAGTAATGCTCGTTCCGATGTACTTCATCATCGGCGTGTGGGGCGGGGAGCGACGGTTGTACGCGAGCATCAAGTTCTTTCTGTATACGATGCTCCCGTCGTTGCTGATGCTCGTGGGCATTCTGTACCTCGGAGTGCACGCCGCTGACCCCGCCACTGGCGTTCCGAATTTCAGCTACGACAATCTCCTCGCCAAGCAGGCACTTGCTCCGACGGTTGCGCTGTGGCTCTTTGCCGCCTTCTTTGCCGCGTTCGCGGTGAAAGTCCCGATGTTCCCGTTCCACACGTGGCTTCCTGATGCGCACGTCGAAGCGCCCACCGCCGGCTCAGTGGTGCTCGCCGCAATCATGCTGAAGATGGGAACGTTCGGATTCCTCAGGTTTGCGCTACCGCTATTTCCGGGCGCAGCAATGAATCCGAAGGTGAGATCGCTCATCCTGGTCCTCGCGGTGATTGGAATCGTTTACGGTGCGCTTGTGGCGATGGTGCAGCCGGACTTCAAGAAGCTGGTCGCGTACTCCTCCGTCAGTCACCTCGGGTTCGTCATGCTCGGCATTTTCGCACTGACCGTGCAAAGCGTGCAGGGTGCATTGATGGTGATGATCAATCACGGCGTCTCGACTGGTGCGCTCTTCCTTCTTGTGGGAATGATTTACGAGCGGCGACACTCGCGTAACATCGATGCGTACGGTGGAATCGCTCGCGTGGTCCCGCTGTTCGCGGCGATGCTGACGCTCGTTTCCCTCAGCAGTATCGGGGTGCCCGGAACCAACGGATTCGTCGGCGAGTTCCTCGTGCTTGTGGGAGCATTCAAGCCGTATCCGCTCCTCACCGGAATTGCGACTACGGGAGTTATTTTCGCCGCGGCATACCTGCTGTGGGCAATCCAGCGGATTCTGTTCAATCCGCTGGACAAGCGCGAGAATGAGCACATTCCCGATCTCAACTGGCGGGAGCTGGCAATCATGGCGCCGATCGTCGCGGCGATCATCTGGCTCGGCGTTTACCCGGCGCCCGTTCTCCGCCGCATGGAGCCAGCCGCCGAGAAGTTCGTGACGCAGGTGAGTCAGGGAGCGGCAAGTCAGGTCGGTAATGAGGTGGCCTCCATTCCTGAGCGATCCCGGTGACCCTCGACCTCTCGATTCCCAGCCAGCTTACGACCGCGCTGGGTCCCGATCTTCTCCTTATTGGAGGCGCGATGCTACTCCTCCTCTGGGCTGCCTGGCGGCCGGAGACGGAGGCGCATCAGCGGAGCATCGGCATTGCCAGCATTGTGCTTTGTGTGAGCGTGATGATCGCGATCGCCTACTACTGGGCGAGGGGGGACTCGGCAACTGTCGGCGTTATTGCAGTGGACAACCTGCGATGGAGCTCGGACATAGTTCTGCTGATCGCGACCATCGGCACCATTGCGCTGTCGATGGATTACAATCGGCGGGAGGGAATCGTCGCGGGAGAATCACACGTCCTCGTTCTGCTCGCGACTTCGGGGATGATGACACTCGCGGCGGCACGTGACCTCATCATCGTATTCCTTGGCATAGAAATCATGTCCGTCGCAGTCTATGTTCTCGCCGGGCTCAACAGACGAAGCTCACGATCCGCAGAAAGCGCAATCAAGTACTTCCTTCTCGGCGCCTTCTCGACGGCTTTTCTGTTGTATGGCATCGCCCTCGTTTACGGCGCCACCGGCACGATGAACCTGGCGACGATTGGTGAGAGAGCGCGCGACCTTCACCTGGGAGCGAGCCCGCTCCTCGTCGTCGGCATCGGGCTGCTTCTCGTTGGATTCGGGTTCAAGGTTGCGGCAGCGCCGTTTCACATGTGGGCTCCGGACGTATACGAAGGTGCGCCCACTCCAATAACGGCTTACATGGCCGCGGCGGTGAAGGCCGCGGCGTTCGTCGCATTCCTCCGAGTGTGGGTCGAGGCATTTCCGACCGCTTCGAATGCGTGGCACGGCGCGGTGTGGTGGCTCGCTGTTGCGACGATGGTCGTTGGAAATCTCATTGCACTTGCGCAGAAGAATATCAAACGCATGCTCGCTTACTCCAGCATCGCTCACGCCGGCTACATCCTCGTAGCGATTGCCATCGGTACAGCGGCCGCAAGCTCGGCGTTCGTCTTTTACATCCTGGCATACACCCTGGCGACGCTGGGTGCATTCGGTGTGATCGTGGCGCTTGGGGAAGCGGGAGAGTCGCATCTCAACATCGAGGATTACGCTGGACTCTGGAGCGTCCGACCATGGCTGGCCTCGGCGATGGCCGTGTTCATGTTGGCGCTGCTTGGATTCCCGATTTTCGGCGGCATGGGGTTCCTCGCCAAGTATTGGATCATTCAATCCGCGCTCCAGGCGCCGGTGCCAGAGACCAAGCTTGTGGTAATACTCGTCGTCGCCAGTCTGGTGTCGGCGGGCTACTACCTCTATGTAGTGATGGTGATGTTCATGAGGCCGCGCCCCGCGGAAGCACCGCTCCCGTCCCCAGCAGGTGGCTGGACGCGGTTCGTGATCGCTTCGGCGGCGGTCCTCCTTCTCGCCTTCGGCATCATGCCGAACGCCATCGTCCGGTGGACGTCCCGCAGCCATCCGTCAATGGTGACCGGACAGAGTCCGCAAAGCATCACAGCGACGGCCTCCCCGGAGAGGTGAGCGCGGTGTTGTCGCGGACGATCTTCCGCGAATATGACATTCGCGGCGTCGCCGGAAAGGACCTCACCCCCGAAGTGGCCGAGCTGGTTGGCCAGGGTTACGCAGCGTTTCTTGCGGAGCGTGGCGTGCGAGGCGCAGTCGCTGTTGGGCGGGACAATCGTCCCAGTGGCGAAGCCCTGCATCGAGCCCTGCTTGGCGGATTGCTCGGGAGCGGCATACACGTTGTCGACATCGGCATTGTTCCGACGCCCGTGGCGTACTGGGCGCAGCACAAGCTCGGGGTCGCCGGTGGAATTCAGATCACCGGCTCGCACAACCCACCTGAGTTCAACGGATTCAAGCTCGGAGTCGGCACTCGCTCCATCTACGGCGAGGACATCCAGCACATCTACGAGCTGTCGACGCGCGGCCGGTTTCCTTCGGGAACGTCAACTATTCGCCGAATGAGCGTCCTCGATGACTACATCAATGACATCGTGGAACGAGTGGGGCCCATCGAAGGGAATCTGAAGGTAGTCATCGACGCGGGGAACGGCGTCGGAGCGCTCGTCGCCCCAAAGCTGCTCGAGCGATTGGGAGTGAAGGGACGCTGTCTCTTCTGCGAAAGTGACGGAACCTTTCCGAATCATCACCCAGACCCGACCGTCCCGAAGAATCTCGAGGATCTCATCGCAGCGGTGAAGGCGGATAGTGCGGACCTGGGAATTGCGCTCGATGGAGATGCGGACCGCATCGGAGTGGTGGATCACACCGGCGAGATAATCTGGGGGGATCACCTCCTGATCCTGTACGCGCGCGACGTAATCGAGCGACTCGGTCCAGGACAGCCCATCATCTTCGACGTGAAGTGCTCGCAGGCGTTGCCCGAAGAAATCGAGCGCGCGGGCGGAAAACCGCTCATGTGGAAAACGGGACACTCGCTGATCGAAGAGAAGATGCACGAGACACATGCGCCGATTGCCGGAGAGATGTCGGGTCACATGTTCTTCGCCGAAGGGTTTTACGGCTTCGATGACGCGATGTATGGCGCTGCACGACTTCTAAGAATTGTGGGCGCCGCCGGCAAAAGCGTCCATGAGATGCTTGCCGACGTGCCGCGATTCATCTCGACCCCCGAGCTGCGAGTGGACTGCCCCGATGACCGAAAGTTCCAGGTGGTCGAGGAGGCGAAGCAGTATTTCAAGGCGCGCTACAAGGTCATCGACGTTGACGGAGTCCGAGTTCTCTTTGGAGATGGATGGGGGCTCATCAGAGCGTCCAACACTCAGCCGGTTCTGGTACTGAGATTCGAGGCGCGCACCAAGGAAGACCTCGAGAAAATCCGTGGCGAGATGGAGGGCTGGCTCACCGCCCACGGCGTAGCCGTTTGACATGACTCGCCGGCGACGCATCGTCGTCGGACTCGTCATCGGGACGGCTGTGCTCCTGATTGGACGAGGAGCAGCCCTCGCATACGCCGACTTCGCCTGGTATCGCGCTCTCGGCGCGGCGCCGCTCTGGCGCGAGCACGCGCGTGATGTCGTCACCATTCAGGGACTCTCGTTACTGTGCGCTGGACTGTTCGCATTCGCCAACCTCTCGGCGCTTCGGAGAAGCATAGTTTCGCTCGCATTGCCGCGACGGATGGGAAACGTCGAATTTGGCGAGGCGGTTCCGGGCCGTTACCTCGACCGAGCAGTTATCACACTCTCGCTCGCGATTGCAGCGGTGATGTCTTTGGTCATTCCCGCATGGCAGCAGCTCGCGCTCGCGCGCGTGGGACCGGTGTTTGGAGAGAGAGATCCGTTCTACCAGATGGACCTCGGCTTCTACATCGCCTGGCTTCCGCTCGAGAGTAGCGCGTACACGTGGGCCCTGATACTTCTCCTGCTCGTTTCAGCGGTCGTGATCGGATTGTACGCCCTCACGCCCAGTCTTCGATGGCAGAGCGGAGCTTTCCATGTGTCGGTGTACGTCCGGCGCCATCTCGCCGCTCTGGCCAGTCTACTGCTGCTGATCATGGCGTGGAGCTACCGCCTCGACGGATTCAACCTTCTCGTGAATGGAAGCGGCCCCGGTGGGATGTTCTCGTACGTGGATCACCAATGGCTGATACCGGCGTATCTATCCCTCTCGGTTGGAACCGTCGCCGCCGCCGCACTCGTCCTGGCGAGCGGATGGACGGGACAAGTGCGCCTGAGCTTCTTTACCATCAGCGGCGTTCTGATCTTCTCGGTTGCCCTCGATCTGATCCTGCCATCGGTCGTGCGAAGAATGGCGTCGCGTGGTGGCGCCGAAGTCCATGAGAGGCCTTATGCGGCGACGCGCGAAGCGTTCACTCGCAGAGCATACTCACCGGTAGCAACATCGGGTGCGATCGCGGCGCTCCCCGGTGAAGTGACGCGATTTGCTGCGTTCGCGGATTCAGCCCGAATCCGCGCATTCGTGGCGTCGGAGCGTCCGCGCATTCTCGTCTATCCCGGTGCAGACGGGGCCGCGCTGGCGCTGAACGCACCACACGTACCCGCGCCGACTCTTGGGACCGGGTTGCGCCGGCTAGCCCATGCGTGGGCCGAGCAACGTCTCGACCTGGCGTGGAGCTCGCTCCCAGCCAATGCGCGAATCGTGACGAGGCGCGATGTTGCCACTCGCGCCGCGGCACTGGCACCGATATTCACGCAGGCCTCTTCCGTACCGGCGCTGTTCTTCGCAGATACTCTCACCTGGGTCGTGGAGATTTACTCGGCGTCGACCCGTTATCCGCTGAGCGAGCACAACGCCGTTGCGGGGAAGGATTGGTCCTACTTCCGCCATGCCGGCACGATGCTGATCAATTCGCATACAGGGCGGACATTCATCATTCCGCCGGCGTCGCTAGATCCTGTCGCCGCCGCGTGGCGCACCCGCTTCCCCGAAATGTTTCGCGCCGGGAGCCGTGACATACTCGACGCTTTGACGCCCGCTCCGACGATCGTTGCGCCGCCGAGGGCGCAAGGCACACCCTCGGACTCAGCGTTCAGGAGCGACGTGTACCGGCTCTATTCCAGAATGCGGGCCGCACTCGCCGCCGGCGACCTCAAGACATTCGCCGCACTCTGGGATTCACTGGGTGGAGTCCTTGGCAGATAGCGCCAGAGGAAGCGTTGCGGTGATCGCCGTCGGTGGAAACGCGCTGTCGCCGCCTGGCGAGAGATCCACGATCTCCGATCAGTTTCGGCATACGCGCGAGAGCCTCGCGCCGATTGTGAGTCTCGCTCGCGAAGGCTGGAACATCGCGGTCGTACATGGAAACGGACCGCAGGTTGGCGACGAGCTGGTGCGAAACGAGATCGCCCGCACCGAAGTAGCGCCGTTGCCATTGGGAGTGCTCGTTGCCGCTACCGCCGGCTGGATCGGGTACATGATCCAACAATCCATTCACGACGCGATCGCTGGACTGGGCACGGGACGCAGAGTCGCGACGGTGATCACTCAGGTGCTGGTGGACCCCAACGATCCCGCTCTCACCGAGCCGACGAAATTCATCGGTCACGCAATTCCCGAAGAAAGAGCCCGGCAGCTGACGAAGGAGGGAGTGGTCGTGAAGCGTGATGGCAACGGCCGGTGGCGCCGCGTCGTCGCCAGCCCCGAGCCGATCTCGATTCATGAGATCGAGACGATCCGATCTCTGGTTGACAAGGGAACGATCGTAATTGCGTGCGGCGGCGGCGGGATGCCCGTCTATGTTCATCCCGAGCTGGGGCTCGAGGGAATCGACGCGGTTGTGGACAAGGATCTCGCTGCCGCCGTATTGGCGCGGGAGCTCGGCGCCGAGCTTCTCCTGATTCTTACGGACGTCGATGCGGTCTACATCGATTGGGGTAAGCCGCAGCAGCGACGGATCGAGCGACTGACGCCGGAACAGGCGAGTCGGCTCGACGAGGCCGGCACCTTCGGTGAGGGGAGCATGGCACCCAAGGTTCGTGCGGCGACCGAGTTTGTCCGCGCAACTGGCGGACGCGCGGTCATCACCGAGCTGAGCCGAGGGATGGACGCTGTGCGAGGTCACGCGGGAACGACCATTGGAGATTAGTTTCGAGGGCCGCTGAAAGAACAAAACAGCGTGCGGCGGGCGTTTGGCTGGGCAGCTACGGGCTGCGGGCGAGCTGCGGTCTGTGAGCTAGCTCGAAGCCCACAGCCGCCCAGCCATCAGCCCGCTGCACGCTGTTTCCGAGACTAGAGACTGTCACTGACGGAGTTCTATTGAACATTCACGAGTTTCAAGCAAAGGAGATCTTTCGAAACGCAGGGATACCGATCCCACCTGGAGAGGTAGCGACGACGCCGGAGGAAGCTGAGGCGATCGCACGGAAGTTCGGCGGCACCGTCGTGGTGAAAGCGCAGGTCCATGCAGGCGGGAGGGGAAAAGCCGGAGGAGTGAAGCTCGCAAAAACTCCGGAGGAAGCGCGCGACGTTGCGGCGAAGATCCTCGCACTCAGAATCAAGGACCTGCCGGTACAGAAGGTCCTTGTTACTCCGGCGGCGGATATCGCGAGCGAAGCGTACGTCGGAGTAATCGTCGATCGCTCATCGAAGCGCGCGGTGTTGATGGTAAGCCCCGCAGGCGGCATCGACATCGAGGAAGTCGCCGCGAAGACGCCCGAGAAGATTCGGCGTCTCCCCGTGGATCCCCGCTACGGATTCCAGGCGTTCGAGGCCATGCAGCTCGGCTTCTTTCTGTACGACGACGTGAAGAAGGCGCGCGCAGCCGCGAAGATCATGCAGCAGCTCTATTCAGCGTTCGTCTCGAGCGGTGGATCGCTGGCCGAGATCAACCCGCTTGTGACAACACCCACCGGTGAAGTCGTCGCGCTCGACGCCAAAATGGTTGTCGACGACAACGAGCTCGATCGCCATCCGGAAATCGAAGCGCTACGCGATGAGTCGGCGGAAGCACCAAGTGAGGTTGACGCACGAAAGGCGAACCTCACTTTTATCAAGTTGGATGGAAATGTCGGCTGCGTCGTGAACGGCGCCGGACTCGCGATGGCGACAATGGACCTCGTCAAATATTACGGGGGCGAGCCGGCCAACTTTCTCGACATCGGCGGATCATCAAATCCGGAAAAGGTTGTGAGCGCGCTCCGGATCATTACCGCCGACTCGAACGTGAAGGCGATCCTCTTCAATATCTTCGGCGGCATCACACGCACCGATGACGTCGCCAACGGAATCGTCACCGCCACTCGCCAGAATCCGCTCAAGGTGCCCATCGTCATCCGCCTTACCGGCACCAACGAAGAGATCGCGCTGAAGATCCTCCAGGAAAACGGTTTCTCGGCGATGACTGACATGGATGAGGCAGTCAAAAAGGCCGTCGCGCTGGCCACCGGCGCGAAGGGAAGAGCGGCGTGAGCGTCTTCATCGACCACGGCACCAAGCTGCTCATCCAGGGAATCACCGGGCGCGACGGCTCGTTTCACGCGCGTCAGATGATCGAGTACGGAACGAACGTCATCGGCGGGGTGACGCCCGGTAAGGGCGGCCAGAAATTCGAGGACAAGGTTCCGATCTTCAACACCGTCGAGCACGCAGTCCGGGAGACCGGCGCCAATGCAACGGTGATTTACGTCCCGCCGATGTTCGCTGCCGACGCAATGATGGAAGCTGCGGATTCAGGGATCGCCTTCATCGTTTGTATCACCGAAGGAGTCCCAGTCCTCGACATGACACGGGTTTATCCGTTCGTTAAAGAGAAGGGGTCGCGGCTGCTTGGGCCCAACTGTCCTGGTCTCATCTCACCGGGGAAATCGAAGGTAGGGATTATTCCCGGACGCATCTGCACGGCGGGACCAATTGGACTGGTCAGTCGTTCCGGAACGCTAACCTACGAGGTTGTATTCCAGATGACGCGCGCCGGACTCGGTCAAACCACGTGTGTGGGCATCGGGGGCGACCCGATCAACGGGACGAATTTCATCGACTGCCTTGCCGCGTTCGAAGCCGATAGCGAAACCCAGGCGGTAGTGATGATCGGAGAGATCGGCGGCACCGACGAGCAGGATGCCGCGCGGTTCGTGAAGGAGAAAATGAAAAAGCCCGTGGTCGGTTTCATCGCCGGCCAAACCGCGCCTCCCGGCCGTCGAATGGGACATGCGGGGGCGATCATTTCGGGTTCTGCGGGTACCGCCGCTGAAAAAATGCAGGCCTTCGTGGAGAATGGTGTCGGTGTTGCGAAGCGTCCGATTGACGTCGTGCAACTTCTCAAGTCACGTTTAACAAATCATTAAAGGACAACGGGATGGCTGGCACCATCACACTCGCTATCATAAAGCCGGACGCATTCGGATCAGGCAACGCCGGAAAGATCATCGCGCATCTCGAAGGGGCCGGATTTCGGATTCTGGCATCGCGCGTAATGCGCCTCAGTGACGCCCAGGCGGCGGCATTCTACGAGGTACATCGCGAGCGCGCATTCTTCGCGCCGCTCACCCGGTTTATGACCTCGGGGCAGTGCATGCCGATGGTGCTCGAGCGAGAGAACGCAGTAGCAGAGCTGAGGCGGATAATCGGGGCGACCGATCCCGCGGAAGCAGATGCCGGGACGGTGCGCAAACTATACGCAGAATCCAAGGAGCGGAACGCGATTCATGCGTCGGACTCCGATGAAAATGCCGAGCGCGAAACGCGTTTTTTCTTTTCCAAGGCGGATTTGCTGAGCGGACATTGAGTCATGCCTCTCAACCGGGTCTTACACTACGAAATCCTGAAGAAGCTCGGCGCGGGAGGAATGGGTGAAGTCTTCCTGGCGCACGACACCCGCCTGGATCGACGGGTTGCGATCAAGTTTTTGCCGGTGGACGCGGTTCAGGATGAGCGAGCCAGAAAGCGACTGATCAGAGAGGCGCAGGCCGCAGCAAAGCTGGATCACCCAAACATCTGCTCGATTCACGAAGTTGCGGAAGAAGACGGCCGCGCCTTCATCGTGATGCAATACGTCGAAGGGGAGACACTCGCCGATCTCATTGCTCAAGCACGGCTGCCAATACCCGATGCTGTCGGAATCGCGACGCAGGTAGCCGAGGCGCTGATTGAAGCGCACTCCCACGGAATCGTTCATCGCGACATAAAGCCGCAGAACATCATGGTGACCGCTGGAGGACGAGTCAAAGTGCTTGACTTCGGACTCGCGAAGCTGATCCCGATGGGCGACATGTCAGGCGACAACCGTCGTGCGGAGAGCATCATGACGGAAGCTGGCATGATTATCGGCACCGTTCCGTACATGTCGCCTGAGCAGGTGAGCGGCGAGAGCCTCGATCTGCGAAGTGATATATTCAGTTTCGGGGCGGTGCTCTATGAGATGGTGACTGGCAAAGCACCCTTCGTCGGAAACAATCCTGCCGCCATAATGGCTGCGATTCTCACCCAAGTGCCGCCAGCACTGAGGCAGCAGGCTCCCGGGGCGCCGCCGAGACTGCAGCAAATCCTCGATAACTGTCTCGCCAAAGATCCTGGGCAGCGTTACCAGAATGGGCGAGAGCTTGCCGAAGATCTGCGAGACGTTGACTTGCCGGGCAACGCTCGACGCTCTGGAGCGTCAGCGCGACCGCTCCTTCTGCGTTCGAGACGATTAGCTGCGGCTGCGGCGGCTGCCGTGCTGGTGCTACTCGCGGCGGCGTTCGCGCTATATCGGATGTCGTTCCATCACCCCGCACTTGACTCGATAGCTGTATTGCCGCTTCACAGCGCAGCTGCGGATGAAGATGCCGTGTACCTATCAGAAGGAATCGCGGAAAGCCTCATCAACAGCTTGTCGCAGATGCCTCGTCTGCGAGTGGTAGCGCGCACTACCGTTTTCCGCTACCGCGATTCCGTTGTCGATCCCCAGCGAGTCGGTCGAGATCTGGGCGTCGGCGCAGTTCTCACGGGAAAGCTCAGTCGCCGGGGAAACCAGCTGCTCGTTCAGGCCGATCTCATCGACGTTGCGTCGGGCGCGCAACTCTGGGGCGACAGATACGTCAGAACGACGTCTGACGTGTTCGCGGTGCAGGATGAAATCGTCCAGCGAATCTCCGAACGCTTGCGCATCCGGCTAACAGGGGAGGAACAGCAGCGACTCGTCAAGCGCTATACCGACAACAGCGAGGCATATCGGCTGTATCTCAAGGGACGTTTTTTCTGGGACAAGCGCACTGCGAGCGGTATGGAGACGGCGCTCCAGCTTTACAAGCAGGCAATCGATCTGGACCCCAGCTACGCTCTCGCGTACTCGGGCCTCGCCGATACGTACCTGTTCTGTCAGTGCCCGACGCGACGAACCGAAACGATCCCGCTCGCAAAAGCATACGCCGAGCGAGCACTCCAGCTAGACGAGTCGCTCGCCGAACCTCACGCAACTCTGGGGTTCATCAAGATGAATTACGAGTTCGACTGGAAAGGTGCGGAGGGCGAGCTGCAGCGGGCCATTCAGCTCAGCCCAAGCTATCCTGTCGCGCACCAGTTTTATGCAGGGTGGCTCCTTCAGCAGGGACAATTCGAATCGGGCCTCGCCGAAGCGAAGCGCGCGGTCGAGCTCGATCCGCTGTCGCTGGCGGCGAACTGGTACCTGGGGTTGAGCCTCTATCACACGCGCCGCTACGATGAAGCCATCGAGCAGCTTCGCAGGACGATTCAAATGGAGCCAAAATATCCTCTCGCCCACTCCACGCTTGGCTCAGCGTATCTCCAAAGAAAGCTGTATAGAGAGGCGCTAGCCGAACTGAAGTTGGCGCAGGAACTCAGACCCGAAAGCGATGAAAGCGAGTCTCACCTCGGATACGCATACGCTACCGTTGGAAACACGCCAGCGGCGGAGAAGAAGCTCGCCGGATTGCTCGCCAAGAGCAGCAGCGGAAAGGCCGTTTCGGACAACCTTCCGCTCCTAATCGCGAGGCTGGAGCTTTCGCTGGGTCGGACGGACGAAGCGATGCAGTGGCTCAACCGTGCGTACGAGCAACGTTCGTTCGGCCTTTTTTTCCTGAAGGTCGACCCGACGTTCGATCCACTCCGCGCCGATCCCCGATTCGCAGCCTTCCTAAAGAAGATCGGTCTCGCCAGCGACGCACGAACCAGCTGACCGGGCGCCTTCTATCCCCCCCTTAACTCCGCTAACTTTGTGTACTTATGCTGTCGTTTGACATCCGGTCGCTGGAGTCGCAGGCGGCGCATGTCGAGGGCTCGCTCGCGCCGGATGACCCGGTCTGGCAGGACCACGATACGCGCCCTTCCGAGCCGGTCAGAGTGGATGGGCGACTCTCGCCGGCAGGACCCGGGAGATTCTACTTCACCGGCAGGATCCACGGCGTCAGCCATCTGCCGTGCCGTCGGTGCCTGGAAGACGTAAAGGTCGAGGTGAACGAGGACGTGCACCTCATCTTTTCGGCTCACGGCGAGGAAGAGGCAGATGACCCGGATGTGTACCCCTTCGACGCGCTCGCCGCGTCGCTGGATCTCAAGCCAGCGGTGCGGGAAGCATGGGTGCTCGCGGCGCCGGCGTTTGTGCAGTGCCGGGAAGATTGCAAGGGGCTGTGTGCGACGTGCGGGGCGGATCTCAATGAAGGTCCGTGCAACTGCGAGGCGGTCACCACCGATACCCGGTGGGACGCGCTGCGCGCAATTCGCGACCAGCTTCCGTAACTGATTACCAACTACCGAAACCAAAATGGCCGTCCCAAAGAGACGTACGTCGAAACGAAAGAAGCGCGCCCGCAACACTCACAAGACCGCGCCCGCCATCGCCATCCAGAAGTGTCCCCGGTGTCAGGCCATGAAGCGGCCACACCACGTGTGCGAGGAGTGCGGCTACTACGACGGTGAGCAGCGGGTAGCAGCCAGGGAAGCATAGACCTTGGCGCGCATCGCGTTGGACGCCATGGGAGGCGATTTCGCTCCCCGGGCAACTATCGCTGGAGCGCTTCTCGCCCTCGCCGAGCTGAGTGGATCGCACGTTGTCCAGCTCCTCGGAAAATCGAGGATAATAGAACGAGAGCTGGATGAGATCGTGAGCGAGACCGACGCCCTGCCGCCCGTTGACCGGAGCAGGATCGTCATCATCGACGCGCCCGATTCCATTGCCATGGGGGATAAGCCGACCAACGCTTTGCGTGCCAAATCACGCAACCCAATGGCGGTTGGGCTCCGCCTCCAGAAGGATGGAAAATCCGACGCGTTCGTATCCGCCGGCAACACCGGCGCACAGATGGCCGCTTCCGCGTTGCTGCTCGGAAGACTGCCTGGACTCAACAGGCCCGCAGTCGCGACGGTGCTTCCGACGGCCACTCATCCAGTGGTGCTCATCGATTCCGGCGCCAACGTGGACTGCTCCGCCGAGGAGCTCGTTCAGTTCGCGTGGCTCGGCATTGTTTACGCCGAGTGCGTTCTAGGACGGAAGAATCCGGTTGTGGGACTTCTCAACATTGGTGAGGAGAAGGAGAAGGGAAACGTGGTGACGAAAGCAGCGCACACGATGTTTGCCGACGCGGGCTTCAATTTCCAGGGAAATGTCGAAGGAAGAGACGTCCCGAACGGAGCCAGCGATCGCGGACCCCTGGACGTCATCGTGTGCGACGGCTTCACCGGCAACGTAGCCCTCAAACTCTACGAGGCGATAATGCCGATGGTTGTGCGGGTTCTCAGCTCGAATTCTCAGCTCGCACAAGGTGAGCTCGAGCGGGCGCTCGGGTCCCTCGACACCGCCGACTACGGCGGAGCGCCGCTACTCGGCGTTCAGGGAGTGAGCATTATCTGCCACGGCAACTCACCCCCGCGCGCAATTAAGAACGCTGTAAAGGTCGCGGTGCGCGCGGTCGACACCAGAGTGAGCGACCACATCGCTCGTCGGCTCATCGAGTCCGGCGCGGCTGCACCCGAGGGACAGACAGCGTGAAGAGACCCATCGCGGCACTAGCTGGCACGGGACGTGGGCTTCCTGTGACCGTGATGACCAACCACGAGTTCGCTGCGATGGGTATCGATACCACCCACGAGTGGATAGTGGAGCGGTCCGGAATTGTCGAGCGACGGCTCGCGCGTAATGGCGAGACTACATGCTCGCTGGGCGCAGCCGCGAGCCGAGCCGCGATGGAGGTCGCCGGTATTCATGCTGGAGAGCTCGACGCGATCATCCTCAGCACCGCCACGCCCGATCGACTGCTCCCTTCGACTGCCGTAGACCTGCAGGCTGAGATCGGAGCGTCGAGAGCGGCCGCGTTCGACATCGGCGCCGCCTGCTCAGGATGGATCTACGGACTGACGGTCGCGGAAGGGCTGATCATGTCCGGAGTCGCCGAGACGATTCTTGTCGTCGGCGCCGAAAAAATGAGCTCGATCGTCGACTGGCAGGACCGCGCGACGTGCGTGTTGTTCGGAGACGGAGCAGGCGCGGCGATTCTGCACAAATCGAAGACAGGGAAGGGAATTCTTTCCGCGTTCATCAGAAGTGACGGAAAGCTGGCAGACCTGCTGTACAGGCCCGCAGGCGGCGCGACGGTGCCGATGTCACAACAGATGCTCGACGAGCGCAGCCAGTATGTGAAGATGGCCGGCCGGGAAGTGTTCAAGCACGCCGTGCGATCAATGTCCGATGCAGCTGATCGCGCTCTGGATGCCGCGCGACTCACCGGAGACGACATCGATCTGCTGATACCTCACCAGGCTAACATCCGGATCATCGAAGCAACCGCAAAGCATTCGAACATCTCGATGGACAAGGTCTATGTGAACGTGGACCGGTACGGCAATACGTCATCGGCTTCGATTCCAATCGCGCTCGATGAGGCGATTGAACGAAAGGTCGTGGGCCCCGGCAGTACGCTGCTCCTGGTCGCGTTCGGAGCAGGCTTCACATGGGCGTCAATGGTAATCCGGCTCTAGCCGCTGATGAACGTGGTGCTTCTTTTCCCCGGACAGGGGTCGCAGAAGCCGGGAATGGGAAAGGAGCTCGCGGATGAATACCCTGAGGCGAGAGCAGTCTTCGAGGAAATTGATGACGCCCTCGGAGCTCCCCTGAGCCGGCTCTGCTTCGAGGGCCCCGCCGATGAGCTCACCGCCACCCGCAATGCTCAACCGGCACTCCTCGCTCACGGCGCGGCAGTGTGGCGGGTACTGAAGGCCCGCCTGGCGGGACTCGTTTCCGCTGCGGCCGGCCATTCGCTCGGCGAGCACACCGCCTATCACGCAGCGGGCTCGACGTCACTAACGGATGCCGCGAGGCTGGTTCGGCGTCGAGGTGAACTCATGTACCAGGCAGGAATCGATCGCCCGGGTGCCATGGCCGCCATACTTGGCAAGCTCAACGATTCGATAGACTCGTTATGCGAGCAGGCGACGCGCGATGCCGGCACTGTCGTGGCGGCGAACTACAACACCGCCGAGCAGATCGTTGTTTCCGGTGAAGTTGCGGGCGTCAAGCGTGTTATGGAGCTCGCTAAGAAATCAGGAGCGAAGCGCGCTGTCAGGCTTCCCGTGAGCGGCGCATTTCACTCACCGCTTATGGAGCCCGCTGAAACAGGTTTTCGCGAAGCGCTTTCGGAAACCGCCTTTGCCGATCCTCAATATCCAGTTCATTCCAACGTCACCGGAAAAGCGTCCACCAGTGCTGGTGAAGCGAAGGATCTCCTTGCCCGCCAGCTCACTGCTCCGGTTCGATGGGCGGAAGAAGTGTCAATCATGAGTGAAGCGTACGGTGATCCGCTGTTCATCGAGATGGGCCCCGGCAGTGTGCTGACGGGCCTCATGTCGCGCATCGTGCCAGGGGCACGCGCCGTCGCCTGCGGAACTCCCGCCGAGTTGGAACGGCTCACAACCCAGATCTCGCAATGAAGATCGATCTCGCCAATCGCGTCGCTGTCGTCACGGGGAGCACTCGCGGCATCGGACGCTCCATCGCTGATACGCTCACCAGCTGCGGCGCTCGCGTCGCAGTAGTTGGCCGCGACAAAACGCGCGCGGAAGAAATAGCGAAAGAGGTTGGAGGAGGAGCCATGGGATTCGGATGCGACGTACTGGACACCGCTGCCGTGGCCAACCTCGTCTCCGATGTCGAGAGTGCATTCGGAAGTCTCGACATTCTCGTCAACAACGCCGGCCTGACACGCGACAACATCGTCATGCGAATCCGCGACGAGGACTGGGATGCGGTGCTCGACGCAAACCTTCGTGGCGCATTCGCTGCCATCCGCGCCGCTTCACGCGGAATGATGAAGCGCAGATGGGGACGGATCATCAACATCTCCAGCGTCGTAGGACTTATCGGAAACAAGGGTCAGGCGAACTATGCGGCAAGCAAGGCAGGTCTCATCGGCCTGACCAAATCAGTCGCGAGGGAGCTGGCGTCGAGAAACATTCTCGTGAACGTGGTCGCGCCAGGGTTTATCGAGACGGAAATGACAGCTGCGATGACTCCCGAGGCGAGAAAGGCTTTGGAAGGCGCAATCCCCCTCGAGCGGCTTGGAAAACCCGGCGACGTTGCTTCGGCGGTCGCCTTCCTCTCCTCGGATCTGGCCTCCTACATAACCGGTCAGGTATTCGTCGTGGACGGCGGAATGGTGATGTGAGAAGAGACCTTCACGCACACCACGTAACGGTCAGTCACAGCGTCAGTTAGGTTATATTTCCCGCAGCAACTCACCCACCAGCGAGGACTGCAGCAATGGCGGACAACTCGGAGAAGGTCAAGGACATCATCGAGAAGGAACTTGGCGTCGAGCGCGAGAAACTTACGAACGAGGCCAGCTTCATCGAGGACCTGGGAGCCGACAGCCTGGACATCGTCGAGCTGGTGATGGAATTCGAGAAGGAGTTCAACATCGACATCCCGGACGAGGATGCCGAGAAGCTCCGAACCGTCGGTGACGCCCTCGCATACCTGAACTCGAAGATCGCCGCGTAATGAAGCGGCGGGTCGTCGTCACAGGCATCGGGGCGGTCACGCCGATTGGCAAAGACGTGGCGACGACGTGGGACGCACTCCTCGCGGGCGTCTCCGGAGCCGCACCGATCACGCGTTTCGACGCCTCCACCTTCGACGTGCGATTCGCGTGCGAAGTGAAGGACTTCGACGTCTACAAGTACATGGAGCGGAAGGAAGCCAAGCGCGCCGATCATTTCACGCAGTACGCAGTGGCCGCTGCGAAGCAGGCGATGGACGACGCAGGCCTCGCCGAGCGTAACGGGATGGATCCCGACCGGATCGGCGTGATCGTCGGGAGTGGAATCGGCGGGCTCAAGATATTCGAGGAGCAGCACGAGGTCTTTCGGCAGCGCGGTCCGAGCAAGATCTCTCCGTTCTTCATTCCGATGTTCATCTCGGACATCGCCGCCGGCATCGTCTCGATGCAGTTCAACGCGAAGGGACCCAACTACGCGACCGTATCAGCGTGCGCGACGAGCGCTCATGCGATTGGCGACGCGTTCCGCACGATACAGTATGGCGACGCGGATGTGATGATCACGGGAGGCGCTGAGGCGACCGTGACGCCGATGGCGATCGGGGGATTCTCCAACATGAAGGCTTTGTCCGAGCGGAATGACACCCCCGAGACGGCATCGCGCCCGTTCGACGCGACCCGCGACGGCTTTGTCATGGGCGAAGGATCGGGGATAGTGATCCTCGAGGAGCTGGAGCACGCCCGCGCGCGCGGCGCAAAGATCTACGCCGAAATTGTGGGATACGGCGCGACGGGGGACGCCTATCATCTCACCGCGCCTGCGCCGAATGGCGAAGGGGCGCAGCGCGCAATGCTGCGCGCGCTAAAGGATGCGAGCCTGGACCCCGCCGACATCCAGTACATCAACGCTCACGGAACGTCCACGCCGGCCAACGATCTGAACGAGACAGCAGCGATCAAGGCGGTATTCGGCGAAGCCGCGCAGCAGGTGAACGTGAGCTCGACGAAGTCAATGACCGGTCACATGCTCGGCGCAGCGGGAGCTGTCGAGTTCATCATCAGCAGTCTCGTCGTCCGCGAGGGCAGAATTCCTCCGACGATCAACTACGAGACTCCGGACCCTGAGTGCGACCTCAACTACACGCCGAACGTAGCCGTTGACCGGGACGTGACAGCGGTGATCAGCAACAGCTTTGGCTTCGGCGGCCACAATACGACGCTCGCCGTAAAGCGCTTCGCGGACTGATCCGTGACGACCGCAGTCGGCTTTGACCTTTCGCGGATCTTCGACCCGGCGTTGCGCGCCGTGGGAGAGAAGGTACGGGAGGGCCAGCGACTCGAGGACGACGACGCACTCACCATCTTCAGCACCCCGGACATTCTTGGCGTCGGCGCACTCGCGGCCGAGGTGAATCGTGCGAAGCATGGAGACATCGTCACATTCGCCGCCAACCAGCACATCAATCCGACCAACGTCTGCTATCTACGAAAGACGTGCGTCTTCTGCTCCTTTGCGCGGCTCCCGAAGGAAGACGGCGCGTACCGGTACTCTCTGGAGCAGGTACTCGACGAAGCAGCGGCTGCCGGGAACGGTCTCACTCGTGAGTTTCATATCGTCGGCGGACTCGACATGCACGCCGGACTCGGCTACTACGCCGACATCTTCCGCGCGCTCAAGGAGCGTCATCCGCAGGTACACATCAAGGCGCTGACGGCAGTCGAGATCGCGCACATCGCGCGAATCGAGAAGATGTCAATCGAAGACGTGCTGCTCGCCCTTCGCGATGCCGGCCTCGATACACTACCCGGAGGCGGAGCCGAAGTGTTCGGTCGTGGTGTCCGCATGACGATCGCCGACAAGAAGCTCGCGGGGGAAGACTGGATCAAGGTCCACCGAACCGCTCACAATATCGGCATTCGCTCCAACTGCACGATGCTGTACGGTCATGTAGAGACGCTTCAGGACCGCGTGGATCACCTGAGGATGCTGCGCGACCTCCAGGACGAGACCGGAGGATTTCTCGCCTACATTCCGTTGGCGTACCATCCCGACAACAATGAGCTCGGAGTCGAGCTCGGCAGGGAAGGGACAGCAACAACGGGCTACGATGACCTTCGCAATCTCGCTGTGGGCCGTCTTTTTCTCGACAACTTCGACCATATCAAGACGCACTGGATCATGGTGACTCCTTTCCTGTCGCAGGTGGCGCTGTCGTTCGGCGTGAACGACCTCGAGGGAACGGTGGTGCGGGAGAAGATCTACCACGAGGCAGGCGCGCACACGCCACAGGGAATGTCTCTCGACGAAATCCTTAAGCTGATTCGCGAAGCCGGGAAAATCCCCGCTGAGCGGGATTCGTTCTACAACGTTCTGCGGACGTTCGATGGTCCGCAGGCGGCGGCCGCATGATGCGGCTCGGCCGGATCCCCTACATCAACTGTTATCCAGTCTACGGGGCGCTAGACCGTGGAATCGTGCGAGTCGATGCGGAGATAGTGAACGGCGTGCCGACTGCATTGAACGCGCAGATGGCGGCGGGAGACCTCGACGTGAGCGTCGTGTCCGCCGTCGAATACGCACGGGACTCCAAGCGGTATCTACTGCTTCCCGATCTCGCAATCTCGTGCGACGGACCAGTGCGCAGCGTGATGCTCTTCTCGAAGAGGCATGCCTCTCGACTCGGGGGTCGTCGCGTTCTCGTGAGCCGGAGCTCGATGACGAGCATGGCGCTCCTCGAGCTGTTGTTCGAGCAAGTGTGGAGCTGTCGTCCACTGTTCGTTCCGGCGGACGCCGAGATTAGTGACGTGGCCCGTTTTGGAGACGAAGAACACGACGCGCGGCTCGTCATAGGTGACGCTGCGCTCGTCCTGGGTAGCCGACTGATTGGGGCACAGCATGATGGCGCGAGAAGTATCGCTTCCGCCGCGAGGTACGAGTTCGCGTACGACCTCGGTGATGAATGGAAGAAATGGACCGACCTTCCGTTCGTCTTCGCGGTCTGGGTGGCGCGGCGCACCGCCAACGTCCACGAAGCGCTGGCTCTGCACGCCGGGTTGATCTCATCGCGAAACTGGGGACTCGCGAACCGCGCTACTCTTGCTCGCGAAGCATCACGAGCTAGCGGTGTCGGCGAGCGTCTGTGCGAGGAGTACCTGTCAGGGCTTGATTATGGTCTCTCCTATCCGCACCTCGCTGGACTTACCGAGTTTTATCGTCGCCTTGTCGTTCGCGGGCGGATTCCCGATGGGACACTGACTTTCCTACCCGCCGCATGAGCCAGACACGCGACATTCTCGACTTCTACACGCGCGCGCCATTGCTCGAGCTTGGCGCCGAGGCGGATGCGATCCGTCAGCGGCTGCATCCGCACAACGTCGTATCGTACATCATTGACCGGAACATCAACTACACCAACGTCTGCGTTGCTGACTGCGGCTTCTGCGCTTTCTATCGGCGGCCAAAGCACGGCGAAGGGTACACCCTCTCGTTCGAGCAGATCGGCCGAAAGATCGACGAAGCGAAAGCGTTGGGCGCAGTTCAGATACTGATACAGGGCGGGCACAACCCGTACATCCCGTTCCAGTGGTATCTCGACCTGATGTCGTACATCAAGCGCAACCATCCCATCCACATTCATGGCTTCAGTCCGAGCGAAGTGGACTTCTTCGCTAAGCTGTTCCGGATGGAGGCGATCGACGTGATCCGGCAGCTCCGCGCGGCGGGGCTCGACTCCATTCCCGGCGGTGGGGGCGAGATCCTCGTTCAGCGTGTGCGCGATCTGGTCGCCCGCAAGAAGGCGGGGGCCGACCGATGGCTGGAGATCATGGAGCTCGCCCACGGCGAAGGCATGAAGACCTCCGTGACCATGATGTACGGAATCGGCGAGACGCTCGCCGAGCGGATCGAGCATCTCGAGCGGGTGAAAGAGGTGCAGTCGCGAACCGGTGGCTTCACGGCGTTCATCTGCTGGCCGCTTCAGCCGGAGAACACGCCGACGATGTCCAATCAACCGAAGACCGGCGCAAACGAGTACCTGCGCACCGTAGCAATCGCGAGGATCGTCCTCGACAATGTGCCGAACCTTCAGGCCAGCTGGGTGACGATGGGGATGAAGATCGGACAACTCGCTCTGCGATTCGGATGCAACGATTTCGGCTCGCTGATGATCGAGGAAAATGTCGTCTCCGCCGCGAACACCACGCATCGCACAACGACCGAGGAGATGGAACGGCTGATCGTGGATGCGGGCTTCACCCCCGCGCGGCGGCGGCAGGATTACTCGCTGATCGCGCCGGCGGCGAATGCCGCTTGAGGCACGAGGCAGTCGCACCGGCATCGGGTATGATTCACACCGCTTTACCGATACCGGGCCGATGGTACTCGGCGGCGTTACCATCGCGGGCAGCCGCGGTCTCGAAGGTCACTCCGACGCGGACGCGATAGCTCACGCGCTGACAGACGCCGTCCTCGGCGCCGCCGTTGAAGACGACATCGGTACGCTCTTCCCTGATTCCGACCCTGCCAATCGCGGTCGCAGCTCAATTGAGATGCTCGCCCTTGCAGTCGAGCGGGTGCAGGGACGGGCGCTGCGAGTGATTCATGCCGACATCGTCGTCATCGCGGAAGAGCCGCGCATCGGACCTCATCGCGCAGCGATTCGGGCAAACATCGCGAGAGCACTCGGCGTCAGCGATGATGCCGTGAGCGTCAAGGGGAAGACCAACGAAGGAATGGGATGGATCGGCCGCGGTGAAGGGCTTGCGTGCATTGCCGTCGCGACACTTTCTCCGATGTCATGAACGTTCCCGCCATTATCGACTGGCTGAGCCATTTGCCGCTCGGCATGCTCTACCTTGCAATCAGCGGGATCTCGGCGATCGAGAACATCTTTCCGCCATTTCCCTCCGACGCGGCGATCGCTTTCGGAAGCTTTCTCGCTGCTCGCGGAGCAGCTTCGCCATACTCGACCTTCCTGGTGTCGTGGCTGGGGAATCTCATTGGCGCAGCGTTGATGTTTTGGGTGGGACGTCGTTACGGCACAGGGCCGTTCATGCACCGCCTGGAGAGGTGGACGGGCGCAGGAGCAGAACAGAGAATTCACAGCCTGTACGCCCGGTTCGGCCTTTCCGCCCTCTTCATAAGCCGCTTTCTGCCCGGCGTGAGAGCGCTCGTTCCACCCTTCGCGGGGGCAATGCGACTACCTCCGATTCCGGTCACTCTTGCGGTCGCCTCCGCCTCGGGCATCTGGTTCGCCTTCGTCACATGGGTGGCATACACGGCAGGCTCGAACTGGGACGTGGTATACGCCAGAGTTGTCAGATCGGGAAAGATTGTCGGCATATCCTCTGCCGTGTTCGTATTGCTGATCGTGCTCGCCCTCTTCATCCGGGCGCGGCACAGGCGGGCGCAACTGCCGTGATTGCTGGACTCGACGACGAGCTGGCGCGGTCATTTCTGATCGAGCGCTTCCACGACTTCCTGGCGGTCGAGCAAGGCGCTTCCCCTCGCACCGACGAAGCATACTTGAGAGACGTCGCGCGGTTCGCGGTGTTCGCGCGCCTCAAGGGAGCGTCGTCACCGGAGACTGTGGGCGCACCGACGTTGCGGGCCTACGTGTACCATCTGAAGGATCTCGGCCTCGCTCCTGCTTCGATACGCCGAAACGTGTCGGCCGTCCGCAGTTACTTCCGCTTCATGCTCGGTGAAGGCCATCTCATCCGCGACCCAAGCGAGCGACTTGAAACGCCAAAACGGTGGAGAACACTTCCAGAAGTGCTCACGGTCGCGGAAGTCGAGCGGCTGCTCGCGGCGCCGTCGCTCGATCAGCCCCTCGCGTTTCGTGATCGGGCAATTCTCGAGCTTGGCTACGGCGCAGGCTTGCGTGTTTCCGAATGGATCTCGATCGGCATTCGCGACGTGCTGATGGACGAGCATCTGGTTCGCGTCTTCGGAAAGGGCAGCAAAGAGCGGCTCGTTCCGATCGGCCGAAGTGCAATTGGGGCTGTCGCGATCTATCTGCGCGAGCTGAGACCGCGACTCGAGCACGGAAAAGGGAAGGGCGTTCTGTTCCTGAATGCGCGAGGTGATCCCCTGTCCCGGATGGGCGCGTGGAAAATCCTGGGGAAGTACGTCCGTCTGGCACAGATCACGAAGAAGGTTTCGCCCCACACATTGCGTCATTCGTTCGCCACACACCTGCTCGAGGGCGGTGCAGACCTCAGGGCTGTGCAGGAAATGCTCGGACACGCCGACATCTCCACCACGCAGATCTACACTCATGTGGATCGCGACTACCTTCGCGCGGTGCACCGGCAGTTTCATCCGCGTCCGTGATACTCGTCGTCGACAACTACGACTCGTTCACCTACAACCTCGTCCAGTATCTTGGCGAAATGGGTGGCGACCCCATCGTTCGACGCAACGACCAAATCACTGTCGAGGAAATCGGTGAGATGGCGCCGACCGCAATCGTGCTGTCTCCCGGGCCGGGCGTTCCGGCCAATGCAGGAATCACGATTGATGCGGTACGACGCTTCGGACAGACTATTCCGATGTTAGGGGTTTGCCTTGGTCACCAGGCAATCGGCGAAGCCTACGGCGGCAGGATCGTCAGAGCCAATCGGCTGATGCACGGCAAAACGTCGCGTATCGTCCATGACGGAACGGGAATTTTTGCCGGCGTTCCGAGCCCGCTGGAAGTGATGCGCTATCATTCCTTGACGATCGATCCGGCATCGCTCCCATCCGAGCTCGAAATTGCAGCGCACAGTGCTGAAGACGAGAGGGAGATTCATGCGGTGCGGCATCGCGTGCACCCAGTGTGGGGCGTACAATTCCATCCAGAGTCAATCATGACACAGGCGGGAAAGGATATTCTGAAGAACTTTCTCGAAGTTGCCGGAGTGATGACTTGATCCCCCGCGTGGCACGGCCGCTGGCTGGCGTGGCGGCAATGATGCTGATCGCCTCGAGCGCGCGCGGACAGACGCCGATTCCCGAGCCTGTCTCCGTAGACACGGGGTACGTCACCTATGAACCTGGCACAGTATCGCTGCCGCTAGGTGTCGGCTTTCGCATACCATCCTATGATCGCGTGGACGGCTTGTCGCTCCGGTGGGGCCCGGTCATTTCCATTGGAAAGGGGCGGCTTCGCATCGATCCAACGGTGACGTACCGCTCGCACCTTGGTAAAGTTGACCCGGCGCTGCGAATCGTGGTGAGCTCACCTGGCGGATTCGGTGTTGAGCTCAACGGAGCCCGGGGTACCTTCACCAACGACGGGTGGATTCGGTCAGATGTCGTGAATTCTGCGGCCGCCTTCGGAGTCGGAAGCGACGCCCGGAATTATTTTCGGGCGGATCGCGCTAACCTGGAGCTGAGTCAGAGCATCGCTAACGATTCCGCGCATTTTCGTTTTGCCGGCATCGCGCAGACAGAGAACGGCTGGTCGACGGGCTCACGCGACTCTGCGTCGGGTACGCCGTGGAGTGTGTTCGGCCGCACCGACGAACTCCGGATGCGGCGGCCAAATCCGGCGGTGTGGCAGGGACATATCACCTCTGGGTTCGGCCGCTTCAATGTTTCATATGCGCGGGACCAAGTAACGGCGGCGCTGGACGCTCTTGTCGAGCGCGCGTTCGACGTACGCGTCGATGAGCCACTCTTTCCTGCCGGTCCTCAGGTGCTTGACGCTCCGCCGCCGCCGACTCGCATCAGGCACACGGAGAATTTCACTCAGATTACCATTGGCTCCAAAGCCACGTTTCCGACCTTCGGTACTCAGAGTTTCACATTCAGAGGGCGATTTGTTGGCTCTGCGGGCTCTGCTCCTCCGCCACAGCGGTACGTCTACCTGGGCGGCGGCGGAACCCTCGCTACTGTCGACCTTCTCGCGCTCGGTGGAGACCGCCTGCTGTATGTGGAAGGAGAATACGCCGTCCCGATCGACAGGCTGGTGCTGCCGTTCGTTGGGAGCCCGTCTCTGGTCGCTCGATATGCTGCGGGCTCTGCGGGAGTTGGAGAGCTTCCCGATCTGATCCAGAACTTGAGCGCCGGCGTGTCCCTCAGGCTGCTGAAGATCCAGTACCACTTCGATCCAAATTATCGAAAGACTGCTTTCACGAAGGAGCACGCGGTCACTGTCGGAGTTTCGCTCCCGGCCTTTTGACTGGATTGCCTGTCATGACAGGGAATCCTTGTATTTGCCTGGGCCGCAATCAACTAATCAGCGCCCTGGAATTCTGATTGCCCGGGTAGGGGCGTAGCGGTATATTAAATGGCGTGACTTTTGCGTCCGGCCGCGTGATTTTTGGTGGCGGATGAGCACGCTCGTGGTGATTCCGGCGCGTCTCTCCGCTGTTCGCCTCCCCCAGAAGCCGCTTCGCCTCCTCGCCGGACTACCCCTCATCGTCAGGGTTTGGCAGCGGGTCTCAAAAATGAAAGTCGCTGACTACACTGTCGTTGCGAGCGATGATCTCCTGGTCGCGCGTGCTATCGAGGACGCCGGCGGAGAGTGCGTGATGACAAGCACTACCCACCGGTCCGGGACAGAACGTGTGGCCGAGGTCGCATCAAAACAGGAATTCTCCGCATTCGACACGATAGTGAATGTTCAGGGTGACGAGCCCTTCATTGGAGAGGGAGCCGTCACCGGAGCAGTGGCGATGGTTGCTTCAGGGCGATTTCCGCTCGGCACTGCCGCAGTTCCCGCCAACCGGAGCAGCTCGAGTGATCCGAGCATAGTCAAAGTGGTCGTCGCGGATGATGGGCGCGCAATGTACTTCTCGCGCTCTCTCATTCCGCACCGGCGTGACGCGGGATCGGCCCAGGCTTCCGACAATGGAGCGGCCGATGACATCGTGCTTCAACATCTCGGCGTCTATGCCTACTCCAGAAGCGCGCTCGCGCAGTGGGTCTCGCTTCCCGAGCATAGGCTCGAGCGGATCGAACGCCTCGAACAGCTCCGTGCGCTCGCCGCAGGAATGCCAATGGGCGTCGCCGTGGTTGATGAGCCACCGGCGGCAGGAATCGATACAGAGGAAGACTTGGGCCGCGCCAACGCGCGGTGGGACTCGTTCATTGCGGGACGGTAACTAATGCAGTCAAACGCTGTAACGCAGGCGCGATACATCTTCGTAACGGGTGGAGTGGTATCGTCGCTCGGGAAGGGAATCGCCGCCGCATCGCTCGGCCGCCTTCTGGTCGAACGCGGGATGCGGGTCACGATCATGAAGTTCGACCCGTATCTAAACGTCGATCCTGGAACGATGTCGCCGTTCCAGCACGGTGAGGTGTACGTCACCGACGACGGCGCAGAAACCGACCTCGACCTCGGCCACTACGAGCGATTCATCGATCGTTCGTTGTCTCAGGCAAACAACATCACTACCGGGCGGATCTACCTGAGCGTCATCACCAAGGAGCGCAGGGGTGAGTACCTCGGATCGACGGTTCAGGTCATCCCGCACGTCACCGACGAGATCAAGGCGGCGATGAAGCGCCTTGGACCGGAAAGCGATGTCGTGATCGTGGAGATCGGCGGCACCGTTGGCGACATCGAGTCGCTTCCGTTCCTCGAGGCGATCCGTCAGTTCCGACATGAGATCGGCCGAGAGAATGCGATTTTCATTCATCTCACGCTGGTTCCGTATCTCGCTGCATCCGGTGAAGTGAAGACGAAGCCGACGCAGCATTCCGTTCGCGAGTTGATGGAGATAGGAATCCAGCCCGATATCCTGATCTGCCGCACCGAGCGCCCGTTGTCGGAGGAAGTGAAGCGCAAGATCGCGCTCTTCTGCAATGTGGAGTTCGGCGCCGTCGTCGAAAGTCGGGATGTTCCCACGATCTATCAGATTCCTCTCGACTTCCACGAGCAGGGGCTCGACGAGCGAGTGATGCACCGACTTGGGCTGCTTGGCCGACGCGCCCCCGACTTGAGCCCGTGGAAGGCGATGGTTCGAAGAGTCGTCGATCCGCACGACAAGGTAAAGGTTGCCGTAATCGGCAAGTACACGGAGCTCGTGGATTCATACAAGAGCGTCCAGGAAGCGCTGATTCACGGGGGAATCGCGAACGACGTCCGCGTGGACATCTCGTGGCTAGCCAGCGACATGTTCACCAGCCGCGAACGGACGCGAGAGCTGCTCGCAGATTTTCACGGCGTGCTCATTCCCGGTGGCTTCGGCGTGCGCGGTGTTGAAGGGATGGTGGAAGCGATCCGTTACGCGCGCGAGGCGGGCGTGCCTTTCTTCGGGATCTGTCTCGGAATGCAGAGCGCGATCATCGAGTTTGCTCGCAACGTCGTGGGACTGGACAACAGTCATTCGAGCGAGTTCGCACCCGAATGCAATAACCCGGTGATCTCGCTCATGGAGTCGCAGCAGCATCTCACGGACATGGGTGGGACGATGCGCCTCGGAGCGTACCCTTGCCGGCTTGGTCCCGGCACGCGGGCCGCTGAGATTTACGGCGTACCGCAGGTAAGCGAGCGACATCGGCACCGATACGAGGTTTCCAACGCTTACCGTGACCGGTTCGTCGAGCACGGACTCACTCTGAGCGGCCTATCGCCGGATGGATCACTCGTCGAGATCGTCGAGCTCCAGACGCATCCGTGGTTCATCGGCTGCCAGTTTCATCCGGAGCTTCAGTCACGTCCAAACCGTCCACACCCACTGTTCGCGAGCTTTATTCGAGCGGCGTGTGAGACTCGCGCTTCGCGCGCCGACAGGCGCCGCGCGGTGCTGGAAACCGCCGACTAGGTGGAGTCTCTGTTTCCGCGGGACCGCCTGTTCCTGATTGCCGGTCCATGCGTGCTGGAATCCGACGAATTGAACCTTCGCGTTGCGGAAGGTGTCGCTGCAGTCTCCGCGCGAGTGCCCGGCGGCGTTGTTTTCAAGGCCAGCTTCGACAAGGCAAACCGCTCGAACCCGAGCAGTGCGCGCGGGCCAGGATTGGACGAAGGGCTTCGCGCGCTCGAGAGAATTCGAGCCGAAACCGGCCTGCGGGTGATCACCGACGTTCACCTGCCGGAACAGTGCGCGGTGGTGGCGGAAGTTGTCGACGCGCTTCAGATCCCCGCGTTTCTGTGCCGGCAGACCGATCTCCTCGAGGCGGCCGGAAGAACGGGCAAGCCTGTAAACGTCAAGAAAGGGCAATGGCTTCAGCCGGATGGAATGCGCGGCGCAGTGGAGAAAGTACGTGGTGCCTCGCGTGGAAGCGCCTCGGAGATCGCGGTGACAGAGCGGGGAACTTTCTTCGGCTACGGTGATCTCGTGGTGGACATGAGGTCGTTCTGCCGCCTCGCAGATGTCTGCGATGCGCCGGTGGTCTTCGACGCGACCCACAGCGTTCAGCGTCCCGGACGAGGCGAAGGAGGTACGAGCGGTGGAACACGCGGGTTCATCCCTCCGCTCGCGTTAGCGGCAATGGGCGCGGGGGCGAACGGCCTTTTTATCGAAACTCATCCCGATCCCGACCGGGCACCCAGTGACGGCCCCAACATGCTTGCGCTATCGGAGCTGCCGTCTCTCGTGGACCGAGTGGTCGGCGTGTGGGAGCGCGCTCGCGCGTGACCCGGGACGAGATCCTCGAGCGCGGCCGCCGCGTGGTTCGGATGGAAGCTCATGCACTCTCGCAGACAGAACAGAGACTCGGCGAAGGCTTCGCCCGTGCCGTGGAGGCGTTGGCGAAATCCACCGGCCGTGCGATCGTCTCCGGAGTGGGAAAGTCCGGATTGATCGGACGAAAGATTGCCGCTACGCTCACTTCAACCGGCACGCCGGCGACGTTTCTTCATCCCGCCGATAGCATTCACGGAGACCTGGGAATTGTCGGTGCCTCTGATGTCGCCATTCTGATCTCCAAGAGTGGCGAATCGGAGGAAGTACTGGCGCTCCTCGAGCACCTCAAGCGACTCGGCGTCTGCACCATCGCGATTACGGGTGATGAGGGCTCGACGCTCGCGCGATACACCGACATTCATCTCGACAGCTGGGTGGAAGAGGAGGCTTGTGTGCACGACCTCGCTCCGACGACCAGCACAACCGTTGCCCTCGCCATTGGTGACGCGCTTGCTGTCGCTCTCCTCGAGGAGAAGGGATTCCGCGCTGAAGACTTTGCGCGTCTCCACCCTGGCGGCGCGTTGGGGCGAAGACTCCTGACTCAGGTGAGAGACGTGATGATCACCGGGCCAATGGTGCCGGCTCTTCCAATGACGGCAACGATGCGAGAAGCCGTTGTCCAGCTCGCCGAGCGGCGGGGAATTGCCGTCATCGTTGGGGAGCGAGGACAGGTTGCAGGTGTTATCACTTCAGGGGACCTGACCCGCCTGATGGAGCGCGAGGAAAATGTTTTGCCGATTCCGGTGACCAAGGTGATGACGTCGAATCCAAAGACTTCGGGTCCCGAGGAGCTCGGGAGTGCGGTTGTCTATAGAATGGAGCAGCACGGCATCATCTCGATGCCGGTCGTCGACACATCACACCAACTTGTGGGTGTCGTGCACCTCCATGACCTCATGAGGGCGGGTGTGGTATGAGGAAGGCTGGGATCATCATTGCGGCACTGCTTCTGGGAGCGACCGGTACGGAGAGCTGCAACCGCAAGACCGCCCCCCCTGTCGTCAGGACGTCAGCGCTTGCTGATTCGGCCGATCAGATCATGTACGGAACTCACTTCAACCTTACCGACAACGGCCTCGCCCGCGCTCAGCTCGAAGCCGACAGCGCTTTCTTCTTCGACGACAACACCAGGGTCGAGCTCCGCAAGGTCGCCACGACCTTCTTTACGACGAGCGGCGCGCGCGACGCGTATCTGACATCGAAGCGCGGCACGTACAACAGTCGCACAGGAAGCATGATCGCCCGGGACAGTGTAGTTGTCGTGAGTGAGGAGGGAAGGCGCTTGGCGACAAGTGAGCTCAAGTACGATCAAACGGCGAATGAGGTGTCGAGTGACAGTTCGTTCGTCCTCACCGAGCCCGGCCGTCGCCTCGAGGGAGTCGGCTTCCGCTCCGACCCCAACATGCAAAACGTTCGCATCCTGAAGACGCGCGGCGGATCGCTCGGCTCGATCACGCTTCCTGGTCAATGAACATAGCGATCTCCAGAAGCTCAACTCATCAGGAATTCGCGCGGCGCCTTTGCGCGCTTGGCTCGCTCGTGGTCGCGCTTGCTCTGCCGGGCGTATCGACTGCACAGGAGCCGCGCGAGTGCATTCTGCAATTCGAGAGCGCGACCAACCCGCGCACGCGGCTCGAGCAGCTGCCGAGCGGGAAGTACAACGCGTTCCAGGGCGGTGGCGTCACGTACCATTGTCAGGGGCAGGGGAACACACTGATCGCCGACAGCGCGGAGTATTACGGTGCGCAAAGCGTCCTCTATCTCATCGGCCACGTGCACTACCGCGAGCCGCGTGCGCGTGTGAACTCCGAGCGAATGACTTACTACCAGCTCGAGGACCGTCTCCGCGCGGAAGGGAACGTCGACGTCACGCTCCGAAGCGGCACGGTGATGACCGGACCGACGATGGACTATTACCGTGTCACACCGACGCGCCCGCTCACGCGAGCGATAGCGACGCAACGTCCGCACATGAAGTTGATCGAGACCGACACCACCGGGAAACCAGGCGAGCCGGTCGACGTCGTTGCCAACTCAATTGTCGCGGAAGGGGACAATCTCGTATTCGCTTCCGGAAACGTTCAGATCACCCGGCCCGATCTGCTCGCTACGAGCGATTCGGCAATGCTCGACAGTGAGCACGAGATCGCGCGACTTCTCAAATCGCCTTCGGTAAAGAGCCGAAAGGACAAGCCCTTTACGCTCACCGGGGGCATTATCGATCTATTCTCGCGCCGGCGCGTTCTCGAGCGCGTCCTGGCGACCCCGTCCGGCCACGTTCTGAGCCCGGACCTGGAGCTCACTGCAGACTCCGTGGATCTTCGGGTGAAGGACAATCAGCTTCAGCGCGTGATGGCGTGGGGCGGGCCTGGTGCGCGAGCGCTGTCCCCGGAACGGGAGATAATCGCCGACTCCATTGATGCCGTGATGCCGGCGCAAACTCTGCGCGAAGTCCGCGCGATCCGTGATGCGTACGCCAACAGCATTCCCGACACGGCGCGGATCGTATCGTCCGAACGCGACTGGATGCGCGGCGATTCGATAATCGCGCAGTTCGATCCTGTCGTGGGAGCGACCGGAGAGGCAAAGGCCAGACCGCGCCAGATCATCGCCATTGGTGAGGCAAGGTCGTTTTATCAGCTCGCGACAAGCTCAGGCAAGCGCCTGCGTCCCAGCATCAATTATGTCCGTGGCAAGATCATCACGGTGTCGTTCACTGCGGGAGAAGTGAAGACCGTTGACGTTGTGGAGCAAGCAACGGGCGTGTACCTCGAGCCCGCCACCGACACAACGGGGAAGGCGAGCCTTCCAACTCCAGGCGCGGCGGTTTCGCCCGCGATGCAACCCAAAACGAGTGGCAAGGCAAAAGTGACGCGGCCCCGCCCGGCATCGCCGATAAAGCGGGAGACGCCGTGAATCCTCAGGATTTCCCGCCTCGGATCCGCGACCTGATCGGGAAACTGTCGGGTGACGAGCGGTCAGTCGCGATCGCCCTCGGCGCATTGATCCGTGAGGCTGACGCAACGGGCTCCGCACCATTCGACAAAGTCGCGATCCGATATCGCGATGAGTACCTCCGTACTCTCAGGGACGAAGGACGCGATGCAGAGCGAGAGGCGGGACGCCTCGGACTCGACGAGGTCAGGAATTATTTGGCGGAATCGATTCTCCCCCGCTTGTTCGGCGAGGGAGCGCTGGCACTGCTTCCAGCAGATCTTCGCGAGGGAGGCGCGTTCGTCAGGTTCAGCAACTCGATCTGGACCGAGATAGCACCGCATCGCAGCGAGCTATCCGAGGTGATCCGTCAGACGGGTCAGTACTCGGTGCCGGAGCAGCTCCGCGAAATACCGGCGGTCCCATCCGGCAGCCTTCTCGAGGCGCGGGGGCTCAAAAAGACCTATCGCCGCCGCGCCGTAGTCAACAACGTCGATTTGCGGCTTCGGCAGGGAGAGATCGTTGGCCTGCTCGGCCCGAACGGAGCGGGCAAGACGACCACATTCTACATGATCGTCGGGTTGATCGAGCCCCAGGCAGGCCGGATTTTCCTCGACGGCCACGACATCACGTCAATGCCCATGTTCCAGCGAGCGCGGCACGGAATCGGGTATCTGTCCCAGGAGCCGTCAGTCTTTCGGAAGCTTTCCGTTGAAGACAATATTCTCGCCATACTCGAGACGCTTCCCTTGACCCGCGCCGACCGATATCGACGCCTCGAGCGTTTGCTCGATGAGCTGAATATCAAGCGGCTGCGGAAAAACAAGGCGTACTCTCTTTCAGGAGGCGAGCGGCGCCGGCTGGAGATCACTCGCGCTCTCGTTACCGACCCGAAATTCATGATGCTGGACGAGCCTTTCGCCGGCGTGGATCCGATCGCCGTGCATGACATTCAGACGATCGTCGCCGGGCTGCGCCATCGCGGCATCGGAGTCCTCATCAGCGATCACAACGTCGAGCAGACATTGGACATCGTGGATCGCGCGTACATCATGTTCGACGGACAGGTGAAGGTCTCCGGCACCGTTCGGGAGCTCGTGTTCGACGATACGGTAGCGGACATCTACCTTGGTCCGACGCTTACTGCGCGGCTGCGCGAGCGGTTCTCGCACCTGGCCGTGGCGGAGGCGGTGTCGTGAAATCAGGGATCAGTCAGTCCACTCAGCTTCGGCAGGAACTGAAGATCAATCCACGCCTCTATCAGGCGATGGATCTGCTGTACATGCCGCTCCTCGATCTGCAGCAGCACCTCAAGCAGGAGTTGCTGAACAATCCATTTCTGGATCTCGTCGAGGACGAGGAAGAAGAGGAGGAAGCGACCGAAACCGAGCAGACCACTGAGGCGACAGAAGAAGAGAAGGAGCGGCGTGACGAAATCGATTGGGAGGAAATTCTTCTCGATGGCTTCGACACTGCCGGCGGCCGCCGTGAGGAGCACGAGGAGCGCGAGTACTACGAGCCGGTGACTGTCGCTACGCGCGACCTCTCCGACCATCTCCGGGATCAGATCAGTCTTCTCGAGCTCACCCCTCGCCAGATGCTTCTCGCCGACGAGTTCATCGGCAACATCGGAGACGACGGATACCTGGCGACGCCGGTCGAGGAGATCATCTCGTCACTGAACGAGGTCGTCACGAGAGCCGCCGAGGATGAGGGACGCGATGACGAGGATCTTCCGCTGTACACCGCGGAGGAAGGAGGAGCGATGCTGTGCACCGTACAAAGCCTCGATCCACCGGGCGTCGGCGCGCGCGATCTTCGCGAGTGTCTCCTTCTCCAGCTTCAGGAAGCCGGCCTGGAGCAGTCACTCCCGTATCGCCTGGTCAAGGATTGCTTCGACGAGCTCATCGCGCACAGATGGAGCGAGATCTCCAAGCGATTCGGGATCAGCGCCTCGGACGTACAGAAGGCGGCTGACGAAATCGCGAAGCTCGATCCCAAGCCCGGGCTCCGTTATAGCAGCGGCGACGACAACTATATCATTCCCGATCTGATCGTCGACAAGATCGACGGGCAGTACCACGTCTTCCTCAACGACGCCAACCTTCCGCGCCTCAAGCTCAGCAAGGCGTACCAGGAGATCGCGCGCGACAAGAAGAAGTTCGAGGGAGAAAACAAGGAGTTCATCTCCAACAAGCTCAACTCCGCGAACTGGATGATCCAGGCGATCGAACAGCGCCGTCAGACGATGCTCAAGGTGATGAACTACATCGTTGACCGGCAACGCGAGTTCTTCGACAAAGGCGTGCAGTATCTCAAGCCGCTGACGCTCCGCGAGGTGGCGGAGGTGATCAACATGCACGAGTCCACCGTGAGCCGCGTGACGAACGAGAAGTTCGTCCAGACACCGCGGGGGGTGCTGCCGCTCAAGTTCTTCTTCTCTTCGGGACTGGCGACGGCGGACGGCGACGACGTGTCCGCGCGGGGAATCAAGGCGCAGCTGGAGAAGCTCGTCCAGGACGAGGATCCGAAGCATCCGCTCACCGATCAGGCGATCGTGAACATTCTGCGGCAGAGCGGCGTTCAGATTGCTCGCCGCACGGTCGCCAAGTATCGCGACCAGCTCGGAGTACTATCGGCGAGGATGAGAAAGCGGGTATGACGCTGGCGCGCGCGGCCGCTCCACTCCGCGGTAGTCACCTCGCCCCTGCCGCGGGCGGCCGACCTCTCGTCAGCGTGCTCGTGCCCGCCAAGGACGAAGCGGAGAATCTTCCCGTCTTCCTCGAGCAGGCGGCAGCCGCATTCGCCTCAGAGCCCGCCAAGTACGAAGTGATCGTCGTCGACGACGGCTCCGTTGATTCGACGTGGACGGTTCTCGAATCACTCGCGACGCAGTACCCGTTTCTGCGCGCGGCCCGGCACCGCGCCGGGCGTGGCATCGCCGACGCGCTGCGGACGGGATACCTCGCGTCGCGTGGATCGGTTCTCGTCTTCTATCCCGCCGACCTGCAGTACCGTCCGGAAGACATTCCGCGGCTGGTCGCGCCGGTGCTGGACGGATCGTCCGATATGGTTGCCGGATTCAAGGAAGGACCCTACGAGAAGGCTTTCGTTTCCGGCGTATACAACAGGCTCAGCCGGTCTCTGTTTCACGTGCCCGTGCGGGATCTGAATTCTGTAAAGGCCTACACTCGAGAGGTGATGGAAGCGCTGCCGTTGCGCCCCGACTGGCACCGCTACATGGTGGTGATGGCGGCAGCGCAGGGATTCACCGTGACCGAAGTTCCCGTTCCTCTATACCCGCGATTCGCGGGTAAGTCGAAATTCGGAATTGGTCGCATTCCGGTTGGAGTGCTAGACATGCTTGCGGTGTGGTTCGAGCTGCGATTCGCGAAGAAGCCGCTGCTGCTGTTTGGAATTCTTGGCGCAGCATTGTTCGTCGTCGGAATTGTGGTTGGGATCTTCGCCATTCTGTGGCGGATATTCGCGGGGGAGGGATTCAGACCGCTGATCAATCTCGTTGAAACCTGCCTCTTCCTCGGTAGTGTGTTCTTCGCAACCGGACTCATCGGCGAGCTGATCGCCGCACAGCGCGCCGAGATGCGCGAGCTGCGCGCGCGTCTCGAGGAGCTCACCCAGGGGCCGGAATCCCTCGACAAGCCATAGCGGCGTGAACGTCCTGTTCCTCACCCACTCGTTCCCCAGGCACCCGGGGGACGCGGCGGGATCGTTCATCCTGCGCCTGGCTTCCGCCTTGGCGAAGGAAGACGTTGACGTTCACGTCGTCGCACCGGCAGCCTCCGGCCTGCCGTCGGTAGAAGCCATCGACGGAATAACGGTCGAGAGATTCCGCTATGCGCCGCGACGGATGGAGAAGCTGGCCTACACCGGGAACATGGCGCAGGATGTCGCGTCCTCATGGAGCGCCCGTTTCGCGCTGGCAGGATTCTTAGGATCTGATTTCGTCGCAGCGGTTCGCGCTCGCCGCTCATTCGAGCCCGACGTCGTCCACGCGCACTGGTGGTTTCCCAGCGGCGTGATCGGGACCTGGCTGTCACGCATGTCACAGCGTCCACTGGTGACGACTCTCCATGGCACCGACGTTCGGCTGGCGCGGAGCGTCGCGGTGAGCCGTCCCTTGCTTCGACACGTGCTGCGTCATTCGGCTGCAGTGACGACGGTGTCGACCTGGCTGTCGCGCGAGGTGAACAGTCTCGTTCCGTCGGTGAGTCCTGAAGTGCTTCCGATGCCCGCAGCGACTGATCGATTCACGCCAGGGGGTGGCAGGGAAAAGGCACGGCTTCTGTTCGTCGGCAGGCTTACCCCGCAGAAGGGCGTGGACCACCTTCTTCGTGCCGTATCACGCATGCAGCGGCCGGCGATGCTCGACATCGTCGGGGAAGGGAGCTCGCGGAACGATCTTCGTGCCCTCGCGCATGAGCTTTCACTGAACGGTCGCGTTGCATGGCATGGGCAACTGTCCGCTGACCAGCTCGCCGGACTCTATCGCGCTGCTACTGCGGTGGTTGTCCCATCCACGGAGGAAGGTCTGGGTCTCGTCGCCGTTGAAGCGCTCCTTTGCGAAACCCCCGTCGTTGGTTTTCGCTCCGGCGGGCTCACCGACGTGATCCAGCACGACACCACTGGAACGCTCGTACGACCGGGTGATTCGACTGCGCTGGCTGCGGCGCTCGACGACGTTGTCACCAATCCGGAGCGCGCGGCGATCCTCGCACGAGCAGGTCGTATCCATGCGCTGTCGAACTTCGCTCCGGAATCTGCCGCGAAGAGCTACGCCGCAGTGTATCGCCGAGTGCTGCGCTGACACGAATGGAAGTCGATTCTAGTCCGGCCGACGCAGTTATGCCGGCGCCCTCCTTGGGCGCGACCGAGCCGCAGACGCCGCCCACTCCGCCAATTCCTGCATCAAGCCTGGCCGCGCCACAACCGGAAGGCGTATGGGCATCGCTGGTATATGCGGTCTGCACGATGTCTCTCGCCTTTCCGGCGCTGGCTGGAAAATTCCTCGCTGGACCAAACAGCGATCAATACGTAGCCGGGTACGCATTTCGGGAATTCGCGGCGAAGATGCTAGGCGAGCGCGGTCATTTTCCGCTCTGGAATCCGTATTTGTTCGGCGGATTGCCATACGTCGCGGCGATGCACGGCGACATTTTCTATCCGACTTTTCTATTGAGGATGGTGCTGCCCACCGACATCGCGATGACGTGGGGTTTCATCATCCATCTCTTTCTGGCAGGGCTGTTCACCTTCCGCTTTCTCCGGGCAAGCGGATGGGGCTTCTACGGCGCTCTCTTTGGCGGCATCGCCTACATGATGAGCGGACAGCTGGCATCGCTCGTTTCCCCCGGTCACGACGGAAAGCTGTTCGTCAGCGCGCTCTTCCCGCTTGTTTTGTGGATGCTTCTCGTGGGGATCCGCGACGGAAGGAGATGGGCGTGGGGCGTGCTCGCGTTCACGATCGGCATCGCCGTCCTCAGCCCCCACCCGCAGGCGCTGCAATACCTGCTGCTCGCGTCTGCAGCTTACGCAGTTTTCCTCGCCGTTTCGCTCGGTCGCAGGAAAGAGGTCACCGCGCGAACCCTCATCTTCCGCCTCGCACTCTCGCTCGTCGCTGTGGCGGTAGGAATGGCGATCGGTGCGATACAGTATCTGCCGGTACAGGAATACGTCGCATGGTCACCGCGGGCTGGCGGCGTCGCGAGCTACGCCATTGCAACCTCGTATGCCTGGCCTCCGAAAGAGCTGCTCGACGTCTACCTCCCGCAGTTCTCCGGAATGCTCGAGTGGTACTGGGGCGAGAACGCCGTCAGATATCACAGTGACTACATAGGCGCAGTCGTGATCATTCTCGCCGGGGCGGGATTAGTCGGGCTTCGCACTGATCCACGTCGGCGACAGATCATTTTCTGGACGGTCATTCTCGTCGTGGCGCTGCTATGGTCGCTCGGCGGACATACGCCCTTCTACCAGATTCCGTACGCGATCATTCCGGGAACCCGCTACTTCCGTGCTCCGGACAGCTTCTTCTTCGTCGGATCATTTGCGCTGGCGGTACTATCCGCGACGGGCGTGGAGCGCGCAATCGAGCGGCGGGTCAGTCCTATCTACTCGTTCGCTTGGCTGCTGTTCGCGATTATTATCGTCGGGCTGGCGTCGACCGGGGAGCTGTCGACAATCGCTGAGAACATCGCCCCGGACGAGATGGTCGACGCGGTAGTCGCCAATTCTCTCAACCTTACGATTGGAGCGTGGCGCTCGCTGGGCTTCGTTTTCGCAGCGACCGGCGCGCTGCTCCTGCTCAGACGCCGCAAGCTTCCGCAGGTAGTTGGTGCCTGGGCTCTCGCTCTGATTGCCGCCGCAGACCTGTGGAGCATTCTGCGCAACTACTGGGTGTTTGCTGCGCCGGCGTCGCAGCTGTTCGCGACTGATGCCGCAGTCGAGAGGATAAAGCGGGAGACTCAGCCGGCACGCGTCATCGCGCTCCAAATCGCCCCCACCGGCGTCCGCTCTCCAAACATGGATGGCGACGGGCTGATGGTGCACGGCGTCCGCTCCGTGCTAGGATATCACGGGAACGAGATCGGAAGATACGGGCAGCTGCTTCAGAAAAACGACGGATACAGTGAAATCGTCAATCCAAATGCGTGGCACCTTCTCAATGCCAAGTTCGTTCTCACCAACATTCCCAATGCAGCGGCCGTTTTTCCTGGCGCGAGCTGGTTGATCGGTCCGGTGAAAGATCCCGCCGGATTGTCGACTTATTTGTTCAGGCTGCCGGGAGAAAACCCCTACGCGTGGGTGGCTCCGGTGGCGGTGAAGGCGGCCGACGACGCTGTCCGCAGGACGTTGCTCGACCCTCGGTTCGATGTCGCCAGTGCGGCGCTATTCCCGCCCGACGCAGCAGTTGAAAGCAATGATTCGCTGACCGAGTTGCCTGCGGCGCTCACTTTGCCAGTGAACGTGCTGAAGTATGAGCCCGGACGGGTGACGTTGCAGCTGAGCGCGCCCGCGCCCTCAGGCTCGGTGCTCGTCGTCAGCGAGAACTATTATCCCGGATGGCGTGCCTCCGTGGAGGGAAAGCCGGCGCCGGTCGACAGAGCCGACTACACACTCATGGGAGTGAGTCTACCCAGAGGAGCGCGTCACGTGGAGCTCGAATTCCGAAGCGCGACATTCGACAAGGGACGGGTGATTACGCTGCTCGCGCTCGTCCTCTCCCTCGCGGCAATCGCGTGGGGCGTAGCCGACGAACGGAGACGAGTTGCCTGATCGCGCTCTCGTCATTGTACCGACCTACAACGAGAGGGAAAACATTGCGCGGCTGATCCCCGCGATCCTGGAGCAGGATCCGTCGCTGGAGGTCCTCGTTGTGGATGATGGATCGCCAGATGGGACAGGGGCGGTAGTAGACGGACTGGCGTCATGCAATCCTCGCGTACATGCTTTGCATCGATCCGGAAAGCTAGGCTTGGGAACGGCTTACGTCGCGGGCTTCAAGTGGTCTCTAGAGCGAGGGTACGATTTCGTGTTCGAAATGGATTCGGATTTCTCGCACTCTCCCGACAGGCTGCCCGGCTTTCTCGAGGCCATCCGAACGAACGATCTCGTGATTGGATCGAGATACCAGGACGGGAGGGTGAACGTCGTGAACTGGCCCATGAGCCGCTTGCTGCTCAGCTATTTCGCGAACATCTACGCCAGAATCGTGACGGGCCTCCGTATCTTCGATACTACCGCGGGCTTTCGGTGCTTTCGCCGGGACGTGCTCGCCTCGATCGACCTCGACAGCGTGCGCTCGAACGGCTACGCGTTTCAGATCGAGATGACCTTCCGCGCCTGGAAGAAAGGATTTCGAATCGTCGAGATCCCGATCGTATTCGTGGATCGCCTCGAAGGTACCAGCAAGATGTCCAAGCGCATCGTCCGCGAAGCGGTATGGATGGTTTGGCGCCTTCGATGGTGGTCGATCACGGGGAAAATCTGACGTACCAGGGCAGGCGTTTCTGGAAGCTGAGCGGCTCGGGGAATGACTTCATCTTCTTCGATCTGGCCGATGGCGACGCTGGCGAGCTCGCGAGCCCGTCTCAAGTCCGCCGGCTGTGCGCTCGAGGAACGGGGATCGGAGCTGACGGAGTCGTCTTTCTCCGTCGTGCTGCGCGTGGCGGGACGATCCGCTATCTCAACAACGATGGCTCCCTTGGCGAGCTCTGCGGGAATGCGACGCTGTGCACGGTACGCCTGTTAGAGCGAACAGGGCCGATGCCCGACAGCGACCTTGATATCGATACGGACGCAGGGAAGATCACGGCGCGCATCGTGAACGGGTTGCCGGAGATTGATTTGGCGCCCGTCTCCGAAGTTGTTCCGGAGCTGCGTACAATTCCGCGACGCGCCTCAGAGCTGCACCTCGGCTTCGCCAGGGTTGGGGTTCCTCATGTAGGAGTTTTGCTCGAATCAGTCGAGTCAGCCCCAGTTATTGAGCGTGGATCGGAGATTCGACGAAGCTCGGTGCTTCGAGACGGCGCAAACGTGAATTTTCTGGCTCGTTCGGGAGGGAAGTGGGCAATCCGTACGTACGAGCGGGGCGTGGAGGGCGAGACGCTCGCATGCGGCACCGGAGCGGTGGCTTCCGCGATATTGCTCAGCACCTGGGGCCTGGCAGAAAGCCCGGTTGTGCTTCGAACCCGTTCTGGACTCGAGGTAACCGTCACCGTTCAACGAGACTCGAGCTACTGGAAGGCATCCCTGAGAGGATCGGCCGAGCTCGTTTTTACGGGCGTTCTGGCGTAGGCCTGGGCTGGTCGTTGTCCAGCCGCTCAACTCATTGGCTGGTCAGGCGTTAAGTCTCACGTGACAGAGGAGCAGAAGAGGTTTCTCCACAGTTCTCCACCATCCGTAGTTTACATAACATATATTATACGCCGTTGCCGTAGAGCATTCGGCTGGCAAAACCGCGCCCTATCTCTCCCTTAACTCTTCGGAGCTAACGCGGCCGTAAACTCTCCCAGCCGCACCCGGGCCTCCCCTGCGACTACTCCTTTCGAATCCGACCCGAGCTGCGTCCAGATTCTCCTGGCCGTGGCCGTATCACCAGCCATCAGATGGGCGCGCGCCGAATAGAGCGAGTAGCGCTGGCGGTCGGCATCAAAACGCGCACTCTTCGCGGCTGCTTCGTACTCCCGGGCCGCATCGCTGAATTGCTTCAGCTGCTCGTAACCGGCAGCCAGAACGACGTGGGCAGACGCTCCGAAATCCTTCGATTTCAGTGCCTTTTCGTCGCCTTTCAGCTCGTTGACACCTTCCTGATGCTTGCCCTGGTCGTAAAGAACCTGCGCAAGCGCGATTCGTCCCTCGATTCCCGCGCTCGTACCAGCATAACGCTGGGCCATCTTTTTCAAGTCGGATTCAGCCAACTGCAGGTTCCCGGATACCATAGACTGCTCGGCTGCGTAGTACGCACGCTCGGCTCGAGCTTCCTTGAGCTTCTGAGATCGATTGTAGAACCATGCGCCACCCGCGATCACTGCGACGCCAATAGCTCCCCACATCGCTTCCCGCTGATGGAGAGTGAGCCAGTCGGTGAAGCTTTCGGAGCGATCCTTGGCTGGTTGAAAGCGCGGCGGAAGTGAGCGTGAAGCGGGCATGTGATTGGAATTGTGATTAGAGAGATTAGAAATCGGTGATGTCCGGCGGGTCCCGGGAGGATTCTGGCATGCCCCCGGGGTGACTCGAACACCCGGCCAACGGTTTAGGAAACCGCTGCTCTATCCATCTGAGCTACGGGGGCAGTTTACGACACGGCCTGGTCTGTGGTGCGTGCCGCGAGGTGAAGTCTAATAAGTCAAACCGTTACCCGCTGCCCGTTACCCGCTGCCCGTTACCCGCTGCCCGTTACCCGCTGCCCGTTACCCGCCGGCAGCTGGATGCTGGATGCTATTTCTTAACGCCGAAGGGGTGCGTGAGATCTTCTACAGGATCAAGTGGCTTCACTGAGGTGATGATAGCGCCTTCGGGCCCACGTGAGATAGCACGGCGCAGCTCATCCAGTTTCTCCTGTGGCCCGGACGCGGCTAGCTCGACAGAGCCGTCGGGACGATTCATTACCCAGCCAGCCAGATCGAGACGCCGCCCAATGACCCGGACAAACCATCGAAAGCCGACTCCCTGCACCCGGCCGATGATCTGGAGGCGCATCGACGGCATTTCGCGTGTCAGGCCCTGTTGCGAAGAAGTGCGGCAAAAGCCGCGGCTAGCGCCGCTTCGGGCGGTGTACCGCGGAAGCGATCGAGAGACAGCTCGCCCGTCCGAATGCGGTGCGCGAGGGTGTCGAGCGCCGCAGCGAGCTCGACGGCGTTCGCTTCCCCGCCGAAACGCTCAGAGGCGGCGCTGGTTCGGCCTCTCCTGGCATCCCAGTCGGTAGTCGACCAAGCCGCGTGCGCTTCGGCGACTTCAGGCGCCGGCGCACCCAGCGCCCCGGCGGCATTCCAGTCAAAGGATTGCCAGTCGCCTGCAGCCCAGCCCTCCTCTGCCCCCCCCGTCGCCGGCGCGGGAAGATCGCGCCGCTCGACGAACTCCTCAATGGAAGGAACGTCGTCGATGAAATCATCTATGGAAGGGAGATCTTCACGCGCCGACACTGCTTCAGCAACGGTGGCTGCGACATCCGTGAAGGAAACGGGAGCGGGGCTGGCGACAACCTCAGCCGCCCCTTCCGCGCGCCTGCCCGGATCTGGCTGCGCGAAGGGCGGGTGGAGATGCGTCTGCCGACTGCGAATGCCGCCTGATTCAGTCGCCATGCTCACGACCCCCAGCTGTCCCTTCCCAACAGCGGCACAAATCGCACCGGAGCAATGTCTTCCTTCACAAGCTCCCCGTCTTTCTTCGTGAAAAGATTGAGCATCTGCTCGTCACGTCCTCCAAGCGGTATCAACAGCTTCCCTCCTTCGGCGAGCTGATCCTTGTACGCGACGGGCACTTCAGGTGCGGCGGCACCAACGAGTATGGCGTCGTATGGAGCGAAGCTCGACCAGCCCAGTGTTCCGTCCCCGAGCATGAAGGAAACGTTCGGGACGCCTATCTGTTGAAGGACTTCCCGCGCCCGCTCGAGCAACGGAGCGATCCGCTCGATTGAAAAAACCTGGGACGCAAGCTTTGCGAGCAGCGCCGTCTGGTAGCCCGAGCCGGTGCCGATCTCAAGCACTCTTTCCCGGCCGGTGAGTCGCAACAGTTCGAGATAACGCGCGTGGATGGAAGGTTGTGATATGGTCTGACCGTTCCCGATCGGGAGCGCCGAATCCTCGTAGGCACGATGACGCACACCCGATGGAACGAACAGGTGGCGAGGAACTTCGTCTATTGCGTGCAGCACGGAAAGATCACGCAGTCCCTGGTCGTGGAGCAGCTCGACCAGGCGCCGCCTTGCACCCCGATACTCGGACCGGTCTACGGTTCCTGCCACCACGTCTCCGGCGAGTCGAGCATTGCGTGATGAGTCACGTCGAGGTGGAGCGGCGTCACCGATATATGGCCTTCTTCAACAGCCCGAAAATCAGAATCGGGATTTCCGGACCAGGCGATAGATCCTCCGCCGATCCAGTATATCGGTCGTCCCCACGGATCCTGCATCCGTGTGATCGAATCGGAGTACACCCGCCGTCCGAGGCGCGTCAGCCGCACTCCCTTGATCTCCGATCCAGATACGGGCGGGAGGTTCACGTTTAGCAGAGTGTTGGGTGGGAAGGCGCGGAGATTAAGCAAATGCTTCAACAGACCGGTAAGCGGCTCGATCTGATTGTCGAGCATGCTCGTATCGGCGCGAAGGTCACCTCCGGCAAACGAGATGGCGATGGATGGAATTCCGATTGATATCCCCTCCATCGCCGCGGCGACAGTTCCAGAGTACAGAACGTCCTCACCCATGTTCTGGCCATGGTTGATTCCGCTCAGCACGAAGGCGGGACGCTCCTCCATGAGTGCTTCGACTGCGAGCATGACACAGTCGGTGGGAGTTCCGTCGACCTGCCATCGCCGCTCACCCAGGAGTATCGGGCGTACAGGATGGTGGAGCGTGAGAGAGTGGCTGGTTGCGCTCTGCTCACGGTCAGGGGCGACCACAGTGACTTCGCCAAGTGGCTCAGCGGCAGTCACTAGACAGCGCAGCCCGTGAGCGAGAACTCCGTCGTCGTTCGTGCACAGCAGTCGCAACACAGTCAGCTGTCAGTGGGCGCCGAATCGTGCGCGGTCGCAATCGGTCTGCGCTCTCTTTTACGGAACGCGCCGGCGCGATGCTTCCATAGAACGCGTGTGACCAGGATCGCGTCGTGGAACTCCCGGAAGTAACTCTGCGGACCGTAGATCGTGGAAATGGGAACGTTCGTGATCGAGAATCCGGCGCGCGCGGCGCGAATCACGAAATCGGTCTCGAAGTCATAACGGTCTCCCTCTGCATGTACCTCCTCCAGGACTTCGCGTCTGATTCCCCGGTAACCAGATTGGCTGTCGTGAACCGCTCCGCCGGAGACCAGGCGTGTCGCAGCACTCGATAGCATGTTGGCGATCCGACGATGGCGAGGCACCTGCTGACCGCTGAGGTCGCGACTGCCGATTGCGATGTGAAAGGTGTCCAGCGCCGAGAGAATCGCTGGCGCGAACGCTGCGTCGTGCTGTCCATCGGAGTCGATGGTCAGCACCGCACGACAGTCCGTCTCCAGTGCGGCGGCAAAGCCGGCGCGAAGTGCCGCTCCTTTTCCCCGATTCACCGGGAAATCAATCGAGCGATCGCATACAGAACGGAGCAGCGCAGCCGTGCCGTCCTGTGATCCATCATTGATTCCGATGATCCTGGCTCTCGGCAGTGACTGCCTCAGTCCGCGAATGACAGGCGAAAGAGTCTTTTCGGAATTGTACGCCGGGAATACTACGACAGCCGGCTCGATCATTCGCTGGTTTGGCCCTCGATCGCTGCCATGATTCCTTTCAGGTCGGTCTCCAACGATTCGATGGTCTGCGAGTCCAGCGCTGCGCGGGCTACCGTGCGAAGCTCTCCGGTTCGACGATACTCATCGATCTTCTGCCGCGCCCCGTCAATCGTGTACTTCTCGGCGTAGAGGAGCTGTCTGACGAGCATGATCAGCTCGATCTCCCGGCGCTGGTAGACCCGATTCCCCGACCGGTTCTTGGCCGGATGAAGAAAGCGAAACTGACTTTCCCAGTAACGGAGCACGTGCGGCTTGAGATCCGTGAGCTCACACACGTCACCCATGGAAAAAAACTCGCGGACTGGATCGGCTGTCGGCATCAGTCTGTCTCCGCGCGCAACTCGCGCGTCATGAGCGCTTCGATTGCATCCTTCGCCGAATGGTCTTCAAAGAGCACCTTGTAAACGGCCTCCACGATCGGCATCTCGACTCCCTCCCGCGCGGCAAGCGCCCGCGCGCTGCGTGTGGTGAGCACACCTTCGGCGACTGTCTCTCGTCCTTCCAACACCTTCGACAACGGTGTTCCCTTCCCCACCTCGACGCCAACGCTGCGGTTCCGGCTGAGTGATCCGGTGCAGGTCAACACGAGGTCACCCAATCCGGCGAGACCGGCAAGGGTCGCCGGGCGCGCTCCGAGCCTAGTCCCGAGCCGCGTCATCTCCGCCAGGCCCCGCGTGATGAGAGCTGCGCGCGCATTCAAGCCAACCCCGACTCCGTCGGCAATCCCGGTCGCAACTGCCATCACGTTCTTGAGCGCGCCACCAACTTCGACTCCCACAACATCGTCGACGGTGTAAGCTCGAAAATCGTTGGAGCTGAACGTGTGCTGGACAAGCTGCGCCGCGCGACGATCCTTCGATGCGACAACAACTGCGGTTGGCTGCCGAGAGGCTACCTCGGAGGCGAAGCTTGGCCCGGACAACGCGACTACAATGTCATCGGGCAGCTCTTCCGCCGCGACATCGGTCATCAGCGCGAGGGTTCCGCTTTCTATTCCCTTCGTCGCCACGACAACCGGAATCCCGTTCGACAGTGACGAGCGGGCGGATGACGCCACAGACCTGAGGACGTGCGACGGGGTCGCGAGGGCAACGAGATCCGCGCCTTTCACAGCCGCCGGAATTTCTCCGTGAGCGGAGATCCGCGGGTCGATCGAATGACCTGCCAGGAAGCGCGAGTTCTCGTGCGACCTATTGATGGTATGGACCACATCCGGCTCGAAGGCCCAGATACGCACCTCGTTGCCATTGCGAGCCAGGAGATCTGCCAGTGCCGTCCCCCAGGCTCCCGCTCCGACCACAGCACAGCGCATCAGGCGGGCGCCACGGGAGGCTTTGGTTCGCCGAGGCGTGGCTCGATACCCTGCTTCAACCGGCGAATGTTCGTGCGGTGCGACCAGAACACGAAGACCCCGATCAACGCGCTCATGATCGACAAGGGAGATCCCCACCCTTTCCAGAATCCCATTGCGACAGCCAACGTCACTGCCGCAGCAAGCGACCCGAGACTTACGATGCGTCGTGCCCACACTACGACCGTGAAAACAAGGGCGGCGATGACGGTCGGAAGCCACGCGAGAGCGAGGAATACGCCGCCGGCGGTCGCTACTCCCTTCCCTCCGCCGCGGCCCAGCAGGAAGATCGGACGAACATGTCCAGCGATCGCGGCAATCCCGTATGCGATTGCCCAAATATCAGGGAGCGCTGTAGCGGTGCGCGGTGGAAGAAGCAGTACCGGAAGAAACCCCTTGAGCGTATCGGCGAGATAGACGGCTAAGCCGGTCGGTGTACCCAGCACCCTTATGGCATTCGTAGCACCCAGGTTTCCCGAGCCGTGCTGGCGAAGGTCTATGCCTCTCGCCTTCCCAGCGAGATAGGCGAAGGGGATGGAGCCGGCGAGGTACGAGATCAGTACACCGGCGATCGGAATCATCTATGCCGATTTTCGCCTCAGCACGACGCGCAATGGACTGCCGGTAAATCCCCACGCCTCGCGAAAGCCGTTGTGCAGATACCGCACGTAATGCTCCTGAACCAGATCGGGATTATTTCCGAACACGGCAATAGTCGGCGGTGTGGTTTCGACCTGCGTCGCGTAATTGAGTTTGACCTCGCGTCCCGCAGCCTGCGGTGGCTGCCGGCGCGCGACGAGCTCCTCGAGCCGCGAATTGACCTGGCTGGTGGAAATGCGCTTCTTCCGCTCTGCATCCACTTGAAGCACTACCTCGAGCACCCGCGATACGCGCTGACCAGTTTTTGCAGATAGAAAGATGAACGGCACGAAACGGAGGAATGGCGCTTTCTCTTCGCACTCCTTCTCGAAGCGCGCAGCGGCGTTTGTATCCTTCTCGGCGATGTCCCACTTGTTGACGATGATCACCAGGCCGCGACCTGCTTCCCAGGCCAGGGCAGCGATCTTCAGGTCCTGATTGTGCAAGCCTTCGACGGCGTCGATCAGCAGCAGGCAGATGTCGGCACGCTCGATGGCGCGGCGCGATCGTAGTGACGAATAAAACTCCACGCCGTCATCAACCTTCGACTGGCGGCGCAATCCAGCAGTGTCGACGAAGACGATGTCTCGCCCGTGATACTTTGCCGGCGTATCGATCGCATCACGTGTCGTCCCCGCAATTTCAGACACGACAAGGCGCTCTTCTCCGAGAATCTTGTTGACGAGCGACGACTTCCCGACGTTCGGGCGACCGATCACAGCCACGCGCAGGGAATCGGCATCTTCGTCTTCAGCGGACGGAATTCGATCTACGAGTGCGTCGAGAAGGTCACCGGAATTCTTTCCGTTCACCGCTGAAACCGGGAAAGGGTCTCCAGCACCAAGCGAGTAGAACTCGTAGTAGTCGGTTGAAGCCGGGTCATCCACCTTGTTGGCCACCAGCATCCACGGTTTCTGTGATTCGCGAAGAAGGTCCACAATCCTTGAATCGCTGGGATGCAACCCGACCTTGGCATCGACGACAAGAAGCATCAGGTCTGCCTCCTCGATCGCCTGCATCACTTGTCGGCGAATCTCGAGGTCCATCGGCAAATGGGGATCGTCGGCAAGTCCGCCTGTATCCACGAGCCAGAAATTGCGTCCGCTCCAGTCAGCTTTCGCAAAGTGACGATCGCGAGTAGTTCCTGCTTCCTCGCTGACGATCGCGTTGTGCTCCCCGACGATGCGGTTGAACAGCGCCGACTTTCCAACATTAGGCCGGCCAACGATTGCAACGACAGGAACGTTCACGCGGCGACGAGACCTGGCTCGCCGGCGAGTGCGTCGGCGAAGTCGTACGACGGATGGACGGGGATCGGAAGCTCGTTCCGCAGATCATCGAAGCGCACGTCGTCGAGAAAGACGCCATCCTCGTTGATCGTTTCGGCGGGAATGAGAGCGAGCGTGAGATCGTCTCGTGTTGCCAGAGCTCGCCGAATGTCTGCGCCCACCAGGAGGCCGGCGGTAGTGATAGTCGGGCCGAACAGTGAATTCTCGACGACTATGAGGTCGAATTCGGCACCGGTACGCGTTGCAATACGGTCGAGCAGCTCGGGCATCAATGCAGCCATCGCCTTCCCTGTGACGACACCGATGCGCGATCCGCGCAGATCGGGGAGGGATGACACACTTCGCGCGACTCTCTCGCGAAGCATCGCAACGGCGCCGATCCCGTTTTCTATCTGGGCAAAATCCTCATAATGTCGAGCATCAGGAAGCGACAATCCTGCGAGCAGATAAAGCTCGTCCGATCCGAATACCCAGCTGGTGCGCCGCTCCCGACGTCCCTTCGACGCCCAGGGCGAGAGTTGCTCGATCAATCGCCGCGCATCCGGCTCGCCCATGGGACGGCCGGAATAAAGGTGCGAGAACTGGGTCAGTCCTACCGGAACCACAGCCGCCGAGATGACCGCGTCTCCAAGATTCCACAGGTCGCTGAGAGATTCCTCGAGAATGGCGCCGTCGTTCAAACCGGGCACAACAACCATCTGGCAGTGGAACTGGATGCCGCCCTCGGCCAGCCTCGACAACTGTGCGACGATGTCGGGGACTCGAGGGTTGTTGAGAAGGACTTTTCGTGCTTCCCAGTTCGTCGCGTGCACCGAGACGTACAGGGGAGATAGACGGTACTCCAGAATCCGCTGAATGTCACGCTCCTTCACGTTCGAGAGCGTCGCGAAGTTGCCATATGTGAATGACAGTCGGTAATCGTCGTCGCGGATGTAAAGGTTGCGACGAAGACCCTGCGGAAGCCCCTCGATGAAACAGAATTCGCAGCGGTTCGCGCATCGGCGAACGTTGGGCGGCTCGAGAGTTACTCCGATCGGCTCGCCATCGCTCCGCGATATTTCGAGCTCCATTTCTGTGCCGCTCGGGTCTCGGGCGAGCACCACGATCTCGTCATCGGCAGAAAGGAATTCCCAGTCCAGGAAGTCGGCAAGCGCGCGCCCGTTAACCGAATGCAGCTCAGTGCCGGGGCTCAACCCAAGCTCTGCTGCGATACTTCCTTCGGCGACCCGACTGACCTTTACCATAGTTAAAGTAATTTATTGCTAAAGGCGCCGAAAGCAAGCAAACATGGCTATTTAGGAGGTTGCTATGATACCACCTCACCGAGTGAAGCGAGAAGCTCGCGCGCACTCGCTTCGGTAAAACCCGGCACCTTTGCGATCGCCTCCGGACCCGCTTCCCGCACTCCCTGCACGCTTCCGAATTGCTGCAACAGGCGACGTCGCTTCACCGGTCCGATGCCCGGTACCTTGAGCAGCTCCGAAGTGATCGTTCTCATCGTTCGCCGCTTTCGATTGTAGGTGACAGCGAAACGATGGGCCTCGTCGCGGATCTGCTGGAGCAGGCGAAGAGATGGCGACCGCCGGGAGAGCTGCAACGGTTCTTCCCTGCCCCAGACAAAAACTTCTTCTTCTCTTTTCGCGAGACTGATGAGCGGCCGATCGGCGAGGCCGAGCGAATGGAGTGCCTCATGCGCTGCCGAGAGCTGGCCTTTCCCGCCGTCTATCACGATGAGATCGGGCAGCGCCTTCTCGTCAGTGATGCGACGTTGGAAGTAGCGCGCCACCACTTCTCGCATCGACGCGAAATCGTCGGTGCCTTCGACAGTTTTGATGCGAAACTTTCGATACTCCGCGCGCCGCGCCCGTCCGTTCTCGAACCACACGGCCGACCCAACCGTGTCGGTACCCTGCGTGGTCGAGATGTCGAAGCACACGATCGATCTCGGTAGGCGCTCGAGCTCGAGGGTGCGGCCGAGCTCGTACACGGGATCTCCGGCGGGGACGGCGCCGTCGACGGTTGACACCCGCTGTTCTTCGAGAAGGTGCCTCGCATTCTGTTGTGCAAGGTCGATCAGCTCACGTCGCGGTCCGCGCTGAGGAACGTGTATGCGTGTCCCAGCCAGCGACTCCTCCAGCAGGTCTCTGTCGTCGAAGTCGAATGGCACGAGGAGATCTCTCGCGCGCTCGCGAAGCCCGACGTACCCTCCGGCCAGATACGCCGAGAGAACCGCTGAATCCTGCTCGCCTTCGATGTTCTCGAGAAAGCGGTGCTCTCGAGAGAGGAGCTTCCCCGACCGCACCCGCAACAGGACGACGCACGCATCGTCCCCATCGCGAGCATAACCAATGACGTCTCTGTCGCCGCCCTCCACTTCGAGGACGACCGTTGGCTCTTCCATCCGCTCGAGGTGCTGGAGGGCATCACGCAGCTCAGCGGCGCGCTCGAAGTCCAGAGCTTCGGACGCGAGCTCCATTCTGTCGCGGACGCGGCGGATTACCTCGTCCGGCCGGCCGTCAAGAAAAAGGACTACCTCGTCGATCATTGTCCGGTAGTCCTCCATGCTCTGGGCGAGAATGCAGGGCGCCTTGCAGCGATGGATGAAATAATCCAGGCATGGCCGCTCCGGCATCTCGTTCGGCATATCGTAGTTGCACGATCGAACGGTGAAGATGCGCTTCACGACGTTGAGCGCCCGCCGCATTGCTCCGACGTCTGTATATGGTCCGAAGTATCGTGCACCATCGTTGCGCAGTTGCCGTGTCACGTACACGCGCGGGAACGGTTCCTGAACGGTGACCTTGATGTACGGATATGACTTGTCGTCGCGCAGCGCGATGTTGAAGCGCGGGTGATACTCCTTGATCAGGTTCGCCTCGAGAATCAGCGCGTGCGCTTCGGTGGGAACGACGATCGTCTCGACGTCCGCCACCTTGCGAACCAGATGCTCCGTCTTCGGACTCTCGACGTGGTCGGCTCCGAAGTAGCTTCGGACCCTGGAGCGAAGGCTCTTTGCCTTGCCGACGTAGAGGATTCCGCCATCCGCATCCTTCCACAGATAAACGCCCGGCCCGTCGGGCAGGTGTGGAAGCTTGGTCGCGATTCTGTCGGGGATCCTCGGCATTTCTAATTATACCTGGCGCGGAATGGCTGGTTCGCGCCGCGTGCGATTTTATCGCCGCACAATCCGCCGGGTGATCGCCACTGCTTCAGGAACCTTCATCCACGACGTGAGGACGAGGTAGGTCGTGCCGTAGATCAGCAATACGACGAATGCGCTGATCAATGTGTTCGATCCAGCGAGTAGCAGTCGGTAGGCCCAGGCGAGACCCGCCCCGACAGCAGCGGCGGTCCAACATCTGGCAACGATGTTCTGTGGTACTACGATCTCTCCGATGCGTCGCATGAGAGCGCGACGCAGAAGCGTGTACTCGAGCCAGCCTGACATACCCGACGCGACCGTGATTCCTGCGACGCCGTAACGCCGATCGATGCCAAGAATGCCGGGCAACGCGAGGGCGGCGAACGAGCCGAGGGCGCTCGAGCAGAACACGCGAAGAAGCGCGAATCGCACCGGCGTCCTCGTGTCGCGCAGCGCGTAAAAGCCCGATGAGTAGAGACGGCCCCACGTTGATGCCAGGAGCCCGACCGACGCTCCGGCCAGCGCCTGCCAGACCCAGATCGTATCGCTGCGCTTGAATCGGCCCGATTCGAAGAGGATCGCGGATATCGCGTCGCCGAGGGCGAGGAAGGCCACCGCCGATGGAATGACGAAGAACGCGATGCGCTCGAGACCGCCTTCGATCCTCGCGCGAATGTGCCCGGCAACCTCGTCCACGGTTCCCCGCGCACTGCTCATCACCGGCAGCTCCGCGGCGCTGACGGCCATTCCAAACAAACTCACCGGCAGTGTGTAAAGCACCTGCGCGTAGGCGAGCGCCGCAAGACCTCCGGTAGGAAGCCAGCTGGCGATGTAGGAATCGATGTATGCGCTGATCTGCACTACGCCGCGGCCCACAAACGCGGGCATGAAGTTCCGAAAAACGCCCTGAGCCTCGCTCGTGCGGAACGCAGTATTGATGCGGATGCGCTGCGTGACGCTGATGACGAATGGTAGCTGCACCGCGAACTGAAGCGCGCTTCCCACCACCGATGCCCAAGCCAGGAGCTCGGCGAGCCGGACTTGCGGCGTGCTTCTGCCAAATCCGATGAGCGCCGCGATCATTGCTCCATTCCACACGACCGGCGCGGCGTAACTGATGAAGAACTTCCGGTGGCTGTTGAGAATGCCCAGGCACCACGCGGACAGGACGAGAAGGCCCGCTCCCGGAAAGAAGATTCGGACGAGCGTGACCGTGAGCTCGCGCTTTGCTCCCGTGAACCCTCCAGCGATCGCGCCGACGAGAACAGGCGCGAAGAGGACTCCGATGGCGACGATACCCGCGGTCGCCAACGCCAACGCCGCGCCCACAGCTCCCGCGAGACGATCCGCCTCCTCCTTCCGGTCGTGCGCGAGAAGTCCCGCGTACGCTGGGATGAACGACGCTGACAGAACTCCTTCGCCGAAGAGGTTCTGAAGGAGGTTGGGAATTCTGAACGCCGCGTTGAACGCGTCTGCGGCGAGCGACGTGCTGAAGTAGTAGGCGAAGATCTTCTGCCGAACCAGCCCGGCAATCCTGCTGAGAAGAATCCCTGCGCCGACTACGAAGCCGGCCCGCCGTCCATCGGCGGTCGTCATATCAGGGATGATGCGTGGCTCCGGGCTTCAGTGAGCGCTGCGCTCCACAACTCCTCACCGTACCGCGCAAGAAATGGTATGCCGTTCAGCACACGCTCTTGTTGCTTCCCGAGTGGAAAGAGCGACGCCCGTGCGATGGCGATGTCACGCAGCGCCTCGTTTCCCTTGCGCTTGATGGCAGCGGTGAAACGGCGCTCGAGGCGCGCAAGTCGGTGCGCGACGTTGCGTGCTGCACCGTCAATCGCCCGCGAGGGAATCAGTTCGGCACCCTCCACCTTTGAGAGCTGCTCGAGCCGCAGCGCGATTTCGTCACGAACGGCAGCGAGGCTTTCGCGAACTTTCGGCGGCAGCGACTGGGTAGCGATTCTAGTCTCGACTGCGTGCGGATCCGCGAAGTCATTCAAATCAAGCCCATGCCGTTGCATGATTCGCTCGATGCGCGGCTCAATGATCGTTCCCGACCATCGAGGAAGAACGAGGGGTGCGTCGACGCCGAGCGCGGCGGCAACCGCAGACACCTGAGCGAAATAAGCGACCTCTGCCGGCCCACCGAGATAAGCGACAGTCGGGAGGATTTGTCGCTCTACCACCGGCCGCAGGAGAACATTCGGTGACAGCTCCGACGCGCGCGAAGCTCCTGCAACCTGTCCCGCGCGATCAATCCCAACGCGGTCCCTGCGTGCGCTCGATGCCCGAAACACGAGGGTTCGCCCGCGCACCATTTGAACCTGTGGACGGTGACCGGCAGCGGTGATTTCAGCATCGCGCGCCCGAAGCGCGGCTTCTACGTCACTGCTGCGCTCCAGCGCGGCCAGAAGCAAGGGATGAGCGGCGTCGCGCACAGCAGAGTGCGATCCGTCGAGCACAGCGACGCCCGCATCCCGAAGCGTCTCTCTGAGAAGCGCGACGTAGGCGCCGCCGACCGTTTCACCGGACGAGTACAGCCGTTCAACGCGCTCGATGAGCTGCTCGTTTGCTGCCGACCCCGCGGCACGTCGCAGCATTGCGAGCTGGCTGGTGAGGTCACCGATCGGAGCTTCCGACATCGGCAGGCCCTCGGACGCGGAAGACGGCATAGAAACTGGAATCGGCCCATCCGGTGTCACGACGTACGTTGTCGCTGCTTCGATGAAATCCGAATCATCTGTCGCCGCCCAGAATACCGGCGCCACTGGACGTGCGGTGGCTTTCTGCAGGGCGTCAGCGAGTGCGAGAATGCCGATTGCCTTCCACCAGTTATACAGCGGACCGCCAAAGAGTCCCGGCTGCTGTCCCGTCGTGACCACGAATCCACCACGCGAGGCTTCTTCCAGGCGTCGCTGGGCATTCCCGGATGCATCGAACGCGGGTGCGATGCGTTCAAGCCAATCACCTGGCACAGAAGCGGATACTGCGGCCCCGCGGTGCGCCCAGGCGCCGGGGCCGCGCGGCCGTGGTGCATACCAGCTCTCGGGAGCGGTGCCACTCACCGCAAGCCGTGTGAGAGACCGGCCGGAAAGCTCGTGAGAGACAACGCGCACGATCAACGCCGCCTCGCGACCACAACAGCGCGCGGAGAGTCGGGGGACAGCTCAGCGCCCGCATAGTCACCGAGCATGGATTGGGTCTCGAACCCTTCCGCCGCCACGAGCGCGATCAACTCGGCGGGGGTGAACAGCCGCACGCGCTCCACGAACCGCCTTCCGTCGCCACGAACCGTGATCGTCTTGATTACGCTTCGTCCATCAGCAGAGATCTCGCGCCGCTGTTCGACGATCGAGTCTCCCACCCGCCGCTCATCGTACGGCACGAGCGTGCGCCGCAGGCGCTCCGCGTTGAGATAGTCGAGGACAAAAAACCCGCCTCTGCGAGTTACTCGCGCTACCTCTCGAACAACGAGACGATGCTCCGCGTCGTCGTTGAAATAGCCGAAGCTGGTAAAAAAGTTGGCAACGAGGTCGAAGGCATCCTCGCGGAAAGGGAGTAGACGCATATCGCCTCGAACGAAAGCAGCCGGCGATCCTTCCCGCCGCGCGAGACGCAGGAGTATCTGCGACAGATCGAGCCCCACTGTGAACCAGCGCGCCGCCATATGCCGAGCGTGTCGGCCAGCTCCGCAAGCAAGGTCGAGCGTCCGTCGTATCTCCTCCCCGCCAACGATGCGCGCGATCGTAGCCACGGCGGTGCCGGCCTCGGCAGCGTCGCGGTGCGGGTACAACGCCACGTACTCCTCTCCGAACCAGGATTCGAACCATTCAGACACGAGCGCATTTCATTTGTGGTACGGTTCGCCGCGTACCATCGTCCCAGCGCGATATAGTTGCTCGGCGAGCACCAGCCGCGCCAGCTCGTGAGAGAGCGTCCATGGCGCGAGTGACAGCGAAAGAGCAGATCGGTGACGTACCTCGTCGGAGAGGCCGAATGCACCGCCGATGAGAAGAGCAATGTCGACTGCGCGATCGCGCTCAGCCGACAGCCATTGCGCGAACTCACGCGACGTCATTCCCTTTCCGCGCTCGTCGCAGGCAATGATACGCGCGCCGCCTATCCCATCAGTCAGGCGTTCACCTTCCCGCTTCATCACACCGGAGGAATCGCCGGCTTTGCCCCGCTCCTCGCGGACTTCACGCACTTCGAGCGGCCAGTACCGCGCCGCCCGAGTCTCATATTCTCCGATGGCCGCCGCGAGCCCCGCATTTCGCGGCTTGCCCACGACGGCGACGATGAGTCGCATCAGGCGTAGATGCCGCGCAGCCGGTGAACTACCGCGACGCGACTGATGGCGAGCATGTACGCAGCGGTGCGCATATTCACCTTGTGTTGCTTCGACAAGCTGAGCACGTCCTGGAAGCTTCGCGTCATGATCTCGCGAAGCCGATCGTTGACAAGCTGCTCGGTCCAGAAGTAGCCGCCACGGTCCTGCACCCACTCGAAGTACGACACGGTTACACCGCCGGCGTTCGCGAGTATGTCGGGAATCACGAACACGCCGTTCTCCTCGAGAATCGAATCGGCGGCAGCGGTAGTCGGCCCGTTGGCTCCTTCACAGATGATCTTGGCTCTGATCTCGCGCGCGTTCTTCGTCGTGATGACGTTCTCGAGCGCTGCCGGCACTAGAACGTCAACGTCGAGAGTCAGGAGGTCCGATCCGCTGATTACCTCGCCCTGTCCGAATCCGTCGAGCGAGCGATGCTTCCCGACGTAGGCTATCGTCTTGTCGATATCGAGCCCTTCCGGATCGTAGAGGGAAACGGAGCGATCGCCGATTGCGACCACTTTGCAGCCTTCGTGGTGGAGAAGCTGGGCGGCAACGGATCCGACGTTTCCGAATCCCTGGATTGAAACCGTCGCACCCTTCATCGGCATGCCAAGGTGTGCGAGAGCCTCACGCGTTACGATCATGCATCCGCGCCCTGTCGCTTCCCGACGGCCGAGCGAGCCTCCCATCTCTACCGGTTTTCCAGTGACGACTGCAGTGGTCGTGTGGCCGACATGCATTGAATACGTGTCCATGATCCACGCCATCACCCGTTCATTGGTGTTGACGTCGGGGGCCGGCACATCGGAGTCAGGACCAAGCACCTGGATGATTCCCGCAGTGTAGCGACGTGTCAGACGCTCCAGCTCACTGGCGCTCATCGCACGCGGATCGCAGACGACTCCGCCCTTTGCACCACCGAACGGGATGTTGACGACTGCGCACTTCCACGTCATCCACGCGGCGAGCGCCTTCACCTCTTCGAGTGTGACCTGGAGGGCGAAACGGATGCCACCCTTCGCTGGGCCGCGGGACGTGTTGTACAGCACCCGATACCCTGTATATACCTCGACTTCACCGCTGTCCCTCATCACGGGGATGGAGATGATGATCTGTTTTTCGGGATTTCTCAGAACCCGATAAAGCCCGGGTTCCAAATCCAGGAGCTCTGCCGCGCGATCGAAGCGCAGCATCATTGCCTCGAAGGGGTTTTCCTCGCTGAGGAAAGTGTCCTTGTCGGGCCTGACGATTGTATGTGTGGGAAGCCGAAGCTCGGTAGCCATTTAGGAAGGAGTCTCGTCTAGGGCCGTGCGGCCGCGTTGTCTCTCGCTTTTCGCGATTGCTCGGAGAGTGCCAGCATGCGCGTAAGAACCCGCTCGACTTCCGGCGTGCCGCTCTCCAGGGAAATTGACTGTGAAACATACCATAAAGGTCCTGACCCGGCAGGCCAAAGTGGAGCAAGCTTGACTGCATCCTTGAGAGTACAGACTACTGCAGCGAGTGGTGCACCGCGGTTTGCTAATCGGAGTACTTCTGACGCTGTAAAGGGATGATGATCGGGAAAGGTCGCTCGCTCGAGTGACAGTCCAGCTGATTCGAGCTGCGCGTAGAAAGCTTCAGGATCGCCGACGGCAGCCACTGCAACCACTCTCTTCCCACTCCATGCCGTAACGCTGAGCCTCGTTTCGGAACGCGACAACGCGCTCGCAGTGGAACGTCCATCCACTCGATGCAACATAGCCAGCTCGAGGCGCACGACGGCTTGTGGAAGATGGGGAGCAATCTTGCTGATTGCTGCGGACGCCGCGTGGACCTGACTGGCGTCGGCTGCCTTTCGTGTAATGATTGCAAGCGATGCGCGGCTGAGAGAGGAAAGCGGCTCGCGCCAAGGGCCGGCCGGCAGCAGGTGCTGCGCGCTCGTCCATCTGTCGGCGCTCACAAGTACGATGTCCTCGTCACGCCTTACGCCGCGATGCTGGAATGCATCGTCCAGCACTGCGACATCAGCGCCCTGCTGCGCTGCGCGGCGAATCCCGGCTGCGCGTGATGGAGAGGCGACGGTAACTGCGAGGGGGTTGAGCAGCCGATGTACTTCCGCCTCGTCATCCCCATAGTCACGCAGGACCACGGCCGGCGAAGCGCCTCTTTCCATGAGCCGCTCGACGAGCCACGCGGCGACCGGTGTTTTCCCGGTTCCTCCAACGGAAATGTTTCCGATCGAAACCACAGGAATGTCTGCTTTCTCGCTATGGAGAAGCGAGCGATCGTACATCCAGTTCCGTACCCCGGCAGCGCCTCGAAACGCAATCTCGAAGGGAATCAGCAATCCGCGAACCCCGGCCGCGACAGGAGATTGATCACTCCACAGCGACGCTACTCGACGCACACCCTTGCTTCCGCTGCCGCCATGGCAGCTTCGAGCTCACCACTGCGCAGCGCGGCTTCGCGAGCCGATGTATCGCTGACGTGGATAGGGTCACCATACGCGATGCGGATCTTCGCAAAAGGCTTGGGGATCATGAACGAGTCCCAGCTGGACAGTCGCCATGACCGCGACGCCCACGCAGCGGCCGGCACGATCGGTGACCCCGACCTTTGCGCAGCGATGAGCGGGCCCGGCGCGATTTTCTTCGCGGGTCCCCTCGGGCCGTCGGGTGTAATGGCCACCGTGCCACCGGCGCGCAGCTCGGATGCAACTTCGAGAATCGCGCGGCCGCCGCCGCGGGAGCTCGATCCGCGAATCACGCCGTAGCCGAGCGACTGCGCAACGCGAGCGATGATTTCGCCGTCGCGATGCTCGCTTACGAGGATCGTCACATGGCGATTGCGGTGGTGCCAGATGAGAGGCAACAGCTGCCCGTGCCACAACGAAAAAACAGCGGGGATTCCTTCCGCAGCGAGTCGGGTCATCACGTCATCGCCAATGATCTCTACCCTCCACGTCGCGCCGACGGCTCTGAGAAGCGCAGCGCCGGCGACCACGGCAGCTCTGCCCTCTGTATCGAGGCGCTGCGGAAGCAAGCCGTTACGCGACAAGCTCGCTCGCCATTTGCGCTACGCGGCGGGATGCGCCGGGATTGCCGAGCTTCTTGCGGACCTCGCCGAGTCCTTCCAGTACGCGTGCGCGCTCAGGCGATGTCGGATCCAGAAGCTGAATGAGCTCGGGCCCCACTCGCTCTGGACGCAGGGCGCCCTGGACGAATTCGCGGGCCACCTCTCGACCGGCAACTACATTGACCAACCCGATTCGCGGTATTCTTACCAGCAGCCGCGCGAGCTCGAATGATAGTCGGCCAGTCCTGTATGCAACGACGAGCGGGCATCCAGCGATCGCCGCCTCGAGAGTGGTTGTGCCACTCTTACACAACGCCGCATCCGCCGCGCGGAGAATCGGGAACGACGACGCGGTCACAATCTGGTAGGGACAGCGCTTCGGATCGATCGATACAGTCGGAGCTCCGCTTACGATTATCTGAAGTCCTGCTATTTCAGCCTCGACCACTCCCGCCGATGCGACGAAGTCATTCAGGTGCATCTCGATCTCCTGCTCGCGGCTTCCCGGGAAAAGCGCGAGTACCGGCCGGTCGGGATCGAGCCCCAGACCCATGCGTGCCTCGCGCTTGGGCTGAAGGTCACCGGCGCGGTCGAGGAGCGGATGCCCGACGAATGTTGCATCAATACCGTATCCGCGCAGCAGATTCTCTTCGAACGGCAGGATCACGGCGGCCTTCGTCAGCAGCGCCGCGAGTCGTGGCAGCCTTCCCGCTCCCCAAGCCCAGACCTGCGGAGTGATGTAGTAGAGGACAGGAATACCCGCGTCCTTGGCAGCGCTGGCAACCTTCATGTTGAACCCGGGATAGTCAACGAGGACCACCAGCCGAGTCTTCCCTGCCGCGAGCCGCCGCCTCACCTGCGAAAGCAACGCGAGGTGACGTGGAATGTGGCGGACAACCTCGAAGAAACCCATCACCGCAAGCTCTTCGTACCTCTCGATGAGGTGAGCGCCGGCTGCTTCCATTTTCGGCCCGCCTATGCCGGCGACCTCCAGATCGGGACGCAGCGAGAGAAGCTCCGCGACCACTCCGGACGCGTGCAGATCGCCGGAAGCCTCTCCGGCGACGAAAAAAACTTCAGACACGCGTCGCGGCGAGCTCTCCGGCGAGCGACGGAGCCGTGCGTTCGATCTCAGCCACGATCCGCAGAGCGACATCCAGCGCGCGCCGTCCTTCATCTCCCGTGACGACTACCGGCGATTCTCCGCTGAGGGCGGCAGCGAAGCTCTCGAACTCGAGCAGGAGCGGCTCTCCTTCTTCTGCGCGGAGGGGGATGCGATCTATGAGCGCGGCCATCTCCAGCGGTCCAGTTGGAGGACGGGCCGGGTCGATCCTGCCTTTCAAGCGGAAGAACTCACCGGTGCCCGCTGCCAGGTCGAGCGTGATGTAGCCACTGTGCTGGAAGATGCGGATTTTCCGTACGCGCTCCCGCGAGATTCGGGAAGCCGTGATGTTTGCGACCGCACCCGAAGTAAAGTTCACGCGCGCATTCGCTATGTCGAGCATAGGCGTGAGAACCGGCACGCCAACAGCGGTAAGCGTTTCGGCGGTGTCGTCGACAAGCGTCAGCACGAGGTCGATGTCATGGATCATGAGATCAAGAACTACTGCGACGTCGGAGCCGCGCGGATTGAACGGCGCCAGTCGCTCACTTTCGATGAACCTCGGGCCTGACACATAGGGCAGCGCTGCCCGCACGGCTCGATTGAATCGCTCGACATGCCCGATCTGAACGATACAGCCGTTACGTCTGGCGACGTCGAGCAGCTCATCCGCTTCGTCGAGCGTCGCCGCGATCGGTTTTTCGATGAATGTGTGGCGTCCCTGCTCCAGCGCGCGCCGGGCGACGTTGAAATGTTCCGGCGTTGGAACGACAATGCTGACTGCGTCCACGGCCGCGAGAAGCTCGTCCAGGCTCGTCATCGGGGAGACCCCAAGCTCGCGCGCGACTTCAGCCGCGCGTTCGTCTCGCATTTCGACGAATCCAACCAGCTCGATTCCGGGCATGTCGCGAAGAATCCGCAGATGGTGGAAGCCGAGACCTCCGGCACCCACCACGCCGATGCGAAGCGGTCGCCTCAAATCACTACTCCGCGACCGCTTGCCTCCACGAAGCGAACGAGCTCGGAGACTTCAGGATAGGGCTCGAGCTCCGTATCAGCGCGCTCAATCGCCTGTGAGACGTTGAGGTCGGAGCGGAAGAGAAGGCGGTAAGCGCGCTTCAGTTCGCGAACGACGGGCTCGGGAAAACCGTTTCGCTGGAGTCCGATACTGTTGAGCCCGAACAAACCCACGGGATTCCCCGCGGCACGCAGAAACGGTGGAATATCCTTCACCACCCGCGAGCAGCCGCCGATGAACGCGAAGCGCCCAATTCGGACGAACTGATGCACAGCGGTCATGCCGGATACAGTCGCCTTGTCCTCGATCGTCACGTGACCCGCGAGCTGGACACAGTTCGAGAGAATCACGCCGTCGGCGATGTGACAGTCGTGCGCCAGATGCACGTACGACATCAATAGACATTTCTTCCCGACACTCGTCTTGAAAGACTGTGCGGTGCCTCGGTTCACGGTCGTGTATTCCCGGATTACCGTCTCGTCGCCGATCTCGACCATGGTCGGCTCACCGGCATACTTGAGATCCTGCGGCGGTCCACCGAGGATCGTGCCGATGCCCACGTGAACGTTTTTGCCGAGCTTTACATCGCGATCCAGCACAGCCCTCGGCGCAATCACGCAATCGTCGCCTACCTCACAACCGTCGCCGATAATTGCGAACGGACCGACCTCCACTCTCAGTCCGAGCGTGGACTTCGAGGATACGATTGCAGTCGGGTGGACGGCGGTGCCACGCTTCATTTATCGCGAATCATGGCCGCCATCTCTGCTTCGGCGACGATTTCCCCGTCGACCTTCGCGATGCCCTTCATTCTGCAGACCTTGCCGCGGATCTGTACGACTTCGAGCTCGAATCGAAGCTGGTCCCCCGGCTTCACCGGTCTCCTGAACTTGACGTTATCGAGCGACATGAAGTAGGCGACCTTGGTATCGGGATCGTCGGCCGTGCCGAGCAACATCACCCCGCCTACCTGAGCCATTGCCTCGATGATCAGCACTCCGGGCATTACCGGGTGACCCGGAAAATGTCCCTGGAAGAAAGGCTCGTTGATGGTGACGTTCTTGAGCCCCACGATACGCTTCTTCTCTTCGATCTCGATGATGCGATCGACGAGGAGGAACGGATAGCGGTGAGGCAGGACCTTCATGATTTCTTCGATTCCGTACACGGCTTTTTTCTCCGCGGTTTTCGCCGGCCGCGCGGCGGTGACGCCGTTCCCCGACCGTCGTGTTCCTGCCCTCACCAGTTCGCGTACCAAGGTAACCGTTCCCCGATGACTTGGCTTCACCGCCGTGATGCGGGCCCGCACGTGCGCAGCGGCGAGGGCGAGATCACCTACGCAGTCCAAGGTTTTGTGCCGCACGAACTCGTCTTGCCACCGAAGTGGTCCGCTCACCACACCGGTCGCGTCGAGCACGATGGCGTTCTCCAGTGACGCTCCCTGAATCAGTCCCTGCTGGCGAAGCCACTCCACTTCGCTCGTAAAACCGAAAGTGCGCGCGCGCGCCAGCTCACGAGCGAAAATTTCGCGCGTGATCTCGAATCGGGATGACTGACGTCCGATGCTCGGGTGCGGAAATTCAATGGTGACATCCAGCTCCAGGTTGTTGGCGGGATGCGCCTCGTAGACCGAGTCTCCGTCGATGATTCGAACCGGTTCTGTCAGCACGAGATACTCACTCTCGCCAGGCACAGCCGCTGCGCCGGCATCGGCGATCGCTGCGAAGAACGCGGCCGCGCTTCCGTCCAGAATCGGCGGCTCGGGCCCATCCATTTCGATTGCGAGGTCGTCGATGCCGTGTGCTGCTACTGCAGCGAGGACGTGCTCCACCGTATGAACCGAGCCATTGCCATGCCCGAGCTGCGTGCGACGCTCGCTCGCGGACACCTCATCGACGAACGCTCGCACGCTCGGCGCGCCGGCTACGTCCGCGCGCGTGAAGCTGATACCGGCACCCGATCGCGCCGGCTTGAAGGTCAGCCGGCATTGTTGTCCGAGGTGAAGTCCAATGCCTTCCAGGGTGGCGTCGCGAGCGATGGTCAACCGGCTCACTTCGCCTCTTTCTCCTCGAGCAGCGCCTCCAGCCGCTTGATCATCCCCGCGAGCTTGAATACAGCGGCAGACGCACGAAGCGATTCGCGATGGGGCCGCGCCGGATAGCCGGACCATTCCTCGCCGGCAGGAACGTCACCGAAGATCCCCGACTGGGCTGCGATGCGAGCCCCATCTCCGATTTTGATGTGGCCGGCGAGTCCCGCCTGGCCCGCGATCACGCAGCCGTCACCGATGTGCGTCGACCCGGCGATGCCTACCTGTGCCATGATCGTGCACAATCGCCCGATACGGACGTTGTGCCCCACCTGCACGAGGTTGTCGATCTTGGTTCCCGCGCCCACGATAGTGTCGTCGATACTTCCGCGATCGATCGTTGTGTTGGCGCCGATCTCGACGTCGTCGCCGATGATGCATCGCCCGACGTGGGGAATCTTCTCGTGACGCCCATCGCGAAAAACGTAGCCGAATCCGTCAGAGCCGATGCGGACCCCGGAGTGGAGAATGACTCTTTCTCCGAGCGTCGATCGCGGGTAGACCGTTACATCTGGAAAGAGTCTGGAGCGCGCGCCGATCGAAGCGTCAGCTCCCACCGTTGAACTTGCGCCGATCGAGACGCCGTCGGCAATCGTCGCGCGCTCGCCGACCACTACATACTGGTCCAGCCGGACTCTCTCGCCGATCCTGGCGCCACGTCCGATAACCGCCGTGGGATGGATGCCGGGCTCGACGTCGCTCTCCGGGTAAAGCCGCGGCAGTACCGAGAGCAGCGCCCGATGCGGATCGTCAACAATGATTCGGGACGGCGCCGCTCCCGGTGCTTCCGCCATGTCGCGCTTGAGCAATACCACACCTGCCTGGCTGTCGCGGAGCGCCGACACGTACCGCGCCTGCGCGAGAAAGCTCAGTTCGTGAGGAGTGGCGCGGTCGAGTGACGCAACTCCGGTCACGATTGTCGACGGCTCGCCCCGCAGCTCGCCGCCAACGAGCTCTGCAATGCCGAAAGCGGTGAGCGTGCTGGCACGCTCACCGCTGCGATGTCGATCCGAGCCGGCGCCGTCGGTCACGGCGTTGGGCTGCGGGATACTCCTGCGGGCTTCGGGGCAAGGGGATTCGTCGCGGTTGCCGGCTTCGCTGCCTTCAGTCGCGTGAGAATCTTGTCGGTGATGTCGAGGCTCTTGTCCGCGGCGACTACAACGCTCGCCTGCGATCCAACGTCGAAGATCATCGAATAGTGCTCCTCGGCCCGCACCTGCTCGATGATTTTCTGGACCTGCTCCATTATCGGACGCACGAGCTCAGCCTGACGACTCTGCATTTGCTGGTCGAGCTGTTGGGCCCGCTTCTGATAATCGGTCTCTTTCGCGCGGATCGTGCTCGCGCGGGTCTCACGGGTGACGCTGTCGAGCCGCGGCGCTTCCTTGTCGAACGCTGCCGCCATCGTCTGCAGCGAATCACTCATCCGCTGAAGCTGGCCCTGGAAGGCACTGACCTCGGTCTTGAATCTTGCCTCAGCCTCTGCGCGGCCCGGGGCCTGCGCAAGAATTGCAGCCGAGTTTATGAAGGCAATCTTGGGCGTCGCCGGCGCCGTCTGAGCCGACGCGGACGCAGCGGCTACAGCACTAAATGGGAGTGCGAGCAAAGCCGCACGAAACAATCCACGCATTGATGCTCCGATGTTAGAAGAACTGTCCAAGTTTGAAGTGTAGTTTCCAGCCGGGTGCTGCCCGGCCCTGAAGGTCGAGCCTGTCGAATCCGTACCCCACGTCGATGCCGATCGGTCCCAGCGGGCTAACAAGGGCAACGCCAAATCCGGCGCTGCGGAAGAGCCGAGTAGGATCGAACTGACGGGGACGATCCCACACGTTGCCGCCCTCGAAGAATGTATTGAGATAGAGCGACTGGCTCACGCGGAGGCCGAGCTCGGCCGTCCCCGTGAAGAATGCATTTCCAAATGAATTGCGCGAAGCTCCCGAGCCCTCAGCTGCCGACGCGTCGAACCCGTGAGGGGTGATGGAGAACTCTTCGTAGCCGCGCAGTGGCTCACCGTACTGCGTTCCACCCATCGAGAAAGCCTGAGAGTAGAAGAACGGCCCGGGGTCACCGAACAGCGCGCCGGAGCGCGCCGAGAGACCGAGTATGATCGCCATCGGCTCCGATCCGAGCGCCCCCTTGCCCAGCGTCCCGATCGGACTATACGCGCGGAGCTCACTGGTGTACCGCTGGAACGAGGAGGTACCTCCGAGCGGACCACCGTTGAACTGTGCGGTGAACGTCTGCGAGCCACCTTCCGCAGCGAAGGGCAGGCCGACGCGCGTGTCGTGCGATGCAGTCACACCGACAGTAGATCGGAAGCAGTTGTTGCACTGGTTCGCCACAGTGCTCAACAGACCTGTGTCTCCGTACTTCACGCGCTCGCCCCCGTACGACAGCAGGATGCGACTGTACAACGATTTCGGCACTGGAAATCCAAGCTGGAACTGTCCGCCGGTCCGCGTGGCGCGACCAAGATCCGCGAAACGGAAACGAGACTGCGTGTGGTAACCGGTGAGACTGCCCGATATGCGCGTCTGTTTGATATTCGGATCGGTGTACGTCGCGTTGAAATCGTTGATGTACTTTCCAAACTGGTACTGAAGCTGCGCGCGCTTGCAGCGACCCAGCAGGTTCGGCTGGTCGAGCCCGATGAATCCGCCCACTCCGGTGCCCTGCCCGGTCGACGCGCCGAAGTTGACGTTACCCGTGCGCTTCTCCTTCACATGAAACACGATGTCAACGTCGCCCTGCTCGCCACTCGGCCGCGTCTCCGGGGCCGGCAGCGGAGTCTCGAAGAAGTTGAGGTTGGCGATGTTCTGATAGCTTCGAAGGAGATAGTTGCGATTGAACACCTGCCCCGGAGCAAGAACGATCTGCTCGCGAATGCACGTCTCATAGGTGAAGTCGTTTCCAGCAATGTCGATCCGGTTCACGATCGCCGGCGCGGCCTCCTCGATCTCCCAACGCAGATTTACAACTCGCACTGAATCCCCGCCGGGCTGCCTTTCGACCACCGGGCGGATGCGAGCGTAGATGTAACCTTCGTCGTTGTAGGCGTCGTGCAGCTTCTGCTCGGCAGCCTGCCACTTGTTCTGGTCGAAGGTTCCCTTCGGACTTCGGTAGCCGCGCTTGACAACTCCGATCGCTCTCTGAGACAGTGTCGGCGACTGATTCTCGAATGGATAGTACTGCTTGATTTCGTCAGTCGAGAATCGTCTGTTACCCAGCACCTCGAAGCCGCCGATCGTGTATCGCGGCCCTTCGGTGACTGTCAGGTCAATCACTGCCTTGCCGGCATTGCGATCGATGATGAGCGAGTCCCCGAGAATGCGGAAATCAATATATCCGCGGCTCGCGTAAAGACCGGGAATCTTCTGGCTCAGGTCTTCGGCGTACTTGGAATCGTCGAACTCTCCCTTACGAAACCACCAGAAACCCTCGGGGCGGGACTGCATCACCGCCGCGATGTCGTCCGCAGAGACCCTGCGATTCCCGGTCACGCGAAGACCGGATATAGCCAATCGTCGTCCTTCTTCGACCTTGAAAAGAATGTTGGCCTTGTCGGCAACCATCGTCGTCTCGGCCGTGATCCGCGCGAGGTAATACCCCTTCGCCTCGTATAGCGAGTCCGCGCGCTCGATCGCCTTTGAAATCGCTGCTGGATCGATAGGCCGGCCTGTAACGAGAGAAAGTCGCTCCTTCACGTCACCCGCAGGCACTCGCGACGGCCCAACAACGCTGTACGTCCCGAGAACCGGCCGCTCGCGGAGACGGATTACGAGAGTTGTCTTCGGAGCAGATGGCGGGACGGCGCAATCAACCGTGACGTCCTCGAATTGGCCGGTGGCGTAAAGCGCCTTGATGGCGCGCTGGATGTCGCGGTAGTTGAGCGTCGTGCGCGGATTCAGTCCAGCTGTGGCACGCACTGTTTGATCCGGGACTCGAGCATTGCCCGTGATAGCGACCGAATCCGGTGCCGTGCATGCGCCCGGCTGACTCTCCTGAGCAATAGCGGGCGCCGCTCGGACCGAGACGGCGAGCAGAGCTGAAACAACAAGCTTTTGCATTGGTGAAATATACCTAGGCAGGGTGAGTAGGGTCCCTCTGTGCGGCCCCGTTATTCACCTTAGACAACGAGGCCGCACATCGCGTTGCCATAGCAACGATGTGCGGCCTCGGGTGCGCCTTGCCGGCGCGGGGTCAGCTCTTCGGCGAACCCGTCAACACTCTGAAGTCGAGCTTGTCGCCACCTGGCGCAACGTCAACCTCGATCTCGTCTCCCTTGCTGAATTCGGAAACGAGAATTTTCTCCGACAGCGGATCCTCGATGAATTTCTGGATCGCTCGCTTGAGCGGACGTGCGCCGAACTTCTCGTCGTATCCCTGCTTCACCAGGAAGGTCGCGGCGGCGGCGGTGAGCTTGAGCGTCAGCTCCTCGTCTCCAAGGCGACGCTGAACTTCCTTCAGCAGAATCGCGACGATCTGACCGATCTGCTCCTCCGAAAGAGGGTGGAATACGATGACGTCGTCCAGCCGGTTCAGGAACTCGGGATTGAACACGTGTGTCATCTCGTCCTTCACCTTCTCCGCGATTCGCTCGAACGTGTTACGCTGATCGGGAGCGGCGAAGCCCATGCTGCGGCCCTTGGATATGTCCCGCGCCCCGACGTTCGAGGTCATGATCACGACGGTGTTCTTGAAGTCGATCACGCGACCGTAGTTATCCGTCAGATGTCCCTCGTCGAGCACTTGTAGCAGGATGTTGAACACGTCAGGGTGTGCCTTCTCGATCTCGTCCAGAAGGACAACGCTGTAAGGCTTACGTCGCACGGCCTTCGTCAGCGTTCCCGAATCCTCGTAGCCGACGTAGCCCGGGGGCGCGCCGATGAGGCGGGACACGGAGAATTTCTCCATGTACTCGCTCATGTCGACGCGAATGAGTGCCTGCGCGTCGGCGAACAGAAACTTCGCGAGCGCACGGGCGAGCTCGGTCTTTCCGACACCGGTTGGGCCGGAGAAGATGAACGATCCTATCGGGCGATTGGGATCCTTTAGTCCCGCGCGGCTTCTGCGGATGGAGCGTGCGAGCGCGCGGATCGCCTCTTCCTGCGCGACGACCGAACCGTGCAGCTCTTCCTCCATTCTCATCAGTCGTGCGGTCTCCGCCTCCTGGAGACGCATCACCGGAATTCCCGTCCAGCGACTGACGATGAACGACACTTCGCTCTCGCCGAGCACCGGGCGGTGCGACTGGCGGTGCTTCTCCCACTCGTCCTGCTTCCGCCGAATCTCGCCCTGCAGCTCGCGCTCGCGATCGCGTAGCGACGCCGCGCGCTCGAAATTCTGGTCGCGCACCGCCGATTCCTTCTCGGTGCTTACCGTGTCGAGCTGTCCCTTGAGACTGGTAACCTCAGGCGGAGGCGCCTGAGTCGCCAGCCGCGCACGTGCGCCGGCCTCGTCGATCACATCGATCGCCTTGTCGGGCAGGAAACGGTCGGTGATGTACCGCTCCGACAGCTTCGCCGCCGCTTCGAGCGTCAAGTCGGGAATGGACACCTTGTGGTGTTCCTCGTACTTGCCTCGAAGACCCTTGAGGATCTCGATGGTCTCATCCACCGTGGGTGGCTCGACGATCACCGTCTGGAACCGGCGCTCGAGGGCACCATCCTTCTCGATGTATTTGCGGTACTCATTGAGCGTTGACGCGCCGACGCACTGCAGCTCGCCGCGTGCGAGCGCGGGCTTGAGCATGTTGCTCGCATCGATTGCGCCTTCGGCTGCCCCTGCCCCAACCAGCGTGTGCAGCTCGTCAATGAACAGGATGATGTTCTTGTTCTGGGCGATCTCGTTCATGACGGCCTTGAGCCGCTCTTCGAACTGACCACGATACTTCGTTCCCGCGATCACGGCCGCCATGTCGAGCGACAGAACGCGATGCTCGCGCAGCGAATCCGGGCACTCGCCATTCGCGATGAGCTGCGCCAGACCCTCCACAATCGCCGTCTTGCCCACGCCAGGCTCGCCAATGAGCACGGGGTTGTTCTTCTTCCGCCGGGTGAGGATCTCCATCACCCGCTCGATCTCCTTGGAGCGGCCGATCGTCGGGTCGAGCTGTGACTCTGCAGCGAGTTGCGTCAGGTCGCGGCAGAAATGATCGAGCGCCGGCGTCTTTGACTTCTTGTCGCCCTTGCTTCCCGGCGCGGCGGTCGTGCCTGTTCCTGGTGCGGGTGCCGCAGACGCGCCACCCTGCGGCATGTCGGTACCGAGTAGCCGCAACGTTTCTGCCCGCGCCGCCTCGAGGTTGATTCCGGCGTCGGTGAGCACCTGCGCGGCGATTCCTTTCTCCTCGCGGAGAAGACCGAGCAACAGGTGCTCGGTGCCGACATAGTTGTGCGTCAGGTCGCGAGCCTCGGCCATCGCCAGCTCGAGCACCTTCTTCGCGCGCGACGTGTACGGAAGATCCGGTCCCGTGGCTGCCGCCGCTTTCCCCTTCTTTACCGTGTCCTCGATCTTCTGCTGAATCTCATCGAGGTCCACACTAAGGTTCTGCAGCACCGCGGCGGCAACACCTTCACCCTCGCGGATTAGACCGAGGAGTATGTGCTCGGTTCCCACATATTCATGCCGAAGGCGCTCCGCCTCTTCACGTGCCATGGCGAGAACCTTTCGAACGCGTTCGGTAAAGTTGTATCCGTTCATCGTGTAGACCCCGAATCACTGGCCAGCATCGCACGGACGTACCGCGCTCGGACGATGTTAGCCTCGCTCTCTGTCAACGTCCGCCCCTCGGCGTTCGCCAGATGCGCGGACTGACTGAATATCAGGAGCTTGTTGAGGGTGTATACACTAAGATCGGTGATCAGTTTCAGCCCGACGGCAAGCCGCACACTGCTGAGGTAGCTCATCACCTCATCGAACGACAGACTTCGTGCGTAGCGAAGCGTGCCATATGCTCGCCACAACTTGTCTTCGATAATATATCCGGCGTCTCTGAGCAAGACTTTTCTTGCTTCCTCCTCGCGATCAATGACGGTCGTGACTACTCGTACGAGGAAATCGAGCAGCTCTCCCTCGCTTCGGCCGAGCGTTGTCTGGTTCGAGATCTGGAAGAAATTGCCGACCACTTCGCTGCCTTCCCCATAAAGGCCGCGATAGGTCAATCCCATCTGCTGGAGACCTGTCAGGACCTTCGCGATTTCCTTCGTCAGAACGAGCCCGGGCAGATGGATCAGCACCGACGCTCTGAGGCCCGTGCCGACATTGGTTGGGCACGCGGTGAGAAATCCGAACTCGTTGTGAAATGCGAACGGAACCCGCTCCCCAAGCTCGGTGTCGAGGGTGTCGAGTGCTGCAAAGGCGTCCGCCACCTGGAAGCCCGATTGCAGCGACTGCAACCGCAGATGGTCTTCCTCATTCACCATCACGCTCGTTCCGGACGTCAGGTACACTGCCGCACCACTGCGAACCGGGCGCTGCGGATCGAGGCCGGCCAGCTCCCGACTGACGAGATGGCGCTCGTGAAGCAGCAGCCGATCCTCCTCTGCCAGCTCGTCCACGCGGACCAGCACACCACCGCGAAGACTCTCGATGTCGACCATCGCCTCACGCACCTGCGATAGCACGCGGAGCCGCTCCCCATCACGAGCGCGGCCGGCAAACGCATAACCTTCGAGATTGCGGGCGAGGCGGATGCGGCTGGAGATGACGATGTTCGAGGCTTCGCCCGAAGCGTCGAGCCATCCCATTCCACCGTCCGGTACGAGCGAAAGGTCGAGCATCACTCGAGCCCTCGCAGCTTGTCACGGATGTCCGCGGCAAGCTCGAACTGCTCGCTCTGGACCGCTCGGCGCAGCCGATCCCGGAGCTCGTTCACCGTTCCGGCTTCCGGGAGCTGACTAGCGGAGGGTGCCTCGTACCGCTTGCCGATGTGCCGAGAGTTTCCATGAACCCGCCGCAGCAAGTCGCGCATGCTCTTCTCGAACGCATCATAGCAATGCGCGCACCCAAGGCGTCCGGTTGTGCGGAAATCCCGGAAAGTGGACGAACAGAAGGTGCAGCGCGTTGCGTCGCCCTGCGTCGCCTGCATCTGCTGGTGGACGCTCTGGAGGAAGTTCGCGACCTGCGGCTTGGGAGCGACTACGGTCGTCTCCACGCCGCGCTCGGCGGCGCAGCGCTCGCAGAGACGGAGCAGACGGACTCCTGTCCCTTCGATTACGGTCAGCTCGGCGACCGCGTCCGCTTCCTTGCAAACATCACACACCATCCAACCAGCCCCCTCCGCGACCACCCAGCAAAGGGCAGCCATTCGCGACACGCCGCTCGATCATACGACTACGTCGCCGACGACAGTCTCTCCCAGCTTCCCGCCTTCCAGCAGCAGCACCCGGCTCGCCCGAGCGGCAAGAGACCTGTTATGAGTGACGACGACCATACCGATCTCCAGGTCATTCACGACCTCGGTCAGCAGGTCATGGAGCATCTCTCCGTTGGCCAGATCGAGGTTGCCTGACGGCTCGTCAGCGAGGATCACCTGGGGGTCCATCGCCAGCGCTCGCGCCACCGCTGTGCGCTGCTGCTCACCCCCCGAGAGCTCGGTCGGGCGATGATGCATGCGGCCACTCAGCCCGACCCGCGACAGAAGTTCCGCCGCGCGGCTCCGTGCGACAGGTATCGCGCGTCCGGCGATCCGGAGCGGCATCATCACGTTCTCCAGCGCGGAAAATTCCCGCAGCAGGTGATGAAACTGGAACACGAATCCAACCGATCTGTTCCGCAGCTGGGCGAGCTGCTCCTCACCGAGTCCGCCGATTGCTTCTCCCGCGACTACCACGTAGCCGCGGGTCGGTTTGTCCAGAGCGCCGAGAACGTGAAGCAGGGTGCTCTTTCCTGCACCGCTTGCACCGACGATCGCCACCATCTCTCGCCGCTGCACGGCGAGGTCGACGCCCTTGAGCACGTTGATCGTACCGCCATCGCCGCCGATATACGTCTTGTGGAGGTCGTGGGCCTCTAGGATAGCGCCCATCATTCGTGCCGGATTGCGTCGATCGGAAACAGCCGCGACGCTTGAATCGCGGGATAGAGCGTTGCCACCGCCGCTGTTGCGATACTCGCGAGGACGATCCACGCGACGTCGGCGGGTTGAGTCGCCACCGGCAGATGATCGATGAAGTAGATCGACGGATCCAGGGGAATGAACTCGTATCGCTCGAGTGCCCACGCTCCGCCAAAGCCGAGCAGCAGCCCCAGCACGGTTCCCACGACGCCGATGACGACGCCCTGTGCCAGGAACACGCGTCTGATGGATCGCGCCGGAAGTCCCATTGCCTTCAGGATGCCGATTTCGCGCGTCTTGTCCGCAACGACCATTGTCAGTGTGCTCACAATGTTGAATGCGGCGACGATCACGATCAGCAGCAGAATGACCCCCATTCCGAGCTTCTCCAGCTTGAGCGCCTGGAATAGCGACCGGTTCTGCTCCTGCCAGTCCACGGTGCGATAGGGCCAGCCGAGCACTCCGCTCAGCCGCTCGGCGATACGCGAAGCCTGCCATCGATTGTTTGTCTTTACCTCGATTCCGGTGACACCGTCGCCAAGTGCCGCGAACTCCTGTGCCTTGTCGAGCGCGATGAACACATACGAGTTGTCGTACTCGTACATGCCCGTCTCGACGATCCCGGTCACCTCGAACTGAAAGACTCGCGGCACGAAGCTGCCGGTCACCGGGTTCTGCTTGACTCCCGCGATTGAGATCAGATTCACCTTGTCGCCAGGCCACGCATTGAACCTAGCGGCGAGGAGCTTTCCAAGGACGATGCCTCGCCCTTGCCCGTCGCTGCTGGCAAAGCGGAAGTCTCCCGAGATCGCGTGCCGACGGATTGTGGTCACGTCGGGTACAGCGCGGCCCTCCGGAGGAATGCCGACTACCTCTGCAGCGCCGGCGTAATCGTGACCGGCGTTCATTCCTCCCTCGACGAGAACGAAGGGAGCCGCCGCAACGACTCCGCGCTGCTGTTTCACCTTTTGAAGAATGCTCGGCCAGTCTGTAACCTTGAGGTCCTCGCCGTAGCTCAGCACCCTGATGTCCGGACTTCCAACGAGAATCTTCTCGCGCAAATCGCGCTGCAGTCCGTTCATCACTCCGATGATCAGGATCAGGGCGCTGACGCCCACGAGGACTCCGCCGATCGCGATCATGCTGATCAGCGACAGCAGCTGCGAGCCGCGACGGCTCCGCAGATACCTCCACGCGATCGAAAGCTCCAGCCGATTCAAACTGCTGCTCCCTGTCCCGACTGTTTGAGATACGCCTCTATAAAGGGATCGATCCATCCGTCCATCACCTTGTGTACGTCGGGAATCTTGAGCTCGGTTCGGTGATCGTTGACCATGGTGTAAGGCTGGAACACATAGCTTCTGATCTGACTGCCGAACGTGACATCCGACTTTGTCGCATCGAGCGCAGCCTTCTGCTGCTCGCGACGCGTGATCTCAGCCTGGTAGAGCTTGTTCTTCAGCATCTTCATCGCTTGCGCCTTGTTCTTGAACTGTGACCGCTCCTGCTGCGACCCGACCACCGTTCCGGTCGGAAGGTGAGTTATGCGCACGGCAGAACTCGTCTTGTTTACATGCTGGCCGCCGGCGCCCGACGCGCGATACACGTCGATTTTCAGATCTTCCTCACGAATCTCGATGTTGATTTCCTCGTTAACCACGGGGTAAACGAAGACGGACGCGAAACTCGTGTGCCGCCGGGCATTGGCATCGAAGGGAGAAATGCGAACGAGTCGGTGAACCCCGGTCTCCGGTCGCAGGAATCCGTAGGCGTATTGCCCGCGGATTTCGAGAACCGCGCCCTTGATTCCCGCCTCTTCCCCTTCGCTCTGGTCGAGAAGACTCACTTCGAATCCGCGACGCTCGGCCCATCGCACGTACATCCGCATCAGCATCTCGGCCCAGTCCTGCGCTTCGGTTCCGCCCGCGCCGGCGCTGATCTCTACCTGCGCGTCGCGAAAATCGTCCTCCCCGCGGAGCAGCATTCGAAGCTCCAGGGCATCGACATCGGCCTCGAGCAATTGCGCTTCACGGTCGAGCTCCACCTCCAGATCCGCGTCTGGAGACTCGTGGAGGAGCTCGTCCAGCTCGGTGGCACTCGCCAGTCGCGCCGCGATCTTGTCGTAGGGATCCACCCAGGCTCGGAGGGACTTCGCTTCCTGGAGGAGCTGCTGAGCCGTTTCCTGATTCGACCAGAAAGTAGGCTCGGCCATTCGAGCGTCGAGGTCGCTTAGCGCGCTGCGCTTGCCCTCGATGTCAAAGATACCTCCGGACTTCATCGAGACGGCCGCCAACCTGCTCAAGGGCGCGCCCTCGGTCTCCACTGTTATCACTCATCGGTTGCAATTCATTAGAAGATCTTCCTGCCAGCGCCCAGGACTTCGTTCAGCGCCTCCTGAAAATGCGTCGTTCCACGCGCTAATTCCGCGCCCACCTGGGCCACGTACTCCTCGTAGCTCTTCTTGATCTCGTCGCGAAATAGATCCTTGAGCGTCCCGCGCTCGAGCCCCTCGGAGTGCTTGGCAGGATAGTAGGCGACCATGTCCGACACCAGCGCCCGAGCCAGCCGTTTCGCTCTCAGGCTCGGATCTCGCGAAAGGAACGGGTTGATCGGCCGCCTGCCCGCGGGCGCTGCCAAAGGGCGTGACGGCAATGCGTCGGCCGGCGCAGTCGACGCCGGCGGGGGCGGTGGCGGTGGAGTGTACGGCGGTACGGATACCGGAGTTTGAGTCTGCTCGAGAGGCGGAATAGCCGCAGCACGAGCCGAAGGAGCCACCGGAGTCTGACGCGGTGACTCCGCTGCCGGCCATGGGGCGCGAGGCGTTGAGCGCTGCGGCGGTTGCGTTGCGGTCCCCGCGGCCGGAGTTCGTGTCGCCGAAGGAATCGGTCGCGCCGGCGTCATCGGCGGCGCGCGATACGTCGGTTGCGCAGGAGTTGCACGCGACGACATGCCGACCGGAATGACCCCGCTGCATCGCGAGCAGCGTGCGCGCACGCCACCCGCCGGCACCTTGGCAGGGTCGATTCTGTATACGGTGGAACAGTGCGGACAACTGACGTTCATCCCCTGTCTCCAGTGGGATCGTGGATGCTCGGCTGCCTTGTGTCGTACGCCGGAAGGCGATCATCTGTCCGCCGGTCGATCGAATATACCGAACCCGTCAATGTTTTAGCGTAACTCTTCATTTCCGTCGCCAGCCGGCTGATCTGGCTGGCTTCGGTGAATCCGCGCTGCGCGTTCGTGACGACTCCCACGGAGAGGGTCATCAGCGGCACGCGGTCGAGAACGCCGCGACGGTCCTTCCCAAAGAAATATCCGGCACGGCGGTCGTGCTCTGAATACTGATAGGGAACGAGAAGATCGAACGTCGAGGTGACCTCTCCGCAGATGTCATCGATTGCTTCATATGGAATGATGAAGATAAAGTCGTCGCCTCCGATGTGCCCGACAAATCCTTCTTCACCGCAGGTTCCCTTGACGACGTCGTGGAGCAGCTTGGCGAGGATCCGAATCACGCGGTCTCCCTCGTAGTAGCTGTACCGGTCGTTGTATTCCTTGAAGTGATCGAGGTCCGCATAACAGACCGCGAACTTCTTCGACGTCTTCAGACGTCGCGTCAACTCCGCCTCGATTGCGCCCGCGCCAGGCAGACGCGTTGATGGATGCACTCCGAGGTCCCGGTCCGACCGTGTCAGCAGCGACTGAAGCCTGCGATGCGATTCATCCTCGGGGGCATCCGTGGAGATCACCTCGTCGGCGCCGGCGTCGAACGCCGCGTTGAGGTTCTCGTACGAGCCTCCGATGAGCACCGCCACCGGCACCACGCCGGTGTAGGAGTCACGCTTGAGCCGAGAGCACCATTCGAGAGACTGCTTTGTGGAAGTTCGGGCGTCGAACAGTGCGACTCGCGGTCTCCCGCGAAGCGCCAGCGACATGAGCTCATCGCCGTCGGCAACAGTCGTCACGGCGAACGCACGAACGCCGAGCCACTCCAGTATGTAGCGCGGAAGCTCCGCGCCTGAAGGCAGGATCAGGACCGCTGTCGGTGTTTGCGTGCGATGCGCCATGCCCCCGCCGGCCCTTACCCTAGAAGAAGAAAAAGGCGACGCCGAGCACGGCATAGGCGATGAGGAGAAATGCCCCCTCCAGCCAGTCCGACTCGGCATCCCGCATTACTGAAGACGCGACACCGACCGCAAGTGCAACGCTTGCTACTTCCATCGTCGTGAAGGCAAGGTCCATGGGGCGGCCCATCGCGAGTCCCAAAAATACAAGAATCGGCGCGACAAGCAGCGCGACCTGCACGCTCGACCCCACGGCAATACCCACCGCGAGATCCATTCGGTTCTTCATCGCCATCATCACTGCCGAGCTGTGCTCGGCGGCGTTTCCGATGATCGGTATGAGAATCAATCCGACGAATATTTCCGACAGGCCGAGCGTCTTCACGGTCGCTTCCGTCGAGCCCACGAGCAGCTCGGAAAGAAACCCGATCCCAACGGCGGCACCCAACAAGACGTAAACCGACTTGCGGAGCGACCATGTTGGTGGCCTCTCGTGACGCGCGATGTCGCCGCCTTCGGCAAAAGCGCTCTTGTGCGTCCACATCGAATACGCCAGCGAGAGGAAGTACCCCAGCATGAGCAGTCCGGCGGTCCATGCCGACATTCGCACCGTCGCGCGCCGGAGAGGATCTTCGTGGAGAGCGTGAAAGAGGGCCGGCACAACGAGACCAAGGAGAGCAACGAGCAGTAGCGTTGTGCTCATGCCGGCCAACGCCGGATTGATTTTCTGCGTCTTGTATTTGAGGCCTCCCGCAAACTGCGCCGCTCCAAGCACGAGCAGGAGGTTGCCGATAATCGATCCTGTGATGGAAGCTTTTACGAGACCCACGAGACCTGCGTTCAGCGCGAGTGCGGCGATGACGAGCTCGGCAAAGTTTCCGAGGGTCGCGTTGAGGAGTCCGCCGATCGTTGGGTTGGTATGCCCCGCGAGCTCCTCGGTCGCCGTGCCGAGGAGACCAGATAGCGGAATGATCGCCGCCGCACTGAGCGCGAAAATCACCAACGGTGGCACGCTAATGAGCTCGGCGACCAATGCTGCCGGCGCGAGGAGCAGCAGAAGGTAGAGAATCTTCAATTGCGGCGAAGGTCGACCGGCTCGCTCAGCGTGATCGTTTTCTTAGAAGAGATAGCGCAATGAAAAGTAGGTTGGCGTTTCTCCGGAGTCCGCAGAGAAGCCACCGAACGTACGAGCGATGTCGAAGACGAGGTGTCCGCTTCCGAGTCCGAAGCCAAGAGCAGCGGTCGCTCCGTCGGCATCCCGCGCGATGTATCCAGCTCGAAGGTGCACATTCTTCTGATATGTCATCTCAGCTCCGATTCGCGCCGCCGCGTCATCGAGCGTTTTCGTGCTGACTACCGCGGCAGCGAGGCGGACCTCCGTGTCAGCGATGACATTTTTTACATAGGGGAGCACGTAGGACATACCGGCCTCGATGCGCGTTGGGAGGGGATCCGTTCCGTCGCTGTCGCTGATCCGAAGTCCCGATCCAACGTTTCGCACTGCCGCCCCGACGGTGAGTGCTGTCGCTGAGGGAACCTCGTATTGAATGCCAAGGTCGGCCGCGCTCGACGTTGCGCTAAATGTCGCGACGTTGGCGCACTGACCCGAGCAATCAACGCGGTACTGGAGCCGTTTGTATGTCGCGCCCGCACTCAGCCGCTTGCCGAGAGAAGCGCCGTATGTGGCGGCAAGGACGATGTTGCGGGGCAGGAACACACCAATCGGCGTTCCACCGGGATCCGTAATCTGCTGCTCGTCAAAGTTGAGGATGTCGACGGACACAGCGAACGACCCGATCCGGCGCATAGGGTGGACGTACGTAAGCGCGTCACCTGTAGCCGTGATAGTCTGCGAGTGATGAATCGCTCCCTCTCGTTTGGTTTGGCGGGCAATGGATGCCGGATTCCACCACACTCCTTCGCTCCCCGGTTTTTCGGCGACCATCGCCTGTCCCATTCCGACGGCGTGCGCGCCGATCGGGAGGAGGAGAAAGAGAGCGCCGTCAGATGTTGAGCCACTCTGCGCTGCTAAATCCGGTGCACAGCCGACGAAGAGAGCAACAGTCAGGGCGACGACTGTTGGCGCCGTATGACGCGATCGCACGGAACGAACTGAGCCGCGTCCGCGACGGCCGAATTTATATCGGCGTCGCCTCATCGATGAGCATTATCGGGATGTCGTCGCGAATCGGATAGCGGAGCCCGCATGCATGGCAGAGAAGGCTGGATTCCGACTCGCGGTATTCGAGCTCTCCCTTGCATTTTGGGCAGACGAGTATTTCGAGGAGCTGGGGGTCGAGACTCATCGGGCATCATCTCTGGAAAGGTGGTAACCGAACCGCGCGAGAGCCGAAGTGCTCTTTCGCCAGTTTGCGGCAACTTTGACCCACAGGTCGAGATACACCGGGTGTCCAACGAAAGCTTCGACCTTCGTCCGCGAAGCACGACCAATGTCCTTGATCCTCGAGCCGCCGGCGCCAATGATGATCCGCTTCTGGCTCTCGCGCTCGACGTAGATCACTGCTCGAATGTATATCGGAGATCGATCCTCTCGATACTCCTCCACGGAGCAGGCAACCGCGTACGGTATCTCGTCGTGCAGCTGCTCTAGAACGGTCTCGCGAACGAGCTCAGCGACGAAGAATCGCACCGACTGAGTGCTGATCTCGTCTGGCGGATACAGGAACGGACTCTCCGGCATATGCTCCGTGATCGCGGTCATCAGACGATCGACGTTGTCGCCCTGCGATGCAGAGATGAGAAGCGCGCCGGGCAATGCCACCGACAAGTCTTTCCGCTGCGTTTTCGACAGCAGATCCATTTTGTTGAGGGCGACAATTACAGGTGCGCGAGGCGGCCTGGGGAGACCCGCCGCATCGGCGAGTGTTCGCGGTACGCCGTCGGTAGCATCGGTTAGGTGGACGATGACGTCCGCATCGTCGAGCGCGCGAAGGGCTGCGGCACGCATCGTCTGCTGCAGGGCATAGCGCGGCTCCAGGAGGCCGGGGGTATCGAAAACGACCATCTGGACCGTCTCGTTGGTGCGGATCCCAACAATCCGGTCGCGGGTGGACTGTGGCTTTTTGCTGGTGATTGCCACCTTCTCACCGATGATGCGGTTGAGGAGCGTGGACTTGCCGACGTTGGGCGCGCCAGCGACAGTAACGATTCCAGCCTTTGTCATTGTTGAAATTTACCCGTTAGCCGACTGCGGTTGCCCGGTACGGTCGGCGGCAAGCGGGCAGCAAAAAAAGGCGTCACATGAAGTGTGACGCCTTTTTTTCCCAGATGAGGGTGCCGGCGACGGCCTACTCTCCCGCGTCCTCTCGGACGGAGTACCATCGGCGCTGTAGGGCTTAACGCTCGTGTTCGGAATGGGAACGGGTGTGGCCCCTACGCTCTAGTCGCCAGCGAAAGTTTTTTCGCTGAGTGACGCTGCCACTCGTGAGAGTGACAGACGGGAAGTAGTAGTGATCGTGTTTCGTTAAATCGCATTGCGTTGTCTTGGCATCATTCCGGTTTGCACCGGATTGATATTAGGGAGATCAAGCCTCACGGGCGATGAGGACCGCTGCGCTTGGAATGAATTGCTCCATGTCCACGTGCGGCCTCTCGACGGGATGGTCTTTCCCGGCCCTTCAGGGAGCTCAAGGCTCCAGGGAGATTTCATCTTGGGGGAAGCTTCCCACTTAGATGCATTCAGCGGTTATCTTCGCCTGCCCTCGCTACCCGGCGTTGCAGTTGGCACCACAGCCGGCACACGAGCGGGCAGTTCGACCCGGTCCTCTCGTACTAGGGTCCAC
>WNGF01000383.1_pt1 | contig 84515 bp, 89 predicted proteins | sample 5400641 | NCBI WGS metagenome assembly WNGF01 (sample SAMN13153371, study PRJNA577476) | soil metagenome | isolation source: 80 cm soil or saprolite under grassland replicate 2 | place: USA:California | collected 2016-06-15 | reverse complement strand
TTGACTCCGATTGGTTCGCAGCTCATATTAGCACTCCACCAGGCTGAGTGCTAAGACCCCGCTGATCGGGATCAGCAACCAAGTTCAACCCCTTACAATCGGGAGGCGCGTGGACCATGAAGATTCGTCCATTGCATGACCGGATCCTCGTGAAGCGGGAGGAGGAGAAGGAAGCCAAGAAGGGCGGCATCATCATTCCCGACAGCGCAAAGGAGAAGCCCCAGGAGGGCAAAGTCATCGCGGTAGGCAACGGCAAGGTGATGGAGGACGGCAAGAAGGTCCCGCTGGACGTGAAGGCCCACGACCGCATCCTCTTCGGCAAGTACTCGGGCTCCGAGGTGAAGCTGGACGACGAAGAGTACCTCATCATGAAAGAAGAGGACGTGCTCGCGATCATCGAGTAGCCGAGCCAGGGCAGCCTACCCGACCGGGCCGCGAGGGCCGGTCCCTTCCATCGCGCGATCGAGGAGGAGAACCAGCATGCCAAAGCAGATCCTGTTCAGTGATGAGGGGCGGGCCGCCCTGCTCCGTGGAATCAACATCATGGCATCGGCCGTCAAGGCGACCATGGGCCCCAAGGGGCGCAACGTGGTCATCGACAAGAAGTTCGGCAGCCCCACCATCACCAAGGACGGCGTGACGGTCGCCAAGGAGATCGAACTCAAGGACCACTTCGAGAACATGGGGGCCCAGATGATCAAGGAGGTGGCCTCCAAGACCTCGGACATCGCCGGTGACGGGACGACCACCGCGACGGTGCTCGCCCAGGCCATTGTCCGCGAGGGCCTGAAGAACGTCACGGCCGGGGCCAACCCGATGGGGCTCAAACGCGGGATCGACAAGGCCGTGGATGTGGTCGTCGAGGACCTGAAGAGGATGTCCAAGTCGACCAAGGACAAGAAGGAGATCGCCCAGGTCGCCACCATCGCCTCCAACAACGACAAGACCATCGGCACCCTGGTCGCTGAGGCCATGGAGAAGGTGGGCAAGGACGGCGTCATCACCGTGGAGGAGTCCAAGTCGGCCGAGACCGCCCTGGATGTGGTCGAGGGCATGCAGTTCGACCGCGGGTATCTCTCGCCCTACTTCGTCACCGATCCCGAGCGCATGGAGTGCGTCCTCGAGGACGCCCTCATCTTGATCTACGAGAAGAAGCTCAGCGTGATGAAGGACATGCTGCCGCTGCTCGAGCAGGTGGCCCGCGCGGGCAAACCGCTCCTGATCGTCGCCGAGGACGTGGAGGGGGAGGCCCTGGCCACGCTTGTGGTCAACAAGCTGCGCGGGACGCTGCAGTGCGTGGCCGTGAAGGCGCCGGGCTTCGGCGACCGCCGCAAGGCCATGCTGGAGGACATCGCCATCCTGACTGGCGGCAAGGCCATCACCGAGGACCTGGGGATCAAACTGGAGAACATCAAGCTGGAGGACCTGGGCAAAGGCAAAAAGGTGGTGGTGGACAAGGACAACACCACTCTTGTTGAGGGCGCCGGCAAGACGGCAGCCATCGAGGGGCGCATTAAGCAGATCCGCACGCAGATCGAAGAGACCACCTCGGACTACGACCGCGAGAAGCTGCAGGAGCGGCTGGCCAAGCTGGCTGGCGGCGTGGCGGTCATCAAGGTCGGGGCGGCGACCGAGACGGCCATGAAGGAGAAGAAGGCCCGCGTGGAGGACGCGCTCAACGCGACGCGCGCGGCCGTGGAGGAAGGCATCGTGGCGGGCGGCGGCGTCGCGCTGCTGCGGGCCTCGTCGGCCATCGAGGGCCTGAAGCTGGAGGGTGACGAGAAGGTCGGCGCGATGATCGTGCGCCGTGCGCTCGAGGAGCCGATCCGTCGGATCGTGGAGAACGCGGGGCTCGAGGGCAGCGTGGTCGTTGAGAAGGTGAAGGCCGAGAAGGGGATGACCCGCGGGTTCGATGCGGAGTCGCTGGAGTTCGTGGACATGATGCAGGCCGGCATCATCGACCCCACCAAGGTCGAGCGGGTCGCGCTGCAGAACGCGGCGTCGGTGGCCTCCCTCTTGCTGACGACGGAGGCTCTCGTCACCGACCTGCCGGAGGAGAAGGCGGCGGCGGGCCCCCCGATGCCGCACGGGGACTTCTAGGCCTGGGCGTTCGTGCACAGGGACTGCGGCCCTTGCCGCCACTGGCAAGGGGGCAAGGGCCGTAGTGTCTCGTCCCGGGATCAGGAAGCTCGAGATCCAGGTCCGCCGGAGGACAGGCCAACCGGTCCGCGAACGCCGCGAACACCGCCGCCGGCATTCGCTTTCTCCGAGGCGTCGCACATTTTCACGTGCGGGTGCCGCCATGAAAGTGTGCAAGGCCGTCTTCCTCGCCGCCGGCACCCGCTTCCTGCCCGCCACCAAGGCGTAGCCCAAGGAAATGCTGCCGCTGGTGGACGAGCCCATCATCCAGTATGTGGTGGAGGAAGCGGTGGCCGCCGGGCTCGAGGAGATCATTCTGGTCACCGGCCGCAACACGCGCGCCATCGTGGACCACTTCGACGCGGCGTTCGAGCTCGAATACTACCCACCCTGAAGGCATCCGGCTCCAAGTTCCGACACTCCGGGTTAGTGCTTCATCCTTACCCCGAGATCTCGTCGTAGTGGACCTTGGTCCACTATCGAGGCTGGAGAGCGGCCCGCTACACTTACAAGTACTCGTCGGGTGCTACTCACACATCGTCCGAAGTACCAGGAGGTGCCTCATGCAAGTCCAACACGCGTGGATCAAGCCAGGGGTCTGGGGTGCGGTCATCGGTAGCATTCTCACCATGATCGTGGGTTTCAGTTGGGGAGGCTGGGCGACGAGCAGTACGGCGAACCAAGTAGCAACCCGGCGAGCTGATGCCGCGGTGACTACGGCGCTCGTACCGATCTGTCTCGCACAGGAGAAGGTCGATGCTACCAAGGGCAAGAAACTCGGCGAGCTCAAGGCCATCACGACGTCCTACGAACAGACCGACTTCGTGATGAAAGCCGGATGGGCGACGTTCCCTGGGCAGGCAGACCCCAATCGAGATGTGGCAGAGGCCTGCGCATCCGCACTTCTCAAGACCGCTGCTAGTCAGTAGCCCTGCGTCGTGTCCGCCGACCTGCGATGGCACAGCATCGCGGCGTAGGCGTGTTCTACGAGGCTGCGCAGCACGGTCATGGGTGTGGTGTTCAACGAGCCTCACGGCCATGGCCGGCTTCGGCAGCCTGCTCGTCGCGCACCGTCGGGGGCTATGAAGGAAGTATGAAGGAGACCGACCGAAACGCGCCAAGGGGGAACAAAGGGACAATCTCGTAAGTCCCCGGCTTCGTTGGTTCCCGTCGGTTCGTCTCGGCTGGCTTGTGGGCCGGAATTCCCCTCATAACTCAAAGGTCGTCGTCAGGGCCCTAATGAGACCATTTGCAAACGCGAGGATCGCGCCCTGTGCGCTCTCTCTCTTCATAGGGCTTTCGTAGGCACCTGAAAAGCATGCGCGCAACGGTCCGCTGCGAGCGAAGTCATGGCGATCTCCGGTGCGAGATGGCGCGGCGGAGGAGCAAGCGAATGACTGTCAGCGCCGCCAGCGTGCCCGCCGCAGCGAGGACCGCGGCATGCGGCATCGCGACGGTCAGCCCGAGGCAGCCGACGATCCCGTACCAGGAGAAGATCGGCGAGGTCAGACGCTTTCTCACGGGTAGCTTGAGCGCCGCGTAATGCGTGATGAAGTACCAGGCGAGCATGAACGAGCCGGCGACCTCGATCAGTGGCCGGAGATCGAAGACGAGGTCGACGCCGGCGCTCAGGAGACCGAGGGCGAGGACCGCTCGGCGCGGGCTGCGCGAGTCCGGATGGATCTTTCCAAGCCAGACGGGAAGCTCGCGCGCCTCGGCCATTGGGAGGACGACGCGCGAGGCACTGAGCAGGTCGCCCAGGATCTCCGCCAGCGCGGCGAGGATCGCCGCTGCGAGGATGACCCAGCGCCCCCACTCCCCCATCGCCTTCTGCGCCGCCGCGAGCAGCGGTGTGTCCTGCCGTCCGATCTCGTCCGCACCGAGCACGCCGAGGGTGATCGCGCCGGCACCTATGAACATCGCTGCGGCGATCGCGATGCCGCCCACAATGGCGATGGGGATGGTTCTCCGCGGGTGCTTGACCTCGCTTGCCATGATCGCCATCCGCATGAAGCCGTCCCAGGTCCAAAAGAAGATCGCCGCCCCGGCGAACATGCCGAGCGGTCCCCTGTCGCCGAGAACCGGTGCAAGGTGGCGCACATCCACTGCGTGCAGCGAGGCCCCGCCGTACGGCGCGAGGAGGCCGACGTCCACCGCGAGGAGGCCGATGAGCACCCTCGAGGTAACCTGGATCCCGAAAAGGTTGAGGCCCGTGATTGTCAGCACCCCGACGGCCGCGACGACATGTGTCGGGAGACCCGGGATGACCTGCCCCAAGTAAGTCGCGAAGGCGAGCGCGATGACGCTCATCGAGACGAGGTTCTTGCCGAGATAGCCGCAGCCGGCGATGAAGCCGAGCGTGGGGTGATCGAAGTCCCGGGCCCAGGTGAAGGCGCCACCCTCGGTGGGGTTGTTCACACCCAGCTGTGCCGCGCTGATCCCGGTCGCCAGGGCGACGCTGCCCCCCAGCAGAATCGCGACCAGGATGCCGCTCCCTGCGGCCTCGGTCGCCGCGCCGAAGGCCGCGAAAATGCCGATGCCGACCATCATCCCCGCCGTGAAGAGCGTGGCCGTGAACGGCCCGAGCTCCCGCCTGAGACCGGCGCCTCGAGCGTGCTCACTCACGTCAGCTTCCCCGGGAGATGCGTCTCAGCGTGCAGCGATCGGCCCCTTGTCGAAATCTGCGACCGCGTGAGCCGGTCCGGCATCATCCGACCCAACGGGCCCGGCGGGACGTAGGGTGTCCTCGTCATCGCTTCCGCCGCTTATTTCACGAACACCCACTCGGGTTTCAACAACGGGAACGCGATGAGACCGATGATCGCCGTCGCGGCGACCAGCACCGGATTGCTCACCTTCCAGCGGAACAGCACGATGAGGCTCGCGAGCGCCACGAGCGCGGTCAGCCAGTCGCCGATCGCGATTTTCCCGAGGAGGACACACGCGCCGAGAATCGTGCCGATGGCGGCGGCGTACGCGCCTTTGATGAAGCCCTGCACGTTGGGGTTCCGTCGGTAGCGGAGCAGGATCGGCGCGACGATCAGGATGAGCAGGAACGACGGCAGGAAGATGCCGATCGTCGAGACGAGCGAGCCCCAGAGACCATCCAGGAGGGAGCCGCCTATTCGCGCGGCGACGAGATAGCCCACGAAGGTTGCCGTAATGACCACGGGGCCCGGGCTGATCATGCCCATGGCTACCGCGACCAGGAACTCGCGCTCGTTCAGCCAGCCCGTCTGTTGCACGAGGCCCTTTTCGAGGAAGGGGACGATGACGAGGCCACTGCCGAAGGTGAGCGAGCCCGCCTTCAGAAAGAAGGCGAGTAGCTTACCGAGCATCGCACCAAGGCTTGTCTGCGGGACGCCGGCAGCCACGAGCGGCACGCCGACCATGAGGGATGTGGTCGACGTCCTCTTGCGCCCTCGGACGAGAGACCCGTAGTAGAGCAGGCCGACGATCCCGCACCCGATGAAGACCAGCGCGACTTCCGCCTGCACGGCCACGGTGATGATAAAGGCCACCACGGCGAGCGCCCACTCCATCCAGTCCTTCATCCCGAGCTTGGTCAGCCGGTAGCACGAATGAAGGATCAGCGCGATGACGGCCGGACTCACGCCGTAGAAAACCGCCGCCACCGCCGGGAGCCCTTCGAAGCGGACGTAGAGCGCGCCGAGCGCCGCCACGATGAGGAAGTTCGGCAGGATGAACGCCCAGCCGCCGGCCCAGGCTCCCCAGAAGCCGCCGCGGATGTACGAGATCCAGATGCCGACCTGGATCGCGAGCGGGCCGGGCAGCGATTGGCACACGGCGATGCCTTCGCGCATCTCTTCCTTCGTGAGCCACTTCTTCTCATCCACGAGCTCGCGTTCCATTTGACCGACGAGCGCGACGGGTCCCCCGAACCCAAGGACGCCGAGCCGCAGATAGTACCGAACCAGATCGCGGATAGGGACACTCGTATGTTCTGCTGGCATCACGACGCCTCCCTGGGGCTTTCGTGGGATGTAACGCTTGACGCGAAGTGTATCATGCATTACGGTGACTGCAATGCGCTGGCTGACCCTGCTCATGAGTCTCCCGCCCACGCCGACGCGCCATCGCGTCGGGGTCTGGCGAAAACTGCAGCGCATGGGGGCCGTGAAGCTGCGTGGGGCGGCTTGGATCCTCCCGGAGACCGCGGAAACGACGGAGCTCTTTCAGTGGCTCATGCAGGAGATCCAGTCGTTTCGCGGCGAGGCCACGCTGTTGCACGTTGACGGGATCGAAACCATGACGGAGGACCAGGTGACGGCGCTGTTCCACAAAGCTCGCGCCGCCGAATACCAGGCCGTCGTGCAGGGCTGCCGTGAAATCGCGGCCCAGATCGATCGGCTCAAGGTGGCCCATCGCGGGTCGGTGCCGCAAGTGCGAGCCAGGCTTGACGCGCTCAAGCGTGAGCTCGACCGCATCCAGGCCATCGACTATCTGGAATCGCCGACGGGCCAGCGGGCCAAGGCCGCCTGGGAGGCCACGGCCAAGCACTTGCGTGCCCTCGAAGCCCGACCGCCGACCGGCTCGAGAGCCCACCGTGGCTCAGTGCCGTCCCCGGGGAGTACGTGGGTCACGCGCCCGCGGCCTCACATCGATCGGATCGCCTCCGCCTGGCTCGTCAAACGATTCTGCGATCCGACTGCCAAGTTCGCCTTCGCCGACGCGGCCGATGCCGCACGCAAGGGTATTCCCTTCGATATCCTCGGGGCGGAGTTCGGCCACCACGGCGAGGACTGTACCTTCGAGACCCTGGCCAAGCGATTCGGGATCAAGGACCGTCGGGTGACCTTGATCGCCGAGATCGTGCACGAAGCTGACCTGCACGATGGCAAATTCACTCGCCAGGAGTCCACGGGCGTGGATCTCGCCATCAAGGGTCTGGCGGCGGCCACCAAGGATGATCACGATCTGCTCGAGCGGGGAATGGCGATCTTCGACGGCCTCTACAGCGTGTTGAAACAGAAGACGTAGCGCCAGCACCAATGAATGTCACGCGCCGAACGATGCTCAAAAGCACGGTGGCTGCGCTCGTGGCGGGCGCGTGGTGGCCTCGATCCCGCGCGGCCGATGCGGCAGAGGAGCTCAGAGTGCCCGATAACGTGCCCACTGACACGTTCGACTTCGAGGCGAAAGGGATCGAAGGCTGGACGACGGTGGACGGGCAGTGGGCGGTGGAGGAAATGGCCGGCGCGCCGAGTGGCAAAAAGGTGCTCGTGCAGCGAGCGACGAAAAACGCGTTCAACGTCATCGTGGCGCCGCCAGGCCCTTACACCGATGTCGACGTGTCGATGAAGTTCAAGCCGATCTCCGGACAAGAGGACGCGTCCGGCGGCATTGTGTGCCGCTTCACTGACGGCAAGTACTACGTCGTGCGCGCCAACGCGCTCGAGGGCAACTTCCGTCTCTACTATTACGACCGCGGACGCCGGCAAATCGCGGGCGCCAGCGTGAAGGCGCCCGCCCTCGGTCAGTGGCACACCGTCCGCCTCATCGCGGTCGGCAACCACATGCGAGCGTGGCTCGACGGCAAGCTCTATCTCGACCACCGGGACACACGCTTCAAATCCGGCCGCGTCGGACTCTGGACGAAGGCGGATTCCATCACAGCCTTCGATGACCTGACCATCCGGGGCGTGACGGGAAGGGGCTGATGCGCGCGTATCACATCGACTACGGGGCCGCTGCCGCGAAGTACGTCGACGCGTTCATGCAGAACATCCACTGGGATCACGTGGCGCGGCTCCATCAGGAGCACGCGCGATAAAACGGCCTATCCAGCACGTGGGAAGCCGAGGAGGGTTGGCGCCATGCGGATACGGAAGCTGAGACATCTCGTCTTCATCGCCGGCATTGCTGTCGTGATGGCGGCCGGTTCGCCGGTGTCGCGCCTGGACAGGGAAAGGAACAGCAGTCGGACCCCGAGTGGAAGGCCGTGGAGCAGGCGCTCGGGAAATCTGGGCAGATTCAGTCGGGCGGCGTCTTCCGGATCGCCATGCCGCGCACCGATCTCAAGGTCAAGGTCCAGAACGTCGACGTCAAGGCGGGCTTTGCCCTCGGGTCCTACGCGACCTTCAAAAGAATGGGCAAGGACGCGATGATGATGGGCGACCTCGTCCTGCTCGACGAGGAAGTCCAAGACGTGATGCGAGGTCTGCTCGACCAGGGCATCGCGGTCACCGCGCTCCACAACCACTTGATCGAGATGTCGCCGCACACGATGTACATGCACTACAGCGGGCACGGCGACGCCGTGCGACTCGCGACCTCGCTGCGCGCGGCGCTGGCGTCGAGTAAGACGCCGCTCGGTGAGGTCGCACCCCCGGCGCCGGCCGCGGGCGGCGGTCCTGAGATCGACCAGCAGAAGGCCGAAGCCGCCCTCGGACGTACCGGGAGGGTCAACAACGGCATTCTCCAGGTCAGCGTGGCCCGCGCGGAGAAGATCACCGAGAACGGCATGGAGCTCCTGCCCGCGATGGGCGTGAACACGGCGCTCAACTTCCAACCCACCGGTGAGGGTAAGGCCGCGATCACCGGCGACTTCGTCCTCATCGGACGCGAGGTCAATCCGGTGGCCAAGGCGTTGCGCGAGCACGGTATCCAGGTGACGGCGATCCACAACCACGCGCTTGGCGACAATCCGCGATTGTTTTACATGCACTTCTGGGCCAACGATGATGCGGTCAAGCTCGCCCAGGGATTGCAAGCGGCGCTCGCGCTGACCAACAGCAAGAAGGCGGAAGGATCGAAATAACACGACGCGCTCGCGCCGCACTCGCGCTCGTCGGTGCCACGATACTTCTGTCCACGGTGTCGGTCGCCGCAGCGAGCGAGTTGCAGGTGGTGGAAACACCAAGTCCTTGCAGTTGTGGGTGATAGCAGTGACCAATCGTCAAAGACTTCCGAGATCGAATGATTCTCGGGGAGTGTCGTAGTCTTGGCTGGTCGTGGTTGGGTCGCCTGCACGGTTACACCCGACGACCATCTGGTGGTAGGGCGCCTCGTCGCTCCCTTGGCGGGATCGGGCGGGTGGACCTCGCCCTCTGTGATGCGGAGGGACTAGAGCAACACCGCCTGCACGACATTCCGATCAACCCGCCCGCAACAGAGGTAGTGGTCACCGCCCCCATCGACGTCCTCCGTGCGCTCCCAGCTTCGGTCCGCCACTATCGCCTGCTTGCCGTCGAGGGTGCTGGCGAGCGCCTCCTCGGCGAGTACACGTTCGTGCATACTCCGTCGACGAAGAGCCGCTGACCGCCGTTGCGGAAACCTGCGCTTCACGCCACCCACTCGGCCGGCACGACCTGCAGCCTGCTCCAGGCTCGCTCCGCTGACGTGACCGTGACGTGCGCCGAGGCGGTGGACCCGACATGGGTCTCTCTGAGCTCACCCCGCCATTTATCCGGGCGAGGCCCTAGCCAATTGGCCGATTCCCTCCGGCAGGAGTCTGGGGCACGCTGGACGCGGATGACACACTAAGGAGGAACCGAATGAACGCACTGCTATCTCTTTCAAACGAGCTCGCGGGGGCCGTGGAGCGTGTGGCCGGCGCCGTGGTCACCATTCACGCGCGCCCGCGCCTGCCGTCGACGGGTGTTCACTGGCGCCCGGGAATTATCGTGACTGCCGACCACACGGTGCGCTCCGACGAGGACATCACGATCGCCCGCCCAGACGGCCGGACGGTGGCCGCGAGTCTCATCGGGCGTGACCCCGGTACCGATGTGGCCGTACTGCGGGTGCCCGACACCGACCTCCCGACCGCGGACCTCGGCGAACCAGGATCGCTCAAGGTCGGCCACATCGTGCTGGCGGTGGGATACGGGCCGCGCGCGAGCTGGGGTATCGTGAGTGCCCTCGGTGGCCGTTGGCACACGTGGCGCGGCGGGGAAATCGATCAGCTATTGCGGCTGGACCTGACGCTCTACCCCGGCTTTTCCGGAGGTCCGCTCGTGGATGTCCAGGGACGCGTCGTTGGCATCAACACCTCGGGGCTGTCGCGGCAGCTCGAGCTGGCCATCCCGGCCTCGACGGTGGCGCGCATTGCCGCCGAGCTGATCGACAAAGGCCGTGTCAGCCGAGGCTTCCTTGGTGTGGGGCTACAGCCCGTGCGTCTGCCCGAGTCGTCGAGGCGCACGCTTATCGCCGCATCCGAGACCGGATTGATTGTGGTCAGCGTGCAATCGGATGGACCCGCGGCGAAGTCTGGTCTCTTGCTTGGCGACGTATTGGTCACTCTCGACGGCGCTCCCGTCGCCACTCCCGAAGACGTGCAGGCCATCGTTGGCGCGCGGTCCGTCGGCTCGACGATCACGGCGACCCTTCTGCGCGCGGGCGCGCCCGCAGAGGTGAGGATCACGGTCGGCGAGCGGCCGCCGCGGAGACGCTGAGGTGACCGAGAGCGGCCCGCCTCACGGCATCCAGCCTGGGATCGGCGGCGATCTCACCGCCGTGACCCGGCGGCTCAGGCGCATCACCGTAGAGGTCCACGAAGCGAGGGCCGGTGTGGGATCCGGGGTGATCTGGGCCTCCGACGGACTCATCGTGACGAATGCCCACGTCGCCAAGAGCCGCCGGGTCGGCGTCGTGCTTCCGGGCGGCGACTGTCTGGAGGCCCGCCTGCTCGCATGGGATCCGGAGCGCGACCTCGCGGCGCTCGCCATCGACGCGCACGGCCTGCCCGCCGCGGATGTCGGTGATTCCGCCACCTTGCGGGTGGGCGAGCTGGTGATCGCCGTCGGCAACCCGCTCGGACTGGCCGGGGCGGTGACGGCGGGGGTGATCTACGCGATCGGACCCCGCCGCTCGGTGGGCTCGAGCTTCATCCAGGCCGATCTCAGACTCGCGCCCGGCAACTCGGGTGGCCCGCTCGCCAACGCCCACGGCCGCGTGATTGGCATCAATGCGAGGGTCGCGGGCGGGCTCGCCCTGGCTGTGCCGAGCAGTCTGGTAGCGCGCTTTGTCGCTCCACTGCAACGCAGGGCGGCCGCGGCCGCCGTGCCGTGACGACGGTCCTTATCGCAGCTCCCACCGCCGTTGCCCGTGCCGGGCTCGCCGCTCTCTTGGGCGCGCGGAAGACGCTGCACCTGGTCGTCGGCACGGCCGATGTCTCGCTACCGGAGCAGATCGAGGCCGCCCAGCCCGACGTGCTGCTCGTCGATCTCGGCGTCGAGCGTGCCGCCGCTTGGTTCCGCCACCTGGGAGCAACGCCGCGGCCGCCCGCCATCGTCCTGCTCACGGATGATGCACGCCCCATCCTTGGCGCCGAGGCGCTGCGGGCCGTCGGGCGCGCGGTGTTGCCTCGACACGCGACCGCAGAGGAACTCATCGCCGCCATCGAGGCGGCCGCGGCCGGCCTCGTCGTGGTTCACCCCGATACCCTGAAGGCGCTCCAGCCAGTGCGCTCTGCAGGTGAGCGAGCCGGCGTCGCGATCGCGCACCAGCCTCTCACGCCACGGGAGATCGAGGTCCTCGGCATGATTGCCGAAGGGCTCGGCAACAAGATCATCGCGGCGCGCCTCGGCATTTCGGAGCACACCGTCAAGTTCCACATCGCGTCCATGTTCGCCAAGCTCAACGCCGGAAGCCGCACCGAGGCGGTCACCATCGGGGTCCGTCAGGGGCTGATCATGATCTGAGCGGCGCTGGGGCCGCAACGAGGGCTCATGCCGCAGTGGGCTCTGGTCAGCACATGAGCCAGTCGCCGTAGGTGCCGCGGATGGGCTTGCCCTCGGTGAAACGTGAGAGCCGGAAGATGTCGAGATCTGGATGCGCGCCGGGTCCCTCGGCGACGAGGGCGGCCATCATGTGGCCCACCGCCGGAGAGAGCTTGAAGCCGTGGCCGGAGAACCCCACAGCGACGAAGCTCCCCTCGGGGCCGACGCGGTCCAAGATGGGGTGCCAGTCGGGCGTGACGTCGAAGCAGCCGGCGTAGCCGCGCGCGATACGGCCCTCCGCGAGCACGGGGAAGCGATGGCTCAGTCGGGCGAGCGCATTCATCGACTCGTCGAGGCTCACGCCCTCCTTGTACCGGTCGGGGTCGGCCAGATCGTGTGATTCCTCGGCGTCAAGGCCACCGACGAGAATGTGCTCGGAGAGCTCCGGCCGCGTGTAGATGTTGGTCACGAAGTCGTAGACCATAGGGTGCGGACGCTGAGCCGCCTCCGGCCACGTCACGATATTGATCTTGTGACGGCAGACGGTAATCGGGATGTCGACGCCCACCATCGCGCCGATCCGCGTGCCCCAGAGCCCGGCAGCATTGACGACACGCGGCGCCTCGATCGGGCCGCGGCTCGTGTCGACGCCACGAATACGGTTGCCGTCGGTGCGGACGGCGAGCACCTCCGTCTCCTCGAGGATGCGTGCGCCCCGCGCGCGGGCGGCGCGGCCGAAGCTCTGGGCGGTCTCGGCGGGATTGCAGTAGCCGGAGTCCGGCTCGTAGCAGCCGGCCACGAGATCCTCGACGCGAAGCCGCGGCTCGATCTCGCGCATCTCGGACGGCGAGACGAGTCGAGTCTCGATGCCCACTCCGCGCTGGAGGGCCACCGATGCCTCCATGGGCTTTTGCATTCGCTCATCCACGCCGAGGAGGTAGCCGGTGCGCCGGAATCCGCACGAGCCCCCGCCCGTGAGGTCCTCGAAGCGCTCGAAGACGTCGAGCGAGTAGCGGATCATCCGACAGGTCTCGGCCGTCGTGTAGTGCTGGCGCACGCAGGCCGAGCTCTTGCCGGTGGCGCCCGAGGCGACGAAGCCTTTGTCGACAACGATCACGTCGTGCACGCCGCGGGCGGCGAGATGAAAGGCGATGCTTGTCCCGATCACCCCGCCTCCGATGATCACGACGTCCGCGGTGAGCGCCATAGCCGCAGCCTACCACGCTCTGGTGCCGCTCCGCGGTCTGGGCTCGGCGGGCCTCCGCCCCTCTATGTCGAGCTACTTCTGCTCCCCGGCTCCCCAGCCGAATCGATAGCCCAGAATCATCTTGATGATGAGCCGGTCGGTGCTTGGCGTGAGCCCGAACCCGATGCCGGCATTGAACTCCCACTTGGCACCCAGGTCGAGGTCCATCACCGGGAAGAGCTGGTGTTGCTGATCGTGGAACCGATCGAAGTGTGCCACCGGCCCGAGCGCGCTATAGTACTCGATCCCCACGGCCACCTTCGGCGTCACGCTGTAGCTGATCTTCGCGGCAGGCGAGAACTCGAAGCCGTTCTTGACGCTCTCGCCCTTGATGGCCCGATCCAGCACGGGATTAAGCGAGACGTACCAGCGCTCCCACTGCTTGTCGATGATCGGACGCAGCTCGAGCGTCCAGGTGTCCACGGAGAAGGCACGGCGCTGGTAACCCAGCTCGGCGGAGAGGCTGAGACCCACCGGTAGCTGCCAGCTTTCCGGGGCGCGCACGCGCGGCCGGATATGATCGCCCACCCACTCCCAGGTGGTGTCCGGCTGGATGCTGGTGAAGATGTAGAAGCCGGTCTCGAACCAGGGCGTCCAGCCCTGCGTGAGCTCGAGCGTTTCGTGGAACGCTCCCTGGGTGCGGAGCACATGATCCTCGGTCTCGGTCGTGCCCTTGGCGGCCACGTTGCTGTGGAGCTCCATCATGGTGGTGCCGGGGGCCACGGTCTCGGACCCGTATACCTGTATCTCGAAGTTGTTCTGGGCGGCTGCTGGAGCCGCCGCGAGGAGCGCGCAGAAGACGAGCGCCGGGAGGGTTCTCGAAGCCATGCGCGCACTATACGCCAACGGGCTCGGTCTCACCCGACCGTGGCGAAGAGGTCGTCGGTTGAATCGAGGCATGGCCGAGCCGCGCCTGGATGGAGACAAACTCTGAGCGCCGCGTGGTCGACAACCTATAACATAGGCCCCAATGTTCGATTCGGCCAGGAGCTTCGACGTCCTCGTGATCGGCGGCGGCAACGCCGGGCTCTGCGCAGCGATGACCGCGAGCCGCGCGGGCGCGAGCGTGCTCATCCTGGAGAGCTCGCCCGAGGTCTTCCGCGGCGGCAACAGCCGGCACACCCGTGACATCCGCTACATGCACGACCGGGCCAACGACTTCGTCACCGGCGCATACAGCGAGGAGGAGTTCTGGGAGGACCTGCGGCGGGTGACGGGCGGCAGGACGACCGAGCCGCTGGCGCGGCTGACCATCCGCGAATCGGCCGATCTCGGCGACTGGATGCCGGCGCACGGCGTGAGATGGCAGCGCCCGCTGCGAGGCACGCTCCACCTGGCGAGGATGAACGCCTTCTTCCGGGGGGGCGGTAAGGCGATGATCAATGCCTACTACGACACCGCACGCAAGCTCGGAGTCGAGATCGCCTACGAGGCGGAGGTGCGCGAGCTGGACGTCGGCGACGGCGAGTTCCGGGCGGCCACCGTTGCGCTCGGCGGCTCGTCGCGCGAGGTCCGCGCCAGGTGCGTGGTGGTCGCGGCGGGAGGGTTCGAGGCCAACATCGGCTGGCTGAAGGAGTACTGGGGAGAGGCCGCGGACAACTTCGTGATCCGCGGCACGCCATACAACCAGGGGCTGATGCTACGGAAGCTCCTGGATCACCAGGCCCAGCCGGTGGGCGACCCGCGCGAGTTCCACGCGGTCGCCGTGGACGCGCGCGCGCCCAAGTTCGACGGCGGGATCGTCACCCGCCTCGACAGCGTTCCGTTCGGCATCGTCGTCAACCGGGATGCCCGGCGCTTCTACGACGAGGGCGAGGACTTCTGGCCCAAGCGCTACGCGATCTGGGGCGGGCTCATCGCGCGCCAGCCGGGGCAGGTGGCCTATTCGATCGGCGATGCCCGCGCGATGGGGCGGTTCATGCCGTCCGTCTTTCCGGCCGTCGAGGCAGGCTCGCTTCGCGAGGTCGCCGGCGCGCTCGGGCTCGATCCGGCCGGGCTCACCGCCACCGTCGAGGCCTTCAACCGATCCGTCCGGCCCGGCTCCTTCGACCCGGCGAGCCTCGATGACTGTCGCACCGAGGCGCTCGATCCGCCGAAGAGCCACTGGGCGCTGCCGATCGATCGCCCGCCGTTCTGGGCGTACCCGCTCCGGCCGGGCATTACCTTCACCTACCTCGGGGTCACGGTGGACGAGTGCGCCCGCGTCGTCATGCAGACAGGCCGGCCGTCGGCGAACGTCTTCGCCGCCGGCGAGGTGATGGCCGGCAACATCCTCGGCCACGGCTATCTCGCGGGGCTCGGTCTCGCGATCGGAACCGTGTTCGGCCGGATCGCCGGACTGGAGGCAGCGCGCCATGCCCTCCGCTGAGCTTCTCAAGGAGACCGAGCGGCAGGTGGTGATCTGCAACGCCTGCCGCTACTGCGAGGGCTACTGCGCAGTCTTCCCGGCGATGGAGCGACGGCGGAGCTTCGCTCCGACGGACCTCACGTACCTCGCGAACCTCTGCTTCGATTGCCGCGCGTGCTTCTACGCCTGCCAGTACGCGCCCCCGCACGAGTTCGCGGTCAACGTGCCCAAGATCTTCGCCGAGCTGCGGACGGATACCTACCGCGAATACGGCTGGCCGCGGGGTCTGTCCGGCCTGTACCGGCGCGGGCTCGCGGGTGCCCTCCTCCCGAGCGCGGTCTCTGTTGCCATCGTCCTGTTCCTCGTACTGCTCCTGAGAGGGCCGGAGGCGCTCCTCGCCGTGGACGCGCGGGAGGGCGCGTTCTACCGGGTGATCCCGTACGAGGCGATGGTGGTGCCGGCTCTCCTGCTCGCGGTCTACGGGCTGGCGGTGTTCCTGATCGGCACCGTCCGCTTCTGGCGCGATACCGGGGGGCGCATCGGCGACCTGCTCGATGCGGGGGCGTTCGCGCGCGCCGCCCGCGACGCCTTCAGCCTTCGCTACCTCGGGGGCGGGGGCGACGGGTGCAACTATCCGGACGCCGCCTTCTCCAACGCGCGGCGGTGGCTCCACCACCTGGTGTTCTACGGGTTCCTCCTCGACCTTGCCTCGACGACGGTGGCGGCGATCTACGACCACTTCCTCCGCTGGAGGGCTCCCTATCCGCTCCTGAGCTGGCCCGTCGCGCTCGGCACGATCGGCGGTCTCATGATCGTGGCGGGGACACTCGGTCTGCTCTACTTGAAGCGACGAAGCGACGCCGCGCCCGCCGAGCCGCGCATGGTCTCGATGGACGTGGCGTTCCTGGTGGCGCTACTCCTGACGAGCCTCACCGGGCTCCTCGTGCTGGTCTTGAGAGAGACGCGGGCGATGGGGATCCTGCTCGCCGTCCACCTCGGCGTGGTCGCGGCGCTGTTCGTGACGCTACCCTACGGAAAGTTCGCCCACGTCTTCTACCGCTACGCCGCGCTCATCAGGAACGCCCTCGAGGAACGCGCCGATCAGACCTCCTCCCTCCACTAACCCTCCACCCCCTCAGAGGAGGGCCCGGTCGTCTCGCGAGTCTGGACGGAGGGCACGACGGAGACGATGTCGAAGTCGCTCAGGTCGATCCAGAATGCGACCACTCCAGAGCCTTCCGAGCCGAGTGCTGGGCGCTCAGTGCGCATGTCAGCAGTGTGATTGCCTTATGCGAATGGTACATCTGCCTCATTGATTCGCGCAGGCCTAAGTGAGATATGAGTCACACGTCAAGTGACGGCTGAGTCAACGGTCAACTAAGGAGCCTTTGCAGTGCGTCAGGCACCGCGCGAAACCCCACGCTTGAAGCAGTCGCCGTGGACTCCCACCACGGAACGAGGCCGTCAGTCGCGTCAGCGCATCCTCGCAGCCGCCGAGAGGGTGTTCGGACAGAAGGGTTATTTCCCCGCTTCCATCACGGACATCACGCGCGAGGCAGGAGTCGCCCAGGGCACGTTCTATGTCTACTTCAAGTCCAAGAGGGATGTGTTCGTCGAGGTGCTCGAATCCCTGGGTCACCTGATACGGGTTGCGGCGAAGACCGCTGCCCAGCGGGCCGGAAATCGCATTGAGGCAGAGGAGCGGGCGTTCACAGCGTTCTTCACGCTTGTGAATGAGCATCCGTATCTCTACTGCATCGCCCGCCAGGCCGAATTCGTGGACCCCGATGCGTTCCGCGCCTGGTACTCCAAGATCGTCGACAAGTACGCGAAGCGGCTCGCTGAGGCGATTGACCGCGAAGAGATACGTAGCACGGACGCGGAGACGCTCGCCTACTGTCTATTGGGCATCGCGGACTTTCTCGGCATGCGCTGGCCATATTGGACGAGGAAGCCAATGCCACCCAAGGCATTCAAGGCGATGATGTCATTCATTCGATACGGCATGGATCCCGCGCGTGACCAGTCGAAGGCCTCGAGCGCCTGACCAATGGGTCGGGAATCAGCCCCCCGCCGGTCGAAAGCATTGTCCTTCGGAAGTCAGTCGGCAAGGGCTGCGCAGGTGGATCTCATCGCGCCGAGCGCCGCCTGTGGCGGCAGAGTGCTCGCGGTTGGAGGGGGACCCATGACGCGACGGGCCGGTGACGACGCCCCGCTCGGGGTACGGTGACAGTGCTTCGACCACCGAGTACGGTAGGTCTCCTGCGAGGCGACGATGTCTGGCCCCGATGAGCTTCGGGAGCTCCGGCAGAAGACGGATGACGCTGCGCGTCCCGCAGCGGTCGTGAAGCAGCACGGGAAGGGTAAGCTGACGGCTCGCGAACGCCTGGCCCTTCTGTTCGACGGCCCCTTCCTCGAGTATGGTCGGCTCAGCACGGCGCGGTGCGTGAGCGACCGGGAGACGCCGGCCGACGGCGTGATCACCGGCGTCGGTGAAATGGGGGGGCGGAAGGTCGGGTGCGTGATCTATGACTTCACGGTGCTCGGCGGCTCGCAGGGGGACATAAGTCACCAGAAGGTGAGCCACCTCCAGAAGCTCCTCATCGCCGAGGGCTTCCCGTGCGTCTACCTGGGCGATGGCGGTGGGGCTCGCGTCCAGGAGATGGACACCTACGGGTACGATTTCCCGGATATGTTCTACGACCAGGCCCGTATGTCGGGCTGGGTCCCGATGGTAACCGGGATCATGGGCCCGTGTTTCGCGGGCCACGCCAACATCGCAGGCCTTTCGGATTACGTGCTGATGGTGGCCGGGACCGGCTCCATGGGCGTCGCCGGGACCCACCTGGTCCGAACGGCGATGGGCCAGGACGTGGAGAAGGAAGAACTCGGAGGGCCCGCCCTCCACTGCACCGTGGCCGGAACTGCCGACGATCAAGCGCTCGACGATGGGGCGTGCATCGCGAAGATCCGCGAGTTCTTGGGTTTCCTCCCATCGAATGCGAGCCAGCGCCCACCCGTCGTGCCGGCAACCGACGATCCGGACCGGCGGGAGGAGGCGCTCGCGACGGTCGTGCCCGAGTCCGCGCGCCGCGCGTACGACATGCACGCCGTGATCCGGGCCGTTGTCGACGAAGGGCATTTTTTCGAGCTGAAGCCCACCTACGCCCGGAATCTCATCACCGGCTTCGCGAGGATGAACGGCCGCAGCGTGGGCATCGTGGGCAACCAACCGATGGTCCTGGCCGGCGCTCTGGACTCAGCCGGGGCCGAGAAGATGTCGCATTTCGTTGAGCTGTGCGATGCCTTCAACGTCCCTCTGGTGCTCCTGGTGGACATCCCGGGTGTCATGGGCGGGCCGGAGGCGGAGAAGACGGGGGTGGTGCGGCGGAGCATGAAGCCGCTCTACGCACTCGGCCAGGTGACTGTCCCGATCGTCTCGATCGTGATCCGGAAAGCATATGGTATGGGTGGCTACATCCTCGGATCGCGCGCGATCCGTCCCAATTACCTGGCCGCGTGGCCGACGGCGGAAATGGGGGCCATGGGCCTCGAGGGGGCGGTGGAGACGATCCATCGCCGGCGGCTGGCCGCGGCGGCCGATCCCGAGGCCGAGCGGAAGCAGCTGGTCGAGGAGCTGCGCAGCCAGACGCGCGCGGTCCCCACGGCGCGCGCCTACGGCGTCGACGACGTGATCGACCCGCGAGACACGCGGGCCACCATCAACCGCGTGCTCGGCGTGTTCACCGCGCGCGACCCTCAGCTCCCGCCGCGCAAGCACGGCATCATGCCGATCTAGCCATGAAGCCGCCAGGTGGCAAGCGCTGGGAGGACGAGGTGCAGCGGCTCGAGGAAGAGAAGGAGCTGCTGCGCCAGATGGGCGGGCCCGAGCGGGTCGAGAAGCAGCACCGGCTGGGCAAGCTCACGGCCCGCGAGCGTCTCGACCTGCTGCTCGACCCCGGCAGCTTCACGGAGATCGGGATCCTGGGCCGCCAGTCGGAGCGCTACCTCGAGGGCAAGGACTATCCGACACCCGCCGACGGCATCGTGGCGGGGCACGGGCGTATCGACGGCCGTCCCGTTTGCGTCGTCTCGTACGATTTCCTCGTTTACGGCGGGTCCATGGGCGAGGTAGGCAACCGCAAGCTCGACCGCGTGATGAAGATGGCCCTGGAAAACGGCTACCCATTCGTCTGCCTGGCCGACGGCTCCGGCGCGCGCATCCAGGAGCACATGGGGTCGCGGGCGGCGGAGCCGCTTGACCTTTTCGTCGACATTGTGGCTATGTCCGGGTACGTCCCCACCGCGACCGCGATCATGGGGCCGTGCTTTGCCGGCCACGCGAACCTGGCAGGGCTTTCGGACTTCGTCGTCATGGTGCGCGGCGGTGGATTCATGGGGATCTCGGGGCCACCGCTCTCGGAGATGGTGATCGGCGAGAAGGTGACAGCTGAAGAGCTGGGGGGTTCGCGGATCCATTGCCGCCAGAGTGGGATGGCGGATCTCGAGGCAGAAAGCGAGGAGCAAGCGCTCCACAAGATTCGCGAGTTCCTCAGCTACTTCCCATCGAATTGCACCGAAGTGCCCCCCCACCGGTCTCCCTCCGACGACGACCCCGATCGGCGGGATGCGGGGCTCCTTCACGTGGTGCCCGAGAGCCCGCGCCGGTCCTACGACATGCGCAAGGTCATCCGCATGATCGTGGACCACGGCGAGACCATGGAGCTCAAGCCAGACTTCGCCCGGAATGTCATCACGGCGCTGGCGCGCATGCACGGCCGGGCGGTGGGCATCGTCGCCAACCAGCCGATGGTCCTGGCGGGGACCCTCGATTGCGACGCTTCCTTCAAGGTCTCACGCTTCATCTCGCTCTGTGACGCCTTCGGCATCCCGCTGATCTTCCTGATGGACGTACCCGGCTTCATGCCGGGGCAGGTGGAGGAGCGGAAGGGAATCATCCGCCACAGCGCCAAGCTGATCTACGACCTCGCCGTGGCCACGGTGCCGAAGATCACGGTGGTGGTGCGCAAGGCCTACGGCCTGGGCTACTACGCAATGGGCGGGCGCGGTATGGCGCCGGACCTGATCGTGGCCTGGCCCTCGGCGGAGATCAGCGCCATGGGCCCCGAAGGGGGCGTCAACGTCGTCCACCGGAGGAAGATCGAGGCCTCGCAGGATCCCGAGGGGCTGCGCCGACAGCTGGTCGAAGAGTTCCGGAAGACCATTGGGCCCCGACTGGCGGCCGAGGAACACTTCATCGACGACATCATCGACCCGCGAGAGACACGGCCGCTCATCATCCGCACCCTCGAGATTGCCCGCGTGAAGACACCGCCCCGGTATCCCAGGAAGCACGGGATCACCCCGATCTGAGCCCGCCCATGCTCCAGGTCGAGGACGCGACGCTGGTATTCGGGGGGATCAGGGCCCTCGACAGGGTGAGCTTCACCGTGGAGCGAGGCGCCCTCTACGCGCTGATCGGCCCCAACGGAGCGGGCAAGACGAGCCTCCTCAACTGTATCAACCACTTCTACCACCCGGCCGGCGGCCGCATCCTGTTCAAGGGCCGGGACGTGCTGGAGCTGCCCTCCCACGCCATCGCTCGACTCGGGATCGGGCGCACCTTCCAGAACATCGAGCTGTTCCGCGGCATGAGCGTACTCGAGAACATCAAGCTCGGCCGCCATGTCCACTACCGGAGCGGCGTGCTGGGGGCGCTTCTCTACTGGGGCTTGACGCGGCGGGAGGAGCTCGACCAGCGTGGGTGGATCGAGCGCGAGGTCATGGACCTGCTGGAGCTGGAGGACATCCGGGACGAGATCGTGGGCAACCTGCCGTACGGTCTGCAGAAGCGGGTGGAGCTGGGCCGGGCGCTGGCCAACCAGCCGGAGCTGCTCCTCCTGGACGAGCCCACCGCCGGCATGAACGCGGAGGAGACGGAGGACCTCGTCCGTTTCGTGCTGCAGATCCACGAGGTGCGGGCCACGACCATCCTGATGATCGAACACGACATGAACGTGGTGATGGATATCTCATCCCGCATCTGCGTGCTCGACTTCGGCCGCAAGCTCGCCGAGGGCCTCCCGGCGGAGATCCAGCAGAACCCGCAGGTCATCGCCGCCTACCTCGGCGAGGCGGCGGCCGGGTGAGCGCCGTGAGCGAGACGCTGCCGGCCCTCCTCCTCCGCCGCGCCGAGGAGCACGGCGATGCCGTCGCCATCCGAGAGAAGGAGTACGGCGTCTGGCGGGAGGTCACCTGGCGGGCGTACGCGGGCGAGGTGGCGGCCCTGGCGCTGGGGCTCCTCGCCCTCGGTGTGCGGCGCGGCGAGACGGTGGCGATCCTGAGCGACAACCGTCCCGAGTGGGCCTACGCGGTCCTGGCCGCCCAGTCGCTGGGGGCGCTGCCGCTTGGCCTGTTCCCCGACACCGAGAACCTCGAGCTCCTGGAGTACCTGATCGACTACGCGGAGGTCCGCTACATCTTCTGCGAGGACCAGGAGCAGACGGACAAGGTCTTGGCGCTGGGCGACCGGCTGCCCAGGCTCGCGCGGATCATCGTCGACGAGTTCGGGGAGCTGCGGGGGTACGGCGATCCGCGGCTGCTGAGCCTCGAGGCGGTGCGGGAGGCGGGCCGGGTGCAGCACCGGGCGGAGCCGGAGCGTCTCGCCAGGCTCGTCGCCGAGATCGACGAGGACGACGTGGCCATGCTCTGCACGACCTCGGGGACGACCTCACGGCCGAAGTTCCCGATGCTGACCCACCGGAACTTGGTCCTGTCGCTCCGAGACGTGGACGAGATCGCCCCGGCCTCTCCCGGCGACAACGTGATGTCGTTCCTGCCGCCGGCCTGGATCGGCGAATTCGCCTTTTCCATCGTGTGGGCGCTGCTGGCCGGCTACACGACGAACTTCCCGGAGAAGCAGGAGTCGGTCCAGCGGGACCTCCGCGAGATCGGCCCCTCGATCCTCTTCTGGCCGCCGCGCATGTGGGAGAAGGTCTGCGCCGACATCCGCACGAAGATCGAGGACGCCGATCCCCTCAAGCGGGCGGTGCACCGGCTCTTCATCGCGGCGGGGGCGCGAGCAGCAGACCTCGGGCTGCGGCGCCGGCCGGTGCCCGCCTGGCTCCGGCTGGCGTGCCGCCTGGGCGACCTCTGCCTCTACCGAAAGCTCCGCGACCACTACGGCCTGTCGCGGCTGCGCATCGCCTTCACGGGAGGCGCCCCCATCAGCCTCGAGGTGTTCCGGTTCTTCCGCACTATCGGGGTCGAGATCTGCCAGGCCTACGGCCAGTCCGAGAGCGCGACCTTCGTGACGGTGCAGTCGCGTCACGACGTGCGGCTCGAGACGGTGGGCCGGGCGCTCCGGAGCAAGGAAATCCGCATCGGCGACTCCGGCGAGATCCTCGTCGCCGGCCCCACGCTCTTCAAGGGCTACTATAAGGACCCCGCCAGCACCGCCAAGGCCGTCCGCGACGGATGGTTGCACTCCGGTGACCACGGCTACATCGACCAGGACGGCCACCTCGTGATGGTCGACCGACTGGACGACCTCATGGTGCTCCGAAGCGGCTATCGGCTCGCGCCGCAGGTGGTCGAGGGCAAGCTCAAGTGGAGCCCCTACATCCGCGAGGCGATCGTCTTCGGGGACGGCGAGGCCTGGGTGGCGGCGCTGATCCAGATCGACATGGACACAGTCACCAAGTTCGCCGAGAAGCGGCAGCTCACCTTCACGACCTTCGCCGACCTCTCGCAGAAGCTGGAAATCTCCCGGCTCATCGAGGGCGAGATTGCCCGCTCCAATGAGACCCTGCCTCCCGACGGGCGGGTCCGGCGATTCGCGCTCCTGCCCAAGGAACTGGACGCCGAGGACGAGGAGCTGACCCAAACGCAGAAGATCCGGCGCCGGGCCATCGCCGCCAAGTACCAGCTCCTGGTGACCGGCCTTTTTCGCGACGCCGAGGGCGAGGGGGCGCGGGGAGCAGGTGTCCTCATCACCACCGTCCGGACGGCCGGGGGCTAGCCCGTGGAGTTCCTCCTCTTCCTTTTCATCAACGGCATCGCGGTGGGGGGCGTCTACGCGCTGGTCGCCCTGGGCTTCGTCCTCATCTACAAAGCCACCGGCGCCGTTAACTTCGCCCAGGGCGAGGTGCTCCTGGTCGGCGCCTACCTCGTCTACGCGTTCCTGGCCCAGGCGGGGCTCCCGGTCTGGGCCGCCGTGCTGGCCTCCTTCGCGACGGCGACGCTCCTCGGGTTCCTGATCGAGCGGCTCTTCCTGCGCCCCCTGGTGGGCGAGTCAGTGGCGTCGGTGATCATGGTGACGGTCGGCCTCGCCTACGTGCTCCGGGGCGCGATTCGCTTCGTGTGGGGATCCGGGGAGCGGAGCTTCCCGTTGATCTTCCCGGGGGGGACGCTCGCGCTCGGCGCCCTGACGGTCAAGGTTCTCCACCTCTGGGCCCTCGGCATCGCGGCCGCGTGCCTCGTGATCTTTTCCATCTTCTTCCGCTACAGCGCCCTCGGTATCCGCATGCGGGCTGCGGCGGACAACCAGCGAGCGGCGCTCTCGGTGGGCATCGACGTCAACCGGATGTTCGCGGTCTCCTGGATGATCGCCGCGCTCCTCGCCACGGTGGGGGGCATGGTCATAGGCCAGATGAACGTGCTCAACATCGAGCTCTCCTACATCGGGCTCACGGTGTTCCCGGTGGTGATCCTGGGCGGCCTCGACAGCGTGCCGGGGGCCGTCCTCGGCGGCGTGGTCATCGGGGTCCTCGAGAACCTGGTTGGCGGCTACCTGGGCGCCTATTTCCCCGGGGCCGTCAAGGTCATCGTGCCCTACGTGGTGCTTCTGCTGATCCTGCTGGTCAGGCCCTCTGGGCTCTTCGGCACCCGGGAGATCGAGCGGCTATGAGCGGTGCGGGGGTGCGGCCCTGTGGGGAGTTCGCCCGGAGCTACGCTGAGGACGAGCGCGTGCTCAGGACACGCTTCGTCCGCGGCGCCGTGGTGGCGGGCGTGCTGGGGCTGGCGCTCCTGCCGCTGGCGGCCGGGGCCTACCTGCTGGCCATTGTGAGCGGGATCCTCATCGCCGTGGTCGCCGCCACCGGCCTCAACATCCTGACGGGTTACACGGGGCTGATCTCGGTGGGCCACGGCGGGTTCATGGGGGTCGGCGCCTACACGGCGGCCATTCTTGCCACGGCCGTCGGGCTGCCGTTCTGGGTCACCCTGCCGGCAGCGGGGTGCGTGGCGGCGGCGGTCGGCGTGCTATTCGGGCTGCCATCCTTCCGGCTGAAGCACTTCTACCTGGCCATCGCGACCCTGGCTGCTCAGTTTATCCTCGACTACGCGTTCATGAACTGGGAGGCGCTCACCAAGGGCGCCATGGGCATCCTGGTGCCCCGCCCCACCGTCTTCGGTCACGCCGTCGCGCGCGACGCGGAGTTCTATTACCTCCTACTCGCGGCGGCGGTCCTGGCCGTGACGGTCAGCCGGAACCTGTTCCGGTCCAACGTCGGCCGCGCCTTCATCGCCATCCGGGACCAGGATCTGGCCGCCGGGATCATCGGGGTCCACGTGGCCCGCTACAAGCTCTACGCCTTTGCTATCAGCTCGTTCTTCGCAGGCACCGCCGGTGGGCTGATGGCGTACTACACGACCTCGGTGGCGCCGGGCTCCTACAATCTGTCGCTGTCCATCGACTACCTCGCTATGATCATCATCGGGGGGCTGGGCACGCCGCTGGGGCCCATCCTGGGGGCCGCCTTCGTGCTGGTCATCCCCGACGTGCTTCAGTGGGTGATCGAGCTCCTCAAGCACGTGGTCGACGTCTCCTACACCTTCGCAGCCCTGCGGGAGATCGTCTTCGGCCTCTTCATCATCCTGTTCCTCATCTTCGAGCCCGAGGGGCTCGCGCGGTTCTGGCGTGACTTCCGGGCGTACTGGAAGCTTTGGCCTTTTGCCTACTGAGCCACACTCGAGGAGGAGCTCCATGAGACGGACGGTGTTCATTGTGGCGCTGCTGGCTCTGCTGATGTCCCTGGCCCCAGGTGGGCCGGCGGGGGCGCAGGACAAGATTGTGCTGGGCATCATGGGGGACTTCACCGGCCCCACGGCGGCGGGCGAGGCCCTCGCCTACGGGCGGCGAGACTACGTGAACTACATCAACGCCAAGGGCGGAGTGGCCGGCCACCAGGTCGCGCCCATCTTCATCGACGGCAAGGGAACGGTGCAGACGGAGATCCCGGTGTTCAAGCAGATGGTGGAGCGCGGGGCGGTGGCGGCCTTGCTCTGGTCCACGAGCGGGGGTCTCGCCATGCGCGACCTCATCAACAAGATCCACAAGATCCCCGTGATGCTGCCGGGCCAGTCCATCGAGGTGGTGGACCCCGTCAACTACCCCTTCATCTTCATCCTCGGGCCGACCTACGAGGACCAGATCAAGATCCTGCTCGACAAGGCGAAGGCCGACGGAGCCAAGAGCGTGGCGTTCATGAACGACGACACCGCCTTCGGCAAGAGCGGCATCGACAACGTCATGAAGATGAAGTACGCGGAGTGCATCGGGCTCAAGGTCCTGGGTCGGATCGAGTTCCCCTCACAGGCACCCGACCTCACGACGGAGATGGCGCGGCTCAAGTCCCTCGACCCGGACTTCGTTTACTTCCACGGCCCCATCACCCCGGCCATCCGGGTGGCGCAGAACTCGCACGGGATGGGCGTGCGCGCCGTCCGCGCCGGGTACTTCGGGACGGCGGTGCCGAGTATGGCCGCGCTTGGGCCTGCTGCGGAAAAGTGGATGGCGCCGAACTTCTACGTCGACTTCAAGTCCGATGCCCCTGTGCTGCGAGAGATCGCCGAGTACGAAAAGACGCAGCCGGTGCCGGACAAGCACAAGATCCCCATCTACCTCCAGGGCTGGACGGAGGCGAAGGTCATGCTCGAGGGCGCCCGCCGGGCGATCGAGAAGAACGGGCGCAAGATTCCCTCGTCTCTCGACACCTTCCGCCAGATGGTGCGGGATGAGATCCACGGGCTCAAGGACTTCGACCTGGGAGGGGCCACGGCGCCCATCGTGGACTACCGAAACCATCAGGGGAACGTGAAGGCGCGGCTCCTGCAGAATCAGGGGGGCGTCTTCAAGCCCGTGACCGGGTTCGAGGCGCCGAAGGGGAAGTGTTCGTAGCCCGCGATGCTTCTGGCGGTCAATAACATCAAGGTCCTCTACGACAAGGTCCTCGTGCTCCGGGGCCTCTCCCTCGAGGTCCCGGAGCGCGGGATCGTGGCGCTCCTGGGGCCGAACGGCGCGGGCAAGTCGACGACGCTCAAGGCGATCTCGGGCCTCCTGTCGCTGGACGATGGCATCGTGGCGGAGGGGAGGATCACGTTCCGCGAGACGCCGATCCACCGTCTCGAACCCCATCGCATCGCGCGGCTCGGGATCACCCAGGTGCTCGAGGATCGCGGGACTTTTCGCACGCTCACTGTCGCGGAGAACCTGCGTGCGGCGGAGCGCGATGGCGCGCCCGTCCGCGAGATCTACGAGATGATCTTCCGCTGTTTCCCGGTGCTCAAGTTACTCCTGCGCCGGCAAGCGGGGTACTGCAGCGGGGGGGAGCAGCAGATGCTCGTCATCGCCCGGGCACTCCTCACGAATCCCGCGCTGATGCTGCTCGACGAGCCGTCTCTGGGCCTGGCGCCGCTGGTGGCCCAGGAGCTGTTCCGGGCCATCGATCTCATCAACCGGGAGATGCGTACCTCGATCCTCGTCGTGGAGCAGAACGCCAACCTGGCCTTCACGGTGGCGCGCTACGGCTACATCCTGGAGCACGGCGAGGTGGTGCTGGACGGCCCGGTCGCGGAGTTACGCGAGAACCGGAACGTGAAGGAATTCTACCTGGGAATGGGGGGCGAGCAACGCCGATCGTTCAAGGACGTCAAGTTCTACCGGCGGAAGAAGCGCTGGTTTTCCTCTTGAGACGGGAGCCGTGCATGGAGGTCTACCGGACCCAACTCGATCGGGGCAGTGAGCGCTTCCGGAGGAATTGCGCGGCGATGCGGGCGCGCCTCGAGGAGATCGAGACTCAGCTCGCGGTGGCTCGCGCGGGCGGCGGCGAGCGATACGTGGCGCGTCATCGGGCGCGCGCCAAGCTCTTGGTCCGGGAGCGCGTCGAACGTCTCCTCGACCGCGACAGCCCGTTTCTCGAATTGAGCCCGCTGGCGGCCTGGGGCACGGAGTTCACGGTCGGCGGCGCCATCGTCACGGGCATCGGCGTCGTGTCGGACGTGGAGTGCGTGATCATCGGCAACGACCCCACGGTGCGGGGCGGGTCGATGAACCCGTACACGGTCAAGAAGACGCTCCGGGCGTTCGCGATCGCGCGTGCCAACCGGCTCCCGGTGATCCAGCTCACCGAGTCGGGCGGTGCGGACCTGCCGACTCAAGCCGAGATCTTCGTCCCCGGCGGGCGCACGTTCTTCGAGATCACGCGGCTCTCTGCCGAGCGGATTCCGACGGTCTCCATCGTCTTTGGCAACGCCACCGCGGGCGGGGCCTACGTCCCGGGCATGTCGGACTACACGATCTTCATCAAGGAGCGGTCGCGCGTATTCCTCGGGGGGCCGCCGCTGGTCAAGATGGCAACCGGAGAGGAGGCGACGGACGAGGAGCTCGGAGGGGCGGAGATGCACGCGAAGGTGTCGGGACTCGCGGACTACCTGGCGGGCGACGAGGCCGACGCGATCCGCATCGCGCGGGGTGTGGTCGCGCACCTGAACTGGCGGAAGCTCGGGCCCGGGCCCTCGCTGCCCGCCGATCCGCCCGTGTACGACCCGGAGGATCTGTTGGGGGTTGTGTCGGCCGACCTCAGGGAGCCGTTCGAGATGCGGGAGGTGATCGCGCGGGTCGTGGACGGCTCCCGGGTCGAGGACTTCAAGCCACTCTACGGGCGCACGCTGGTGACGTGCTGGGGGTCGGTCCATGGGTACCCGGTGGGGATGCTCGCCAACAACGGGATCCTCTTCTCGGAGGAGTCGGAGAAGGCAGCCCAGTTCATTCAGCTCGCGAACCACCACGACGTGCCGCTGGTGTTCCTCCAGAACATCACCGGCTATATGGTGGGGCGCGCGTACGAGCGCGGGGGCATCATCAAGGACGGTGCCAAGATGATCAACGCCGTGACGAACTCCAAGGTTCCTCACGTTACCGTGATGATCGGAGCCAGCTACGGCGCCGGGAATTACGGCATGAGCGGGCGAGCCTACGACCCGCGCTTCGTGTTCACGTGGCCGAGCCACAAGATCGCGGTCATGGGCCCGACCCAGCTGGCGGGCGTCATGTCCATCGTCCAGCGCGCGTCGGCGGAGAGCGCGGGCCGCCCCTACGACGATGTCGAGGATGCTCGAGTGCGGAAGACCGTCGAGGAACAGATCGAGCGCGAGTCGAGCGCGCTCTTCGCGACGGCGCGGATCTGGGACGACGGCATCATCGACCCGCGGGACACGCGCACCGTCCTCGGGATCGCGCTGTCCGCCTGCCAGTCCGCCGAGGTCCGCGGGACCAAGGCCTTTGGCGTGTTCCGGATGTGAGCCGATGCCCCGCCTGAGGAAGCTCCTGATCGCGAACCGCGGGGAGATCGCGCGGCGCATCCTCCGCACGGCGCGACAGATGGGGCTCGCGACCGTCGCGGTCTACGCCGATCCCGACGTCCACGCGCCGTTCGTCGCCGAGGCCGACGAGGCGGTCGCCCTGGGCGGGACGACGGCCGCCGAGACCTACCTCGTCGTGGACAAGCTGATCGCCGCCGCCCGGCTGAGCGGCGCCGATGCGGTCCACCCCGGGTACGGGTTCCTGTCGGAGAACGCCGATTTCGCGGATGCCGTCGTCGCCGCGGGGCTCGTCTGGGTGGGGCCAGCCTCCGAGACCATCCGGGCGATGGGCGACAAGCTTGCAGCGAAGCGGCTGATGACCGAGGCTGGCGTCCCCACGCTCCCGGCGTTTCCCGTCGCCGAGCCCGCCGGGGCCGCGCGCGCAGCGGAGGCGGCCGGCATCGGCTACCCCCTCCTGGTCAAGGCCGCGGCGGGCGGCGGCGGCCGGGGAATGCGATTTGTTCGCGAGCGGGAGGAGATCGGGCCAGCCGTCGAGAGCGCCCGCCGAGAGGCGACGGGTGCGTTCGGCGACGACCGAGTGTTCCTCGAGCCGTTCCTCGAGGGGATCCGTCACGTGGAGGTTCAGATCCTGGGCGATTGTTACGGACAAGTGATCCACTGCTTCGAGCGCGAGTGCTCGATCCAGCGCCGGTACCAGAAGATCATTGAGGAGTCGCCCTCGGTCGCCCTGACGAATGAGCTCCGGGAGCGCATGTGCAGCGCGGCGGTGGCGGCGGGAGTTGCCATAGGCTATGTTGGCGCCGGGACCGTGGAGTTCCTGCTCGACGCGCGGGGCCGCTTCCACTTCCTCGAGGTCAATACCCGGCTCCAGGTGGAGCATCCGGTGACCGAAGCGATCACGGGTCTCGACCTGGTCCGGGAACAGCTACGCCTCGCCCAGGGCGAGCGGCTCGACAGGATACAGAAGGACATCACGGCCACAGGCCACGCGATCGAGGCGCGGCTGTACGCCGAGGACCCAGCCAATGACTTTCTGCCAGCCCCCGGCCACGTGCTCGTCTGGGAGGAGCCCACAGGGCTCACGGCGCGCTTCGACGCCGCGGTCATGAGCGGCAGTGAAGTCTCGATCCACTTCGATTCTATGCTGGCCAAGGTCATCGTGCACGCGCCGACGCGTACCGAGGCCGCATTGCGGCTGGCCTTGGTCCTGGAGCGGTTGCGTGTCCACGGAATCACCACAAATCGCGATTTCCTCGTGGACGTGCTGCGGCACGAGGCGTTCCTCGGCGGCGACACTACCACGGACTTCATCGAGCGGTGTCGCCCAGCCCGGCGCCGCGTCCCGGGGGAGTCGGAGCTGCGCCTGGCAATACTCGCAGCAGCGCTGGGCGACCAGGCGCGGCGCCGCGCCGCGGCCGGGGCCCTCTACACCCTGCCCTCGGGGTGGCGCAACAACGCGGCCGCGATGCAGGAGGCGCGCTACCGCCAAGGGCCTGACGAGGTGGTCGCGCGCTACCAGCGCGAACGCGACGGCAGCTTTGCCTGGGAGTGCCTGGGGCAGCGGGGTCGGGCCCAACTCGAGATCGTGAGTCAGGACAGAGGTGTGCCCGGGGGGGGTGCCGGTGCGGGAGAACGGGGACGCGCTGACACGGCTGCCGCGGGTGCAGCCGTCGTTGACCTGGAGACCGGGGGCGTGCGATGGCGTGTCCACCTCCTGGCGCATGGGGACCAGCGCTGGGTCCAGACAGCGGCGGGCGAGGTCCGGCTCGTCGAGGTGCCCCGCTTCCCGCACTCCGAGCATGAGCAGGTGCGCGGAGGGCACACCGCACCGATGCCCGGACGGGTGGTTTCAGTCGCCGTCGCCCCGGGCGATCAGGTTGCAGCCGGCCAGCCACTCGTGACGCTCGAAGCCATGAAGATGGAGCACCACGTTGTGGCCGTCGCGCCGGGCCGCGTGCTCGAAGTTCGCGTGGGTGTGGGCGACCAGGTCAATACCGATGATCTCCTACTCGTAATTGAGTCTCAGGGTGATCAACCTGTTTAGAGGTGGGGAGTCGCAGGTACGGCGGACCATAGCGAAGAACCCGCAAGGCTCATCGTGTCAAAATTGTTCACGAGATCAGAAGGTTGCCAGTAAAGCCTCGAAGCAACTCATAATCCAAAGGTCGTCGGTTTGTCGCACTCCATGAGGGCAGAGCAGCGATCGAAGTTGGCCTCGATCCAGCTGTCCACGCAGCTAGCCCCCCACGGGCCGCAGCCGCGCGCGCGAAAGCGGCGATACACGGCCTTGGCGTCCGGGTTCTTGAACCAAGCTCATGACCACCTTGGCCTCGGCGCCGCGGTAGTCTGAGCTGGGAGGAGCGACTTCTCACCCGGCGGATCGGCCGATGCGCTGCAGATCTCGCGAGAGCTCGTCGGCGGCGCGGCGCACGCAGGGCGAGATCTCGACCAGCCGTCGCCGCGAGAGGCGCTCGGCCGGCCCCGCCACCGTGACCGCTCCGATCACGCGTGACGGGCGATCGTAGATGGCCGCGGCGCACGCCGCCGATCCGGGCACGTTTTCGTTCACGGCGATGGCATAGCCCCGGGCGCGCACCTGCGCGAGCGCTCGCTCGAACAGGCGCCGGTCCGTGATGCTGTCCGTCGTGAACCGGGCGAGCGGCACGAATTCGAGGATCTGCTTCCGCTCCGCTTCGGGCAGAAACGCCACCAGCGCCTTCCCGGGGGCGCCTGCGGTGATTGGGAACCGCTTGCCGATCTGGGCGACCCACTTCAGCTCGCTGTTGCCTTCGACTTGCTCGACGCAGGCGCGCTCGTACGCGAAGCGGAGATGCAGGCACGCCGTCTCGCCGGTCTGATCTCGGAGGCGGGTGAGGTAGGGGCGCGCCAGTTCGCGGATGGCCGTGTGACTCTGCCCGAAGCCTCCGAGGACGGCGCAGCGGGCGCCGAGCTTGAGCCGCCCCGATGGGATGGTGGCCGCCACGAGGTCAAACCGCTTGAGGGTGGCGACGATGCGGTGGACGGTGGCCTTGTTCGACCCGACCGCCTTCGTCAGCTCCGTCAGGGTCAGGCCGCCGGGCTGCTCGGCCAACGCGAGCAGGCACTGGACAGCGCGCGATACCGTCTGCAGCATCTTCCCTCCTCCCGCGCGGGCGAGGTTTCCCTTGACACGAATCGTGAAGGGGGTTACCTAGGTGGTGGTTGACTGAGATGATGAGTTTCCCAAAGTGAAACAGCATTCGCAAGCGTTTTCCGTCCACCGGCGGGCTCGAGCGGCACGGAGACGTGCATGCTGAGCGCGCCCGAAGCGCAGGCGACGGCGGCGGTCGCCGAGCAGGAAGTGGTGGACCTGCTCCGGCGCCTCATCGCCGTCGACACCTCGGAGAACGAGCAGGGCGCCGTGCGTGTCCTCGAGGAGCTGTTACGCTCCGAGGGGATCGAGTACCGCCTCGATCCGATCGCGCCGGGCCGCGACAATGTCCTGGTGACGCTCGGCGATCGCGACCGTGGGGCCGTGCTCCTGCTCAGCGCGCACACCGACACCGTCCCCGTGGGCAACGAAGCCGCGTGGTCGGCCCCGCCGCTCGCCGGGCTGGTGCGCGACCGGCGAGTGTACGGGCGCGGCGCCACGGACTGCAAGGGCGGCGTGGCAGCCATGGTGATGGCGGCGGTCGGGCTCACGCGCGCCCGCGTTCCCCTCCGGGGGCGCGTCCTCGTGACCTGTGTCGTCGGGGAGACGCACGGCAATCTCGGCACGCTCCATCTTGCCGAGCGGGGTCTGGCCGCCGACTTCGCGATCGTGGGGGAGTACTCGGAGGGCGACAAGATCGCGACCACCTACCGCGGCGGCCTCTGGGGCCGGCTGGTGATTCTCGGGAAGACGGCTCACCCCGGCCGCCCGCACCTCGGCGCCGATGCGATCCGCGCGGCGCTTGACCATTTCATCCCCGCCCTGCGCGGCTATGCGTTTCGCTTCACGCCACACCCCCTGGTGCCGGATCCGCAGCTCACGATCACCCAGATCGACGCGGGCAGCCGGAGAAGCGCGATCGCCGACCGCTGCGTCGTCACGTTCGACGTTCGGCTGGTGCCCGGCCAGAGCTCCGCCGAGGTCTGGCGCGGCCTGGAGGCAGCAGTGGCGGCGGTCGCCCCGTTGCCGAGCATCTCGGCGCGGCTCGAGCGGGACTATGCCCTCGACGCCTTCGAGACGCCCGCCAGCCACCCGCACGTAAAGGTCCTCGCCCAGTCCATCACGGAGTTCACCGGCCGGCCTCCGCAGGTCATGGGCAAGGTCGGGATGTGCGACGGCAACGTGCTCGTGAACCAACTCGGCATTCCCAGCGTGGCGTATGGCCCGGGCAACCCGTCCGGAGCTGCGGTCGACGAGTACTGTGACATCGACCGCCTCGATCTTTGCACCAAGGTGTATATCCTCACTGCGATGCGCATGCTGGGCGTCTAGTCCAGCGCCGCGCGAAAGGGACAACGACATGATGCCGACAATGGCGGACGTCAGTTTTGGGGCCAGTCTCTCGAATCGCGCTGTCGTGATCGGGCGCGTCCGGGCCATCGAGCTCGTCGAGGTCGCCAAGATGGCGGAGGACTCGCGTCTGTTCGATTCTGCGTGGGTCGGCGACAGCATCATCGCCAAGCCCCGGCTGGAGGCGGTCGCCGCGTTGTCGGCCATCGCCAGCCGCACCGAGCGGATCAAGCTCGGCACCGCCTGCCTCGCCACCTTCGCCATGCGCCAGCCCGTCCTGTTCGCGCATCAGTGGGCGAGCCTGGATGCGCTCTCGGAGGGGCGCTCGCTCCTCGCCGTCTGCCTCGGCGGCCACGGTCCCCAGCAGATGGTCGACCGCGAGTTCACGACGATGGGCATCCCGCTCAAGGAGCGCGTCCCCCGCATGCTCGAGGGGATGGAGATCCTCCGCCGCCTCTGGAGTGAGGACGACGTGACGCATCGTGGCCGCTTCTACCAGTTCGACAACGTCACCATCGGGCCCAAGCCGCTGCAGCAGCCCTGCCCGATCTGGATCGCCAACAACCCGATGGACCCGGCGGTGATGGAGCGCGCCTACCGGCGGGTCGCCAAGCACGCCGACGGGTGGATGACCGGCTCTCTTCCGCCGGACATTTTCAAGGAGCGCTGGGGCTGGATCCGCCGCCTCCGGCGGGAGGAAAAGGGCACCGACGCGGCCTTCCCCTCCTCGAACCACCTCCGGTGCAACGTCAATCGCGACCGCGAGGCGGCGTACAAGGAGGCCAAGGAGTTCCTCGACAGCTACTACAGCGTGGACCATCACCGCCGCCATCTCGAGCAGGAGTGCGTGATCGGCACCCCCGACGAGTGCATCGAGCGATTCGTGGCATATGCCCGGGCGGGATGCAACGTCATCATCATCCGGCTGGTTTCATGGAAGCCGCAGGAGCAGCTGGAGCGGTGGATCACCGAGGTGATCCCCGAGGTGCGCAAGCGCCTGGCATCCACATCCCCTGCGACGCAGGGCTGACAGAAAGGATATGAGGCCAATGGCGAATCAGGAGTTCATGGGAGTCAAAGCCGAGCGCAATGCCGTCGTCCGCCAGCGCGTGCCCGTGGGCCAGCTCGGGGACGGGACGCCGGTGACGCTGCCCGTCATCGTGATCGGCGGCAAGGACGACGGACCGACGATCTATCTCCAATCGGGCATCCACGGCGACGAGGTCACCGGGATCGAAGTGCTCCGCGGGATCCTGGCCCGGGTGAGCCCCTCGGAGCTCAGCGGGACGATCGTCGCGGTGCCGACGGCCAATCCGCCTGCGTTCATCTCGAAGACCCGGGGGTTCTCGCTCGAAGAGCGCGGGCCGTTCGACATGAACCGGGTCTTTCCCGGCTCGGCCCACGGCGTCCTGAGCGAGCGCATCGCTCACGCGCTGTTCCATGAGTTCGTCATGAAGGCCGACTTCACGGTCGACTTTCACTCCGCGCTGGCCGGCTGCAACATCCACCCATTCGTCTACGTGGATCCTGCTGACAATGAGTCCGGTACCCTCGACGTGCGCGTGCGCATGGCCCACGCCTTCGGTACCGAGCTCGTCTACTACAAGAAGCGCGGATCGAAGCTTGGAACCAGCGTGATGACCGGCGCCCTGAGCACGCAGGGCGATCTGCACAAGAAGCCGGTCTTGATGGCCGAGCTCGGCGAGGCTCAGCGCATCACCTGGGACATGGTGGGCCGCTCCGTCGACGGCGGCTTGAACATGCTCAGAGAGCTTGGCATGCTGGCCGGCAAGCCGGTGGCGACGAAGGAGCCGCGGAAGTTCTCGACGATCGGGCTGGTCCACACCGACGAGGCCGGCCTCCTCCACCCGAAGGTGACACTCGGGCAGGAGGTCAGGAAGGGACAGCTTCTCGGCGAGGTCGTCGACGTGTTCACGCACAAGGCACACCCGGTCGCGGCTCCCAGCGACGGCGTCGTGCTCCGGGTCATGCTCAACTCGCCCGTGATGTCCGGCGCGGAGGTCTTCTGGGTCGTGTCGTGATCGGCGGCCGGCGCCGGCCGCGCAACCTCCACCTGTGAAGCCAGAGCGCTCGATGGGAGGCCGATGATGAAGAGATGGTGCTTGTCGTGGCCGCGAGCAGCGGCCGTGCTCGCAGCACTGCTGCTCGCGCTCGGCGCGGGCCCGGGGCTCCCTGGGCCCGCCTGGGCCGATGATCCCGTCCTCCGGGTGCGGCTCCTCGGCGACATCGAGGGCCTCGATCCCGCGGATATCCGATCGCCGCACGAGAATTACCTGGCGTGGAACATCTACAACGCCCTGATCCGGTACAAGCCCGGCACGGCCGAGCTCGAGCCGGACCTGGCGCAGCGGTGGGAGGTGTCCAAGGACGGCAAGATCTACACCTTCTCGCTGCGGAAGAACGTGACCTGGCAGAAGGGCTTCGGCCGCTTCACCGCGGCGGACGTCAAGTACTCTTTCACGCGGATCATGGACGGCTCTGCGCCGTCCCGCTACCGCGGCCTGTTCACGAACGTCGAGCGCATCGAGACACCGGACGACTACACGGTTCGGATCGTGCTGAAGGCGCCGGACCCCTCGTTCCTGTCCAACGTCCTTCCGTTCCGGCCGGGGTGGATCGTGAACCAGAAGGCGGTGGCGCAGTACGGCAAGGACTACGGTCTCAATCCCGTCGGCACGGGCCCTTTCTCGCTCGAGAGCATGTCGCGGGGCACGCGCTACGTGTTGACTGCGAACGAGCAGTACTTCGAGGGCGCTCCGAAGCTGAAGCGAATCGAGTTCATCCCGATCCTCAAGGACGAAGTGGCTGAGCTCGCCCTCAAGCGGGGCGAGCTCGACATCGCGGTGATCCGGTCGCCCGAGGTCTATCAGCGGCTCAAGAAGGACCCGTCGATCAACGTCGCCGAGCGGCTCCTGTCGGGCATCTGGAACCTCTGGCTCGATACCAAGGAAGGCCCCTTCGTCAACCGGGAACTCCGCCGGGCCGTCGCATACGGGATCGACCGCGAGGCCATCGCGTCGGTGGTGCTCCAGAACCTGGCCGAGCCCGCGTACAACACGATCAGCCCCCTGTTTCCGGGCTACACGACGGAGATCCAGCGGTACCCGTACGACATGAAGAAGGCGCAGGAGCTCGTGAAGCAGGCGGGTGCCCAGGGAACCACGGTGAAGCTCCTGGTCTCGACGCTCTCGCCCTGGCCGCAGGTGCTGCCGGTGATCCAGAACAGCCTCGAGCAGATAGGTTTCAAGGTTTCCACCAACGTCACCGATTACGGGGGGTTCTACTCGGAGGTGCGCAAGCGGAACTACAACATCAACGCGATGGGCCTGGTGCGGCCGCCGGATCCGCTGGCCTCCTTCTCCGAGTCCTTCGCCTCGCGGAACGCGGGGTTCGCGGGCAACTTCAGCTTCTACGACGGCATCGACGCGCAGATCAAGGAGGCGTACCGCACCGACTCGAACTCGCGGCGGATCGAGCTGTACAAGGAGATGCAGCGGAAGGTCGCCGAGGACTCCCCGGTGGTGCCGCTCTTCTACCTCAAGGTGATCGTGGTGTCGCGCAAGACGGTGGTGAACGTGCCCGTCGGCATCCTGAACGATATGTGGCTCTACCGCACCTCGTTCGCGCAATAGGCGGGGGAGTGGCACCGCCCGGCTCGCTGGGGGAGACAGGATGGGAGCGTACTTCGCCCGGCGGCTCGTGAGTCTCCCGCTCACTGCCGTCTCGGTCCTGACCATCCTGTTCTTCGTGCTGCGGCTCGTGCCCGGCGATCCGGCCATCCTCATCCTCGGCGAGTACGCTTCCCCGGAGCGCGTGGCAACGCTGCGGCACGACCTCGGCCTCGATCGCCCGCTCATCCGCCAGTACGGGGACTACCTCCTGAGCGTCGGGCGGGGGAACCTCGGCGCGTCGCTGCGGACGGGCCATTCGGTGCTCGGGGACATCGCCGAGGTCCTGCCCCATACCTTGATGCTCGCCGCGGGCGGCATGGTCATCGCGCTCCTGTCGGGGATCCCGCTGGGTGTGCTGGCGGCGAGCTTCCGGGGGCGCGCCGCCGATGCGGCGGCCACCCTGCTCTGCATGGCGGGGCAGTCCATGCCGGTGTTCCTGCTCGGCCTGATCCTGCTCCTCGTCTTCTCCTACTACCTGGCATGGCTGCCCGTGCTGGGAGCCGGGCGTCCCGGCGATCTCTGGAACAACGCCGTCCACCTGCTGCTGCCGTCCCTGACGATCGGCATGACCGTGATGGGGCCGATCGGCCGCATGACCCGGTCTAGCCTGCTCGAGACGATGAACCAGGACTACATCCGCACGGCGCGGGCCAAGGGGGTCGCCGAGCTGTCCCTCGTCTGCAAGCACGCGCTGCGCAATGCGCTGCTCCCTGTCGCCACAGTGGCGAGCCTCAACCTCGGCTATCTGATCGGCGGGGCCATCGTCACGGAGACCATGTTCAGCCGGCCGGGACTCGGGCGGCTGTTGATCGAGGCGATCTTCGCTCGCGACTACCCGGAGATCCAGGGCGTCGTCGTTGTGTTCGCGCTCGGTTTCATCCTCGTGAACCTCCTCACCGACCTGGCGTATGGACTGATCGACCCGCGCGTCTCCATGGGGAGTGGATGAGCCAACTGCCCCCCGGGGCGACCTCGGGCCACGCCGCGTTCGAGGTCGGTGGCGCGGCCGTCGGGTCCGTGCAGGTGGCCGCGCGGAAGCGCCCGCGACTCTACCTGGGCGCCTGGGTGGTGATCGCGGTGGTCGGCCTGGCCGCCCTCGCCGCACCCCTGATCACGCCGTATCCTCCCAACCAGCAGGACCTGAGAGCCCGGCTCCAGACCCCGTCGCTCGCGCACTTGCTGGGCACGGACCAGTATGGGCGGGACGTCGTGGCGCGCCTCCTCTTCGGCGCGCGGCTGTCGCTCCTGGTGTCTCTCGTGTCGGTGGGCGTTGCCACGGTGGTGGGCAGCCTCGTCGGCGTGATCTCCGGCTATTACCGCGGGGCGGTCGACGCGGTGCTGATGCGAACCGTCGACACGATGCTGTCGCTGCCGGCGCTCGTGTTTGCCCTCGGGCTGATGGCGATGCTCGGCGCCGGGGTGACCAACATCATCGTCGCCATCGCCGTCGCCATGACCCCGAACTTCGCCCGCGTGGTGCGCGCCGTCGCGCTGTCGGTGTGCGCCGTCGAGTACGTGACGGCGGCCCGGGCGCTCGGACTGCCGGACGCGCGGATCCTCTTCCGCCACGTCCTGCCGAACTGTCTGAGTCCCATCATCGTGCTCGCCTCGGTGACGATCGCCCGGGCCATCCTGATCGAGTCGAACCTGAGCTTCCTCGGCGTCGGGGTTCCGCCTACCACGGTGACCTGGGGCCTGATGGCGAACGAGGGGCAGCAGTTCCTGCTCGACGCGCCGCGAGTGTCGCTGATCCCCGCCGCCGCGATCATGATCGCGGTGCTCGCGATCAACGCGGTGGGCGACCGGCTGCGCGATCATCTGGATCCGACGACCAGCTGTCTGTGAGCACCGACGGCGCACGGAGGCCTTCGTGAAATTCGGCATCTACATCTCGTACAAGCACGGGGCGGACGACGACATGGTCCGCCGGACGCAGGAGCACCTCGACCAGGTGCGAGCCATGCGCGACGTCGGACTCGATTCCGTCTGGTCGGGACAGCACTGGGTGCCCACCCCGTTCCAGATGCTCCAGCCGATTCCCTTCCTCGCACGTGCGGCGGCCGAGGCCGGCGACATGGCGATCGGCACCAACCTGCTCCTGGTGCCGTTCTACCATCCCCTCGACGTCGCCGAGGTCGCGACGAGCATGGACATCCTCACGGGCGGCCGCTTCCTGCTCGGCATCGGCCTGGGTTATCGGGACTTCGAGTTCGACAACCTCGGCGTCCGCAAGGCCGAGCGCGCCGGCCGTCTCGTCGAGACGGTCGAGATACTGCGGCGGCTCTGGACGGGGGAGTCGGTCACCTATACCGGCACGTACTACCGGCTCCGTGACGTGGCCTTGACGATGCGGCCGGTTCAGCGGCCGCACCCGCCGATCCTGATTGGCGCGAACCTGCCCGTGGCCGTGCGGCGCGCCGGGGAGATCGGGGACGGCTGGATCGCCAGCGGCAACGTGAGCGGGGACGCTCTCATCGCGCTGATGAGCGAGTACGAGGCGGGACGTCGGGCGGCCGGGCGGCCGGAGCCGCGCGAGCGCTTCCTTTTCCTCGACCTCTACATATCGGACGACTGCCAGCGGGCCGTCGCCGAGGTCGCGTCGTATGTCAAGGCGGCATACGATGCGTTCGTGAGCTGGGGCAACGTGAAGGTCGAGCGGCTCGACGTCCCTCCGCAGGTCTTGGTCGAGCGCTTCGTCGTCGGAGACCCGGGATACTGCATCGAGCGGCTGCACGAATACCATCGCCGCGGCGGCTTCAACCACGTCATCGCGCGAGTGCAGCTCCCCGGACCGGGCGGCTCGCTTCCCCAGGACAAAGTTCTCCGCACCATTCGCCTCCTCGGCACCGAGATCGCCCCCGCTCTCCGCCACCTCGCGTAGCCGTGGGGAAGACAAGGTTGCGAGCATGCTCGCAAGACCTTCCGCCATCTGATCGACGAGCACGGCCTCAGCTAGCCCGCCGGATCGGGGGGCGGTGATGCGAACCCGCTCGTGCTCAGGGGCGGCCGTGACCCAGCGGGGAGAGCGCGACCCATCCTTATCTCGAACCATGAATGCAACTCTCCGATTTCACGCGCCCTCCTGGTGGCATTCCGGATGCACTGCTCCTGATGTGTCTCACACGGAGGGGAAGATGGAGCTCGAGTGCCGACAGAATCGCCATGACGACCCACGGCTGCCGTGGGCGCGCTACTGCCTTGCCTGCCAGGCCCGCCAGGAACATCACCCCATGACACGTGTAGATGCGCGCGACTGCAGGCGCCTGTGGTGGATGACTGCCGCGCTCGCAGCCATCCTGGGATTCACAGCGACGACGACGTTTGGCCAGGACGCCTCGCTCGCGGCCCAGGGCCAGCGCGTCTTCAACGACCAGGGATGCTATGGCTGCCACACCATGGGCAAGAGCGGCACCCCCATTGCCCCGGATCTTTCCTTCGTGGGCGCGAAGCACTCTGAAGCCTACCTGCGCAGGTGGTTGATGGACCCCCAGCAGCAGAAGCCGAGCGCTCACATGCCGAAACTCGAGCTGAGCGAGACCGAGGCGCGCGCGCTCGCAGCCTACCTCGCCTCGCTACGGTAGTCGATGGCGCCTTTCCGCCGAGTGCTCCACGCGACGGACTTCTCGCCGGCTTCCCGGCGCGCCTTCCGGACGGCGATTGGGCTGGCGCGTCGGTTGCGAGCGCGGCTCATCCTGCTGCATGTCATGACGCCGCCCTCGCCCTTCATCTCGGAAGACGCACCGTCTTCGAGCTATACGAAGCTCCTGGCGCATGCCCGGCAGGCGGCGCGTCGTCGGCTGGCGGGCGCCCTGGCGCGCGCACGACGGGCAGGCATCGGAGCATCGGCCGTCGGAACCGAGGGCCTGCCCGCCGACGAGATCCTGCGGACATCGCGGCGGCAGCGCGTCGACCTCATCGTGCTCGGGACTCATGGCCGGACGGGTCTTCGGCGTGCGTTCATAGGCAGCGTGGCCGAGCGGGTTGTCAGCCAAGCGCGCTGTCCTGTCCTGACGGTGCGCCCGTGAGCTGGATCCGTGGTCCAAGCAGCGGAGATGCTGGGAACCATGACCGGATGCACCTACAGGCTGCCTTTCCGCGCTTCTCCAGCTCGGTCAGCGCCGATGGAACCCCTTGGGAGTGATCGCGTCGCGCCCTTCCCAGTCGATATCCCGGTCGCTCCGCGAAATTACGGCCTTGTAGGTCGTGGGCCGGTCACCTGATTCACGATGAAGTAAGCCAACTCAGGAGAGGCCGACCGGCTCGGGGCGATTCCAAGAACAGAAATCCATCGCGCAGACTGGAGGGTTATAATGCAAAAAGTGGACGGGCGCTTCCGCGCTCGAACCGCTACAGCGGGCTGAGCTCGCAGCCATTAAGTCTGTCGAGAAGGAGCCGGCTATGAAGAAGATTCTCGGTCTGGCGCTCGTCGTGGTGATGTCCCTTGCCCTTGCCGCCCCAGTCTCGGCAGGGAGGCCCAGCAGTCGCTTTCACGGTGGGTTCCATCATCACGGTTTCCACCGCTTTGGCTGTTGCTTCGGTCCCGCCTTCGTTGGTGGGGTTATCGTGGGCTCGGCGCTTGCGTATCCGTACTATGGCTACCCGTACCCGGTCTACCCGGACCAGGTCTATGTGCCTGCGCCCGCCTACCAGCCGCAGGCGCAGGTCTACGTCGCTCCATCAATCCAGCGGGAAGTCTGCTACACCGGCGGCTGCTACCATCTACAAGGCGATGGGGTGACGGTCGCCTACTCCTGGGTATGGGTGCCGGCCGTGCCGGCGGCGCCCCCGGGGCCGCCGCCGCCAAGCCGCTGAACTGGGCTGACGCTCTGCGCAGGCACTTTCATGGCTGCCAAGTCACCCGGCCGCCAACAGAAGAAGCCTGACCGCGGCGGCGACTGGCTCTTGTACTGTCACGCGCGGATGCACATGACGGGCCGCATGATCGCGCTGGTCAGGGTCAGATAGTGCGCGGTATCGAGCAGATCCCGTGGCTCTACGACATCGTCTGCTCGCTCTATGAGTGGGGTGGCATTGCCAAGTGGCGGCATTCACTCGCCTGCGACGCCGCCGGCACCGTGCTCGACCTTGGCTCGGGGACGGGTCGGAACCTGCCGCTCCTGCCACGTGGCGCCAGGGCCGTCGCCCTCGATCCCTCGCTGGACGCGCTGAAACGAGCGCACCGCCGCGCCCCTGCTGTTCCGCTCGTCGTCGGCTGCGCTGAAGCGCTGCCGTTTCGCGATGGGACGTTCGACACTGTACTGAGCGGTCTCGTCTTCTGCAGCGTGGAGGATCCTCGACGCGGGCTCGAAGAGGTCAAGCGCGTGCTACGCCCGCGCGGCGAGCTGCGCATGCTGGAGCACGTCCGCTCGCGCATGCCATGGGTCGCCCGCCTGCAGGACTTCATCCAGCCGATCTGGACCTGGGTGACCGGTGGATGCCATCCGAACCGTGATACCGAGAGGACCGTGGAGGCTTTGGGATTCCGGATTGAGCCCCGGGGACGACGAGCAAGAGGGACGAATCGTCTCTTCGTCGCCCGTGAAAGCAGCAGGTCGTCATGAGGGAATCGAGCGGCTCGTACGTTCTTCACACTGTTCCTAAGGGGACAAAGGAGGGTTTTATGGCACAGACCGCGCAGATCGAACCGCCCGGCCTGCTGACCCGGACATTCTTCAAGATCGGGGAGCGCATGTTCGGCCAGGTGCCGACTCCCGAGCGACTCATGGCGCGTCGGCTGCCGCTCTTGCTTGGGATTGGGGGTCTCTATGGCGCCATCGAGTGGTTCGGGAAGATCGACGCTCAGCTTCGCGCCCTGCTCAACGTCCAAGTGGCCGCGCTCTACAGCGCGCCGTACTGAATGGACATCCGTCACGCCGTCGGCGTGAAGACGGGTGTCCCGGCGGAGAAGCTCGCCGATGTCCTGACATACCGAGAGAGCCCGCGCTTCAGCGAGCGGGAGCGGGCCGCGCTCCAATTCTGCGAGCGGATTACCCGCGACGACCTCGAGGTGTCCGAAGAGTGCCTGGCGCGCGTACGGGAGCATTTTACAGAGGCTGAGATCGTGGAGCTGACGTTCATCATCGGCTACCAGACCTTTGCCAGCAAGTTTGCGAAGGCCTGGAGGCTCGCGCCACAAGGCTTTTCCTCCTGGTGGTACGATCTCGAAGGATCGATCCTGCCGCAGAGGAGGACACGATGGTTTTCCGGAGAGGGGCATCTGTCGTCGCTCCCGGGGAGCCACCAATCGTGACCGATAGCCAGCTCTCGCCGCCGGGGAGGCGCACCCGCTTGAGCCTCCTCTTCACCCACCTGATCGCCTTTGCCGCCTCCTGGCGGGAGCGACCGCGGGGTGTCACGCGGTGACGCACGTCTTTCACCGCCAGACCAGCGCCGATCCCCCCGTTGCCGTCCGGGGAGAGGGCCTCTTCCTGATCGATGCCGCCGGACGCCGCTATCTTGACGCCTCCGGCGGGGCGGCCGTGTCGTGCCTGGGCCACGGCCATCCCGCCGTGGTCGAGGCCATCCAGGAACAGGCCGGCCAGCTCGCCTACGCGCACACCAGCTTCTTCACGAGCCCGCCCGCCGAGGCGCTGGCCGATCGGCTGATCGCCGGCGCGCCCGGGGCGATGTCGCGCGTCTATTTCACCTCTGGCGGGTCGGAAGCGGTGGAGGCGGCGCTCAAGATGGCGCGACAGTACTTCGTGGAGATCGGTCAGCCCCAGCGTCGTCATGTCATCGCCCGGTGGCAGAGTTATCACGGCAACACCCTGGGCGCGCTGAGCGTGGGCGGCAACCGCGCGCGGCGGGAGACGTTCGCACCGCTCCTGCTCGATGTCCCGCACATCGCGCCCTGCTTCGCCTATCGCTTCAAGCGCGACGGCGAGACGGAAGGCGCGTATGGCTGGCGCGTCGCCGACGAGCTCGAGGCGGAGATCCTCCGCCTGGGTCCGGGGACGGTCGCTGCCTTCATCGCCGAGACGGTCGTGGGCGCCACGGCCGGCGCGGTCGCCGCTGTCCCCGGCTACTTCGCGCGCGTGCGCGAGATCTGCGACCGCCACGGCGTGCTGCTGATCTTGGACGAGGTGATGTGTGGCATGGGGCGGACCGGCACCCGCCACGCCGTCGAGCAGGAGGGGATCGCTGCCGACCTGCTGGTCGTCGCCAAGGGTCTCGGCGGCGGCTACCAGCCGATCGGCGCTGTGCTTGTGTCGCGACGGGTCTACGAGGCCTTCGAGCGCGGCTCCGGACGATTCCAGCATGGGCACACCTATCTGGGGCATCCCGTTGCCTGCGCCGCGGCGCTCGCGGTGCAGAAGGTGATCGACGCCGAGGGCCTGCTGGAGCGGGTCCGCGTCATGGGGCACCGCCTCCGCGAGACGCTCGTCGCGCGCTTCGGCAGCCATCCCCATGTCGGCGACATCCGGGGGCGCGGCCTCTTCCAGGCGATCGAGCTGGTCCGCGAGCGCGCCAGCAAGGAGCCGTTCGATCCCAAGCGCGCGCTCCACGCGCGCGTCAAGCTCCAGGCCATGGCGCGTGGTCTCCTTGTCTATCCGATGGGCGGGACGATCGACGGCGAGCGTGGCGATCACGTCCTGCTGGCGCCGCCCTTCATCGTGACCGAGCCGGACCTGGAGGACATCGTCGCGCGGCTGGGCGAGGCCGTGGACGCTGCCGTGGCCGGCGACTGAGCGCGCAAGGAATCATGGACGACACTGAGAGGAGGAGGACGATGAGGCGGACAGGAACGCTCTGGCTGGTGGGACTTCTGGTCGCGGCCGGCTTCGCGTCGACGCGGTCCGTGGTGGCGCAGGTGCCGGTGGCGGGCGGGACGCTGAGCTTCGCGGCGGGCGCGGACCCGGACAGCCTGGATCCACAGAACACCCAGTCGAATCCGGGCGAGCAGGTGAACCGGATGATGTACGACAACCTCGTCCGGTTCAATACCAGGATGCAGATCGAGCCCGCCCTGGCCGAATCGTGGACGCAGTCGGCCGACGGGCTCAGCTGGACGTTCAAGCTCCGCAAGGGCATCCGCTTCCACGACGGCACGCCTTTCGACGCCAAGGCCGTCAAGTACTTCTTCGATCGCGTCCTCGGCGACGACAAGCCATTCAAGGCGAGCCTCTACACGCCCTTCGTGCAGGGCGCGCAGGTGGTGGACGACAGCACCGTGCGGGTCACGCTCAAGCAGCCATTCGCGGCCTTCCTCTTCCGCCTCGCGCACTCGGCGGGGGGGATCGTCTCGCCGGCCGCCCATCAGAAGTGGGGCAAGGACCTGACCCTGCACCCGTCGGGCACCGGCCCGTTCAAGTTCGTCGAGTGGGTGAAGGGCGACCGCGTGGTGCTCGAGCGCAACGATGGCTACTGGGGCGGCCGGCCTCTGCTGGACCGGGTGACCGTGAAGACCGTCAAGGAGGACTCGGCGCGCGTGCTCATGCTGGAGTCGGGTGACACAGACCTCATCCTCAACATCCCCCCGGAGGACATCCCCAGGCTTCGCAAGGATGCGCGATTCGCGGTCGAGTCCATTCCCACTGCCCGGGCGCTCTATGTCGTGATCAACGTGAAGAAGAAGCCCTTCGACGACGTGCGCGTGCGACAGGCGCTGAACCACGCCGTGAACCGGGAAGCCATTGTCAAGAGCCTCTATCAGGGCAACGCGGAAGTGATCCCAGGCATTGTCGCGCCGCTGCAGAACGGCTTCGCGAAGCTGCCGGGCTACGCCTACGATCCCAAGAAGGCGAAGGAGCTCCTGGCCCAGGCCGGCGCCTCCGCGCTCAAGGTGAAGCTCTGGTCGCCCAAGGGCCGCTACGTCAAGGACTTCGAGCTGGCGCAGGCGGTCCAGCAGGATCTGGCCGCCGTCGGCATCGAGGCGGCGCTGTCCACCATGGAGTGGGGCGCGTACCTCTCGGCCACCAAGACCGGCCCCGAGCAGACGGATCGCGAGCTCTTCCTGCTCGGCTGGTCGCCCTCGACGGGCGAGGCGCACTGGGGGACCTTCCCGCTCTTGCACTCCTCTCAGCTCGCCCCCAAGGGCGACAACCGCGGATTCTTCGTCTCAAAGGCACTGGACGACGCTGTCGACAAGGCCACGACCGCCACGAGCGAGCAGGGGCGACTGGGCTCACTGCGCGAGGCGCAGCAGGTCATCATCAAGGATGCGCCGGCCGTCTTCCTGATCTCGCCGAACATGATTGTCGGCGCGTCGAAGAAGGTCCACGGCGTCGTGAACCTGCCGCTCGAGCTGACGTACCTGACCGAGAAGAGCTGGAAGGAGAAGTAGGCTCCGCGGGCCGCCGCGGACGCCCCGGGCGTTGGGGTTCGCGGCGGCCGGGTCACCATGGTCGTCTACGTTCTCCGGCGATTGCTCCTGCTCGTTCCCGTGCTGATCGGGGTGAGCCTCGTCTCGTTCGGGCTCCTTCAGCTCGTCCCTGGTGATCCGGCGCTGATCCTGGCCGGCGAGGAAGCCACCGAGGAGGTGCTGGCCCGGATCCGGCACGAATATGGCCTGAACCGACCGCTCCCGATCCAGTTCGCGGCCTATCTGCGCCATGCCGTCGTGGGCGATCTCGGGATCTCGATCCAGTCGCGCCAACCCGTGGCCACGCTGCTCGGCCAACGCTTCCCTTTCACGCTGAAACTCGCCTTCCTCGCCATCCTGGTATCGGCAACGCTCGGGGTCGTGGCGGGGATCATGGCCGCCGTGCATCGCAACTCGAGCCTCGACATCGCGGCGCTGCTGGGGTCGCTGGTCGGGATCTCGCTGCCGATCTTCTGGCTCGGCCTCCTCGCCATCCTCGTCTTCTCGGTCAAGCTGCGCTGGCTGCCGGCCGGCGGGACGGGCACGCTGGCGCACCTGATCCTGCCCGCCCTGGTGCTGGGCGCCGCCTCGTCGGCGGTGATCGCCCGCACCACCCGCGCCTCGATGCTGGAGGTGCTGCGCCAGGACTACGTCCGGACGGCGCGCGCCAAGGGCGTCTCGGATCGGCTCGTCGTGTACCGGCACGCGCTGGGCAACGCCATGATCCCCATCCTGACGGTGTTCGGCCTCGAGTTCGGCTACAACCTCGGCGGAGCCGTGCTGACCGAGACGGTGTTCTCGCTGCCGGGCGTGGGCCGGCTCATCGTGGAAGGTATCTTCGCGCGGGACTATCCGGTGGTGCAGGGCGCCCTGCTGGTCGTCGCCACGACCTTCGTGCTCGTCAACCTCCTGACCGACATCGCCTATGCCTTCTTCGATCCCCGCATCCGCTACGACTGAGCGGGAGTGGCCCGGGCGACGCCGCTCGCCCGGCTTCTGGAGCGATGCGTTCCGGCGCATTGTCAAGAGCCGCGCCGCCATGAGCGGCGGCCTCATCGTGACGCTCTTCGTCGCGCTCGCGATCCTGGCGCCCATGCTCGCTCCCTACGAGCCGCTGCGCGGACAGCTCGGCGAGCGCCTGCTGCCGCCGAGCGTGGGGCACTGGCTCGGGACCGACGAGCTGGGCCGCGACGTCCTGTCGCGGGTCCTCTACGGCGCTCGGATCTCGCTCCAGATCCAGATCGCCGCCGTCGGTCTGGCCCTCGTGCTCGGCACCCTGCTCGGCGTGGTCGCCGGCTACGTCGGCCGCTGGCCCGATATGCTGATCATGCGGGTTGTCGACATCATGATGGCCTTTCCCGGGATCTTCCTGGCCCTGGCCATCATCGCCGCCCTCGGCACGGGTCTCGGCAACGTGATCATCGCCAGCGCCATCTTCCTGGTCCCCCAGTTCGCGCGCGTGGTGCGCGGCTCGGTACTCACGCTCAAGGAGAAGGAATTCGTGGAAGCGGCACGCGCGCTCGGGGAGCGAGACGTCACGATCATCCTGCGCTACCTGCTGCCGAATTCGCTGGCCCCGATCATCGTGCAGACGAGCCTGCGCATGGCGACCGTCCTTCTGACCGCCTCCGGGCTGTCGTTTCTCGGCTTGGGCGTCCAGCCGCCCAGCCCCGAGTGGGGCGCCATGCTTTCCAATGCGCGCGCCTACATGATCACGGCGCCCCACGTCGCGACCGTCCCGGGAGTCGCCATCATGCTGGTGGTGCTCGGCTTCAATCTTCTCGGCGACGGCCTGCGCGACGCGCTGGATCCTCGCTTGAGAGAGTGAGCCGCGCGAGCTCTCGGCTTACACGCCTCCGAGATCTCGTCCGCACGCGCCTGGCCAGCAATCAATACCGGAAGATCGCGGCGACGTCGGCCGCGTCCGGGACATGTGACCGCTCCAGGACATGAATCGCGCCGCCGCGACGGAAGGCCTGGATGGCGGCCAGGTTGATCAGGTCCTCGCCCACCGCGCCTGGCTTGTCACGCACCGTCGCCGCGCCCGACCCCGGCTCGAAGGTGCCCCACTGCTCGGCCCCAGCGGCGACGAAGAGCTCCTCCACCCGGCCCTCGTAGCTCGCGCGTACCACAGTGGCCAGGTCGGCCGAGACCCGCCCGTGGCCGGCCCGCTCGTGATAGCGCGCCACGGCCGCGGCCTCGGCGGCCTCGAGATGCCGGCTCACGATCTCCCACCCGCGCGAGCCGAGCGTCTGCGCGGACTCCAGCTCGGGATTGCCGAGGATTCCCTCGGGCAACACGCCGGGATGCGAGTTGGTCTCGCGATAAATCGATAGAAGATACTCGACGCCGGCCAGCACGAGCGGGGCGCTCCGGTCCCGCAGCAGCGAGCGCAGGCCGCGGTCGAGCTGGTGGAAGAACTGACGGATCGCCTCTTTTCGCTGCTCGAGCAGTCCGGCACCGTGGCCGTGGAACATGACGCCGCGCTCGCCGCCCGCGCTGGTGACGACATGCTGCTGGAGCTCCTGCCCTGGCGGTTCGGTGGGTACTGCCTCCGCCAGGCTCCGCGGCAGGTCGCCCAGCTCCAGCTCGGCGGCCGAGGAGCGTGTCGCCTCGATCAGCCGGACGTCCTTCTGGCTGAGCGCGAGCACATAGAAGCGCGTGCCATCCACCAGGGACGGGAAGAGCTGGGTCACGTGGAAATGGTCGGAGATCCTCGCGATCTCCCGAAATGGGCGTGACACCCAGTATGACCTGAAGAAATTCGGCGCGGCGTACACAGCCAGCCCTTGCTCCTGGTGTCTCCAGAAGGCGCGGTCATCGATCAGCGCGTGGGCCGGGGCCATGATCTGCGCGATCTCGGCCTGTCCGAGGTCGCGCGCATCGAGCTCGTGCTCCACCTCGCGGACCAGGTTCTTGAGCCGGATAGGATCCTGCCGGATCTCCGGCCCCGCGTGATGGGTGGGCATCAGGATGGACGCGGCGGGGCGGAGCTCGAGCGTGGTGAGCTCGTCGAGTGTCTCTCGGCCGATGGTCACTGGCCAGCTCCTCTCTTGGCGCGTCGGCGACCCCGTCGGGATCCCAGGTCCTCCCAGCCCCGGGGCGGCACGACGCTGGCCGGCCCAGCGGCCGGCAGACGAATGCCCGGCTTGTTGACGATCTGCACGGTACTTGCCTGGGGTCCCTTGTCGCCCTCGGACTCCTCGAAACGGACCTCGGTGCCCACGGCCAGCCGCTCGTAATCGTCATGCAGCACACTGTGACGGTGGAAGTAGAGTTCTCGTCCATCCGGAGTTTTCAGGAAGCCATATCCTTCCTTCGGAAAGATCCGGACGACCAGCGCCCGCGGCTCTTGCGGCGGCTTCGCGTCCCCGCGCTGCTGCTGGATCATCGACTGCAGCTGCCTGCGCGCGGCCTTGAAGGCACCGATGACGATGGTGCGCAGGTCTTCGTGCATGTCGCTGTCGAGGGGCTCGCGAGTCACCACCACCGGGCGGCGCGCGGCGCCGGTGATGAAGAGCCGCACGCGGTGGGCATTGCCCTGCCGCTGGAAGCGCTGGGGGCGCTCGATGGCGACGCGGCAGCCGACGATCTTCGGGGCATAGCGCTCGAGCTTGAGCGTCTCGCGCCGCACGACAGCCTCGATCGCCTCGCTGCGAGGCATGTTCCGGAAGGTCACCTCGACGGGTCGGTCCATGATCGGGTCCTCACGATGACGTCTGGTTCCGCGAGCTCGGTCATCCTCGAATCATGCATGGCGATCGACCGTCTCCGCGCGCCTAGAGCGGCGCCTGGGAGCTTCTCCCGCCGCCGCTCTCGTGGAGCCAACGTTCGGGCTCGTCTGGACCCTCCATCTCGCGCGGCTGCCTCGCCAGGCGATCCGTGATCGGTTCATTGATCGCCGCGCGCAGCAAGCTAAGGCTACCGATGAGACGCATCGCCGATCCGGCGACCAGACCGCGACGAGACGCGGCCAGGAGCAGCCCGGCGCCGAGCGCCCCGACCAGCACGCGGACGCTCGGGGCCCAGTTGCGCTGCATCAGCTGGAAGCGCGGGCCCGGACGACGAGGCGGGACCGGCGGCTGGACACCAGGAAGATCTTCTGGCCGCTCGTAGACGTCCAGCCGATTCTCGACTTCGGCAACCCCTCGCACGGCTCGAACATGTCGGATCAATGCGGCCGCTTCGTCCGCAGGGACGGCGCCTTCCAAGATCGCCGTGGCACCGTGGGCCTGCACCTTGACGAGTCGGGGGAAGCGCAGGAGCCGCCCGATCGAGGATCGAATGCGCTGCTCGAGCACCTCGTCCGCCGGCTGCTCAGGGACCACGCGGGCGCGGAGACTTGCCCACAGGCCTTGTCCCCGATTACGTGCATCGCACCACGTCGACACCGTGACGTCATGAAGCCGCCGCTTGGAGGACACGAGCTGGTCGCGCGCCAGGGCGCGGCGGCGGGAGCCCGACGCGGGGTCGAGCGCGTACATCAGGCCGGCCCCGACGAGAGCGCCGGCAAGGGAAGGGAGCTTCTGCATGGCTGTCTCCTTTCCGGATCCTGCTATGGGGCCTTGAGTCATGACATGGTCACCATCGATGGGTTCGGGTGGTCACGGGTGGTCGTCCGCGAGGGAAGCCGGCGTCGGGCAGCATGGACCTCTCCAATCGGAAGAGGAAACCAGCAAGGACTATGCCAGCGAGGGGAGGCCATCCACACCTGGACCACCTCCGGCGACCGCGGACGAGCCAAGAGCGACCGCGTGGCACAGACAATGCTCGTGCTCAGTCCCATAGGGACCTCTCCAGGGTCATCCGACACGAGGTTCCATGACGACGGTCACTCCCAGAGGAGGCAGCAATGCTCAGGAGCATGACCGACCTGAAGGGCTTCACGATCGGCGCGACCGATGGTGACATGGGGCGTGTCGAGGCGTTCTACTTCGACGACACGAGCTTCACGGTTCGGCATCTCGTCGTCAATACCGCCGGCTGGCTGAGCGGTCGCAAGGTCCTCATCTCACCGATGGCGCTTCGTGACGTCGACTGGGATCGCAGGCGCATCAACGTTGCGTTGAGCCAGGGCCAGGTGGAGCAGAGTCCGCCGATCGACGCAGACGAGCCAGTCTCCCGGCAACAGGAGGTCGACTACTACCGCTATTACGGATATCCGTCTTACTGGACTGGACCTTACCTCTGGGGGGCTTCTTCGTATCCGGTTCCACCAACAGGTGCCCGCTCGAGCCTCGAGCAGGAGGAGCGGCCCGCGAGCTCGAGCGAGCGGGACAACGGCGATCCGTATCTCCGAAGTTCGGGCAACGTGATCGGGTACCACATCGCAGCCACGGATGGCGATATCGGCCATGTCGAAGATTTCTTGGTGGATGACACCACGTGGGCGATTCGCTACATGGTGGTGGATACGAGCAACTGGTGGTTCGGCAAGAAGGTCCTCGTATCGCCTGAATGGTTCGCCGGCGTGGACTGGAGCGATTCCAAGCTGCACATCGACATGACGCGAGAGGAGATCAAGAACGCTCCAGAGTATGACCCATCAGAACCGCCACGCAGGGACTATGAGATGCGCCTGCATGACTACTATGGACGGCCCGGCTACTGGAAGGACGAGGCGACGACCGGCCGACGATAGAGACTTCGAGTCGTGGCTACTCAGTCCGAACATTCCGACCGAGTACTCTCTTCGCCCGGCCTGCGCGTGAGTTTTGACCTGCGATCCCGTCAGCGGCGGCACATATCTTGCTGTCCGCTGCCAGATGAGGGTGGTGGGCCGACTGGTGAACAGCAGCCCCAAGGGGTTGATCATGGCACTGGCAACACGTCGCCGACGCAGCGCTAGCGAATCCCAGAGAGCGTCGGCGCGGAGGCGCCCTCGCCGGCCTGCCGGCGGCATGGGCCGCGGGAAGAAGTGGTCGCAGCACGTCACGCGGACGAGCAACGCGCTGGACCTCGAAGCCAACGTCTTCAAGCTTCGGAGCCCGACGGCCGTGGCCGCCTCGCTGAAGCGCTCCGCACTTCGCAGCAGGCGCCGCAAGGCCCCCCCATATCAGTCCGCGGTATCGATGCTCAACTTCTACATCAATCGTGCCGGCAAGGGATTGAACCCTTCACAGCGACGCGTGCTCGAGCGTGCCAAGGGCGAGCTACGCAAGGCCTTCGGGCGTGAGCCGGGATCCCGCCGGCCAAGGAGATAGCCATGCCAGAGAAGAAGACCCTGGAGCGTGCGAAGGAAGACATCCGCGAGGGCAAGCGGTCATCCACGGCGGCCGGCGAGTTCGTTCGGGAGGAGATGCATCACATCCGCGAGGGCAAGCATGGCGCCAAGTCCACCAAGCAGGCGATCGCCATCGGTCTCTCGAAGGCTCGGCGCGCAGGCGTCCCGCTCGAGCCGCCCGGCCCTGGCCAGACGTCCGAGCGCACCCGCGAGTCCGCCGAGCGCGCCTATGAGATCGGTCAGGGCGAGCGCGAGCCCCGGGGGCCGTCACGCAAGCGCGCCAGCGCTATCTCGAAAGCGCTGAAGCGCGAGGGCGGCCGCGCGGCGTCGAAGGCTGCGCTTTCCCGGCAGGCCAAGCGCTCGGCCCGCCAGCGCCAGGGAACCAGCCGCTCGCCCAAGGCTGCGGCGCAGCGCGGGGCCGCCACGCGGGTGCGCACGGGCATCGCCAGCGAGGCCGCCCGGAAGGCAGCCCGCACCCGGATGCGGCGCAAGAGTCACGCAGCGAGCTCCGGGGCGGCGAAGAAGGCGGCGCGGACGCGAAAGGGCTAATACCCGCTCTCCTGGTCGGTCGGAGGCGCGGATCGGGCGAAGTTCTTATCCCGGCGAATGGCGGGCGCCTCTGCGAGGGCGCCTGACGAGGAGAGGCTCACATGGCGAGAAGATCTGGCAGACGGAGGTACAGCCCGAGCGCGAGCAAGGACGTCGAGAGCGCGATGCGTCGACGGAAACGGGGCACGTTGCGGAGCGGCAAGGGCGGTAAAGGAGGCAAGGTGAAGAGCCGAAAGCAGGCCATCGCGATCGCGCTATCGGAGGCCCGCAAGAAAGGAAAGAAAGTCCCGCCCAAGCGCTCTCGCCGCTGACGGAGTGAATCCCGTGCCATGACAGTGGGACCCATGGGCCAGGCTGTCATGGCACGTCTGCCCTACTCCTCAGCGGGCATCTCCAGGTCCTGGGTTCGGCCGCGACGCCGAACGGGGGCGGGCTCGAGGGGTCTTTTGACTTCGTCACCCGCCGGGGTCGTCTTCCGCTGCGTGCCGCGTGGCGGTAGCCGGCGCTGACGCTCGACCTCCTCGGTCAGCGGATGGTTGGAGATCCCGAGCTTCTCTGCCACGCTCGGTCGACGTGAGGCCGCCGGCGCGGTGCCGATCCGCTCTCCGAGCGTTTTACGGGTCCGACCGCGTGTCGGCGAGCGGCGCGAGGCCGTGGCGCGGCCTCGCGTTCGGGTCGGCTGGGTTATCTTCTTCTGTCCTTGCCTCTTTGCGTGAGCTTTCGCCATTGCGCAATCCTCCTGCTGAGGGGGACTCGCAAGCCCGGTGCCAAGGACGTTGCCGGCTGATGGGGATTGGCGGAAGCCGAGTGGACCCCGAGTCGGAGCAGACCGCCAGGCTCACGCCGGCGCAAACAGCCGGCGTCTCAACGCATCGGGCATGTGGCCCAGCATCGCCGGCGGTCGGGCTGGAGCCCTGCGCTTCGAGTGACCGGGAAGGGCTTTCCGACGCGGAACTTCGTACCGCGCCTTCCTTTCACGCGTGATACGCACCTGTCCTCCGCCGTTGGATGCACATGCTCGAGGGACATGATCCAGGTGGCCGGGGAGCACGTAGGCGACCGGGGCGCCCCCGGAGGGCCCTCAACCATCGCGGTGAGTGAGCTCGCACCCGTGCCGCGGACACACGAAGCCCTGTACGAAGCGGGATAGGCGTCTCGTGCCGCCCATGACCCTGAGCCACTTGTCGATTCGTTCGGCTTGGTGTGGTTCTTGCCGATTGGTGTGACTCTTGCAGGGATGCCTCTTGCAGAGATGATTCTTGCAGACGACGGGAAACCGAGAAGAAGACTCGCCGACCAGCAAGGAGGTTCACACACGATGGCCGAGGTGGCGCGCATCGATGTCGAGGCGGCACGTCAACGCACAAAATCAGGTGGCGCTCTTCTCGTGTGCGCCTATGACGACGAGGAGAAGCGCAGCCGGATCAAGCTCGAGGGCTCGATCACGCTCAGAGACCTCGAGGCTCGGTCGACCGCGCTGCCCAGGAGCCAGGAGCTCGAAGAAGGGTCGCGCCATGCATCGGCAGGAGAAAGTCGGGAAGGGGACAGGAGCGCGGAAAAAGACCAGCCCGTCGTCAGGGAGGGCGTCTCACGAGCGGAGCATTCAGGACGTCATGACGCCCGTTCCCAAGGTGCTCGAAGCCACCGCCGCGTGATGGATGCGACCGAGCTCATGCGCGAGAACAACATCGGGGACCTGGTCGTCCTCGAGAACGATCAGCTCTGGGGCATCGTGACGGACCGGGACATCGTGGCGCGCGTGCTCGGGGACGGCAATGACCCCGCGACCGTCACCGTGGGCGAGATCTGCAGCCGCGAGCTCACGACCATTCCGTCCACGGCTAGCATCAGCGACGCCGTGCGGCTCATCCGGAAGGCAATTCGCCGGCTCCCCGTCGTCGAAGAGGACGGCGGGGTTCTGGGAATCGTCTCCATCGGCGACCTCGCGGTGGCGCAGGACCGGAAATCGGCCCTCGCCGATGTCAGCGCCGCTCCGCCGAATACGTAGAGACCGGCCCGTCTGCACGAAGGAGTCCGTCATGGCGGAGACGAAGACGATCGTGGTCATGGCGGCAGCCCTGGCCGTCGCGATCGGCGCCGGTCCGACGGTGTCGGCGCTTGCCCAGCCGACCACCGTGCAGGACCAGCGCGAAGCGGAGGGCCGGATCGTCAACGTGAACGGCGACCTCATCCAGCTCGGGGATGGGACCACCGTGAGGGTTCCCCAGGGGGTGGCGCCGCCGACCGAGCTTCAGGAAGGCCTGATGGTCAAGGTACGGTATGAGACGAAAAACGGTCAGAACGTAGCGACCTCCGTCCAGATCATCGGAGCCCGCGGCGGAGGGCGCAAGTAACGCAGCGCCTCGGGAGCCTGTGATGGCGACCCATGCCGCGTTTATGCCTGGCGTCAAGGCCCAGAGCCGCGCCTGGGCGTGGCTGACGACGGTGGATCACAAGCGCATCGGCATTCTCTACGGCGCCACCGCCTTCGCGTTCTTCCTGCTGGCCGGTCTCGAGTCGCTGCTCATGCGGGCCCAGCTCGCCCGGCCTGACAACACACTCATGGGACCGCAGACCTACAGCGAGCTGTTCACCATGCACGGGACGACCATGATCTTCCTGGCCGTCATGCCGCTGTCCACGGCCTTCATCAACTTCGCGGTGCCGCTGCTGATCGGGGCGCGGGACGTCGCCTTCCCCCGCCTCAACGCCCTCAGCTACTGGCTCTTCCTCGCCGGCGGCCTTCTCTTGAATGCCGGGTGGCTCTTCGACGCGGTCCCGGACGCCGGCTGGTTCGGCTACGCCAATCTCACGTCCAGGCAATTCTCTCCCGGCGCGAACCTCGATGTCTGGATCCTGGCCCTCCTGATTCTCGGCATTTCGTCGATCCTGGGCGCCCTCAACTTCGTGGTGACGATCCTCAACATGCGCGCCCCGAGCATGAAGCTCCTCTGGATGCCCCTCTTCGTCTGGATGGTGCTGGTGACCCAGTTTCTCGTGCTGCTGGCCTTCCCGCCCCTCACCGTCGGAATGCTCTTGCTGATGTTCGACCGGTTCTTCGGCACCGTCTTCTTCTCGCCGGCCGCGGGCGGCGAGCCGCTGCTCTGGCAGCATCTCTTCTGGATGTTCGGCCACCCCGAGGTCTACATCCTGATCCTGCCGCCCATGGGCATCATCTCCGAGGTCATCCCCACCTTCGCGGCCAAGCCGCTCTTCGGTGCGCCCATGATGATCTACGCCGGCATCGCCATCGGCTTCCTGTCCTTCGGCGTCTGGAGCCATCACATGTTCGCGGCCGGGCTGGGACCGGCGGCCGATTCGGCATTCTCAGTCATCACCCTGCTGATCGCGGTGCCGACCGGGGTGAAGATCCTCAACTGGATCATGACGCTCTGGGGCGGCCGCATCCGTTTCCGGACGCCGCTCTACTTTGCGCTGGGCTTCATCGCGATGTTCACCATGGGCGGCCTCTCGGGCGTCATGCATGCCTCGCCACCCGTCGACCTGCAGCAGACGGACAGCTACTTCGTGGTCGCGCACCTCCATTACGTGCTTTTCGGCGGCTCCATGTTTGCGCTCTTCGCTGGCGCCTATTACTGGTGGCCGAAGATGTTCGGGCGCCTGCTCGACGAGCGCATGGGCAGGCTCCACTTCTGGCTGATGCTGATCGGCTTCAACGTCGCGTTCTTTCCCATGCATGTGCTGGGGCTCCTGGGGATGCCTCGGCGGGTCTACACGTACGCCCCCGACCTCGGCTGGAACGTCTGGAACCTGCTCTCGACGGCGGGCGCCTTCCTCACCGCTGCATCCCTCGTCGTCTTTCTCGCAAACCTGGTCAGGAGCACGCGGGCGGGAGCCCGCGCGGACGCCGATCCCTGGGACGGCCGCACGCTCGAATGGTCCACCACGTCGCCGCCGCCACCATGGAACTTCAACAGGATCCCGCTCGTCCACGGTCGTGACGAGTTCTGGGTGCGCAAGCATGGCGATGAGGCCGGACGGCGACCTGGGGACGCTCCGCGGAAAGCTCCGGAGCTCATCCACATGCCGCCTGCCTCCTACTGGCCAGTCCTAGTGGCGGCGAGCATGCTCGTGATGATGGCGGGCCTCCTGATCAGGATCGAGCAGGTCGTGATCGGAGGGCTGCTCACCCTCCTGAGCATCTACGGATTCGCCATGGAGTATCACCACAAGCCGTACGGCTACGACGTTCTGCCCCCGTCCTGAGGCGACGGCGTTGCGGCAGGGCGCTGCTGGAGCCGTCTCGGTCACTCGAGCCAGGTCACGCGGTACGAATCCCGCGTCTGACTCAAGAACTCGTCCAGCTCCTTGAAGGTCAACGCCGGTGGAGTCGGATAGCGCGCGGATATCATGCGCTGGAACTCGAAGTGGTATCGAACGAAGACCGCGAAATCGCGCGGGTAGGACGCTTCGTCGACACCGAGGAAGGCTCCGCGCTGGCGGGCGCGCGCGAAGAGGCGGCGCCACTGGCTGATCGGCACCAGCCCGATCGAATCGACCCCGTGCGAGAAGAGCGTGATGAGCAGCTCGTCAAAGGCCGGGGACCGGTCGAGATAGCCATCGAGGGCCTGGAACGAGCCCTCGGTGTTGAAGACCATCCAGAACGGAACGGATCGGGTGTGGATCGTCCAGTACGGCTCCATCATGATGAAGGAGTCAACGACGAGCCGATTGTCCGTGACGCCAAGCTGCCGATACCACCAGCGATGGAAGTCGGCCACCAGCGGGCTCAGATCCTCGGGCTGGTCGAACAGGACGCGCCGGACGCGGAAGCCATGGCGCCGCGCGAAGCGCTCCACGTCGTCCCGCAGCGACGGCGCGAATCCCCATTCCGCCTCGGGGCTCGTCCCGTCCGGCTCGGGCGGCTCCCATCGCGTCCGGGGGGAGCGGTGGCGTCGAAGATAGGCCGTCACCCGGTCCCCGCCGTGCATCATCTCGTCGACCGTGGCGCCGCCGAGCGCCCCAAACTGGAAGACATATCGGTCGCCACGTCGTGTCGTCGGCCACTGGAGCCCGCATTCCATCACGACGATCGTCCCTCCCGGCTCGAGACACTCGAGGAGGAAGCGCTCGTAGGCCGCCCCCAGCCTCCGTCGCTTGAGCCGGAAGTAGCTCATGCGCTGAACCATCAGCCGATCCTGCACGGGGTCGTGCATGTGATGGAGCTCGAGATCGGGATTCCTTTGCAGAACGATGTCAGCGTGGGGCTCCGCCCAGCGCAGCTCAGCCCTCGGATCGTCCGGCGGGACGCCCGAGCGCGCCACCGGCACCAGAAACGTCTGCGGCAGCCACGGGATGCCGAGGGCCGCCCACAGATGGACGGCGGCGCCGTTCGACGAGCCGACCGCGACCGCCGGGTATCGTCGTCGAGGATACAGGTCGGTCATCCAGGCGGCGACCTCCTCACCACTCACGGTCGCGACCTTTCGCGGCGAGGCCGCCTCCATCCAGCCGCTCCAGATATAGACCTGCTCCTGGAGCGAGGTGGGCAAGCGGTTGACGGCCGACGCCACCAGCTTCATGATCGGCGCCCTCGACCGGCGCATCGCGCCGAGGAGCGGGAGTCCCTCACCCCGGAGCGACGCGGCCAGGGCTCGGAGCATGCCGGTGGCGGAATCGAAATCAGCGACGTAGTCGACCTCGGCAGCCATCAGCTGCTCACAGGCCGAGGAAGGGGCGCACCGCGGTCACGAGCTCCTTCGGCGCCGTGTAGTTGATGGTGTGTCCCAGGCCCGGAAGGACTACCAGCTCGCCCCTCGGTAATCGGCGGGTCACCTCCTCCGCCCAGCGCTGAGGAACGAGCGGATCCTTCCCGCCCCGCACCACAAGGGTCGGAGCGACGATGCCGGGCAGCTTGTCTTCGATGCGGTCCTGGATCGCCATTCGTATGGTTGCGCGGATTCGCCGCATGCCCGCCTTGACGTAGTCCACGAGGGTGATCCAGCCGAGCCCGGGTGCCTCCGACGAGCTATTCCGAATCAGGCAGGCGAGCTGCCGTCGCACGGACCGCGCCGCCGGGTTGACGGTCGGGCCCTGAAAGACCAGCCGGTCCACACGAGGGACATGGCGCAGGGCGAACTCGGCCAGGACCTGACAGCCGAACGAGTTGGCGAGCAGGTGGGCGGAGGAGAAGCGCTTGGCATCCATCCAGGCTGCCAGGGCGTCCGCGAGGCCCGTCAAGCCGAGAACTCCTCGAGGCTTGGCGCTGTCGCCGTAGCCGGGCAGATCGATGGCATAGACTGGGCACAGCGGAGAGAGCTCGAGCGCCGTCGGCACCATGTAGCGGCTCGAGATGACCATTCCGTGCACGAGCACCACCGGGGTCCCGGAGGTGCCCTCACTGCCGACTCGCGCGTGCATCACACCGGCCGCCGTGTCCGTCCACTCCCGCGTGAGCTCCATCGCGACTTCCGGACCCGGTGCAGGCAACTCGCTCCGAGTGCCCTATCGCGACGCTCGATACTGCCGGCTCTCCATGACAGAACCTCCTTCGACCGCGTCACCCGTCGGTCGAGGTCAAGGCTTCGCACTGCTCGCAGTCTGGAACTGGCGACTGTCTAGCCGTGTCCATCGACCGCGAAGCTGCTCGTTGCCAGCAATGCATCGGCTGTGCCACGGTGCATGCTCGCCGCATCAGGAGGTCGCGAGGATCCTCGAGTCGAACCACCAATCGAACCGGACGGAGCGACCCAGTAAAACTTACCCCCGGTGAGCCGTCAGCAGCTCGACGGACGGGAGCAGCTATCCGCGCCCGTTCCGTCGCCCGGCTACCAGCCGAGGACCTCACCTGGTCTCGGAAGGAGAATCGATGGCGGGTCAAGGCCGAGCCGCGCCACCTCGTCGGCAATCCGTCGCGGTGGCTCGTCATACGGCTCCTGAGCGAGCTCGAAGGTCCCCCAGTGAATGCCGATGAACTTGGCAGACCGGAGGTCCCGAAAGGCCTGAAGCGCGTCTTCCGGAGACATGTGGATCGGCTTGGCGATGAATCGCGGCGAGTAGGATCCGATGGGAAGGGCGGCCAGGTCGAAGGGCCCGAGGATACGGCCGATCATCTCGAAGTGCGGGGCATAGCCGGTGTCGCCCGCGAAATAGAAGCGCTTCGACCCGATCACCGCCCATGAAGACCACAGACGATATCCGCTGTCGGCGAGCGTCCGACCCGAACCGTGCTGGGCGGGCGTGCAGACGATCTGCAGCCCTTTGAACGAAATGGATTCGCCCCAGTCCAGCTCCGACACGTTCATGATGCCGCGGTCCTGGAGCCAGCTCTTGATGCCGAGAGGCACGACGAAGCGTGGGTTGAAGACGCGGGCGAGCCGTCGGACCGTCGGCTCATCGAGGTGATCGTAGTGGTCGTGAGAGATGAGGACCAGGTCGATGGACGGAAGCTCATGGAAGGGGATGCCCGGCGGCGTGAACCGCCGCACCCCGACCGTCCCCGAAAAGGGACCGATCCGGTCACTCCATGTCGGGTCCGTGAGGAAGGTGACGCCGTCGAGCTGAATGAGCAGGGTGGAGTGGCCGATCCAGGTGACCGTCGGCTGCTGATGGTTCAGGCGAAGCGCGGCAAGGTCGGGCACGGCGACCGGAAGCGCAACGAAGGCATGCTTCCCTTTCACCATGGCCGCGAGACTCAGCAGATAGACCCTCAGGCGAGTCCAGTTGGAGGCGCGATGGAACTCCGGGTCGAGATTCCGGAACGTGCCGGCGTGCCGAGAGGCCCGCGGAAAGTCGACTCGGAGGTGCGAGTCGTCGCCGGGCCCCACGTCGCCCGTCGGGGTAGCGGGAGCGAGGGCGAGCAGGGCCAGCGCAAAGCCGAGCGCGCACAGCACCGCTGCGCTCGATGGCCGCTTCGTGCCAGCGCCGGCCTGAGCCTTCATGCGCTCAGGGGCCGGAGTCGCCTCGTATCTTCACGATCGCATACAAGGCCATGAAGCGACGGATGGCGGCGACATTGCTGAAGACCGCGACCATCAACGCGGCCACGAGCAGCGGATAGTGCACCGGTTGCGGCTCACCCGCTTCGAGCCAGATGGTGATCATGGGGCTCAGGAAGGCGCCGCCTCCCAGATAGACGGCGCGCTCGGGCCGGCGCATCCAGCACCGAGACGCGTCGATGTGCATGGCTTCAGCCTTGGCCTGCGAGTAGCTCACCAGCATCGAGCCAAGGAGCGCTGCCTGCATGATGGCCATGGCCCACAGACGGTGGCGGTAGTAGACGCAGAGACCGGCCAGGAAGAAGAATTCCGTGTAGCGGTCGACCGCGGCGTCCAGAACCTCTCCAGCATCAGAGGCGATGCCGCGAAAACGCGCGACCATGCCATCGAGCATGTCGAAGATCGCGGAGGTGATGATGAGGGCGCCGGCCAGCGGAATGGCTCCGGCTCCAGCCGCGATACCACTGCCGATCCCGAGGATCAGGCAGGTCCAGGACGGGACATTTGGCGAGAGCTCCAGCCCGGCGGCGAGTCGTGCTACCGGCCCCAGGAGCCAGTAGGCAAACTCGATCGGCAGCCGTCCAAGGAAAGGGCTCGAGCCTTGCTTGTCGATGCGCGTCCGGTCAGTTCCGCCCGACGAAGGAGCGAGGACCATGAAGAGCGCAAGCGCGGTGAGGGCCATGGTCACCGACCAGATCTGTACGTACATCGTGTCACACCTCTCGAGAGCAGCCCGAATTGGAAAGAGCCTTCCCCTAACGCATTCTCTGTGCCAGGGCGACCGATTCAGTCGCATAATTTGCTCGTACAACTTCGCGGGAATGTTGCCTTGCGGCAGGAGATTGCTGTCGGCTGAGCGGCCATGGATCAAATTACCGGGTCAGAATTACGCGGCAGGAAGTGATGAAGCGAGGAAATTATCCAGCGTCCTGACATGCATCCCACAGATCGATGGCGAATCTAGGACATGCTGATCGACCGGTCGGGCATGTGTCTTGCTAACGTCGCTTCTTTAGGAAGACTCCAGGCGAGACGCTTCGAGTCCAAGAAACCTCAAGCTGATCGAGACCATGCCGTCGGCCTCGACGACAAGGAAATCAAAGCCATGAACGAAGATCTGAAAATCGATCGACCGGGACGCATTCCGCGGGAGGAGAACGTGGGAGACGTCATGACGCCGCTGCCGAGATCTCTGGACACGTCGGCCTCGGTGATGGACGCGGCCGAGATCATGCGGGACAGCGATATCGGCGACGTGGTGGTGCTCGAGGATCACCGGCTGTACGGCATCTTGACCGACCGCGACATCGTGGTGCGTGTCCTGGCCGAGGGAAGCGACCCTGCCACGGTGAGCGTTGGCCAGGTTTGCAGCCGCGAGCTCACGACCATTCCGCCCACCGCGAGCGTTGGAGAAGCCGTGCGCCTCATTCGAGAGAAAGCCATCCGTCGCCTGCCTGTCGTGGAAGAAGGCGGCGACGTCGTGGGCATCGTCTCCATGGGCGATATTGCCGTCGCGCGCGACCGCAAATCGGCCCTGGCCGATGTCAGCGCCGCGCCCCCCAATACGTAAAGAGGCGATGGCGGCAGATCGGCAACGCGTGGAGTACGAGAGCGCGCGTCGTACGGACCCGCTAGGCATCAGGAAGGAACGTGACATGGCATCGTTAGGACGCTGGCATCGAGACGAGTGGATGTGGACGATTCGAAATGGGGTCGCCGTCCTCGCCGCTGTCATGCTGGCGAGCGTATTCAGCGGGGCCCAAGTGTTCCGGGAGGCGGCGCTCGGGTCGGTCGGGTTCACCGCCGCAGAACTTGTGCGACTGCTCGGCTACGGCATTGCGCTGGCCTTGATCTGGATCTCGGCCTGTCAGGCAGCGGCCCAGTTTCGCGCGAGCGATCCGGTGTCACGTCTTCTCCACGAAGGTCTTTCTCCGCTCGCGACGCTTCTCATCTTGCCGGCCGTCTACGGTCTGGTCCACCCGTTCTTGAGCAATCGGGCGGTGCCTGTCATCAGCTGGTTGTTTGTGTTGCTGCTGCTGGTGACCGCCGTCTGGCTCGGCCTTGCTCTGTACGACAATGCCGAGGCTCTTATAGTCGGAGCCGCAGCGATCAGGCGCAACCTCTCGGAGGCCACCGAGCACCGTGGAGATAAGTGCCAGAAGTGCGGGGCGACGAATTCGATGACGAATTCGATGGCGGCGAAATTCTGCGCGAGTTGCGGCGTGTCGCTCGCCCAGCCTTCGGGGCGCGATGAGCGGGTGACGGCAGTGAGCGACAAGGACGACCGCTCGTCAACGGAGACGACGACGAGAACCGTCCGTCCTCTTGGTTTTCTGCGGCATGCGTGCCAGAATCATCGGGCGACTGTCATGGCGTCGTCAATGGGGTTGTCGCGCGCGCTCTGTCCCCACCACTCACTGTGTGAGTCGGCGGAGGTTGTGGACGTCGTGAGTTGCCGGCTGGACGTCGAGGCTGCTGAGATTCTCGATCTGCGCCGGCTGCTCGACCCGGAAGAGCTCGCTCGCGCCGACCGCTTCCATACCGGCCGCCTGCGCGACACTTTCCTGATCGCTCATGGGCGTCTCCGCCAGCTTCTGGGGCTCGTGCTGGGCTGCCAGCCCTCCGCGGTCCACTTGGTCGTCCAGCCCGGCGGTAAGCCGCGACTTCGCCTGCCCGCAGGCGATCGCCTCCGTTTCAATCTTGCCCACTCTGCCGGCATGATGGTGTGCGCTTTCGCGCTTGACCATGACGTGGGAATCGACGTGGAGCACGTGCGCAACGAGCGAGGGTGGGAGGACATTGCACTGCGGTTCTTCGCGCTGCCGGAGAGGCACGCGCTCTCCTTGCTGCCACCAGCCGCGCGGCTGTCGGCATTCTTCGCCTACTGGACGTGCAAAGAAGCGGTAGTCAAGGCGACCGGCGAGGGGTTAGCCCGGCCGCTCGATAGCTTTGTCGTCTCCGTGACTCCAGACCACCCCGAAATACTCCTATGCGACGAGTCCCTCGGTCCACCGGAGAACTGGCGCCTGGCCGTTGTCCCAGTCGCGGCTGGATACCACGCGGCATTGGCCGTCCGTGGCGCAGCGGCAGGCGCGTCCATACGCTTCTGGTCGTGGGAGCAGCTCGCGAGCGTTGCCGAATGAAAAAAAAGCCGAAAGGCGACCGACTTGATCGCTCACCCTTGGTGTCCCTAACTCGCGCGGCTGCCTCGCCTGGTGCCCCCTTGCGACCGCCACCGACCGAGACCGAGACCAAGGATTCCGATGCCGAACAGGAGAATCGTTGATGGCTCAGGAACCACGGCGAGCGGGCCGCGAATCTCGCCGCCGGGGAACTGCAGGGTGTGGAAGTTGATGTAGGAGTGGCCGGACAGGATGTTCGGCAACTGCGCGGCAAGCGTCGTGCCGTTGCCTTCGGGTGCATCCCACTTGCCGCTGATCGTTCCCCCGACACCCGTGACGAAGGGCGTGAACACGACGTCGTTGGGGTTGTTGTCATTGAAAGGGCTGCCGAAGAAGCCCCAGACGACGGACGCGTTGGTGGTCGGAGTTACCGTCGGAGACGCATGAATGTGGGCGGCAACCAGATTGTCGTTGGTGTCGGCCGTCTGCGAGCCGGTGAAGTCGATATTGAAGACTGTCGCGGAAAAGGTCATGGCGGTCATCGCGTCGTTCAGGTTGAACGTCGCCGTGCCGAACGACGCCGGCCTGGGCGCTCCTGTGCTGGTGAGTGTCGGGATTGCCGGCGGATTCTCCTGGGCATTGGTGAGGGTCGCCGACAAGATGGTATTCGCATATCCGCTGGTGGTGAGGAACAGGACCATGAGAGGCACGAACAGGGTCGCGTGCAGTCGAATCATGACTGACCTCCTGCTTGAGAGGTGGACTCGATGCGGCGATCCTATATCGAGCCGTCGACGATGACAAGCGCCCCCAGGCGCGCCGCGGGAGCAGCGACCAGATCGCCGGCCCGTGGGCAAATCCGCCTGAATCAGCGACATGCTTATGTCTACTCCGATTCCAACACCCAAGGCGTGGCCGTACTGCAAGTCCTGGTAGGCCCTTTGGCCTATAGTGCGGGACCTACTGGCCTGATAGCCTTCAGGCGGGTCCCGCCTGTAGCAGCCGTGACTGCGCGGATCATCGGCAGCCAGCCGGGACCGGCGAGTCAAGAGGAGGTGACGGATCTCTCCGAGCAAGCGCATCGATGACCGGAAGTCTGGGCGGCGCGGACGAGATACCTCGCGTCGAGAGCGTCTGCGCCCAGCAAGGGCGATGGAGGTTGGCCCCCGGGGTTTTGTGACCTCGGCAGCCACCACTTCGCACAAGGAGGATCTCGATGCAACTCACAGGACGAACCGCTCTCGTCACCGGCGCCTCGCGCGGCATCGGCCGCGCCATCGCCCTCGCCCTGGCCGGGGAGGGCGCGGACGTGGCCGTCAACTACCTCTCGAGCAAGACCCTGGCCGCGGACGTCGTGGACCAGATCCGCAAGATGGGGCGCAAGGCGATCCTGGCCCAGGCCAACGTGGCGGACTATCCGGAGACCGACCGAATGGCGCGGGAGGTGCTCCAGGCATTCGGCCACGTCGACATCCTGATCAACAACGCGGGCATCAATTCCGACCACACCTTCGTGAAGATGGACCTCGCCTCCTGGCGGAACGTGCTCGCGATCAATCTCGACGGCCCGTTCAACTGCACCAAGGTCCTCGTCGACCAGATGATCAAGCAGAGCTGGGGACGGATCGTGAACATCACGTCGGTCATCGGACAGATCGGGAACTTCGGTCAGGCCAATTATGCAGCTTCCAAGGCCGGCCTGGCGGCGTTCACCAAGTCGCTGGCCAAGGAGCTGGCCACAAAGGGGATCACGGTCAACTGTGTGGCGCCGGGCTTCACCGAGACCGAGATGGTGATGGCGATCCCCGAAAAGGTGCGCAACAGGCTGCTCGAGCAGATCCCGATGAAGCGCTTTGGACGCTCGGAGGAGGTCGCGCGGGCCTGCGTCTACCTCTGCTCCATGGACGGCGACTACATGACCGGGGCCGAGCTCAGCATCAACGGCGGCCTCTTCATGTAGGACATGTCCCGGTGAGCTCAGCGCGACCCGCCCTCCTCGGAGGGCCCTTCCAGCTGCCTCCGGGCCTCGGGCAGCAGCGCTGCTCGGAGATCCTCTTCCCGGTACGCCGCGTTGGGTTTGAGGCCAGGGGGACAGGGCGCGATCGGCACGAACGCGTCGCCCCTGCCGCCGGCGCCACGCAGCCAGAGCGCGGTGCAGTACGCGCCGGGTACGCGCAGCAGGGCAAGCTCGTACTCGCCCTTGGCCTTGCGGTTCCACCGCTCGGCTGCTGCTTCGCCCGCCGTGCTGCCTGAGGCATGCGGGCCCCGGCTCACGGAGGCGAACCGCAGGCCCGTGCGAGTCGCCGAAAGCTCCGCTGCGGCAACCGCCTTCTTCTTGCGGTCGATGAGGAGGGCGCGCCAGCCGGTGAACTTGGCGGCCGTCGCGATCGGTGTCCCGGCGACGAGCTGGTCCAGCCCGAGATGGAACACGCGGTGCGGCGCCGCGAGACTCTCGACACCTGCCAGCGTGGCGTCGACCAGCCCCGCGGCGAGGTGCTTTTCGATGCCTTCTTGCAGGAGCTTGTGCGCGGCCTTGGGCGCGGCCATCACCTTGATCGGCATGATCGGCCTCCGTCAGGCTTGGGTCTTGTAGGAATGTGTCCACGAGCCGGAGCCTTGATAGGCCGTCCGGAACGTGTCGTAGTCCCACACCGAGGTGCCGTACCACGGATCCTCGATCTCGACGCTCTGCAGCCTCAGAAGCGAGTTCCACGTGTAGCAGCCGATGACGTTGAAATGCCCGCCCCCGCCCGACCAGCCGATGCGGACGCCCAGCGGGCGACGGTTGTCGAGCTCCGTCCGCACGTTGGCGAAGCTGGTGGAGCTGCCGGAGACGCTCGCGAGATGGCCGACTCGCGTCAGCGCGGTGCTGAGCGTCCAGGGCTTGTTGCAGTCGCCGGAGGACGGGTTCGTGCAGCAGTCGCTGCGGCCGAGCTCCGCGTTGACCAGGGTGCACTGGGTCCAGGTGCTCGCGCCGTTGTAGTAGAGCGCGACGCTGGTCGCCGTCGCCGACCAGCACCACTGCGTCTGCTCCTGATGCTGCATGACAAAGCACAGGCAGCGGCGCCGCGTCAGCCGGCGGATGATCGAAATGATCGAGACGACGCGCGGCACGACCAGCGCTCCCACCCGCGCGATGGGGGCTGTCGTGCGCCGCGCGCGCCCGGACGAGCGGGCAACCGACCTGCGAGTCGTCATCGTACTTCCCCCTGGGTCCTGCCGGCGCTCCGGTCCGTGTTCCAGATGACAGCGGGCTCAGACGTGGTGGCGCAGGAAGCCCTCGATCATCGAGTTCACCTGGTCCGGCGTCTCCATCATGTTGAAGTGGCCGGCGCCGACGGTCCAGCCGTTGACGACCTTCGGCATCCACTGCGACATCAGATGCGGCGGGTTGAGAGGCGACGCCGCGGCCGCCAGGTGGAGCGCCGGCACCGCGCACCGCTTGGCGACCGCGGGCGCGTCAAAGGCCAGGATTCCCTTCATGGCGGCGGCGGCGACATGAGCGGGCGCCGCCATCATCACCTTCAGCACGCGGTCCACGAGCTTCTTGTCGGAGGTCGGCAGGAAGAGGGCGCTGGCGATGAACTGCCGGCGCGGCTCCTGGTCGCCTCTCTCGATGGCGGCCACCATCTGGTCGACGTCGGCTTTCAGCTCGGGCGGAAAGACGAAGGGCGCCGGGTCCACCATGACGATGGCGGCGACCTTGTCCGGGTGCTCGGCACCGAGCTGCAGGGCCGTGATGCCGCCCATGCTGTGGCCGACGGCGACCACCTTGCCCAGACCCAGCGCGCCGATCAGGTGGGCGATGTCGTCGGCGTAGGCGGCGATGGGATACGGTCCCTCGGGCTTATCGCTCTCGCCGTGGCCGCGCAGGTCGATCGAGACCACGCGGTGCCGGCGCGCGAAGTGCTCTGCCTGGGCCGCGAAGAACGACCGGTCGCAGGTCCAGCCGTGGATGAACACGAAGGCCGGTGTGCCGGCCCCCTTGTCCTCGTAGGCGAGCGTGGTGCCCTTGTGGTCGATGGTCGGCATGCCCTGTACCTCCCTTCGGCGCGAATGCGCGACTCGGCTGAGAATCCACCCAAAGCGGCGGCACGTCAAGGCACTCCACGCGCGCATCGCCCCGGTCGAGGAAAACTCCGACACCCACGCCCGGGCTGAGCGAGGTAGCATGGAGGTGTGCTCGAGCCCGCCGCAGCCAAAGCAGGGCGTGGTTCGAGAGCGGTCCGGTCACCACCGAGGAGGGGCAATGAGCCGCGAGAGGGCGAATCACGTCCGGTACATCGACAAGACGCGTGACTATTACGAGGCCGAGGGCTACGGCAAGCCCTACGAGTGGGCGTATTTCGACGAGATCCCGTTCACGCCGTTCGCCTCGATCGGCAAGGCGCTCTCCCAGTGCCGAGTGGGGGTCGTGACGACCAGCGAGATGGCGCGTCGGGGCGCGGGGGTCGAGCCCGACGATCCCAGGCGGCTTGTGTACTCGCTGCCGACCGAGATCTCCGTCGACGAGCTCTACAGCCGCAAGGCGGCATTCGACCGGTACGCCACCAGCCTCGACGACGTGGACAGCTATCTCCCGTTGACCCACCTCCACCGCTTCGTCGGCGAGGGAAGGATCGGCGCCGTGGCGCCCCGCTTCCAGACGATCCACTCCGAGTACAGCCAGCGCAAGACGCTGACCATCGACGCGCCGGAGATCCTGAAGCAGATGCGGGAGGACCGTGTAGACGTGGCGGTCCTCACCGCGGTCTGACCCGTCTGTCACCAGACCGTGAGTCTGGCCGCCCGGCATCTGGAGGACAACGGCATCCCGACCGTGCTGTTCGGCTGCGCGCGCGATATCGTCGAGCGCTGCGGCGTGCCGCGCTTCGTCTTCAGCGACTTTCCGCTGGGCAACCCCACCGGCAAGCCGTACGACATCGACATGCAGCGCGAGGTCCTGTCCCTGGGGCTCGGGCTCCTGGTCAGTGCGACGACCCCAGGCACCACGGTCGTCACGCCCTACGAGTGGAGCGGGGACCACTCCTGGAAGGACAAGATCTTCAGCAAGGAGCAACCGTTTCTCGACCCCGAGGCGACGAGAAAGTGGCTCGAGCGCAAGGAGGCGTATCGCGCCCTGAAGGCGACTGGAAAGATCTAGCGGCGGGGTGGCCCAGTACCGACGGCGGCGGGCTTCTTGAGCCTCCAGGGGTGACGTGCTAACTTGCCGGGATGCGGCCGTCGCGCGCCAGCGACTTACGGCGGGGGTTCCTCGCGGGCGCTCTCGCCCTCGCCCTCCTGACGCCGGATGCGGGCGTCGCGGAGGAGCCCGCCGCCGCCCCGCGGCTGTCCTGGGAGACGGGGGAGGGCAAGAGCTTCCTCATCCCGGCCCTCGAGGTCCCCGCGTTCATCTTCGGGCTCAATCAGTTCAACCGGCACTTCATCGATTCGAAGGATTACGACACCGACGCGCGCTCGGTCCGAAGGAACCTGACGGGTTCGCAGGTGATCGACAACGATCCGTTCAGCGTCAACCAGATCGGACATCCATACCAGGGAAGCATCTACTACGGCTTCGCGCGATCGGCGGGCCTCAACTACTGGCAGTCCGCTCTCTATACCCTCGCCGGCAGCTACCTCTGGGAGACCTTCGGGGAGACCACGCCGCCCTCCCTCAACGACCACATCGCAAGCGGCATCGGCGGCACCTTCGTGGGCGAGCCGCTGTTCCGGATGGCGAGCCTGCTGCTCGAGGGCGGTGGCGACGCGCCGGGGTTCTGGCGCGAGCTGGGCGCGGCGGTGATCTCGCCGCCCACCGGCTTCAACCGCCTCATCTTCGGCGACCGGTTCGCCGCCGTCTTCCCGAGCCGCAATCCTGAGATCTTCATCCGCCTGCGGCTCGGCGCCACCCTCACCACGGACGTGGATACCGGGGGTCTCTCGAGCGCTGTCAAGCGGCAGGAAGGGAGCGCCGACTACTCCATCACCTACGGGCTCCCCGGGAAGCCCGGCTATCGATACAAGCGCCCGTTCGACTACTTCCACTTCGAGTTCACCGCGGTGCCCAACGCGAATACCGTGGCCAACGCCATCGAGAACGTCTCGACTCGCGGCCTCCTCGTGGGCACGGACTACGAGTGGGGCGACGACTATCGCGGGCTGTGGGGGCTCTTCGGGAGCTATGACTACCTGTCGCCGCAGATCTTTCGTGTGTCGACGACGGCCGTCTCGGTCGGCACGGTGGCGCAGTGGTGGCTCTCGCGCAGGCTGGCCCTGCAGGGCACCGCCCTCGGCGGCTTCGGCTTCGGCGCGGCCGGCACCGTGGGCGACAGGGCCGAGCGCGATTACCACTATGGTGTGGTGCCGCAGGTGCTCCTCGGGCTGCGCCTCATCTTCGGCGAGCGGGCCATGCTCGAGGCCACGGGCCGCTGGTATTTTGTGGCCGGCACCGCGGCCGGGGGCAGGGTCAACGGCCCGGATTTTGGAGGGGAGAGCATTGCCCGCGGGAGCGTGGGGGCGACCGTTCGCATCCACGGCCCGCATGCCATCGGGATCCAGTACCTCGTGTCGAGCCGCGAGGGGCATTTCCGCGGCCTGGGCGACAGGCACCAGTCCGTGCAGACCGTCAGCCTGTCCTACAACTTCCTTGGTCACACTCGATTCGGTGCCGTCGAGTGGCGCCCGGGCGAGACTGGTGCCCGCTGAGTCTCTGAGCCAGCGAGCTCGAAAGAGAGAGCCGACATGATCACCAGCATGGCATCCTACCTCCGTTTCTTCGACAGCCTGCGGCGGCGGACCGAGCGTGACGTGGCGGCGCTGCCACCTGCGGCGGAAGCGTGGCGGCCTCCCGCTGTCGGAGGCGAGGTGGGCTGGGGCATTGGCCGGATCGTTGCCCACATCGGCGGCTCCCGTCTCTACTTCGCGAGCGCCTACCGTGACGAGGGCTGGATCTGGGCGCAGTCGGAGGTGGATCCCGACGACCAGCAGACGTGGCTGCCGTCATTGCAGGCATCGGCGGCGCGCTTCACGGCCCTTCTCCAGAACACGCCGGACGCGTGGCTCACGCGCCGGATCGAGATGATCGACACGCCGGGCCAGACACTCGCCGGCTGGCGCCTGCTCATGATGATGCTCGAGCACGAGGTGCACCACCGGTCGCAAATCGACACCTACGCGGGGCTCGAGGGCTGGCCGGTGCCCGATATCTTCGGCCGCTCGGCCGAGTCCATCGACGCGCTCCAGGAGGGGCAGCGCCTGAAGTACGGGCGCTGAGGGGCAGTCGACTTTCAGCTCCGCCCCGTGAGGCGGACGCCGCGAGATCGTCCGGGGACGCCATGCCGAGAGTCGAGATCGTCAAGGACCCCGAGGATCCGCGCCTCGCCGACTACCGCGAGATCCGCGATGCCGAGCGGCGGCTGCGGAGCGGCACCTTCATCGCGGAGGGACGCCAGGTTGTGCGTCGGCTCCTGGCCGCGAGCCGCTACCGCACGCGCTCAGCGCTCGTCACGCCGCCCGCGCTCGACGCCCTCGGCGCGGCGCTCGCCGCCGCGGAGGTCCCGACCTATCTCGTCCGCCAGGACATCGTCGAGGCCGTCGTAGGCATCGAATTCCACCACGGCTGTCTTGCCGCCGGTGAGCGGGGCGCCGAACCGACGCTCGAGGCCGTCCTGGCCGAGGCGCAAGGCGAATGCGTGGTCGTCCTCGAAGCCCTCGGCGATGCCAGCAATGTCGGGGCGATCTTCCGGAACGCGCTGGCCTTCGGCGCCGGCGCGGTGCTCCTCTCGCCGGGCACAGCCGACCCGCTGTACCGCAAGGCGATCCGTGTGTCGGCGGGCGCGTCGGTGGCGCTGCCCTTCACCCGGCTCGCCGATTGGCCGCGTGACCTCGAACGGCTGCGCGCCGCCGGCTATGCGTCCCTCGCGCTTACGCCGCGGGCGGACGCCGTGGATATCCGCGCGCTGGGTGTCGAGCGCCCACGGCCGACGCGACCGGCTCTGCTCCTCGGCACCGAGGCCCGCGGGCTCAGCGATGGCGCCCTCGCGGCGGCGGACCTCCAGGTCCGCATCCCCATGGCGCCCGAGATGGACTCCCTCAACGTGGCGACCGCCGGCGCCATCGCGCTCCACTGGCTGGCCGGGATGAGATGAGCTTTCGGCGCGCGCTCGTCCGCGCGCGTCTGGACGCGGCGGACGTCGCGGGCTAGACTGGGCCCGCGCGACCCCAACGTCCGATCGAGGAGACGACGCCATGACGACCACCGCCCCCGGGACGAATGCCGTGTTCGCGGCGGACGACGATGTCCCGATCCCGTACATGCAGCGGACGCGTGACTACTACGTCGCCCTCGGCTACGGCAACCCGTATCGCTGGGCCCACTTCGCCGAGGTCCCGTTCGCGCCCCTCGGAAGGCCGCTTCGCCTGGCGCGGGTGGCGCTGATCACGACCGCGGCCCCGTTCCAGCCGGAGGCCGGAGACCAGGGGCCTGGCGCCCCCTACAACGCCGCCGCCAAGTTCTACCAGGTGTATTCGGTCTCCACGGAGAGCACGCCCGACCTGCGGATCTCGCACGTCGGCTACGACCGCAAGCACACGTCGGCCAAGGACATCGACGCCTACTTCCCGCTGGCGCGCATGAAGGAGGCGGCCGCCGGGGGCCAGATCGGCGCGCTGGCCCCGCGCTTCCATGGCGCGCCGACGAACCGCAGCCACCGAGCGACGGAGACGGACGCCTCCGAACTGCTGCGCCGCTGCCGGGAGGACGGAGCCGCCGCCGCCGTGCTGGTCCCCAACTGACCCGTGTGCCACCAGACCGTGAGTCTGGCCGCGCGGCACCTCGAGGCGCGCGGGCTTCCGACCGTGATCATGGGCTGCGCGAAGGACATCGTCGAGCACTGTGGTGTCCCGCGCTTCCTGTTCAGCGATTTCCCGCTCGGGAACCCGGCCGGCCGGCCGTTCGACGTCGAGTCCCAGCGGCAGACGCTCGAGCTCGCGCTGCGGGTTCTCGAGAGCGCGCCGGCCGCCCGCACCACCGTGCAGTCGCCGCTCCGGTGGAGCGCCGACGCGTCCTGGAAGCGCGACTACCTCGACCTCGCGACGCTCTCCCCGGAGACGATCGTCGAGCGGCGGAAGGAGTTCGACGAGGTGAAGACCGTCGCGCGGAGCAAGCGCGAGGCGACATGACCAAGCCGTTCGCCGGCGTCCGCATCCTCGACTTCACCCGCTATCTCGCGGGGCCGTACGGCACCTACCAGCTCGCACTCCTCGGCGCCGACGTCGTGAAGATCGAGTCGCGGGAGGGCGACGAGACGCGCGCCTCGCCCGCCGACAGAAAGTGGATGGAGCGGAGGATGGCGCCGTCTTTCCTGTCGATGAACGGCAACAAGCGCAGCATCACTCTTGACCTCAGGCGGCCGGAGGCGGTGGAGGTGGTCACGCGACTGGTGGTGGGGGCCGACGTGGTGTGGGAGAATTTCCGGCCGGGTGTCATGGACCGGCTCGGGCTCGGCTACGAGGCGCTCTCGGCCATCAACCCGCGGCTCATCTACTGCGGGGTCTCGGGGTTCGGCCGGACGGGGCCCGAGCGGACCACGGCGGCCTTCGACGGCAAGCTCCAGGCGATGTCGGGGATCATGTCGATCACCGGCGAGTCCGCCGGCGGCCCGATGCGCGCGGGGTTCGCGCTGTGCGACACGATCGGCGGCGTGACGGCGGCGCTGGCCGTCGCGAGCGCGCTCTACCAGCGCACGCACACCGGGCGCGGGCAGCTGGTCGACGTCGCGATGCTGGACGCGGCGCTCGCCTTCATCGCGGGACCGGTCTCCGAGTACACCGTCGCCGGCATCGAGCAGCGCCAGATCGGCAACGGATCTGTAAGCAGGAAACCGACGGCGAACCGGTTCCGGGCGCGCGACGGCTACCTCGTGCTGGCGGTGCTCACCGACAAGCAGTTCGCGGGTCTCATGCGCGCGCTCGGGCGCGCCGACGCGCTCGAGGACCCGCGGTTCAAGGACTGGCCCGCCCGCACCGAGAACGAGCCGGCGCTGCGCGAGATCATCGAGACCGCGCTGGCGACCGATGATCCCAGGACGTGGGAGGCGCGGCTGACCGCCGCCGACGTGCCGTGCGGCTCCATCTGGTCGATCGACCAGATCGTCCGCCACCCGCAGCTCGAGCACCGCGACGTGCTCCAGACGATCGACACGCGCTACGGGCCGATGCGGCTCGTCGGCGCCGGCTTCCGGTTGGAGCACGGCAGCCCGGGCCTCGACCGGGCGCCGCCGACGCTCGGCGAGCACACCGACGAGATCCTGCAGGAGGCCGGCTACGGGACGGACGAGATCGAGCGGCTGCGGCGCGAGGCCGTGATCTGATCCGAGCTTCCCCGCCCTTGCCCTCGGCGCGGCTTCTGGATACCCTTTGCGCCTTAGCTGGTGTCGACCGACGTACGACCTGGGAGGACCTGGACGATGAGCGCTGAGCAGGATCAGGGGAGAGAGCGCGTGCTCTGGCCGCGCGGTCGGAAGACCGTCGAGGTGAGGCCGCTCGCCAAGCGGCTCGACACACTGGCCGGGATCACCATCGGCGAGCTGTGGGATGATCTCTTCCGGGGCGACGAGATCTTCCCGATGCTCAGGGCGGAGCTCGAACGGCGCTTCCCGGGCGTCAGGGTCGTCGACTATCGGGTCTTCGGCTCGACCCACGGGGGCGCGGAGCACCACACGATCGCCGAGCTGCCGGCCAAGCTTCGGGAGCACGGCGTGGACGCCGTCATCTCCGGGATGGCGTGCTGAGGGAGCTGCACGCCCGCCGTGCTGCGGGCAAGCGCGCTGGTCGAGGAGCTCGGTGTGCCGTCGGTGTCGCTCACGTGCGAGGGTTTCCTCGGCCAGGCGGCCACGACCGCCACCGGGCTCGGGATGCCCAACCTGCCGGTAGCGCTCGTGCCGGGGCACGTCGACGTGCAGAGCGCCGGGGAGCTCCGGCGGAACGTCCACGAGGTCACCGTGGACGCGGTCATCCAGGGTCTGACCGTCGCGCCCGCCGAGGCCGCCGACGTCGTCGAGCCGAGTCCCACCGAGATCGTCTTCGAGGGCACGCCCGATGAGGTGAACCGCCTCTTCTACGACAACGGCTGGAGCGACGGCCTCCCGATCGTGCCGCCGACCGAGGCGCGCGTCAGGGAGTTTCTCCGCTTCACGGACCGGGACGCGGACGAGGAGCTGGGCGTGCTCCTGCCCGACATGCGAAGCGCCACCGTGCGGACAGTGGCCGTGAACGGCGTGATGGCGGGCTGCCGTCCCGAGTACATGCCGGTGCTGGTGGCGCTGGTCGAGGCCATGGCCGACCGCCGCTACGGCGTCGAGCACAGCGGCAACACGCCCGGGGCCGAGACGCTCATCGTCCTGAACGGGCCCGTCATCCGCGAGCTCGGTTTCAACTACCAGCAGGGCGCGCTGCGCGACGGGTTCCAGGCCAACACGACCGTGGGGCGCTTCTGGCGGCTCTATCTCCGAAACGTGGCCGGGTTCCACCTGCACAAGAACGACAAGGGCACGTTCGGCAACACGTGGCGGGTCGTCCTCGCCGAGAATGAAGACGCGCTTGCCCGGATCGGCTGGACCACGATCGCTCAGGACCAGGGCCTGGCGGCCGGCGACAACGCGGTCACCATCTCGCGGTTCACCGGCGGCGGCGTCATCGTCTCCGTGTTCGGCGACGGGCCTGACCGCATGATCCCGTACCTCGCCGACGGGATCGCCCGGTACGTCGGCTGGGAGGTCATCTTCACGGTCGGCATGGCCGACGGCGCCGAAAAGCCGCTGCTGGTCCTGAGCCCGATCCTCGCCGAGACGCTCGCGCGCGCGGGACTCTCGAAGCAGGACGTGAAGCGGCGGCTCTTCGAGCAGGCCCGGATCCCGGCGTGGAAGTTCGAGCGCTACATCGGAGGCTGGACCAACTTCACCCCGGGGCGGCCGACGCTCGCGGAGCTGGCCCGCCAGGGGCGCGCGCCAGCAGTCTTCGCGGAGTCCGACGACCCCAACCGCCTCGTGCCCGTCGTCGCGAAGCCCGAGGACATCATGATCGCGGTGAGCGGAGACCCGCTGCGGACAAACGCCTACGTCTTCGCCCACAACGGAATTCTCGGGTACCCGACGACGAAAACAATCGAAGCGAGGAGGCGCAAATGAGACGAGTGCCTGCCGTCCTGACCGCAGCAGCGTGTCTCCTGTGGATCGCCGTGCTCGCCTACCGGGCGCCGGCGGCGAACGTGCCGGAGGTGCTCATCGGCGAGCTCCTGCCGCTCACCGGCAACTTCGCCAGCCTCGGCCAGCAGTACCTCTGGGCCGGCCAGACGGTCGAGGACATCGTCAACAACGACTACCCGGACCTCACGGTGCCGCTCGGGCCGGGGAAGGGATTCCCGGGACTCGGCGGCGCCCCGATGAAGCTTGTCGTGCGCGACGACCAGAGCCGCGGCGATCTCGCGCGCACGCTCGCCGAGCAGCTCATCACCGTGAACAAGGTCCACTGGCTGAACGGCGAGGGGACCAGCGGCAACACGTCCATCATCCAGCCGGTCGTCGAGAGCTTCGGCATCCCGATGTCCTGTCACGCGTGCGCCTCGCCGACGCTGACAGAGAAGGGGATGAAGTGGTTCTGGCGCACCGGTCCCAATGACAAGACCATGGTCGCGAGCGTGTTCTCGTTCCTCAGGGAGTGGCGCGAGCGCGGCGGGCCGACCGACCTCAAGACGATTGCGCTTCTCACGTGCGACAACCTCTTCTGCCAGGACAACCGCAAGATCGCGGCCGAGCTCGCGCCGAAGGCCGGCTTCCAGGTCGTGCTGGATCTGACGACGAAGACCGGCGCCACGACGCTCGCCTCCGAGGTTCAGCGCCTGCAAGCCGCGAACCCCGATGTCCTCTTCTTCGTGCAGTACCCGCCCGAGACCTCGATCTTCCAAGGCGATGCCAAGCGCGCGGGCTGGATGCCGAAGATGATCGCGACGAGCAACGGAGCCTACTCCGACCAGACGTGGCTCGACGCCCAGAGGAAGACCAACGGCGGTGCCGGCTGGATCGGCCGCGATCCCACGGCGATCGACCTCGTGCACGACCGGCCGACCTGGAAGAAGGTCAACGAGATCTACAAGAAGTACAGCCGCGGCCAGAACATGGGCGAGCTGGTGATGCGGGAGATCACGGGCCTCCTGTGGATGGCGGACACGATCAATCGCGCGAAGTCCGTCGAGCCGGCGGCGCTCGCGAAGGCGGCCATGGAGACCAACATGAGCCCCGAGCAGCTCATCATCGATTACAAGGGCGTGCGCTTCGACCAGAACCACCAGAACGAGCTGGCCACGGGTGTCGTCACCCAGGTCGGCTGGGACGGCGAGAAGCACACGATCTGGCCGTGGGACCTCGCGAAGCGGGCGAACTTCAAGGTTCTCCACCCGAGCCCGAGCTGGCAGGAGCGGGACAGCAAGCCCAAGCCGTCGAACTGAGCGCGCGCGGGTGACGCTTCTCCTGCAGGCGGTCGTCAACGGGCTCCTGATGGGGTTCCTCTACGCCCTCGTGGCGGTGGGGCTCACCATCATCTGGGGCCTCATGGAGATGATCAACTTCGCCCACGGCGAGTTCCTGATGCTCGGCATGTTCGGCGCGTGGTGGCTCAGCGTCGCGTTCGGGCTCGACCCGCTGGTGTCGATCGTCCCGGTGGCCGTGGCGATGTACGTGGTCGGCGTGCTGATCTACCAGCAGCTCATGCGGCGCGTCCAGCGGGGCGACCCCTTCACGCAGATCTTCGCGACCGTCGGCCTCCTCTTTCTTCTGCAGAACTCCGCCGTCGCGATCTTCACGAGCGACTACCGGTACCTCTCCAACACGCTGCTCACCCGGCTCAGCGGCTCGAACCTTCACCTCCTCGGCATCAACGTGGGCGTTCCGCTCATGATCGGCGCGCTGCTGGCGCTGGTGCTGTTCGTGGCCCTCTACCTCCTGATCGACCGGACGGAGTTCGGCCTGGCGCTCCAGGCGACGGCGGAAGACCGCGAGGCGGCGATGCTCGTCGGGATCCGGCCGCAGAAGATGTTCGCGGTCGCCTGGGGCCTGGGCGCCGCGCTCGTGGCCGTCGCCGGGAGCATCCTGGCCAACTTCTTCGCCGTCTATCCTCAGGTGGGTCTGCAGTTCACGGTCCTGGCCTATGCGATCGTCGCGCTCGGCGGCTTCGGCTCGATTCTCGGCACGCTTCTGGCCGCGCTCGTCGTCGGCGTGGTCCAGAGCGTCACCGCCGTCTACCTGCCGCCGGCCTTCAAGGACGCCTTCGTCTTCGGCTCGTACATCCTGATCGGGCTCTTCCGACCCCAGGGACTCTTTGGGCGGTTCTAGCGGACGGCTCTGGGCGCGAGTGGCCCTCGCCGCCGGCCTCGTCGCCGGCCTCGCGTACCCGATCTCCCTCCAGTTCTCTGGCTACACCTACTTCCAGACCGTTGGATTCCTGGTCCTGGTCAACGCGATGCTCGGCGTCGGCTGGAACGTCATCGGTGGCTGGACGGGCCAGTTCGACTTCGGGCCCCAGGTGTTCTTCGCGATCGGCGCCTACGTCGCCGCGATCCTCTTCGTGCACCTCGGGCTCAACCCCTGGCTCGGCATGCTGGCCGGGGTGCTCGCCGCGATGGTCATCTGCGCGCTGGTGACCTATCCGCTCACCCGGCTGCGCGGCCACTACTTCGCGATCGCCACGGTGGCGATCTGGATGATCGCGCAGCCGATCGGGGCGACCTGGGAGTTCATCAACGGGAGCCGCGGCCTCTTCATCCCGATGCGGACGGGGCAGGGGGTGCTCGGGGCGACGGCGACCCTGCAATTCACCGGCCGCACCAAGGCCCTCGGCTATTACTACGTGGCGTTCGGGCTCCTGGCACTGACGCTCTGGCTGGCGCGGCTCGTCCAGCGCTCCAAGCTCGGCTTCTATTTCCGGGCGATCCGCGACGACCAGGAGGGCGCTGAAGGGATCGGCATCGACAGCCGCCTCTACAAGGTGATCGCGCGCAGCCTCACGGCGGCGATCTTCGCGGCCGGCGGCGCCCTCTACGGCTTCTGGGCGCTCGCCGTCTTCCCGGAGCAAGTGCTGGACCTGAACTGGAGCACGCTGCCGATCATGGCCACGGTGGTCGGTGGGATCGGTCGCCTCTGGGGCCCGCTGCTGGGGGCCGTGATCCTGATCCCCATCTCGCAGATCATGAGCACCACGCTGGGGACGGGTCCGCTGGCCGGCCGCGGCATCGACCTGATCGTCTACGGCCTCATCATCATCCTGATCGCGGCCTTCCGCCCGACCGGCATCCTCTCGCTGCCGTGGGCCATCTGGGCCCGACGGCTCCTGCCGGGACGCTGAGCCATGCCGCCGCCGCTCCTCGAGCTCCGCGCCCTCTCGAAGCGCTTCGGCGGCCTCGTCGCCAACAAGGAGGTCTCGCTCTCGATCGGCGCAGGTGAGATCGTCGGCCTCATCGGGCCGAACGGCGCCGGCAAGACCACGCTGTTCAACTGCCTCACCGGCTACATGCACCCGGACGAGGGCAGGATCGTCTTTGCCGGCGCCGACATCAGCCGGGCCCGGCCGGAGCGCGTCTGCGGGCTCGGCATCGCGCGGACCTGGCAGGTGGTGCGGACGTTCGGCCGGATGACCGCGCTCGAGAACGTCGTCTGCGGCGCGCTCAAGCGCACGAACCGCGTCGGGCAGGCGCGGGCGCGCGCCCTGCGGCTGCTCGAGTTCACCGGGCTCGCGTCCAAAGAAGACATGCCCGCGGCGAACCTGACGCTCGCCGACAAGAAGCGGCTCGAAATCGCGCGGGCGCTCGCCACCGAGCCCCGCCTGCTGTTGCTGGACGAGGCCATGTCCGGGCTCACGCCGACCGAGACCGCGGCGGCGGTGGACTTGGTGCGCCGGATCCACGCCGAGCTGGGAGTGTCGCTCTGCGTGGTCGAGCACGTCATGGAGGTCGTGATGCCGCTCTCCTCGCGGATCGTCGTGCTCGACTACGGCGAGAAGATCGCCGAGGGCTCGCCGCACGAGGTCGTCAGGAACGAGCAGGTGATCAAGGCCTACCTGGGAGAGCACTATCGTGGCCAGCACTGAGCCGGTGCCGGCTCCGCCCGCGGACGCGCTCCTGGACGTGCGCGACGTGCAGGTGGCGTACGGCGCCGGCGTGCTTGCCCTCCAGGGCGTCTCGCTCCACGTGCGTGCGGGCGAGATCGTGGCGCTGATCGGCGCGAACGGGGCCGGCAAGACGACGCTCCTCAAGACGGTGGCGGGCCTGGTGGCGCCCCGGAGCGGGGAGATCCAGTTCGCGGGCCGGTCTGTCGGCCGCCTCGAGGCCCCCGACCGCGTCAAGCTGGGGCTCACGCTCGTGCCCGAGGGGCGGCGGCTCTTCAGCCGGCTGACCGTCGCCGAGAACCTGACGCTCGGGACCTTCACCAACGCGGAGACGGCCCACCGGCGTGAGATGCTCGACCGGATCTACACGCTCTTTCCCATTCTCCGCGAGCGCGCCCGTCAGCGCGCGGGCACGCTCAGCGGGGGCGAAGGCCAGATGCTGGCGATCGGCCGCGCGCTCATGTCGCGGCCGCGGTTCCTCATGCTGGACGAGCCGAGCCTCGGGATCATGCCGCGCCTCGTGGACACGATCATGGACGCGCTGGCGCGACTCCACCGGGCCGAGGGGCTGGCCATGTTCCTGGTCGAGCAGAACGTGCCGGCGGCGCTGGACCTGGCGACAAGGGGCTACGTGCTCCAGACGGGACGCGTCGTGCTCGAGGGGAGGAGCCGGGAGCTACTCGGCAGCGACCTCGTGCGGAAGGCCTACCTGGGGATCTGAGCTGCCGGGATGGCGCCTTGACGTTTTCAAGATCGGTCATCGTCGCGACGTCTACCGCTGATCTGGTCCGCCGAACGCGCGCGCTCAGCGCCCGGGACGCGAGCAGCGAGAGCCCTCGGCCCGCTGTCGTGCGGGGTTGGACAGCGACCGCGTTCTCATACCAAAGGCGTAACGTCGCGCCCTTGCCGAGTCCACACGCGGCACAGGCACCAGCGCCTGCTCTTGCGAGGGCGAGCGACGGAGCTGTGGGCCTGAGCGTTGGCCGCTGAGGGCCGTACCAGGGGTTCGCCGCCGACTCTCATCATCGTGGCGAGCAGAGTCGCCACAAGAGTCTCATGCTCCCCGTCGATTGCAACCACGTCGCCCGCACAGGCCGTCACGGTACGGCCAGGTCTAATGACGCGACCACGTGCCACCATTCGTTGACCGCGAGCTGGTGCCAGGAAATTCGCCTTGTATTCGATGGTAACGACGGAAGACTCGGGTGGCATCAGGCTCATCGCCGCATAACCACAGGCGACATCGACGACTGCGGTGAGGACGGCAGCGGCCATGAAGCCATGATGCTGCGTCAGGTCAGCCCGAAACGGGAGCACGACTTCCACTTCGCCGGCCGATACCCTTCCAAGCGTTGCGCCTATCGTTCTCATCAACGTCAGACGCTCGAAGCTCTCATGAATAGCGGACTGGAAGTTGGGATTCTCAGGTCCGAATGCCATAGCGCCTCCTCCCGCAGTGCATTGCCTTCTATGCCGACTAAACGTCGCCGCTCAGCGGCCGGCGCAGCCGATCCGCTGAAGCGGACAGTTAGCCGACCCATTGCCGACACGACCGTCGTTTCTGCGTTTCCCTGGCAGATCTTCAGCACTTCACCGGATATGTCAGCACCACACGGTCCACTGGGTACAGCTTTGCCTTGTCGAAACATCCGACAATCCTTGTGAGAGGGTCTTCGATGTCCTTTACGTTGCGGCCTCTCTGCACCTCCAGGTGCACGTGCTCAAAGCCGGGGAACGCACGCTGCCCCGATGTGCCGATTGCCCCGATCCGCTGGCCGCGCTTGACCATGTCCCCGACCCGAACAGCGATCACGGAAAAGTGGCAATAGACCGTTCGGTAGGGGCCGGGATCGTGGTCGATGACGACGATCAGACCACACAAATCGCGATTGTCCCGCGCCACGGTGACGCGGCCGTCGGCCGCTGCGAGCACATCAGCTCCTCTCCTGCCTGCGATGTCGATGCCGCGGTGGGGACTCAGTAGCGGATACCCCTCGGCGCCCAGCCGGTCGCCGAACCCCGTGTGAATGCGCGGAGCGCCGTCGCCCGACGGAGTCATTGCGCGCAGAAGGTGCGTGAGGGGCAGGACCACGAGAAATACCGTCGCAACGATATTGATGACCAAGGAAAAGAAGCGCACGCGCCCTTCTCCGCGGCAGCTCCGCACGAACTGGACGAGCGCGTTCACGGACGACACCATGACCAACGCGGCACCGGCCGCCGCCAGGGCAGGGAAGAGAAACCGCGGTGCCCGCTGGGCTATCGACGGCGATGACGCGCCCACGAACACCACTACGGCCACCGGCAGGGCGAGCCAAAGGACCGAGCCCGTCATCACGCCCCGCGTTCTCGATCGCTCCATGGCGGCTAACGCCGGTATCAGCCACGGCGCGAAGCGCCGATAGCCTCGCGGATTAGCCCGTCGAGTGCGGCTCGCTCGCGTTCGCTTCCCGCCAATCGCGACTGAACGGCGGACATTGCGGAATGTCCGGGTCGGCCACGAGCGATCATTGGCGGGCTTTACTCGATCACCTCGTCGGCGAGCGCAAGCAGGGCCGGCGGGACGATGAGGCCGAGCGCCTTGGCGGCTTTCATGCTGATGATCAGTTCAACTCTTGTGACCTGCTGGACTGGTAGATCGGCCGGCTTCTCGCCCTTGAGGATCCGGCCGGCATAGAGGCCGACCAGGCGGTACCCTTCCGTTAGACTTCCACCGTAGCTCATCACGCCGCCGGCCACAGCGAAGTCGCGATCCTGATAGATCGCGGCTATCCCGTGGCGGAGAGCCAGCGCGCCGAGTTGTTCTCTCCGGGCCGTGAAGAATGAATCTATGGCGATCACGAGGGCGCTTGCTCGTAGTTGGACCAGCTCTGTAAAAACCGAATCGAAGTCGCGTTCGCTGCTAGCGCGCAGAGTGTGGAGCCGCAACGCGAGGCTGCGGGCCGCCTCCTGTAGTTTTCTCGCGGTGGATTCGGCAAGCGCGGGATTGCTCGGGTTGACGAGCACGGCCATGACGGTCGCCCTGGGCATGAGCTGGTGCAGCAGTTCCAGCCGCTTCGGCGCAAGTTCACCGCCCAAAGAGGTCGCGCCCGTGAGGTTGCCGCCCGGGCGGTTGAGGTTGGCGACGAGTCTGAGCGCAACCGGGTCGCCCGCCGTAAAGAACACGATCGGAATCGTCGTGGTCGCCGCCTTTGCTGCCAAAGCCGCAGGAGTGGTACCAGGTGTAGCGATCACATTCACTTGGCGACGAACTAGATCGGCCGCCAGGGCAGGCAATCGATCGTTTTGGCCTTCGGCCCAACGATATTCGATGGCAACGTTCTGACCTTCGACATAGCCGCTTTCGCTGAGCCCTTGACGGAACATCCGTAGATGACTTGCGAACAGAGCAGGCGATTCGCTGCCGAGGAACCCAATCGCCGGCATCAACGTCTGCTGCGCACGCGCAGCCACCGGCCAAGCCGTAGCGGCACCAAGAACGGTGATGAACTCACGCCGTGTCATTCGATCACCTCTGAAGATGCGTCCGACTCGGTTGAGCGCATAATACCGTCTTCATGACGCTCAACGCGCACGCTCAGCGGCCGGAGGGCGAGCAACGCGAGCCCCCGGTCCGTTGGAGCGTGATGTTGGGCGGCGCGACATCATTCAATAACCTGATCCGCCCGCAGGAGCACCGATGGCGGAATCGTGATCCCGAGCATCTTGGCGGTCTTGAGATTGATGACAAGCTCGTATTTGGAAGCCCGCTCCACCGGCAGGTCGGCTGGTTTGACACCCTTGAGGATCTTGTCGATGTAGGTAGCGGCGCGCCGGGTCAGGTCAACGAGATCCGGCGCGTAACTCATGAGACCGCCTGCCTCCACATTCTCCCTCGTCCCGAACATTCCCGCCAGACGGCGGAAGTTGTCAAGTCGAATGAGACAGTCGACATCGGAAATTTGTGAGTCATCGTCATGAACCGGCCCCCTCTGGCACGGCAAGAGTCGGCGCTGCTGGAGGCTTGTTGATCCACGCCGCCGTCGGCAGCGGCGGTGGG
>WNGF01000680.1_pt1 | contig 84834 bp, 75 predicted proteins | sample 5400641 | NCBI WGS metagenome assembly WNGF01 (sample SAMN13153371, study PRJNA577476) | soil metagenome | isolation source: 80 cm soil or saprolite under grassland replicate 2 | place: USA:California | collected 2016-06-15 | reverse complement strand
CGATACAGATCGGCGTGATCGCACGTAGCCGAATCGATCGCCCATAACGCTGCGATCTCGCCGTCGGTCAATGTGCGCTCGCGCGTGCGTTCCTTGCCGCCGGCGGCATCGCGCGAGAGCCCGGCAGCCGGATTCGTCTCGAGCATGCCCACTTCGGCACCGTATGCGAACATCGATCGGAAGATGCCGAGCAGGCGATTCGCCGCGACGGGTCCGCCGTCGCGCGCCTTGCGTTCGAGCACGAGCGCGAGTTGCGCGCGCGTTACCTTGCGGAGCTCGCGGTCACCGATGTCGGCGATGTCGTTGTCGAAATAGTGCTTCACCTTCTCCGGGCGCTTGTAACGTGCGGCGATGCGCGCCTTGTAGTAGCGATCGGCAAGGTCTGCCACGGTATCCTTACCGGACGGGCGCATCTCGCCGCGGCGCTGGTGCGCTTCGCGTTGTGCGTCCGCGAGCAGGTAATCCGGACCCCATTCGCCGAGGCTCTCGACGAGGTTGCGCCCCTTGATCTGCTTACGCAGCACGAAACGCTTCGAGCCGCCAGGATGGCGCACCCGCAGGTACAGGCCGGTGACGCCGGCGGCGATCCAGCGGTCCTTACCTGCGGGCTGCAGGTCGCGAATGACGCGGTCGGAAAGCTTCACCATGGCCCTTCTGGAAACTGGCTGGCGACTGATGGGCCATACTATCGCAGGAAGCTGCTGATGACAACAGGTGACGCAAGGGCATGAGCCAGAAGGCTAAACCCGCCGCAAGTCCCGAATTACACGTCCTCTTCGTCTGCATGGGCAACATCTGTCGTTCACCGACGGTGGAAGCGGTTTTTCGCGCCGCGCTTGAGCAGCAACGTCTCGACAAGCGCATCCACGTCGACTCGGCCGGCACCGGCAACTGGCACGTCGGCTCGCCGCCCGATCCGCGCGCGATCCAAGCGGCGCGCCGGCGCGGCTACGACCTCACCGCGCTGCGCGCGCGCCAGGTCGAGCGCGCGGACTTCGCGCGCTACGGCTGGATCCTCGCGATGGACGAAGCGAATCTGCTTGTGCTGCAATCGATGCGTCCGCCCGACTTCGGCGGCCATCTCGGACTTCTGCTCGACTTCGCGCCCGAGCTCGGCGTGCGCGAAGTGCCCGACCCGTACTATGGTGGCCGCGAAGGGTTCGATCGCGTGCTCGATCTCGCCGAAGCGGCGGCTGCGGCGCTGATCCAGCGTCTGAATCGCGACTTGGGCTGATCGACAGCGGAAAAAAAACGGCGGGCCGCGGCCCGCCGTCTATCTTCTCGAACCGGTTACGGCGCCGGTGGCTGCTCCTTCCGCGTCTCGACCAGTTGCAGTGGTTCCTCGACGATCGTCGGCCGCTGCGGCCGCATGCGTTTGGGCCGTTGAGCTTGCTCTTCGGCCTCGGGCAGCGGCGGCGCCGTGTGTGTCGTCTCGACAAGCACGAGTCCCGAATCGGGCGCGAGCGTCAGCGAGACCGGCGGAAGCTCCGGCATGTTGCGCGGCAGCGGCGGCGGTTCCGGCGGCGGCGCGGCGGGCACCGGCAATTCGTCGGGGGCGCGATGCTCGCGGACAGGAGGCTCGACCGTAACTGGCAGGACGACTTCCGCGGCCGGTGTGAACTCGGGTGTGGGCGGTGATGGTGCGTACTCGATCGCGCGAGGCACCGACTGCATCGGTTCGCCGCCGCCTTCCGCTTGCGCGACGGCGATCGGCGCGACGTGCTCGCGTGGCGGGGCCGCCGCGGTCACGGCCGTGGGCGCTTCGGCCTGCTCGGGACGTGGCGGACGTTCGCCCCGGTCCCCCCGATGACGGCGATCTCGACGGCGGCGACCTCCGCCCTCGCTGCCGGGCGTTTCGTGAAGGATGGCCGCCTCGTTCGTCGTGGCGCCGGCTTCGGCCTGTGCGGCGGGTTGAGGCGTGCGCGGCTCGCGCGGCGGACGCGGCTCGCGGTGCGGCTGGCCTTCACGCGGCTCGCGCGGCGGCTGGCCTTCACGCGGCTCGCGCGGCGGCTGGCCTTCACGCGGCTCGCGTTGCGGTTTGCCTTCGCGCGGCGGGCGCTGGCCTTGTTGCCCTTCGTGGCGTTGTCCGCCCTGAGCAGGCTGACGCGCCTGCTGCGGCTGTGCTCCTCCGCGCGCTTCGCCGCGACGCTCGTCACGGCGACCTTCCTGCCGCTGGTCGCGGCCGCCGCGTCCTTCGCGCCGCTCTTGTCCGCGTGCGCGAGTCTCGCGCTGTTCGCGCGGTTCGCGCCGCGCTTCGCTCTTCTGCGCGGAGGTCCGCTCGGGTGCGCGTGGCGGGGGTGTCGCAATCGCGGGCCCGGTGCGGAACCACGCGAGCATGCGCGCGAACCAGCCGTTGGTCGGCGCGGCGGCCGGCACAGCGACGGGCGCGAGCGGCAGAGGTGCGGGCTGTGCCGGCGTGATGCCCTTGACCGCCGCTTCCATCCGCGGCTCCTTCGCCTCTTCCTTGATCTTGGTCGCGACGTCGGGCTCTTCCGGGCGCTCGACCATCTCGAACGACGGCGGCAGCGGCTCGGACTGGTTGAGATCGTCGTGGCGCAGGCGCGTGATCGAGTAATTCGGCGTTTCGAGATGGCGGTTCGGCACAAGCAGCACGTTGACCTTGAAGCGCGTCTCAATCGACAACACCTCGCTGCGCTTCTCGTTCAACAGGAACGTCGCGACGTCGACCGGCACTTGCGCGACGACCTGCGCGGTGTTGTCCTTCATCGCCTCCTCTTGCAGGATGCGCAGGATATGCAGCGCGGTCGACTCGGTGCCGCGAATGTGGCCGATGCCGTGACAGCGCGGGCAGGGGATGTACGCCGATTCGGTGAGCGCGGGACGCAACCGCTGGCGCGAGAGCTCCATCAGCCCGAAGCGCGAGATCTTGCCGAGCTGCACGCGCGCGCGGTCGTACTTCAGCGCTTCCTTCAACCGCGTCTCGACCTCGCGCTGGTTCTTCGCGCTTTCCATGTCGATGAAGTCGATGACGACGAGTCCGCCCAGGTCGCGCAGCCGCAGCTGGCGCGCGATCTCGTCGGCGGCCTCGAGGTTCGTGTTGAGCGCGGTGGTCTCGATGTCGCCCGCCTTCGTCGCGCGCGCCGAGTTGACGTCCACCGACACCAGCGCCTCGGTGTGATCGATGACGATCGCGCCGCCCGAGGGCAGCACCACCTGACGTGCGAACGCGGTCTCGATCTGGTGCTCGATCTGGAAGCGCGAGAACAGCGGCACGTCGTCCTTGTAGAGCTTCACCCGATGCACGTTCGCCGGCATCACGTGGCTCATGAACTGCTGCGCCTGCTCGAACACCGCCTCGGTGTCGATCAGCAGCTCGCCGATATCGGGCTGGAAGTAGTCGCGGATCGCGCGAATGACAAGGCTCGATTCCTGGTAGATCAGGAACGCGCCCGTCTGCAGCTTCGCCGCCTCCTCGATTGCGTGCCAAAGCTGCAGCAGGTAGTTCAAGTCCCACTGCAGCTCCTCGGTCGTGCGGCCGATGCCGGCGGTGCGCGCGATGACGCTCATGCCGTTCGGGACCTCGAGGCCGGCGATCGCATCGCGCAATTCGTTGCGCTCCTCGCCCTCGACGCGGCGCGACACGCCGCCGCCGCGCGGGTTGTTCGGCATCAGCACGAGGTAGCGGCCGGCAAGCGAGATGTACGTCGTCAGCGCGGCGCCCTTGTTGCCGCGCTCGTCCTTGTCGACCTGGACGATCAGCTCCATGCCTTCGCGAAGCTGATCCTGTATGCGCCCGCCGCGTCCGCCGCCGCCCTCACTTTCGCCGTCGTCGGTGTCGGCGCCGTTGCCCTTGCGCGGCTTCAGATACTGGCGCGAGATTTCCTTGAACGGCAGGAAGCCATGGCGATCCGTGCCGTAGTCGACGAAGCACGCTTCGAGGCTCGGCTCGACGCGCGTGATGACCGCCTTGTAGATGTTGCTCTTGCGTTGCTCCTTGTTCGCGGATTCGATGTCGAGGTCGATCAACTTCTGACCGTCGACGATTGCCACACGAAGCTCTTCGGCTTGCGTGGCGTTGAAAAGCATGCGCTTCATGGAATCTTCCCGGCGCGGGATCCGGCCGGGCTTGCGGGGGTGAAGCGGGCCGCGCGTTGCGCGCGCGGCGTGCTGCGGCTATGCGGCGCGTGCGCGCGACGGCGGCCGCGCCGGCAGCAACGGCTGCAGGCGGTCGAAAGCGGAGCGCACGACGCCGGATTGGCATGCGTGCCCGCGGCGCAGGTGCGCGGCGGCGGTGCTCGGGCTCATCGGAACGGTCGGTTTGGTCAACGCGTACAAGCGGGTGAAATGCGGTCGGAGCACACGCGAGCTCGGAACGTTCGCCGAAGCTCCCGCGCACTCCAACGGCGGAATTCGTCGCTGGATTGCCGCACAGGCCGCCGCTTCATACCGGCACGCAAGCCGGGTGCGGAGACTGCGCTCTTCCTTTAACATCGCTACTTTTTCCGGGGCGCAACGCCCGGACGGTGAGCGGATTTAACCGGCGGTCCGCTGCGCTACGTGCGCGTTCGACGCGTACGACGGGACCGGCTTCCTGCCCTTCAAGATTCGAGGGCGCTCGCAATTGCCAACAGCCCGGCCATCATTCACCGACATCGGCGGCCGGATCTTCGAAGATCGTTCGGCCGCCCTCGCGGTGCCGCTCGCCGCCTTCAGGCGGGTCGCCGGGCGATGGGCCAAGGCGTTGCTGCGAGCCAGAAGTATAAACGAATGAATGCGTTAAGCAAGGATTCGGTCAACCGCGTCGAAGTGGGCGATGAAGCCGCCGGCCAGCGGATCGACAACTTCCTCACGAAAATCCTCAAAGGGGTTCCGAAGAGCCACATCTACCGGATCCTGCGCAGTGGCGAGGTTCGCGTGAATCGGCGGCGCGTCGGCCCGGACACCCGGCTCGCGGCCGGCGACGAGCTGCGCATTCCGCCGATTCGGGCTTCGACGCCGGCGGCCGCCCGCCGCGGCCCCGCGCCCGCCGATGCCGCGCCCGTTCCGCCGATCCTCTACGAAGACGACGACGTGATCGCGATCGCGAAGCCCGCGGGCATGGCGGTCCATGGCGGCAGCGGCATCTCGTTCGGCGTGATCGAGCGGCTGCGCCAGGACCGGCCGAACGCGAAGTCGCTCGAGCTCGTCCACCGGCTCGATCGCGACACGTCGGGCGTGCTGCTGGTCGCGAAGAAGCGATCGGCGCTCACGGCGCTGCACGCGCAGCTTCGCGACGGCGAAGTCGACAAGCGCTACGACGTGCTCGTCCGCGGCAAGTGGCGCGGCGCAATGCGCAAAGTCGATCTCGCGCTTACCTCGTGGGTCAATGCGCAGGGCGAGCGGCGCGTCAAGGTCGATCCCAACGGGCGCGCTTCGCGAACGATCTTTCGTCTGCAGCGCGCGTGGCCCGCGCACGAGCCTCCGCTCGCCTTGCTCGAGGCCGAGCTCGAGACCGGCCGCACGCACCAGATCCGCGTGCATCTCGCGCATCTGGGCTTTCCGCTCGCCGGCGACGACAAGTACGGCGATTTCACGTGGAACCGCACGCTCGCGAAGCAGGGTCTGAAACGCATGTTCCTGCACGCACGGCGGCTTGCGTTCACGCATCCCGCGGATGGCCGCGAAATGACGATCGAAGCGCCGATGCCTTCGGATCTGTCGGCGTTTCTCGCCGCCCTCACCCCCGGCCCCTCTCCCGCAAGCGGGCGAGGGGAGTCTGATGGCTGAGCTCGCGCCGCGCCGGTTCCGCTTCATCGTGTTCGACTGGGACGGCACGCTCGCCGACTCGACGTCGATCATCGCGACGTCGCTGCAACGCGCGTGCGCGGACGTCGGCGAGCCGGTCCCATGCGAGGCGGACGCACGCTTCGTCATCGGTCTGGGGCTCGCCGATGCGTTGCGACGCGTCGCGCCCGGCCTGCCACGTGAGCGGTGGCCGATGTTGAGCGAGCGCTATCGCCACCACTATCTGTCGCGCGACGCCGCCATCCCGTTGTTCGCGGGCGCGCGCGAGCTGCTCGACGAGCTCGATGCTGCGGGATTCCTGCTCGGCCTTGCGACCGGCAAGTCGCGCGCGGGCCTCGCGCGCGCGCTCGCCCAGCACGGCCTGTTGGATCGGTTCGTCGCGACGCGCTGTGCCGACGAGGGCTTTCCTAAGCCGCATCCCGACATGCTGCTGCATCTGATGGATCGCGTCGGCGCGGCGCCCGGCGAAACGCTGATGATCGGCGATACGACGCACGATCTCGAGCTCGCGAAAAACGCCGGCGCCTCCGCGCTCGCCGTTTCGTACGGCGCGCACGAGCTCGAGGGTCTCGCGCGCCTCGAGCCGCTCGCGACCGTGCATTCGATCGTCGACCTTCGCCGATGGCTGCTCGAGAACGCGTGATCGGCAATGTCGACGGTCTCGTCGACGGCGGCGACGGTGTGCGCTTCACCGTACGAGCGGCGGCCGGCGATGTGCCCGCGTTCGCCGTCCGCCATCGCGGGCTCGTGCACGCCTATCTCAATGTGTGCGCGCATCAGCAGGTCGAGCTCGACTGGATTCCCGGCGCTTTCTTCGACGCCGACGGCCAGACGCTCGTCTGCTCGCTGCACGGTGCACAATACGTGCCCGACACCGGACATTGCGTCGGCGGGCCGTGCGCCGGCGCGGCGCTCACGCGCGTGCCGATTCGCGTGCGCGCCGACGGCGCAATCGTCATCGATCTGACTTAAGCGAGAGTGCCATGGCTGACCCGAACATCGAACAAGGCCTGCTCGTCCAGCTGGGTCGCGACTGGTTGGACGAGCGCCGGCGCGCCCGGCGCTGGAGCGTCTTCTTCAAGCTGATCATGCTCGTGCTGCTGATGCCGTTGTTCGTGCTGCTGTGGGGTCTCGTTACCGCGAAGGAGCGCGTGTGCCTCGACAAGTGCACGGCGCTGGTCGAGGTGCGCGGCGAGCTCGAGGCCGGCGGGCGCGCGAGCGCCGATCATGTGATCTCCGGCTTGCAGGCGGCGTACAAGAACGTCGGTACGCGCGGCGTCGTGCTCAGGGTGAACAGTCCCGGCGGCAGCGCCGTGCAGGCAGGGCAGATCTACGAGGAAGTACGGCGGTTGCGCGCCCAGCATCCGGACAAGCCGCTGTATGCCGTCGTCGATGAGGTCGCCGCGTCCGGCGGTTATTACGTCGCGACGGCGGCCGAGCGGATCTACGTCGACAAGGCGAGCCTCGTCGGCTCGATCGGCGTGATCATGGACGGCTTCGGTTTCGTCGGCGCGATGGAAAAGCTCGGCATCGAGCGGCGCGTGCTCACCGCGGGCGCGAACAAGGCGTTGCTCGATCCGTTCAGCCCGGTCGATCCGAAACAGCGCGACGCGATCCAGGCGAATCTCGACGAAGTCCACCAGCAGTTCATCGCGGCGGTCAAGGAAGGCCGCGGCGACCGGTTGAAGCAGACGCCCGAAGTGTTCTCGGGGCTCGTGTGGAACGGCAAGCGCGCGGTCGAGCTCGGCCTCGCCGACGGCCTCGGCACGCTCGAAGGTGTCGCGCGCGACGTGATCAAGGCCGAAGAGATCGTCGACTTCACGCCCGAAGAGGGCATCACTGAGCGCGTCGCCCGCCGCTTCGGCGCGACGTTCGCCGATGCGCTCAACTACTCGCTTCGCTACGGCGGACCGGCGCGGCGTTAGGCGGCGCGCGCAGCGCTAGAGGTTGCGGCTGATCTGCTCGCGGCGCTCGATCTCATGCTCGAACTCGCGCAACTCGGGTCCGAGCGCGTCGCGCGCCGATACCATGCCGACTGGCCGGCCGCGATCGACGACCGGCACGTGGCGAAAGCCGCCTTCGTACATCATCAGTAATGCGAGTCCGATCGGCCGGTCGGGCGCGATCGTCTTCGGATCGGCGGTCATCACCTCGGCAAGCGGTGTGGCGCGCGCATCGCGCCCCTCGGCGAGCACGCGCTGCAACGCGTCGCGCTCGGTGAAGATGCCGACGAGCCGCTCGCCGTCGACGATCATCGCCGCGCCGACCGCTTGACGCTTCATTCGTCGCGCCGCTTCCTGCACGGTCGTGGTCGCCGGCAACATCAGCGGGCGCTTGCCCGCGATGATCTCGCGCACGGGTCGCTGCGGCATGGCTCCTCCAACCCTGACGCAAAAAACGCATTATGCGTCAAGCGAGCCGGCTTCGGCGCCGGCTGAAGCGGCATGCCATTCAGCACGCCGACGCCAACAAAAAGGGCACGGCTCTCGCCGTCACCTCGGCTCGATACGCCACGGCCCGGGCAGCTTGGGGCATGATGCACGCGAGCGCACGTACGCCCGAGCCGCGTCGCGCTGCCGAAGATTTTCCGGAGATCGCCGCGCCGATGGCACGCATTGTCAGTCACTTCCGGCAGATCCTGATCTGGCCGCTGCAACTCACGCCGATCCGCGAGGGCGCGCAGATCCAGGAGCCCTGGGAGATCCTTCAGCAGCCGGGCATCGATCATCCGTGGCGCGAGCTGCGCGACGAATTCAGCTGCGACCCGGCGCAATTCGCCGAGCGTCATTACAGCGAGTTCATCACTTTCCTGCCGTACGCGCGCAAGTTCCTCTACGGCGAAGGCAAGGGCCGCGGCGCCCCGGCCGGCGCCGAGTCGCCGATCCGCGTGTATCGGCGCAACGACATCGCGAAAGTGCGGATGACGCTGAGTAACGACGCGCCGCCCGTCACGTTCAACGTTGCGCATGTCGATCTCAACTTCTTCTATGACCTTGACGTCCTCATTCCGGTCGTCGAGATCTTCGCGCACGATTTGCCGCTCGCAACTGTGCAGGAGGCGATGTACCGGTTCGGCCGCGCGTATCCGACGTACTGGGACGAGGGCGGAGGCGGGCACTGCGTCGCGCGTGCCGAATGGCTCGATGCGGCCGGCGAGGTGCTCGCCGCGTCCGATTACGAGGAGCGGGCGAAATACCTGGAGTTCGTCGGCCGCTACCGCGCGCCGCGCTTCGCGTCGCACTGGACGTGGTTGCTGCGGCCGCTCGTGCCCGACCATTCGGGCGAGAAGGGGCTGATCCGTTACCGGCAGGTCGAATACAGCCGAATGCCGCTGCTCGTTTATCTCGCGATGGACGATGCACGCTCGCTCACGCGCGCCGACTTCGTGCGGCTCGGGCTCGTGACCGGTGCCGGCGCACCGGAGGCGTTGCCGTATTCGGCGCGCTACGTGGAGAACTTCGAGAGCCGCTATTGCTACGACCAGTTCTGGAACGACGAACGGACGGGGCGGCCCGGCACGCGCTTCATGTCATGCGGGCACGCGTTCGCGATGATCGGCGACGCCGACGATCCGTTCCTCGTCGACCGCGAAGCGGGCTTGCTGGGCCAGTTCCGCCACCAGTATTTCCTGCTGTTCCTGATTCCGCACATCCACAAGGCGACGCTGCTGATGCTGTCCGACCGGATGGTGGACGCGCTCAACCGCCTCGACATCCACGATGCCGACTCGGTGCGCCGATTCAAGCGGACGATCCGCCAGCTGCTCGAAATCTTCCTTCGCTTCACGCACCGCTACTGGTTCCACGAGGTGTCGGACCAGCCGCAGGCGAAGGAGCTCTACCGAATGACGAGCGAGTATCTCGGCACCGACCGGCTCTACGAGGAGATCCGCAACGAGATCGAGGACATGAGCGAGTACCTCGAAAGCGACACGCTGCGCCGGCAGGCGAACACGGTCGTGCGGCTCACCGTGGTGACGGCGTTCGGTCTCGTCGGCACGGTTGCGACGGGCTTCCTCGGCATGAACCTGTTCGCACTCGCCGAATTGCCGTTCTGGGAGAAGTTCGTGTGGTTCTTCGTCGTGCTGATCCCGACTACCGCACTGACTTTCTACACGATCGTGAAGTCGAAGCGGCTGTCGGACTTTCTCGAGGCGCTGTCCGACGAGCGCATGTCCGCAGCGAACAAATTCCAGGCGCTGCTCGACGTCTGGCGCCGGTCCTGAGAAGCCGCGGCGGCTACCAGAACTCCGGTGCTCCGGCGCACACCGCGCCGAGCACGACGAAGCCGACCGTGCGTGCGAGCGTACGGTCCTTGCCGGAGATCATCATCTGCCGCATGCCGAGCGCAACGATCGCCACCAGCAGGTACGTGCAGAGCACGGCGATCACATCGACGTCCTTGCCGAGCAGCGCAGTTCCGAGCACACGCGCGATGATCCACGTGTAGGCGAAGGCGAGAGCGGAGCGGAACTGCGTTTCGACTGCTTGCATGGACGAATACCTAGGAGTTGTGATGGAAAAATGCGACGCGACGCCTGCGGATCGTAGCGCGCGCGCTCCTCCGAGAGTTTGGGATCGGTCAAGTTTTGGGCGTCCGAGCCAGCCCCTGTTGTAAAAATTATAACTGCGGCGCAGCAATCGCCCAACCACACTATCAGCAGGGAAAAGAGAAAATCGAGCGAGATGAACGACGATTTGATCGTCTCGGCGGCTGAGGGTCTGTATTGCCCGGCCGGCGACTTTCATATCGATCCGTGGCGGCCGGTGCCGCGCGCGGTGGTCACGCACGCCCATGGCGACCACGCGCGCCCCGGCAACGGCGCGTACTGGGCGGCCGAAGCCGGCGCGCCGCTGCTCGGCATTCGGCTCGGTGCGGATACGCGGATCACGGCGCTTGCGTACGGCGAGACGATCGATTTCGCCGCCACGCGCGTCTCGCTGCATCCGGCCGGCCACGTGCTCGGCTCGGCGCAGGTGCGCATCGAATCGGGCGGCCGCGTATGGGTCGTGTCGGGCGACTTCAAGCGCGACGCCGATCCGACATGCGCGCCATTCGCGCCGGTCGCATGCGACACGTTCGTCACCGAAGCGACGTTCGCACTGCCCGTCTATCGCTGGCCGGACGCTTCGCAGGTTGCGCGCGAGGTCCGCGATTGGTGGCTTGCGAACCGCGAGCGCGGCGAGGCGTCGGTCGTCTGCTGCTATGCGCTCGGCAAGGCGCAGCGCATTCTCGCCGAGCTTGCGCGCCTCACCGACGAAACGGTGTACATCCACGGCGCGCTTGCCGCGTTGACGCAGGCGTATCGACACGCGGGCGTCGCGATGCTGCCGACGGCGCGCGTCGTCGACCAGCCGCCGAAGCACGATTTCCGTGGCGTCTTGGTGCTTGCGCCGCCGGCGGCCAGTCGAAGTCCGTGGATGAAGCGCTTCCGGCCCGCGCAGGTCGCGTTCGCGTCGGGCTGGATGCGCATCCGCGGCAATCGGCGCCGGCTGGGCTACGACCGCGGCTTCGTGCTGTCCGACCATGCCGACTGGCCGAGCCTCATCGCCACCATTGCCGAGACGGGCGCCACGCGCGTGCTCGCGACGCACGGCTATACCGACGGATTGATCCTGCACCTGCGCGAACGAGGCATCGACGCGTCGGCGCTGGCGACACCGTTCGGCGACGAGGAAGCCCCGAGCGCGCAGATGCTCGCCGCCGAGGCAGTCGCGGAGGGCTCGTAGTTGCGCCGCTTCGCCGAGCTGTATGCGCGTCTCGACGACACGCGCGCGACGAGCGCGAAGCTCGCGGCGATGCGCGATTATTTCGCGCAGGCACCGCCCGAAGATGCCGCATGGGGTCTGTGGCTGCTGCTCGGCAATCGGCTGAAGCGCGTCGTCGCGCCGACGAAGCTCGCCGCCTGGATCGGTGAGGCAAGCGGCGTCGCCGCCTCGCTCGTTCGCGAAAGCATCGCACATGTCGGCGATCTCGCCGAAACGATGGCGCTGCTGCTCGACACCGCGGCGCTGCTTCCGCAAGCGGCGCCCGACGTTGGTCTCGCGCAGTGGGTTCAGCGGCTTGCACAACTTGCGGGTGAAGACGATGCACAAGCGCGCGAGCGGTTGTCCGCGTATTGGCGCGAGCTGCCGCGCGACCAGTGCTTCCTGTTCAACAAGCTCTTGACCGGGTCGCTGCGCGTCGGCGTGTCGGCCGGCCTTGCCGCGCGGGCGCTCGCCGAGTACGCGGGCATCGATCCGGCGCTCGTCGTGCACCGATTGATGGGCGATTGGCGGCCTGGCGTCGAGAATTTCCGCGCGCTGACACAACCGGAATCGGGCGCGCCCAATCCCGCGCAGCCATACCCGTTCTGCCTCGCGTCGCCGCTCGACTCAGCGCCGCAGTCGCTCGGCGATCCGTCCGATTTCCTCATCGAGTGGAAATGGGACGGCATCCGTGCACAGCTCATCCGACGCGGCGGGCACACGTTCGTCTGGTCGCGCGGCGACGAAATGCTGAACGGTCGATTTCCGGAAATCGAGCATGCGGCGCAGCGCCTGCCCGATGGCACGGTGCTCGACGGCGAGATCCTCGCGTGGCGCGACCGCGTGCTGCCCTTCGCGGTGCTGCAGCGGCGAATCGGCCGCACGCGGATCGGTGCGCGAATGCTCGCCGAGGCGCCGGTCGCGTTCCTCGCTTACGATCTTCTCGAAGCGCAGAACGAAGATCTGCGCCTGCGGCCGCTCGCGGAGCGGCGGCTTCGTCTCGAGCAGCTTTGCGCGACGGCGATGCTGCAGGCGTCGCCGCGCGTCGAAGCGGCGACGTGGGACGAGTACGGTGCATTGCGCGAAGCGATCGACACACCGGGCATCGAAGGGTTGATGCTGAAGCGGCTCGACTCCGCCTATCTTTCCGGCCGCAAGCGCGGCGCGTGGTGGAAATGGAAAATCGCGAGCCTCACCGTCGACGCGGTGCTGATTTACGCGCAACCCGGGCACGGCCGCCGCGCGAACCTGTACACCGATTACACGCTCGGCGCCTGGAACGAGGGCGAGCTCGTTCCCGTCGCGAAGGCTTACTCCGGTCTGACCGACGAGGAGCTCGTCGAGATGGACCGCTGGATTCGCGCGCACACGATCGAGAAGTTCGGCCCCGTGCGCGCCGTCGAGCCGCATCACGTGTTCGAGATCGCGTTCGAGGGCATCGCGCGTTCGGCGCGGCACAAGTCGGGCATCGCGCTGCGCTTCCCGCGCATCGCGCGCTGGCGCAAGGACAAGTCGTTTCGCGAGGCGGATACGCTTGCAACGCTCGAACGATTGTTGGAGGCGCATGAATTGGTCAGGTGCGGTAGTGCGCGATGATCTGCCGCGCTGTCGCGACAGGTTCCGATTTCAACCATATCGTGACGACGCCGCAGTGCGGGAAACTCGGCATAGCGCATCACCAACGCCGACAATCATGTTTCGTTCGGCCTCAATCGGTCGTTCGACTGCTATCCGCAACCGCTGCGGAAGTCAAACCTCGATCCTGATCAGCCTTCGCGCGATCGCCTGCGCAACCGCCTCGCTGCGGTTCAGCACGCACAGCTTCGCGATGATGTTATGGAAGTGGAAGTTCACCGTGCGCTCGCAAATCCCGAGCTTCACGCCGATGTCGGCGCTGGTGAGCCCGTGCGCGGCCATCTGCAGACATTGCAGCTGGCGCGCCGACAGCGGTGCGCCCCGCAGTTCGGTGGCGCTATTGGCGACCGTTGCCTCCGCCATGAACAGATCGTGGAACTGTGTCGCGAGCAGCATCACGTGCCCGAGCCTGCGGCCGATCCGCGTCTCGCGCGCGGGATCGACCGGGCTCACCGGCGAGTTGAGCGCGACGACCACACGGGCGTGATGCGCATCGGCGAACGAGACGGCGACGCCGCTGCGGATGCCGAAGCGCGCCGCATCGCGCGCGAAGCACTTCAGTCGCGGGTCGGACGGAAGCTGCGCCGAATCCCACAGCATCGGCGTCGCGTGTCCGCGCGTGTGCGTGAGCCTCGGATCGATCTCGACATAGGCATTGCGCTCGTACACGATGTGCCACTCGGGCGGTTCGGTTGCCCAGAACATCGATCGGCTGTCGCGCTGCGGCTTGTCGTCGGGGAAGCGTCCGTAGCGAAACGAGTCGAAGCCGAGCGCGCGCACGAGCGCTCGCATGCCCGGCTCCAGCGAAGCGCCGCGCGAGGCGGCTTCGATCAGCGGCGCGAAATCGGCGGGCGACACGGCGCCCGCGCGAGCGGGACGCACGGGCGAGAGTTGCGCGAGCATGAACCTCCCCTTGATCGCAATCGGCTCAGCGCAGCCGTGTCTTTGTTCCATCCGCCCGGCGGCCCGGTCTTGCATGCCGGCGTCCGTAGCGGACCACGCGTATGCTACAAAAGCCGCGCGCCGCGGCGCAAGACGTCTGGTGGCGATGGTGGCCCCGAACCATCGCATCCGGAACTGGCGGTTGCGACAGCGAGAGGGCGACGCGATCGATCGCGGGCGGGTCCCGCCGGATGTGACGACCTGCCAGAACTGACAGGTCGCGCGCCGACTCAGCTACTTCGCGACCCCCGGAATGCCGTCGACGCGATCGCCCGGCTTCACGCCACGCTCGGAGAACCAGCCCTTGCGCATTTCGAGCGCGTAGCGGGCGGGCGCCGTGGACCAATGCGTGATCTCCGTCTGCGGCGCCATGTCCTCGATATTGACGATTCGGCCGCGCTCGTCGATGAACGCGATCGACAGCGGGATGTAGGTGTTCTTCATCCAGAATGCGAGCGGTTCGGTCTTATCGAACACGAACAGCATCCCGTGGTCGGGTTGCAGGCTGAAGCGATCCATCAGGCCCGTCGCACGCTCGTCGGGCTTGGTCGCAAGCTCGGCGACGACCTTGTGGCCGCCGATCGACAGATTCGTCGTCGGCAACGCAGCGCCGGCGTGCGCCGCGAACATGCCAAGCGCGATCGTGACGAACAGCGCAACGCGCGGGCGAAGCGGGAACCTCATGTCGAGCCTTTCATCGAAGTCGACGTGCGCCACTGGTAGACGCGCCACAGCGCGAAGCTCGCGAGCGCGAACAGCGCCATGCCCGCCGCGAGCGTGAAGAGCGAGCGCGCGAGCAAGGGTGCAATGGTACCGGCGTTGAACGCGGAGAGCAGGAAGTGGATGAAGCCCTGCAGCGACGACACGAGGCCGCGCATCGACGGAAACAGATCGAGCATCAGCAGCGTGATCGACGGCATGACGAGCGCCGAGCCGGTCGTGTAGATCATGATCGGTGCGACGTGCCAGGCGACGAAGCGCGGCGCGAGCACGCTCGCGGCGAGACTGCCGACGACGCCGGCGGCCATGATCGCGTAGCCGAGGCCGATCGTCTCGCGCGGCGAGCGGCGGCCCGCGAGACGCCCCGAGATCGCGGCGCCGATCATGATGCCGCCGATCATCGGCACGAACAGCCACGCGAAGCCGCGCGTCGACACGCCGAGCAGATCGATGAGGAACGCCGGCGCCGCTGCGATGTAGACGAAGAACGCGGCGAAGTTCAACGCCGGGATCGTCGCGAGCAGCAGGAAGTCCGCGCGCGAAAGCACCGCTTTGTAGTTTCGCCACAGCGCGCGCGGCGCGAGCGAATGGCGCGCCTCGCGCGGAAGCGTTTCCGGCATGGCGCGCGCCGCCCACGCGAGCACGGCGAGAGTGAACGCGAGCAACGCCCAGAAGATCGCGCGCCAGCCGAAGCCGGTGAGCAACAACCCGCCTGCGATCGGCGCGACGACCGGGGCGATGCCGAACACGAGCGTGATCTGCGACATCAGCTTCTGCGCTTCGGCGCCATGAAAGCGGTCGCGGATGAGCGCGCGGCCGACGACGAGACCGGTGCCGGCGCACGCGCCCTGGATCGCGCGGAACAACCACAGCGACTCGATGTTGCCGGCAATTGCGCAGCCCAATGTCGCGACCGCGAAGATCGCAAGCCCCGCGAGCACGATCGGCCGGCGGCCGAGCGCGTCGGACAGCGCGCCATGCCACAGCATCATCAGCGCATACGCGAAAAGATAGATGGACAGCGTCTGCTGGACCGCGATCGGCGGCGCGTCGAGCGCCGAGCCGATCGAGGGGAGCGCCGGCAGATACATGTCGATCGAGAACGGACCGAGCATGGAGAGCGACGCGATCAGCGCCGCGAGCGACCACGAGCGGGTGCGCGCGAGCGTCATGGCATCGGTGGATGTCATCCCGAGCGCAGCGAGGGATCTGCTGTTGCATCGACTAACGAAACGAAAAGCAGATCCTTCGCTTCGCTCAGGAGATTCCTCGTCGCTGACGCTCCTCGGAATGACATCCCTACCCGGCTCGCGCCGGCGCGCTCGCGAGCGCTGCATCCACCGTCGCACGATCGAGCTTGGGCGCGAAGCGCGCGATGAAATCGTAGACGTAGCCGCGCAGGAACGTGCCGCGGCGAAGCGCGAGCCGTGTCGTCGACGGCGCGAACAGATGCGCGGCGTCGAGCTTCTCGAGGCCGCGGTCACGCTCGGCGTCGTACGCCATCTGCGCGACGATGCCCACGCCCATGCCCATCTCGACGTATGTCTTGATCACGTCGGAATCGAGCGCTTCGAGCACGATGTTCGGCGTCAATCCTTCGGCATCGAACGCCGCATTGATCTGCGAGCGCCCGGTGAACGAAAAGTCGTACGTGATGACCGGGTGGCGCGCGATCGCGGCGAGCGTGAGCGGCTTCGTCTTCGCGAGCGGATGGCCGCGCGGCACGAGCACGACGCGATTCCACTGGTAGCACGGAAGCGTCACGAGCTCGCGATACGTCGCGAGCGTCTCGGTCGCGATGCCGACGTCGACTTCTCCGCGCGCCGTGTGCTCGGCGACCTGCACCGGGTTGCCCTGGTGGATGACGAGCTTCACTTTGGGATAGCGCTCGGCGAACGCGCGCAGCACCGGCGGCAGCACGTAGCGCGCCTGCGTGTGCGTCGTCGAGATCGCGAGCGTGCCGGCATCCTCGCGCTCGAATTCGGCGCCGACGCGCTTAAGGTTCTCGATTTCCTTCAACGCGCGGCGCGCCGTTGCGATCACGGCTTCGCCGGCTGGCGTGAGCGAGGCGAGCCGCTTGCCTTGCCTGACGAACACCGGCACGCCGATCTCGTCCTCGAGTTGGCGAACCTGCTTGCTGATGCCGGGCTGCGATGTATAAAGCGCTTCGGCGGCGTCGGAGACGTTGAGCCCGTGGTCGACGATCGCGCACAGGTAGCGCAGCTGCTGAAGGTTCACTTCTTTATAACCCCGGAGGCCGGTCAAGCGGCGGATTATATATCCGGCTGCGCGTGCGCCCGGGCTTCGAATGGCGTTCGGATAGAATGGCGCGTCGGTTGGTCTCAGCACGGGGTCTCGGCGGGTCGTTGCAGGCCAATTCCAGCGCTGACCCCTTTCGAAACCGGGGTCCATTCTGGCTCAGCTCTTCGCCGTCCACCCGGTGAACCCGCAGCCGCGCTTGATCCGGCAGGCAGCCGCGATCATCCGCAACGGCGGCGTCATCGCCTACCCGACCGACTCGGGCTATGCGCTCGGCTGCCAATTGGGCGACGCCGAGGCGGCGAAGCGCATCCGTCGCATTCGTGGCGTTGGCGACGCGCACCACCTGACGCTCGTGCTGAACGACTTGGCCGACATCGGCCATTTCGCGCGTGTCGACAATTGGCAGTTCCGGATCGTGCGTCAAGGCACGCCGGGTAGCTTCACGTTCCTGCTGCCCGCTACGAAGGAAGTGCCGCGCAGGCTCCAGCATCCGAAGCGAAGCACCGTGGGTGTGCGCGTGCCCGATCATCCGGTCGTGCGCGCGCTGCTCGCCGAGCTCGGCGAGCCGATCCTGTCGTCGACGCTGATCCTTCCCGGCGCGTCCAGGCCGCTCACCAATGCCGAGGAGATTCGCGTTGCGCTCGAGGCAGACATCGATCTCGTCATCGATGCGGGCCCGTGCGCGCACGCGCCGACGACCGTCGTCGATCTCGCGACGATGCCGCCGACGATCGTGCGTCGCGGGCGCGGCGATCCGGCACGGCTCGGCCTGACCGAACTAGCCGAGAAGTGATCCGGAGCCGCCCGACGCGGCGGTGCGGCAATTCCGGGTAAAATACCGTTTTTATGGATTTATTTTCGTCGCCCGAGCGGATCGCATTGGCCGCGATCCCGATGATCCTCGCGATCACGCTGCACGAAGCCGCCCATGGTTACGTTGCCCGCCAGTTCGGCGATTCGACCGCCTGGATGCTCGGTCGCGTCACGCTCAACCCATTGAAGCATATCGATCCGCTCGGCACGGTGATCGTGCCCGCGCTGATGCTTCTGGCCGGCACCGGGTTCCTGTTCGGGTGGGCGAAGCCGGTGCCGGTCAACTTCGGCAACCTGCGCCACCCCAAGCGCGACATGCTGTGGGTCGCGGCGGCCGGGCCCGCCTCGAATTTCGTCATGGCGCTCGGCTGGGCAATCGTCTACGGGCTCGCCTCGAGAGGCGGTCCGCTGCAAAGCGCCGGCGTGCAGTTCATGGGCTTCGTCGGCGTGCTGATCAACATTTCACTGATGGTGCTGAACCTGTTGCCGATACCTCCGCTCGACGGCGGCCGCATCGCCGTGAGCCTGCTGCCGCATTCGCTCGCCGCGCCGTTCGCGCGTATCGAGCCGTTCGGCTTCATCATCCTGTTGCTGCTTCTCGCGACCGGCGTGCTCGGCACGCTGATGATGCCGTTCGTCGTCGGCGTCGGCACGCTGATCGAGATGCTGACCGGCGTCAACCTGCCGGGCCTCTGATCCCAGCCATGTTCGCCGACCGCGTGTTATCGGGCATGCGCCCGACAGGCCGCATGCACATTGGCCACTACCATGGCGCGCTCAAGAACTGGGTGCGGCTGCAGAACGAGTACGAGTGCCTGTACTTCGTCGCCGATTGGCACGCGCTCACCACGCATTACGAGGCGCCCGAGATCATCGCCGAATCCGTGTGGGAGATGGTCGTCGATTGGCTCGCCGCCGGCCTCAATCCGAACCAGGCGACGATCTTCATCCAGTCGCAAGTTCCCGAGCACGCGGAGCTTTCGTTGCTGCTCGGCATGATCACGCCGGTCGGATGGCTCGAGCGCGTTCCGACGTACAAGGATCAGCAGCAGAAGCTCGCGGACCGCGATTTGTCGACCTTCGGATTTCTCGGCTATCCGCTGATGCAAGGCGCCGACATCCTGATCTACCGCGCGAATCTCGTGCCGGTCGGCGAGGACCAGGTCTCGCATCTCGAGCTCGTGCGCGAGCTCGCGCGCCGCTTCAATCACATCTACGGCCGCGAGCCGGGCTTCGAGGACAAGGCGAAGGCGGCCGTGAAGAAGCTCGGATCGAAGAAGGCGCGCCGGTACGCAGAGCTTCGCGACGCGTTCCAGGAGAAGGGCGACGAGCAGGCGCTCGAAACGGCGAAGCAACTGCTGAACGACACGCAGAATCTGTCGCTCGGCGATCGCGAGCGGCTGTTCGGCTATCTCGAGGGCTCGCGCCGCGTGATCTTGCCCGAGCCGCAGCCGCTGCTGACCGAGACGCCGAAAGTGCCGGGTCTCGACGGCCAGAAGATGTCGAAGTCCTACGGCAACGCGATCTGGCTGCGCGAGGATCCGGCGGAAGTGACGAAGAAGATCCGCACGATGCAGACGGACCCTGCACGCGTGCGCCGCTCGGACAAGGGCAATCCCGAGCTGTGTCCGGTCTGGAGCCTGCATCAGATCTACTCGAACCAGGCCACACGCGACTGGGCGTGGCAGGGCTGCACGACGGCGGGCATCGGCTGCCTCGACTGCAAGCAGCCGGTGATCGACGCCGTCATCGCCGAGCAGGCACCGATGCGCGAGCGCGCGCAACGCTATCTCGACGATCCGGCGCTCGTGCGCAACATCGTCGCCGACGGCTGCGAGCGCGCACGCAAGCTCGCCGAGGAAACGATGCGCGACGTGCGTTCGGCGATGGGGCTCGACTACACGTGAGCACGCATGTCGTGGCGTCGGTGGCGGATCTCGCTGCGCAGGGCGGCGCGCCGGTCGCGCGCGTCTACGGCGAGCCGCTGCTCGAGCTGCCGCAGGATCTGTACATTCCCCCGCAGGCGCTCGAAGTGTTCCTCGAGACATTCGAGGGACCGCTCGACCTGCTGCTCTACCTGATCCGCAAGCAGAACATCAACGTGCTCGACATTCCGATGGCCGAGCTCACGCGCCAGTACCTGGGTTACGTCGAGATGATGCGTCGCACGCAGCTCGAGCTCGCCGCCGAGTACCTGCTGATGGCTGCGGTGCTGATCGAGATCAAGAGCCGGCTGCTGCTGCCCAAGCCGCCTGCGCTGCCGGGCGAGGAGGCGGAGGACCCGCGTGCCGAGCTCGTGCGCAGGCTCCTCGAATACGAGCGGATGAAGCTCGCCGCGCGCCAGCTGGACGAGCTGCCGCTCGCCGAGCGTGATTTCATGACGGTGCGCGTCTGGTTCGATCGGGCCGCGACCGCCCGGCTGCCCAACGTCTCGCCGGAGGACCTGCGAACGGCGTGGGCGGGCCTGATTGCGCGCGCGCGCGCAAACCGGCATCATCTGGTTACGCGGGAGCAGCTTTCCGTCCGGGCGCAGATGAGCCGGATGCTGAAGCTGCTCGAACCGACCCGTTACGCCGAATTCACGGCGCTGTTTTCCGAGCACGCCGACGTCGCGCACCTGGTGGTGACGTTTCTCGCGCTGCTGGAGCTCGCGCGCGAGCAGCTGGTCTCGATCGCCCAGGCGGAGCCGTACGCGCCGATCTACGTGCAGCTGCGCAGCGGGCCGGAGTTCCAGCTCGACGGCGAGTCGGCTTGAGAACGATTGCGCACGTCGCAACGGTGCACCGGTAGGCGTCGATCGACGAGCGCAGCGACACGGAATCGGCTTCGTCGTGACCGTTCAACGGCAGAGCTTTGTCCGGGATTTCGCCTCGGCCCGGGATGACATCGGCAACTATTGGCATGAATGACGAATTGAAACAGACGAAGGGTATCCTCGAAGCGGCGCTGCTTGTCGCCGGCGAGCCGGTGCCGATCGCGCAGCTCGCGAAGCTGTTCGACCCGCCGCTCGATACCGAAACGATCCGCAAGCTGCTCGACGAGCTGCGCGACGACTGGTCGGGCCGCACGGTCGAGCTCGTGCAGGTCGCGTCCGGCTGGCGCTTCCAGGGCACACCCGCCATTCAACCTTTTCTCGATCGCCTGTCTCCGGAGAAGCCGCCACGCTATTCGCGCGCGGTCATGGAGACGCTCGCGATCATCGCGTATCAGCAACCCGTGACCCGTGGCGATATCGAAGCCATCCGCGGAGTTGCCGTGTCCACCAACGTCGTCAAGTCGCTGGAGGACCGCCAATGGGTCGAAGTGGTCGGCCACAAGGAGACGCCGGGACGTCCGGCGCTCTATGCGACCACCAAGGCCTTTCTCGACGATCTCGGCCTGCGCTCGTTATCCGAGCTTCCTCCGCTGGCCGAGCTCGACGCTTCCCACTTGCTGGAGATGCCCGATGCACGCACCAAAGCCGCCGAAGCGCAACTCGCGCTCGCGAGCCCGATCCTGGCACCGTCCCCCGACGGGCCCGGTGAACCAACCGAATCTCGCATTGCAGGCGATGGCGGACAGCTTGCCGCCGCCGCGGCACAAGCGATCCACTGACGAAGTCTTCACCGAGCCGCAGCGTCTGCACAAGGTGCTCGCCGCGTGCGGGTTCGGCTCGCGCCGCGCGATGGAGGAGCTGATCCTCGCCGGACGCATCACCGTCAACCGCGAGCCCGCCGACGTCGGCCAGAAAGTCGGACCCGGCGACGAAGTTCGCATCAACGGCGAGCTCGTCAAAGTCCGCTTCGCCGAGCCGCGTCCGCGCATCCTGATGTACCACAAGCCGACCGGCGAGCTGGTCACGCGCGACGATCCCGAAGGCCGTCCGACGGTGTTCGACCAACTGCCGAACATCGGCAACGGCAAGTGGATCGCGATCGGGCGTCTCGACTACAACACCGAGGGCCTGCTGCTGTTCACCAATGCCGGCGAGCTCGCGAACAAGATGATGCATCCGCGCTACGAGATCGAGCGCGAGTACGCGGTGCGCGTGATGGGCACGCTCACCGAAGAGCAGCAGAAAGCGCTGCTGAACGGCATCGAGCTCGAAGACGGGCCGGCGAAAGTCGAGAAGCTCGAGGACGGCGGCGGCGAAGGTGCGAACCACTGGTATCACGTCACGCTGAAGGAAGGCCGCAATCGCGAAGTGAGGCGCCTGTTCGAGAAGCTCGATCTGATGGTGAGCCGGCTGATTCGAACGCGCTACGGCAGCGTCGCGATGCCGGCACGATTGAAGCGCGGCCAGGCGCTCGAGCTCGAGCCGCACGAGGTGAACGCGGTGCTCGCCGCCGCTGGCATGAAGCCGGCGACATCCGGACGACCGGGCCAAGGGCAACCGGGGCAGGGGCAAGGCGGGCAGGGCACGCAGGGCCCGCCACGTCACGGCAAGCCTCATCCTGGCCATCCCGCCCATCCGGGCCATCCGGGCCGCAGCAAGCCGCGTCATCAACGCGGACCGAATCGCGGGCCGATGACGCCGCGCGATACGTCGAACGACGCGCCGCGCGAGGATGGCATCGAGCCGGGCAACAGCGTCCACGGAGAGCCGACGCATGCGAATCGATCGGTCGGAAGCTTCTTCGGCAAAGGCTCCGGCAAATCGCATCGGCCGTATGGACAAGGCGGCGGACCGCGCCACGGCGGCGGACAGGCTTATGGCGCAAGCAAGCCGTATGGCGCAGGCCAAGGCAGGCCCCAGCATGGCAAGCCGCGCCACGGTGGCCCGGGCGGTAGTCCCCGCGGTCAATCGTCGCCGTACGTGATGACGACACTCTCGATCCCCGGCAGCATTCCCGAAGGGCTACCCGGGACGAACGGGCCGCGGCCCAACGGACCACACGGCCAGGGACAGCCCGGCGGACCCAGCAAGAAGCGCTCGCGCGGCAATCGGAACCGTCGCGGCGGAGCGCACGCGCCACGACCCGCGCAGGAAAACGTCGCGCCGCCGAAGGAACCGGCGCTCAGCGACGACGAATAGATCTACAGAAACAGGTCGGGCAGCAGTGGCGTGCCCGGCTTCATCGCGTAGCGATCGAGGTCGGTGATCCCGGCTTCGCGCAGCACGTCCTCGTCGATGAAGAAGTTGCCCGTCGTCGTGCGCGCATCGCGCACGAGCACGGCGTGCGCGGCGTCGGCCATGATCTCGGGCTTGCGCGTGCGGTCGAGATGGTCCTTGACGCCCGGAATCATTGCCAGCGCCGCGGTCGCGATCACCGTGCGTGGCCATAGTGCATTGACGCCGATGCCGTCGGCGCGAAACTCCTCCGCCATGCCGAGCACGCACAGGCTCATTCCGTACTTCGCCATCGTGTAGGCGACGTGGTCCTTGAACCAGCGCGGTTCGAGGTTGAGCGGCGGCGACAACGTGAGGATGTGGGGATTGCGGCCCGCCCTCGCGGCGTCGCGCAGGTGGGGCAGGCACGCCTGCGAACAGCAGAACGTACCGCGTACGTTCACTCCGAACATCAGGTCGAAGCGCTTCATCGGCGTGTCGAGCGTGCCCGTCAGGCTGATCGCGCTCGCGTTGTTCACCAGGATGTCGATGCCGCCGAATGTCTTCACGGTCGCATCGACCGCCATGCGCACGTTGACCTCGTCGCGGATGTCGCAGACGACCGGCAATGCCTTGCCGCCGGCGCGCTCGATGTCTTTGGCAGCCGTATAGATGGTTCCCGGCAGCTTGGGGTTCGGTTCGGCCGTCTTGGCGGCGATTGCGATGTTCGCGCCGTCGCGCGCCGCGCGCAGCGCGATCGCAAGCCCGATCCCGCGCGAGCCGCCGGAAATGAACAGCGTCTTGCCCGCGAGTGTGGCAGCCATGCGCGCAGCCGCTAGCTCGGCGCACCGCCGAAGCGCGCCGGACGCTTGGCGAGGAACGCGGCCACTCCTTCGGCGAAATCGGCGCTCGCCGCGCACGCGCCGAAGCTCGTCGCCTCCGCCTGCAGCTGTTCGGACAGCGTGCGCTCGAGCGAAGCGTTGACGAGCCTTTTGCCGTTCGCGATCGCGGTCGCAGGCCCGTTGACGAGCGATGCGACGATCGACGCGACCGCGGCATCGAGCTCGGCGGCCGGCACGACGCGATTGACCAGCCCCAACGCAAGCGCTTCGGCTGCATCGAAGCGATCGCCGAGCAGCACGATCTCCATCGCCTTCTTCACGCCGACCAGCCGCGGCAGCGTGTAAGAGCCGCCGCCGTCGGGCGTCAATCCGATGTGCCGATACGCTGACGTGAAGTACGCGGTGTCGGTGGCGATCGCGAGATCGCACGCGCACATCAGCGAAAGCCCGAACCCGGCGACGGCGCCGTGAACGGCGGCGACGACAGGCTGCGGCATCCGGTGCAGCGTCTCGATCGCCGAATGCAGCCGCGCGATCGTGTGCGTGAATTGCCGTTGCAGCTCGGCGGGCTGCAAGTCGAGCTTGGTGGCGAACGCGCGCAGGTCCCCGCCGGCCATGAAATGCTTGCCGGCGCCGCGGACAACGACACAGCGCACATCCGGATCGGCGGCGACCGCGGCGGTCGCGTCGACCATCGCGTCGATCATCTCGAAGTCGAGCGTGTTGAGCGCGTCGGGTCGATTCAGCGTCAGCGTCGCGACGGCGCCGTCGTGCGCGAGCAGGATCGTGTCGTTCATCGGATTCGTTGAGCGCTCGCGTAGCGCGAGAAGTCGGCGTCGACTGATTCTAGCACCGCCTGCGTGTCGAATCGTTCGAGCGCGAGCCGGATCGTCGCCACGTGGATGTCGACCGTGTCGTCGACGTCGTTCGCATAGCCGCCCGCCATCGCGATCGCCACCGGGATGTCGCCTGCGCGCAGCGTGTCGAGCACGAACGCATCGCGCGCGGCGAGACCGCGCTTGCTGAGCGCGAGACGCCCGAGGCGGTCGCCCGCGTACGGATCGGCGCCCGCCAGGTAGATCGCGAGCTGCGGTCGCGCCTGCGCGATCGCGCGCGGCAACGCCACGCCGAGCGCGGCGAGATACGCGTCGTCGCCCGTGCCGTCGTCGAGTTCGACGTCGAGCCGCGACGACTGCTTTCGAAACGGGAAGTTGTTGCGGCCGTGCAGCGATAGCGTGTACACGGTGTCGTCGCCGGCGAAGATCGCCGCCGTGCCGTCGCCCTGATGCACGTCGAGGTCGACGATCAGCACGCGCGACGCACGGCGCTCCGCCTGCATCGTGCGCGCGGCCGCCGCGGCGTCGTTGAACACGCAGAAGCCTGCGCCGAACCCGGCGTGCGCGTGGTGCGTGCCACCGGCAAGATTGACGGCGCAGCCGTCGGCGAGCGCGGTGCGGCATGCGGCGATCGTCGCGCCGGTCGAGCGTCGAGACCGCTCGACCATTGCGACGGACCACGGAAAGCCGATGCGCCGTTGCGCGGCATCGTCGAGCGTCCCCGACATGACCGCCGCGATGTAGCGGCGATCGTGCACGCGCGCGAGCTGGTCGTCGGTGGCCGCTTCGGGCAACGCAAGCCGATCGGGCATGATCCGCGCGACGACCTCGCGTAGCCGCGCGTATTTCGGCATCGGAAAGCGATGACCCGCGGGAAGTGGCAGCACGTAGTGGTCGGTGTAGTACAGGCGCACGACGCTGCTTCAATCCGCGTGGCGAAACGGGCTCGACGATTCCAGCTCGTCGACCGTGTGCGAGACATCGACACGCTCGCGCGCGCAAAACGCGGCAATCGCGGCGGCGAACTCGCGGTCGGCGATCGCATGCGCCGAGTACGTCTTCACCGGCAGCAAGCCGCGCGCGAGCTTGTGCACGCCCTGCGCGCCGCCTTCGAAGCGCTCGATGCCACGCTCGATGCAGAACTCGATTGCCTGGTAATAGCACGTCTCGAAGTGCAGGCCGGGCACGTAGTCGAGCGTTCCCCAGTAGCGGCCCCATAGCGTCGTGACGCCGAAAATGTCCAGCGCCGCCGCGAGCGGCCGGCCGCCGCGCATCGCGATCACGAGCAGCACGTTGCCGGGCATCGTCGCGCCGATGCGCTCGAAGCACGGCTGCGTCAGGTAGGGCGTCGAATGGTGCGCGCGATAAGTGCGCTCGTAGCAGCGGTAGAAGAACGACCAGTCCGGCGAGGCGATCTCGCGGCCGACCTTGCGCACGAACGTGACGCCGGTCTCGCCGAGCTTGCGCCGTTCCTGCTTCACCTTCTTGCGCTTGTCGTGCGTGAACGCGGCGAGATAGTCGCCGAAATCGCGGTAGCCGGTGTTCTCCCAGTGAAACTGGACGCCTTCGCGGATCGTCATGCCGGACGCCGCTGCGAGCGCCGCCTGCTCCGCCGGAAGAAACAGCACGTGAAGCGACGACGGTGAACGCGCGCCGGGGTCGTGCGCGCCGACGAGGGCGAGCGCGTGCTCGAGCAGCGCCGCTTGTGCGAGCGGATCGACGCCGAGCAGCCGCGGGCCGGGCGTCGGCGTGAACGGAATCGCCGAGACGAGCTTCGGATAATAACGGCGGCCGTAGCGGCGATACGCATCGGCCCACGCCCAGTCGAAAACGTATTCGCCGTACGAATGCGACTTCGCGTACAGCGGCAATGCGCCGACGAGCACGCCGTCGCGCCACGAGGTGACGTAATGCGGGGTCCAGCCGGTCGCGCGCGTCGCGCATCCCGTTTCGTGCAACGCCGACAGGAATGCGTGCGAGAGCAGCGGCTGATCGGGCGCGAGCCGGTCCCAGCTCGCAGCGGTTATCTGCGCGAGCGCAATGTCGTCGCACACGGTCAGCGCACCGGCGGACGCCGATGCGCCCGAGGCGGCGGTGTCGGAGGGCGATTCGGACGTCATGTTCATCGATTCTAGCGCGGCGTCGCGGCGGCGCATGCGGTGCGTGCTACCATTTTCTCTCGCGCGCAGTTCAAGAATCGGCATGCAGATCGCCCTCGCACAATTGAATCAGATCGTCGGCGACCTCGCCGGCAACGCGCGTGCGATGCTCGAAGCCGCCGAGCGAGCCGCGCACGCGGGCGCGCGGCTCGTCGTCACGCCCGAGCTCTCGCTCTGCGGTTACCCGCCCGAAGATCTGCTGCTGCGGCCGGCGTTCGTCGATGCGTGCGCAACCGAGCTCTCGGCAATGGCAGCCGCCGTGCGCGACGTGGCGGTGCTGGTCGGCTTCCCCGAGAAACGCGACGACGGCAGGTGTCACAATGCGCTCGCCGTGCTGCGCGCGGGCCGTGTCGAGGCCGTCTACCGCAAGCAGTTCCTGCCGAACTACACGGTGTTCGACGAAGAGCGCTATTTCGAGCCCGGCAACGCGCCGTGCGTCATCGACGTCGACGGCGTGCGCTTCGGTCTGATCATCTGCGAGGATGTCTGGTTCCCGCCGCCGGCGCGGCAGGCGAAAGAGGCGGGTGCTCAGGTGCTGGTCGTTCCGAACGGCTCGCCGTATCACACCCAGCAGCAGTCGTTGCGGCGAGCGCAGGTCGCCGCGCGGGCGCGGGAGAACGCGATGGCGGTCGTCTACGTCAATCGGGTCGGCGGTCAGGACGAGCTCGTCTTCGACGGCGCGTCGTTCGTCGCCGACGCGCGCGGCGAGCTCGCGCAGCAGCTGCCCGCGTGGCACGAGACGCTCGCGTTCGTCACGTTCGACGGCGCCGCACCGAAACCCGTGCGCGGCGGGCTCGATCCGCGTCTCGAGACGCATGTGTACGAAGCGCTGACGATGGGCGTGCGCGACTACGTCGGCAAGAACCGTTTCCCGGGCGTGCTGGTCGGGCTCTCCGGCGGCGTCGACTCGGCGCTCACGCTCGCGATCGCCGTCGATGCGCTCGGACGCGACCGCGTGCGCGCGCTGATGCTGCCGTCGCCGTACAACGCGCCGATGAGCCTGCAGGACGCGCGCACGATGGCGGGCATGCTCGGCGTGCGATACGACGAGATCCCGATCGAGCCGATGTTCGCCGCATTCCTCGAGGGTCTCGAGGCCGAATTCCGCGACCGCGCCCCCGACGCGACCGAGGAGAACATCCAGGCGCGCATCCGCGGCACGCTGCTGATGGCGCTGTCCAACAAGTTCGGCGCGATCGTTCTCACCACCGGCAACAAGTCCGAGATGGCGGTCGGTTATGCAACGCTCTACGGCGACATGGCAGGCGGGTTCTCGGTGCTGAAGGACATCAGCAAGACGATGGTCTACCGGCTTTCGCGCTATCGCAACGAGCTGGGCCGCGTGATCCCGGAGCGCATCATCACGCGCGCGCCGTCGGCGGAGCTTCGACCCGATCAGACCGACCAGGACTCGCTGCCGCCTTACGATGTGCTCGACGGCATCCTCGAGCTCTATGTCGAGCAGAATCGCTCGCCCGCGGAAATCCTCGCAGCGGGCTTTCCCGTCGACGACGTACGCAAGGTCGTGCGCCTGATCAAGATGAGCGAATACAAGCGGCGGCAGGCGGCGGTCGGCATCCGCATCACACCGCGCGGATTCGGCAAGGACTGGCGTTATCCGATCACGTCGGCGTGGGCGGAATGGGAGCACCTCCCCGGCGAGCGGCCCATCGTGTAAGCTAGATCATTCGAAATCGCCCGCCTCCCGTTCCGCCGCCATGAAAAAAATCGAAGCGATCATCAAGCCGTTCAAGCTCGACGAGGTGCGCGAGGCGCTCTCCGAGATCGGCGTCACGGGGCTCACGGTGACCGAGGTGAAGGGGTTCGGCCGCCAGAAGGGGCACACCGAGCTCTATCGAGGCGCCGAGTACGTCGTCGACTTCCTGCCCAAGGTCAAGGTCGAAGTGATCATCCAGGAATCGCTGGTCGATCGCGCGATCGAGGCGATCGTCAAGGCGGCGCGCACCGGAAAGATCGGCGACGGCAAGATCTTCGTGACGGCGGTGGAGCAGGTCGTCCGGATCCGCACCGGCGAGTCCGGCGAAGCAGCCGTCTAGCTTCGCGCGGCGAGCGGCCGCGCCTTCTAGGGTGCCATCATGTCGGTGCTGAGCGACTTCCGCGCGTTCGCGCTCAAGGGCAACGTCATCGATCTCGCCGTCGGCGTCATCATCGGCGCTGCGTTCGGCAAGATTGTCGACTCGCTGGTGAAGGACCTGATCATGCCGGTGATCGGCCGGCTCGTCGGCGGACTCGACTTCTCGAACTGGTTCATCATGCTCGCCAGCCCGCCTGCGGGCTACAACGGCCCGATGACCTACGAGGCGCTGACCAAAGCGGGCGTGCCGCTGCTCGCGTACGGGAATTTCATCACGATCGCGATCAACTTCGTCATCCTGGCGTTCATCATCTTCTGGATGGTGCGCATGTTCTCGCGAGCGAAAGCGAGGCTCGACCCGCAAGCGGCCGCCGCGCCCACGCCGGAGGACGTCGTGCTCTTGCGCGAGATCCGCGACCTGCTGAAGAGCGGGACCTGACCCAGCCTCTCATGCTCTGCGGCACGGAACTCGCCCTTGTCTTGACCCGCATCAAGCTGCGGCGTTGACCGGGTCTTGAGCGTTTGCCAGAATCCGCGGACGCCGCGAGCGGTGCGCTGCCTTGATGGGAGCGCGAGCCGCATGAAAGAAGACGGCGCCGCAACGTGCCTCATGCGCTGCGGTACCCCACACGAAGCCTGGAGGAGTCATGAATCATCACAAGCTTGCGGCCGTCGCGGCCGCGATGGTGCTCGCCGTCGGCGCGGCGAACGCCGACATCAACGTAGGCGTCACGCTGTCGGCGACCGGCCCCGCCGCCTCGCTCGGCATTCCCGAGAAAAACACGTTCGAGCTGCTGCCGACGACGATCGCCGGCGAGAAGGTCAACTGGATCGTGCTCGACGACGGCTCCGACACGACCAAGGCGGTGACGAACACGCGCAAGCTGATCGGCGAAAACAAGGTCGACGTCGTCGTCGGCTCGACGATCACGCCGAACTCGCTCGCGATGGTCGACATCGTCTCCGACGCCGAGACACCGATGCTCTCGATGGCGGCGTCGGCACGGATCGTCGACCCGGGCAACCCGAAGACGCGCTGGGTATTCAAGACGCCGCAGAGCGACGCGCTGATGGCCGACGCGATCGCCGTGCACATGAAGGCGAACGGCGTGAAGACGATGGGGTACATCGGCTTCGCCGACGGCTACGGCGACGGATGGCTCGCGGAGATGCGCAACTCCTCCAAGACCGCCGGCATCAAGATCGTCGCCGAGGAAAAGTACAATCGCACCGACGCGTCGGTCACGGGACAGGTGCTGAAGCTCGTCGCAGCCAATCCGGACGCGATCCTGATCGCCGCCGCGGGCACGCCCGGCGCGACGCCGCAGAAGGAGCTGGTCGCGCGCGGCTACAAGGGCAAGATCTATCAGACGCACGGCGTGGCGAATCCCGACTTCCTGCGCGTCGTGGGCAAGGATGGTAACGGCACGATCCTGCCGATCGGGCCGATGCTCGTCTACGAGCAGTTGCCCGATACCAATCCGGTCAAGAAGACGGCCGCGGACTACATCGGCAAGTACGAGGCGAAATACGGCGCCGGCAGCCGGACGACGTTCGGCGGCCACGCGTGGGACGCGTATCTGCTGCTCAATCGCGCGATTCCCGAGGCGCTGAAGAAAGCGAAGCCGGGCACGAAGGAGTTCCGCGCCGCGCTGCGCGACGCGCTCGAGGCGACGAAGGAGCTGAATGCGACGCACGGCGTCTACACGATGACGAGCGCCGACCACAACGGGCTCGACAACCGCGCGCGCACGATGATCAAGATCGACAACGGCAAGTGGGTGCTCGCGAGATAGCGGGCCGCTTTGCGTCGTCCCCGCGAAGGCGGGGACCCAGTGTCGTTCGTCGAGAGTCGCTGGATTCCCGCCTGCGCGGGAATGACATGTCGTTGTTGCAGGCGCTGCAGCCATGGACCTGACGATCCTCGCGCTGCTCGTGCAGGACGGCATCACCAACGGCGCCGTGTACGCGCTGCTCGCGCTCGCGATCGTGCTCGTGTTCGCGGTGACGCGCGTCATCTGGGTGCCGTCGGGCGAGTTCGTCGCATACGGCACGCTCACGCTCGCGGCGCTGCAGCCGATCGATGGCGCGCCGCCGTCGGCGCCGCCGGGAACGATCGCGCTCGTCGTCGGCATGGCGGCGATCGCCGGACTGATGGAAGTGTGGAGCTGCGCGCGCCGCGGCGATGCTCATCGCGTGCCGATCCAGCTCGTCAAGTGGACGCTCGTGCCGATCGGGGTCGCGGTCGCCGGCTGGCTGCTCGCGCGGCAGGGCATGCCGTTCTGGGCGCAGATCGTCGTCACGATCGCGCTCGTCACGACGCTCGGGCCGCTGCTCTACCGGATCGCCTACCAGCCGCTTGCGGAGGCGAGCGTACTCGTCCTGTTGATCGTGTCGGTCGCCGTGCATTTCGCGCTCACCGGCCTCGGGCTGTTGTTCTTCGGCGCCGAGGGATCGCGAACGCCGCCGTTCGCCGCCGAATCGTTCACGATCGGAGCGGTCACCGTGAGCGTGCAGAGCGCGCTCGTCGTGGTCGCGAGTCTCGCGCTGATCGCAGCGTTCTACGCATTCTTCGGTCGCACGCTGTACGGCAAGGCGTTGCGCGCCACCGCGATCAACCGCGTGGGCGCGCGCCTGGTCGGCATATCGCCCAATCTCGCCGGCGCGCTGACGTTCACGCTCGCCGCCGCGCTGTGCGCGTTCTCCGGCGTGCTGATCGGTCCGATCACGACCGTCTACTACGATTCGGGCTTCCTCGTCAGCCTCAAGGGCTTCGTCGGCGCGATCATCGGCGGGCTCGTGAGCTACCCGCTCGCCGCCGCCGGTGCGCTGCTGGTAGGTCTGCTCGAGGCATTCGCGTCGTTCTGGGCAAGCGGCTTCAAGGAAGTGATCGTGTTCACGCTGATCATTCCGGTGCTGCTGTGGCGAAGCCTGACGACGCATCACCACGAGGAAGGGGAAGAATAGCGTGCGAGCCGTGGAGCGAGGACGCCGCACGTGAACGGCCGCCGCCTTCCGTTCGGTGCGCTCGGTTACGCCGCATTCGTCGTCGTGCTGATCGGCGTGCCGATCCTCGCACCGCAGTTCTGGGTGACGCTCGGCAATTACATCGGCCTCTACAGCATCGTCGCGCTCGGCCTCGTGCTGCTGACCGGCGTCGCCGGCCAGACGTCGTTCGGCCAGGCGGCGTTCGTCGGCATCGGCGCGTACACGACGGCAATCCTGACGACGCATTTCGGTTACTCGCCGTGGGTCAACCTCGTGCTGGGCGTCGCGCTGACGATCGCCGTCGCGCTGATGCTCGGCTTCATCACACTGCGGATGAAAGGTCACTACCTTCCGCTCGCGACGATCGCATGGGGCGAGGCGCTGTATTTCCTGATGGGCAACCTCGAGCTCCTCGGCGGGCACACGGGAATCACCAGCATCCCCGCACTCGCGATCGGCAGCTATGAGCTGCGCAACGAGCGCCACTTCTATTTCCTGATCTGGGGGATCGCGCTCGCCGCGTTGTGGGCGACCGACAACCTGCTCGACTCGCGCGAGGGTCGCGCGATTCTCGCCCTCAAGGGCCGGCTCGAGATGGCCGAGGCGTTCGGCGTCAACGGCGCGCGATTGAAGATCATCGTGTTCGTCTACGCGGCGCTGCTCGCGTGCGTGTCGGGCTGGCTGTATGCGCATCTGCAGCGATTCGTCAATCCGACGCCGTTCGGCATCAACCAGGGCATCGAATATCTGTTCATGGCCGTCGTCGGCGGCGCGGGCAGCGTCTGGGGCGCCGTCGTCGGCGCCACGCTGATCACGCTCGCGAAGCAGATGCTGCAGGACATCCTGCCCACCCTTCTCGGCCGTACCGGCAATTTCGAGATCGTCGTGTTCGGCGTGCTGATGGTGCTCCTGCTGCAGTTCGCGCGCGAAGGCGTCTGGCCATGGCTCGCGCGGCTGCTGCCGAGGAGAGCGCCGCCACCGCTCCCCGACGCGCCACCGCTCGACGCGAGATCGAAGCCTTCGGGCGATGGACCGCTGCTCGAGGCGCGCCGCGCGCGCAAGGAGTTCGGCGGGCTCGTCGCGGTCAACGATCTGTCGTTCTCGATCCGGTGCGGCGAGATCCTCGGTCTCATCGGACCGAACGGTGCCGGCAAGAGCACGATGTTCAACCTGATCTCCGGCGCGCTGCCGCTCACGTCGGGCGAGATCGTGTTCCGCGGCGAGTCGATCGGAAGCCGTCTGCCGTTCGAAATCGCGCGCCTGGGCATCGGCCGCACGTTTCAGCACGTCAAGCTTATCCCCGTCATGTCCGTGCTCGACAACGTCGCGCTCGGCGCGTATGTGCGCGGCCAGGCGGGGGCCGCGCGCGCGGCATTCCGGCTCGATCGCGCCGAGGAAGCGCGCACCAAAGCCGAAGCGGCTCGCGCGCTTGCGCGAACGGGACTTGGCGCACACCTGCACGAGTCGGCGGGTAGCCTGCCGCTCGGAACACAACGCATCGTCGAGATCGCGCGCGCACTCGCAGCCGATCCTGCGCTGCTGCTGCTCGACGAACCGGCCGCGGGATTGCGCTATCTCGAGAAACAGGAGCTCGCGCGGCTGCTGCTGCAGCTCAAAGCCGAGGGGATGACCGTGCTGCTGGTCGAGCACGACATGGATTTCGTCATGGGGCTCACCGATCGGCTCGTCGTCATGGACTTCGGCGAGAAGCTCGCCGAGGGACTGCCGGCGGACATCCAGCGCGATCCGCAAGTGCTCGAGGCGTATCTGGGTGGCGTGGCGTGAACACCGCGTCGCAGCCGCTGCTGTCGGTCGAGAAGGTGTCGGTCGCGTACGGCAAGGTCGAGGCCGTGCACAACATTTCGCTTGCCGTCGCGCCGGGCACGATCGTCACGGTGATCGGGCCGAACGGCGCCGGCAAGACGACGCTGCTCGGCGCGATCATCGGGTTGCTGGCCTCGCGCGGTGCTATCCACTACGCGGGGCAATCCGCGGCTCGGCTCACCGTGGAGCAGCGCGTGGCGCAGGGCTTGATCCTCGTGCCCGAGCGGCGCGAGCTGTTCGCCGCGATGAGCGTCGCCGACAACCTCGAGCTCGGCGCGTTTCATCGCGTGCGCGCACGCGATCGCGGCTGGCGGCAAACGCTCGACGACGTGTACCAGCGTTTTCCGCGCCTTGCCGAGCGGCGCAATCAGCTCGCTGGCACGCTGTCGGGAGGCGAGCGGCAGATGCTCGCGATGGGCCGTGCGCTGATGGGCGGGCCGCGGCTTCTGATGCTCGACGAGCCCTCGCTCGGACTCGCGCCGCTGATCGTGCGCGAGATCTTCAGCATCGTGGCGGGCCTGCGGTCGACCGGCGTGGCGATCCTTCTCGTCGAGCAGAATGCGCGTGCGGCACTGCAGGTCGCCGACTACGGATACGTGTTGGAGACCGGCGATCTCGCGCTCGAAGGCCCGAGCGCCGATCTCATGTCGAATCCGCGGGTTGCGGCGACGTATCTGGGCAACGTCGTCGCCGCTGGCCGCTGACGACCTCGTCGGTAATGGGGTCAGGTTGATTTTTCTGGCTTGCGGCGTCCTCACCATCGAGACGAGCTGACCGTCTGATCGGCCGCTTGCCGGCTGCCTGCGGAAACCCGGACAATAGCCGTTTCGGCGCGCCCCTCGATTTGTGGGGCTCCGACCCCATCTTTCCCGGATACAGCGCCGGCCTGACGCCGATCGATCCACACCCATGACGTCGACTTCGCCGATCTCTATTTCCAGTATTCGCGGATGGAGAGCTGGAGCCTGGAGGAAGGCATCGTCAAATCGGGCGCGTTCTCGATCGACCGCGGCGTCGGCGTGCGCGCGGTGCACGGCGACAAGCAGGCGTTCGCGTATTCGGACGACATCACGCTCGCCGCGCTCGACGAAGCGGCCGCGGCCGCGCGCGCAATCGGCCGTCAGGGACAGTCAGCGGTCGCGCCGCTCACGCGCTCGGGCGCCGTACGCGCGCTCTACGCGCCGCTCGATCCGGTCGCATCGATTCGCGACGACAGCAAGGTGACGCTGCTCGAGCGGCTCGAGCGCAAGGCACGCTCCCGCGATCCGCGCGTCGTGCAGGTGATGGCATCGCTCGCCGGGGAATACGAGGCGGTGCTGATCGCGCGCAGCGACGGCCGCGTCTGCGCCGACGTGCGCCCGCTGGTGCGGCTGTCGCTCACGGTGATCGTCGAGGAGAACGGCCGCCGCGAGCAGGGCTTCTCGGGCGGGGGTGGGCGCTTCGACTACGGCGAGTTCGACGATGCGCTGCTCGACACCTACGCGGCGCAAGCGGTCGACCAGGCGCTGCTCAACCTGGGCGCGCGCGAAGCGCCGGCCGGCATGATGACGGTCGTGCTCGGCAGCGGCTGGCCGGGGATCCTGCTGCACGAGGCGATCGGTCACGGACTCGAGGGCGACTTCAATCGCAAGGGCACGAGCGCATTTTCGGGGCGCGTCGGCGAGCGCGTTGCGTCGAAGGGCATCACCGTGATCGACGACGGCACGATCGAGCGGCGCCGTGGCTCGCTCAACGTCGACGACGAAGGCAATCCGACCAACCGCACGGTGTTGATCGACGACGGCGTGCTGACCGGTTACATGCAGGACCAGCTCAACGCTCGCCTGATGCGCGTCGCGCCGACGGGCAACGGCCGCCGTGAATCGTTCGCGCATCTGCCGATGCCGCGGATGACGAATACCGTGATGCTGAACGGGGAACGCGATCCGGCCGAGATCATCGCGTCCGTGCAGGACGGTCTTTATGCGGCGAACTTCGGTGGCGGGCAGGTCGACATCACGAGCGGCAAATTCGTGTTTTCGGCCGCCGAGGCGTGGAAGATCGAGAACGGCAAGCTCGCGTATCCGGTCAAGGGTGCGACATTGATCGGCAACGGGCCGGACGCGCTCACGAAAGTGTCGATGGTCGGCAACGACATGGCGCTCGACATGGGCATCGGCACCTGCGGCAAGGAAGGGCAGAGCGTGCCGGTCGGCGTCGGGCAGCCGACGCTCAAGATCGACGGATTGACCGTCGGCGGAACGGCCTGACGCGTCTACAGCGGCGGCAACGGCGTCAGCGTTCCGGACGAATCCGGATTGTTATCGTGAACGGTGTTGTCCTGGCGAGTCTTGAGGATCGCCGCGCCGGATTGCGACAGTCCCGCATTGGTGTTGCGCGACACGCTGCTCGCGGTGATCGCGAGCGTGACATCGCCCGCGCTGGTTCCACCTGCGACGAGCACGCCGGTTCCGTTGCCGCTGATCGTGCTCGTTGCAACCGACGCGAGCGTCTTGCTGCCTGCTCCGGCGTCGGCGACGAGTCCCGCGTTCGCGTTGCCCGACAGCGTTGCGTTGGTCACGAACGCGCGAATCGTCCCGCTGCCGGTCGTCGCGAACGCGTTGACGCCACGGTTCGAATTGTCGGCGGCGACGCTGTCGGACAGCGCAAGCGCCGTCGTCGACGTGCCGTCGCTTGCGAGCACGTTGGCGCCGTTCACATTGCCGTCGAGCCGCGAGCGCGACACCGTTCCCGTCGCACCGCTGTCGAGCAGCAAGCCGGCTTGGCCGTTCGCCTCCGAGCGAACGTTATCGAGTCCGATCTTCACGCCGACCACGATCGCCGCGACGCCGTTTGCCGCATTCGAGCGGAAGATCGAATCGTTCACGGTGACGTTGGCGCCGGTGGAGGTCACCAGCAGGCCGTTGCCGCTCATGTTTGCGATCACGCAGCTCTCCATAACCAGCCGTGAGCCCGCGGCGAAGGCGACACCGTGCGTGCCGCCCTGACCGTTGATCGTCACGCCGCGCAGCACGATGCTCACACCCGGCGTCGCAATGTCAATGCCGTTCGTGCCCGAGAACACCGACAGGCCGCCGTAGATGCCGGGCGGCACGGTGATCGTCACTGACCTGTCGATCGTCACCCGTCCGTATCCCGCCGAGTCGAGCACAATGAGCTCGCCGTTGGGGTCGGTGTGCGTGATCGCCGTGGCAAACGTGCGGCACGGCGCGATGAGCGAGCAGACGTTGGCGTCGTTGCCGTTGGAGGCGACGAACGTGCGCTGCGCGGCGAGCGCCGCCGTGGCGGGCATGAGCGCGGCGACAGCCAATCCGAGTGCAAGAGGGCGGTTCATGAGCGATATCCGTCGTGGATGTTTGAGATGGCCTGCAAATGGAACGCGTCGCTACAGCGGTGCAAGTGGGGTGATGGTGCCCAGCGTGTCGGCGCCGTTGTCGTGCACGGTGTTGTTCGTGCGCGAATAGAACGTCGCGAAGTTCTCCTGCAGCAGGCCGGGACCGGAGCTGCGCGTCACCGTGTTGCGTGAGGCGACGAGCGTCGTGCCGCTGCCGTTCGCGCGCAGGCCCGTGTTGTTGCCGCTTACGGTGCTGTCGCGCACCGAGCAGCGGACAGTCGCTGAATCGGTCATCGCGCAGGTGATGCCGTTGCTGAGGTTGCCCGTCACGCGCGCCTTGGTGACGAAGGCGACGACGGCGCCGTTGCCGCTCGCCTGCGCGAAGACGCCGTTGCCGACATTGCCCGCGACGATGGTGTCGGATAGCGTCAGCGTCGTCGTCACGAAATCGAGGTTGCCGCCGACGGAGAGCCCTTGCGCATTGAGCTCGATGCGCGAACGGGCCAGCGTCAGGCTCACGCCCTGGTCGATCGTGAGCCCGTTCGAGACGTTCTGCGCGGCGATGACGCGATCGAACGAAAGCGCCATCGATCCCTGGGCAAACAGGCCGTTCCCGTTGTTGCGCAGCACCGTGTCGGTCGCGTACACCGATGCGCCCGAGGCCGTCGCGTGCAGGCCGTCGCCGCTCATGTTGGCGATCACGCAGTTCTCGAGCACGAGCTTCGCGCCGCTCGTGAAGTTCACGCCGTGAAGGCCGCCCTGGCCGTTGATCGTGACCCCGCGCAGCACGACATCCACGCCGGCGGTCGCGATGTCGACGCCGTTCGTTGCCGAGAACACGGACAGGCCGCCGTACACGCCCGGCGGCACGGTGATCGTGAGCGACTTGTCGATCGTCACCCGGCCGTAACCGGCGGAGTCGAGCACGATGAGCTCGCCGTTGGGGTCGGTCTGCGTGATCGCGGCTGCGAACGTGCGACACGGCGCGACGAGGCTGCAAACGTTAGCGTCATTGCCGTACGACGCAACGAACGTGCGCTGCGCGGCGAGCACGGGCATCGCGGCAGCGACGCCGGCGGCGACGGCGATGAGGCGCTTCAACGAGGACTTCATGCGGGTGGGCATCGTCGCGGTCAGAAAGGTGTTCGCATCCTAACCTGCGCTCGCGGCGAACGTAAAGGAAGCATCGACCGCTCGTCGCTTCGCGGCAGCCGCAAAATGCAGGGCTTGTGGGGCTTGAGCGGCAGCCGCGGCGCTCAATGCAGCGGTCCGGCCGCTTGCGCAATCGATTTCGCCGGCGCGGGTGAAGCATGATGCATCACGAGGCGCCAACCCGAAGGCGTACGCAGGAACACGTTCGTCGCCAACGCCGCTCCCCGGGGTGTCCGATCGCTGCCGACCGCTATGTGCTCCACCACGCTTTGCATCGCGAGGCCGACGGTTTCGATCATCACGATGTGGTCGAGCTCGAACTTCAGATGATCGTCGCCTGCGAACAGCTGCTCCCAGCCCGTTCTGACCGCGTCGAACCCGATCAGGCGGGGCCCGCCGGGATGCACGCAGACGATCTCCTCGTCGTCCGCCCACGTTCCCATCATCGCGTCGATGTCCTTCGCCTCGAATGCGCGGTAGAACGCGCGGGCGGCATCGCCCGGTGTCGTATAGATCGGCAGTGCGCGCGTCTTCGCCATCACGCGCCGTTCAATGCGCAGGCCGCTCGGCCGCAGCTTCGCGCGCGAGATCGTACACGGTGTCCGGCTCGAGATCGCGCATGCAGCGGAAATGCCCGAGCGGACATTCGCGCTTGAAGCACGGGCTGCACGCGATCTCGATCTTCGCGATGCGCGCCGACGGCGCGAGCGGCGGCGTGTACGCAGGAGACGACGAGCCGAACAGCGCGATCAGCGGCGCGCCCACGGCGGCGGCCGCATGCATGAGACCCGAGTCGTTGCTGACGACGACCGATGCGAGCGACAGCAGGTCGATCGCCGTGCCGAGATCGGTGCGGCCGGTCAGGTCGCGCACGCGGCGCTCTTCGGGTATCGCGCCGAGCGTGCGCATCATCTCTGCGGCGACCGCGCGATCGTTCGGCGAACCGATCAGCCAGATCTGGAAGCCGGCGGCGAGCAGCTTATGGGCGAGCGCGGCGAAGTGCTCGACCGGCCAGCGCTTCGCGGGGCCGTATTCCGCGCCCGGGCAGAGCACGGCAATCGACACGCTCGTCCCGAGCCGCATGGCCTGCATGGCGGCCGTGCGATTCGCGATGTCGGGTACGAGCACCGGCGCCGGAGGCATCGGCACGCGCACGCCCGCGCTGCTGGCAAGCGCGGCGAAGCGATCGACCAGGCGCGGCGACGCCTTCGCATCGAGCCTGCGGCGATCGTTCAGCAGCACGTACCGGCCCTCGCCGACGTAGCCCGTGCGTCTTGGAATGTGCGCGAGGAACGGAATGAGCGCCGACTTCCACGAGTTGGGGAGCACGATCGCGCGTGAATAGCCGATCGCGGCGAGCTCGCGTGCGATTGCCTTGCGTCGTCGCAGGTCGAGCTCGCCATGACCGACCGGATTGTCGATGATGCGCCCCACGCCGCGCATCCTCGCGTAGACGGGCGCGCACCACGGCGGCACGAGCACGTCGACCGAAGGCACTTCGAACGGCTCGCGCAACAGCGCGATCAGCGGCTCGGACAGGATCGCGTCGCCGACCCAAGACGGGGCGACGACGAGGATGCGGCTCATCAGGAACCTAGTGGCGGCCTTTGAGCGGCCCGCCTTCGAGCGCGTAGACGGTGCCGCAGTACGGACAGCGCGCCTCGCCGCTGTCGGCGACGTCGAGGAAAACGCGCGGATGCGACGACCACAGCGGCATCGCCGGGTTCGGGCAGAACACCGGCAGATCCTTCGCGCTCACCCGCACGACCGGCAGATCGTCCGCACTTCCCATCAAGACACCCGCGCGAGCCAGTGGCGCTTCGACGGATTGCGTCCGTTGACCGTGTCGAAGAACAGCGACTGCAGCTTGCTCGTGACGGGACCGCGCGCGCCTTCGCCGATCGGCCGATTGTCGTACTCGCGGATCGGCGTCACCTCGGCCGCGGTGCCGGTGAAGAACGCCTCGTCGGCGATGTAGACCTCGTCGCGTGTGATGCGCCGTTCGAAGACCTCGATGCCGAGCTCGCGCGCGAACGTGATGATCGTGTCGCGCGTGATGCCGTTCAGCGCGCCGCCGGACAGGTCAGGCGTGTGCAACGCGCCGCCGCGGACGATGAACACGTTCTCGCCCGATCCCTGGCAGACGAACCCTTGCGGGTCGAGCAGCATCGCCTCCTCGTAGCCGTCGTGCGTCGCTTCCTGGTTCGCGAGGATCGACACCGCGTAGTTGCAGACCGCCTTCGCGTTGCACATCGTGATGTTCGGATGGTGGTGCGTGAACGACGACGTCTTCACGCGGATGCCCTTCTCGAGTCCCTCCGCGCCGAGGTAGGCGCCCCACGGCCATGCCGCGATCGCCACGCGCACTGGGTTGGTCTTCGCGGCGACTCCCATCGCGACGCTGCCGTAGAACGCGATCGGGCGGATGTAGCAGGAGTCGAGCTTGTTGTCGCGCACGCATGCGATCTGCGCCGCCTCGAGATCCTCTTTCGCGTACGGAATCTTCATGCCGAAGATCTGCGCCGAGCGGAACAGCCGCTCGGTGTGATCGCGCAGCCGGAAGATCGCCGCGCCGTCGACTGTCTTGTAGGCGCGCACGCCTTCGAATACGCCGAGCCCGTAATGCAGCGTGTGCGTGAGCACGTGCGTGCCCGCTTCGCGCCACGGCACCATCTTGCCGTCGTACCAGATCCACCCATCGCGGTCTGCCATCGACATGGCCGCCTCTCCTCTCGCATGCGCGTCGAAGGCGCAATTTTAGCAGGCCGATGCAAAACGCCTTGCCCGGGCGCCCCGGCGCGCCGCAAGAGTCAAGCGGTCGCGGATGCGCTTGCCCAGCCGGTGCCGAAAATCGCGCTCCACAGCGCGGCGACAGCGGCGCGATGCGCCGCCTGCGGGCCCGGGTCGACTCGCGCGTGACGTGCGTCGGTGAGCCGGATCTGGTGCTGCAGCTTGCGATAGTGGCGATAGGCGGCCGCGGCGGCGGAAGCGATCGAATGCGGCACGAGCCCGAGTGCGCCCGCGATCCCGAGCAGCGCGATGTTGCCGGCGTTGCGCGTCAATTCGGGATGCGAATGTGCGTGCGCGAGCACGAGGTACTGCACGGCGAACTCGACATCGACCATGCCGCCGGGATCGTGCTTGAGATCGAAAAGAGGTGTGGCGTTCGGATGACCGGCATGCATCCGTCGCCGCATCTCGACGACGTCGGCGGCGAGCCTCGAAGCATCGCGCGCCATACGCAGCACGCGCTCGCGCTCGGCTTCGAACGCGGCGCCCACCGCTGCGTCGCCCGCCACGAATCGCGCGCGCGTGAGCGCCTGATGCTCCCATGTCCATGCGCTGTCGCGCTGGTACTTGCAGAACGCGCCGAGCGAGGTGACGAGCAGTCCCGATACGCCGTCGGGTCGCAGCCGCAGATCCGTGTCGTAGAGCGTTCCTGCTGCCGTCGTGCTCGTGAGCCATGTGATCAGCCGCTGCGCGAGCCGCGCGTAGCGCACCGGTGCCTGCTCGTCGCCGTCGGCTTCGTAGAGGAATACGAGGTCGAGGTCGGACGCGTATCCCAATTCCTTGCCGCCGAGCTTGCCGTAACCGACGATCGCGAAGCGCGGCGCGGGCGCATCGGCGCCGCGCATCTGCGCCCAGACCGCGCCGAGCGTCGCGTCGAGCACCGTATCGGCGAGAGCGGACAGGTGATCGGCGAGCCGCTCGACTGACAGCATGCCGGCGAGATCCTGCGCGAGCAGCCGGAAGAGCTGCGCGTGCTGGAAATGGCGCACGACGTCCATCTGGCGCTCGCCGTCGCCGGCGTGATCGGCGATGAGCTGTCCGAGCTCGCGCCGCCATGCCGACCAGTCGGGTTCCGTCAACAGCACGCGCGCGTCCAGCAACTCGTCGAGCAGAATCGGGTGGCGCGTGAGGTAACCGGCGGCCCATGCGGACGCGCCCATCAGATGCGCAAGGCGCGGCAACAGCGGCGGGTGCTCGATCACGAGCGCGAGATAGGCGCTTCGCGACGCGACGGTCTCGATCAGCGAAAGCAGCCGCACGAAAACCGTCTGCGCGTCCGCGCCCGGCACCGGCTCGTTCGCCGCCGTCAGCAGCAGTTGCGGCACCAGCGCATCGACGCGCTGCTGAGATAGCGCCGGCAGCTGCAGATAGCGGCGGCTCGTCTTGAAGCGGGCGAGTGTGGCGGCGAGCTCCTCGCCGTCGGCGAAGCCCGCAGCGGTTAGCGTCGCTTCGGCCGCCTCGGGCGGCACGTCGCCGCGCCAGATCGCGGCAAAGCGCTTGCGCGCCGCATCCGCGCCGTCAACCGGTCGCGCGCCCGCATGCTCCGGCGCGCCGAGCACGGCGTTGAAGTGCGTCGCGACCGCATCGCGGTGGCGCGCGAGCTCCGTCTCGAATGCCGCCGTATCGATGAAGCCCATCGCGGCGGCGAGCGCCGCACGCTCGTCGCGATCGGCCGGCAGCGACTGCGTCTGCGCATCGTCGCGATACTGCAACCGATGCTCGACATCGCGCAGGAAGCGGTATGCGTGGCGCAGCTCGACCACGGCGGTGTCCGGCAACAAGCCGCGCGTTCCGATCGCCGCCAGTGCCGCCAGCGTGCCGCGCGTGCGCAGCGCCGGCTCGCGACCGCCGCGCACGATCTGGATCGCCTGCACCACGAACTCGATCTCGCGAATGCCGCCTTCGCCGAGCTTGATGTTGCTCGCGTAGTCGCGCCGGCGTCCCTGCTCGCGGATCTGCCGGTGCACGTCACGCAGTCCTTCGTAGGCATCGTAATCGAGGTATTTGCGGTAGACGAACGGCGTTACCAGCGCGTCGATCTCCGCATGCCGCGTTCCGGTCAGCGGGCGCGCCTTCAGCCACGCATAGCGCTCCCACGCGCGCCCCTGCGCGATCAGGTATTGCTCGAGCGCGGAGTACGGCGCAGTCAGAGGGCCGGCATCCCCGTACGGGCGCAGCCGCATGTCGACGCGGAAGACGAAGCCCTCTGCGGTGACGTCGCCGAGAGCGCCGATCACGCGGCGGCCGAGCCGGTCGAAGAACTCGCGATGCGACAGCGGCCGCGCGCCGATCGTCTCGCCTTCCTCGGGGTAGACGAACACGAGGTCGACGTCGGACGAGACGTTGAGCTCGCCGCCACCCAACTTGCCCATGCCGATCACGACGAGCGCGAGCGGATCGCCGTCGGCGGCGGCGGGCTCGCCATGCGAGGCGGCGAGCGACGCGTGGTGCAGCCTCACTGCGGCGTCGAGCGCGATCTCGGCGAGCTTCGTCATGCCGCCGACCACTTCGCCGAGCTCGGCGCGGCGCGTCAGATCACGCGCGATCGTGTGGACCATCGCGCGGCGTCGCAGCGCGCGTAGTGCACGCCCAAGCGCAGCGACATCACCGCTTGCGACGCGGGATTCGATGTCAGCGGCCTGCGCATCCCACGCCAACGGCGCGCCGATCGTCGCGTCGAGCCATTCGCGCTCGTCGGGATGCGCGGCGAGCGCAGCAGTAGCGTAGCGGCTGAACGCGAGGGCGGCAGGAAGGTCCATCGGGCGCTAACGTCGTTCTGCGGCTACAATCTGCGACAACCGCCGCCCATTATGCCCTCCGCGCGCGCCCCCCTTCGCGCCCTCGCTTTCGCGCGGCCGCTCGTCGTTCGCGCCACGCGTGTCGCCGTCGTCCTGCTCGTCAGCGGCTTCGCAGCGTTCGCGTTGCTGCTGCTTGCGGTGCGCTTCATCGTCTTTCCGCAAGTCGAAGCGTACCGCGACACGCTGATCGCGCAGCTCTCGCGCCAGCTCGGCCAGCCGGTCGAGCTGCGCGCGCTCACCACGGGGTGGGACGGCTGGAATCCGAAGCTCGTGCTGCACGATTTCCGCGTGCTCGATCGCATGCGCGCCGGTTCGGCGCCGCTGCTCGAGCTGCCGGAGGTCGATCTGATCGTCGCCTGGACGTCGCTGCCGCTGCTCGAGCTGCGATTGAAGCAGCTCTCCATCGACCGCCCGCGGCTCGCCGTTCGCCGCGACCGCGCCGGTGTGCTCCACGTCGCCGGCATCGAGCTCGATCCCAACCAGCCGTCCGACGACGCGCGCTTCACCGACTGGCTGCTGCGCCAGCCGCGCATCGAGGTGCGCGACGCGTTGCTCACGTGGAACGACGATCTGCGCAATGCGCCGCAGCTCGTGCTCGACCGCGTCCAACTGCGACTCGAAAGCCAGTTCGGGCACCACCGGCTCGGCCTGACGGGAACGCCGCCCGCCGAACTCGCGGCGCCCGTCGACCTGCGCGGCGAATGGAACGGCGACGCGCTCGCCGACTGGCGAACGATCGCCGGCCGCTTCTATGTGCGTCTGGATTACGCGGACATCGCCGCCTGGCGCGAATGGCTGCCGCTGCCGCTTGCGATCGCGAGCGGCAAGGGCGCGATGCGAATGTGGTTCGAGTTCGACGGCGGCCAGGCGCGCGACGTCATCGCCGATCTCACGCTCGCGGACGTGCGCGCGACGCTGCGCGAAGGGTTGCCCGAGCTCGCACTCGCGACACTCGCCGGTCGCGTCGGCTGGCGCTACAGCGCGGGCAAGCGCGAGCTCTATTTCCGCCAGCTCGCGTTCGACACCGCGAGCGGGGAAAGAATGGGCGCGAGCGACATCACGCTCGTCATGCATGATGTGGACGGCGCGACGCCGGCGAGCGGACGCATCGAATTCGACCGCCTCGAGCTCTCGCCGCTGCGCAACGTCGCCGAGCACCTGCCGCTGCCCGAGCGGCTGCGCATGGACCTCGCGCGCTTCGCGCCGCGCGGCACGCTTACGAAGGCTCACGCGCAATGGCAGGGCGAGATCGACGCGCCCGCCGAGTTCGACATCGCGGCAGACTTCAGCGAATTCGGCGTTCTCGCGCAGGACGCGCTGCCCGGATTGCATGACTTGAGCGGCCGGCTGTCGGCCACACAGACCGGCGGCGAGTTGACGCTCGCCGGACGCGCGACCGAAGTCGACCTGCCGCGCGTCTTCATCGAGCCGATCGCACTTGAAAGCTTTGCAGCGGATGTCAGCTGGCAGCGCAAGGCCGGGCAGACGATCGTGCGGCTCGACCGCGTCGAGTTCGCGAACGCCGACGCGGCGGGCACCGCGAGCGGCACGTGGCGCTCGCTCGCGCAAGGGCCCGGCGAAGCCGACTTCGTTGCGCAGCTTTCGCGCGCCGATCTGCGCAGCGCGCACAAGTATCTGCCGCGCGTCGTGAACGATCGGGCACGCGCCTGGATCGCGCGAGCGCTCGTCGACGGCAGCGCGACGGACGCGCGGGTCCGGCTTGCCGGCAATCTCGCGCAGTTCCCGTTCGCCGACGGCAAGAGCGGTCAGTTCGTCGTCACGGCGAAGGCGAGGGGCGTGACGCTCGATTTCGCGAACAACTGGCCGGCGGTCGGCGCCATCGACGGCGATTTTCGCATCGACGGCGTGCGCCTCGCGGTGGACGCGGCACGAGCGAGCGTCTACGGCGCGCAGCTCGGCCGTACGCGCGGCGAGATTCCCGATCTTCGCGCCCGGCCGCCGCTGGTTCGCGTCGAAGGCGAGGCGAACGGCCCGACGGCCGATTTCATCCGCTACGTCGAGTCGAGCCCCGTCGCCGGCTGGATCGGTCACGTGACGACGAACGCCACGGCGACCGGCAATGGATCGCTCGCGCTGAAGCTCGAGCTGCCGCTCGCGGCCGACGCGCCGGCGAAGCTCGCCGGCGAATATACGTTCAACAGCAATCTGATCCGGTTGCAGGGCCTGCCCGCGCTCGACAAGATCAACGGCAAGATCGCGTTCACCGAAAGCGACCTGCACGCGCGCGACATCGCCGCCGAAGTGCTCGGCGGGCCCGCGACGATCACCATGGCGGGCAGCACGGGCGGTGGCGAGCGCGTCACCCGCGTCAATGCGAGCGGCAGCGTGAATCTCGCGACGCTCAAGCGCGAGCTCACGCTGCCGCATGCCGATCGATTGTCGGGCAGCGCCGATTGGACGCTCGCGCTCGAGCTTCGCGCCGACAGTGCGACGTGGGTCGTCGAAAGCCCGCTCAAGGGCGCGCTCGTCGATCTTCCGGCGCCGCTCGGCAAAGCGGCCGCGGACGCGGTCCCGCTTCGCATCGAGCGGCGGTTCGACCCGCGCAAGCCGAACGAGGACGCGCTCGCGGTCGCGTACGGCAAGAGCGCGCAGTTCGCCGCGCATCGCAAGCTTGCGGCAGGCAACGCCGACATCGATCGCGCACAGCTCGTGCTCGGCCGCGGCGCCGAAAGCGCGCGCGCGGATGCGGCGGGATTCTGGGTGCGCGCGAACGTGCCGTCACTCAACGTCGACGACTGGCTCGCATTGACGCGAGCGCAGAAGCCGGCCGCCGCCGGTTCGAGCGAGGCGGGCATGCCGGCGCTCGCCGGCATCGATCTCGACGTCGGCGCACTCGACGCGATGGGGCGCCGGCTCACCGGCATCAAGGTGTCCGCGCGCCCCGCGGGCGAGGACTGGAAGCTCGAGCTTCGCGGCAACGAGGTGGCGGGCGCCGCGACATGGTCGGCACCGGGCGCCGACGCGCCGAATGGACGCGTCGTCGCGCGGCTCACGCGGCTCGCGATGCCTGGCCCGGGCGAGCTTCACGCATGGCGCGGCGCCGAAGTGAATCCGGACGCGCAAGATGGCACTGCAGGCACGCGCTGGCCGGGCATCGACGTCATCGCCGACTCGTTCTCGTCGCGCGCCGGGCACGAGATCGGCCGGCTCGAGCTCGTCGCTTCGCCGCGCGGCAGCGAATGGCGAATCGACAAGCTCGCGCTGATCAACGACGCCGGACGCATCGATGCCGAGGGCGCGTGGCGTGCGGCCGGGCGCGACGAGCAGACGAAGCTCGACGTCGCCGTCGACGTCAAGGAGACCGGCGCATTCCTGTCGCGTTTCGGTTATCCGGACGCGTTGCGCAACGCGCCGACCAAGATCGAGGGCCAGCTCGCATGGTCGGGCCCTCCGCATGCGTTCGACTATCCGACGCTCGCCGGCGCGTTCCACCTGCAGACCGGCGCCGGCCGCTTCACCAAGATCGAGCCCGGCCTCGGCAAGCTGCTCGGCGTGCTGTCGCTGCAGGCGCTGCCGCGCCGCGTGTCGCTCGATTTCACCGACGTGTTCAGCGAAGGCTTCACGTTCGACTCGATCGACGGCGACGTGCGCATCCAGAACGGCGTGATGACGACGCCGGGATTGCGGCTGTCCGGGCCGTCGGCACGGGTAGTGATCGCCGGCGACGCCGATCTCGCGCACGAGACGCAGCGGCTTTCGGTGCGGGTGCAGCCGGCGCTTTCCGCCGGTGTGTCGGCAGGCGCTGCGCTGTTGTTCTTCGCCAATCCCGTCGTCGGCGCCGCCGTCGGCGCCGGTTCGCTGCTGGCGCAGAAGATCATGAAGGACCCGATCGAGCAGATGTTCAGCTACGACTACACGGTGACCGGCAGCTGGTCCGATCCGGTCGTCACGCGCGGCAAAGTCGCAACCGCCCTCGCGCCGACGCAGGCGGTCGCGCCCAGATGAGGACCGCTGCGAACGGCCCCCGCCCGCTGCGCGTCGCGGCCGTGCAGATGGTGTCCGGCGGCGACGTCGCGGCGAATCTCGCGCAAGCCGAACCGCTGATCGCGCAGGCAGTCGCCGCGGGCGCCGCGCTCGTCGTGCTGCCTGAGTATTTCGGCATCCTCGGTGCGCGGGCGAGCGACAAGATCGCTGCGCGCGAGACCGACGGTAACGGTATCCAGCAGGCGTTCCTCGCACGGCTTGCGCGCGCGCACGGCATTCATCTGATCGGCGGCAGCGTTCCGCTTGCGAGCGCGGATCCCGGACGCGTGCGCAGTGCGCTGCTCGTCTACGGGCCGGACGGCGAGCGCGTCGCGCGCTACGACAAGATCCATCTGTTCGCGTTCGACCGCGGCGACGAGAGCTATGACGAACGCCGCACGATCGAGCCGGGATCCGAGCCGGTCGCGTTCGAAGCGGCATGCGGAACCGTCGCGCTGTCGATCTGCTACGACCTGCGCTTTCCCGAGCTCTACCGACGCTTCCGCGATCTCGCGCTGATCCTCGCGCCGTCGGCTTTCACCGCGACGACCGGCGCGGCGCACTGGCATCTGCTGCTGCGCACACGCGCCGTCGAGAACCAGTGCTACGCGCTCGCGGCCGCGCAGGGCGGCGCGCATCCGAACGGCCGCCGTACGTTCGGTCACTCGGTTCTCGTCGACCCGTGGGGCCGCATCGTCGCCGAGCGCGCGGAAGAGGGTCCCGGCGTCGTCGTCGGCGACGTCGATCCTGCGCGCATCGCCGAGGTGCGTGCACAGCTTCCGGCGCTTTCCCATCGCGTGCTCTGACGCGCGCCTTGAGTCCGCCGCCGATATCGTATCTAATCGGCAGCAGGGGGCGACACGAGCGCGAACCATTGCGCCGGACGGAGGAAGCCATCATGACCGACACGTCGCGCACCATGCGCCGGACGAGCGAGATCGGCGTGCACTCGCTCGATCATTTCATTCTCGACGTACCCGATCTCGGTGCGGCGCGCACGTTCTACGGCGGCTTCGGGCTCGACGTTCGAGATGAAGGCGATACGTTGGGGCTGTACACGTTCGAGCATGCGATGCGGTGGGCGCGCGTGCGCAGCGGGCCTCGCAAGCGCCTGCATGCGCTCACGTTCGGCGCCTATGCCGAGGACATGCCGCGCTTCGCGGAGCGTCTCGCCACGCTCGGCATTCCGCGAATCGATGCACCGGCGGACACGAATCGCGACGCGCTGTGGTTACGCGACCCGGACGGGCGCGCCGTGGCGATCGGCGTCGCGCCGAAGAGCTCGCCCGACGCGAAGACGCGCACGACGTTCGAATCGTGCGTCGCCGGCCGGCGCGGTGCGTGCAACCGGACCGGCGCGCCGCTCGTGCGGCCGCGGCGCCTTTCGCACGTGCTGATGTTCACGCCCGACGTCGACCGCGCAATCGCGTTCTATCGCGACGTGCTCGGGCTGAGACTTTCCGATCGCTCCGGCGACGGCATCGCGTTCCTGCACGGGATGCACGGAAGCGATCACCACATGATCGCGTTCGCGAAATCGGAAGCGCCGGGGTTCCACCACTCGAGCTGGGACGTGCCTTCGCTCGAGGAGGTCGGGCTCGGCGGCATGCAGATGGCCGAGCGCGGGTTCAGGCACGGCTGGGGACCGGGCCGCCACGTGCTCGGATCGAATTATTTCTGGTACGTGCAGGATCCGTGGGGAAGCTTTGCCGAGTTCTCGGCGGACATCGATTACGTTCCGTGCAACGTGACGTGGGACGCCGGTGACCATCCGCCGCAGGACGCCTTCTACCTTTGGGGACCCGAGCCGCCGTCCGATTTCGTCACCAATCACGAAGCCGTCGCGCGCTGACGCGGCGGCAACAGGGGGGAGTCGTGCGATGAGCATCATCCGAGGGATTCGCTTTGCCGTCGCAGTCGTCGTGTGCGCGCTTTCGATCGCAAGCGTGCCCGCTGTCGCGCAAACGGCGCGCCCGCCGATCCGCATCGGCAGCACGCTTGCGCTGACCGGACCGCTCGCGTCGACTGCGCTCGTGCATAAGATCGTCGGCGAATACTACGTCGAGGATCTCAACCGCCGCGGCGGCCTGCTCGGCCGGCCGGTCGAGTGGATCGTCAAGGACGACCAGTCCAAGCCCGATATCGCGCGCACGCTTTACGAACAGCTCGTCACGGCCGACAAGGTGGATCTCTTGATGGGGCCGTACGCGACGGGCGCGATCCTGTCGGCAATGGGCGTCGCGCAGCGCTACAACAAGGTGCTGATCCACCACACGTTCGGCATTCCGTCGCTCGCGAAATACGAGATGCACTTTCCGGCGTGGCACATGGGACCCGATCCGGGGACGACCGTGCCGGCGACGGTGTTCGATGCGCTCGCCGCATCGCCGAAGCCGCCGAAGACAATTGCGGTGGTGACGAGCAAGTTTCCGTCGGTACATTTCATGTCGCTCGGCGCGCGCGACGTCGCGAAGAAGCGCGGGTTGAACGAAGTGCTGTTCCTCGAATGGGAGTTCGGCAATCTCGACTTCGGCCCGATCGCCGCACGCGTGAAGGACGCGAAGCCCGATTTCCTCTGGGTCGGCGCGCTGGGCCTCGAGGGCAACCAGCTGATCGATGCGATGAAGAAGATCGACTACGTGCCGGCCGAGCACTTCTACATCTATCCGGCGCCAGGCCCGATGGCGACGTCGCCCGATGCGAAGAACGCGTTGTCGGTGACGATCTTCGAGGAGAACCCGCCGTTCACCAGCAATCCCGGTGCGGCCGAGTTCATCAAGGCGTACCACGAGCGCGCATCGAAGGCCGGCTTGCCGTACGCGCTCGTCGAAACGCAGGCGGCGGCCTCGTACACCGCATGGCAGATGCTCGATGCGGCCGTCACCGCAACGAAGAGCGTCGACGACAAGACGATCGCGCAATGGCTGAAGACGCACCGCGTCGACACGATCCAGGGAAAGCTGCGCTTCGACGGCCCGAGCAACTACGGCGATGACCTGATGCGGGTGAAACAAGTGCAGAACGGCCGCTGGGTCACCGTGTGGCCGAGGGAGTATGCGGCGCCCGGCGCGACGCTGATCGTGCCGTAGGCAATCTCTGGACATCGCGCCGTCATGACGCTGCCAAGCGCGACGCTGCTCGCGCAGTCGGCGCTGTCCGGTGTGTTCATCGGCGCGCTTTACGGGCTGCTCGGCCTCGGCCTCGGGCTGTCGTGGGGGCTGTTGCACCTGATCAACCTCGCCCAGTTCGCGCTCGCGTTCCTCGCGGCGTACGTGTGCTTCCAGCTTGCGAGCGCCGGAGGTATCGACCCTCTCGCAAGCCTCGCTTTGATCGTGCCGGCGTTCTTTGCGCTCGGTGTCGCGATGCAATGGGTGCTCGCGCGCCGCAAGGTAACGCCGCTCAATTCGCTGCTGGTCACGTTCGGCGCCACGGTGATCGTCGAGAGCCTGATCCAGTCGGTGTGGACGGCGGACTTCCGGCGCCTCGAGTCGACGTATGCCGCGCACACGTTCAAGGTCGGTGCGCTGTTTCTGCCGGCCCCCGAGCTGATCACGCTCGGGCTCGCGATCGCGCTTTCATTCGCGATCTGGGCCGCGATGCGCTACACCGATCTCGGCAAGGCGTTGCGCGCGGCGGCCGAAGATGGCGCGATCGCCGCCGCGTTCGGCGTCGATCGGCAGGCGCTCGCGCTCGTGCTGTCGGGCGTCTGCGCCGCGCTCGCCGGTGTCGCGGGCGTCTGCCTCGCGTTGTCGTACACGCTCGCGCCGTCACAGATCTACGCGTGGATCGGCGTCGTGTTCGCAGCCGTGATGATGGGCGGGCTCGGCAGCGCGCTCGGGCCGCTGGTCGCGGGCGTAGTGATCGGCGTGAGCGAGGCGGTGACGATGGCGCTCACCGCGCCGTCGTGGGCGCCGATCGTGTCGTTCACGCTACTGATCCTCGTGCTGCTGCTTCGGCCGGGCAAAGTCTGAGCGTCGACCGAACGCTCGTCGGCATCGCCGTCGCGGGCGCCGGGCTCGCGATGGTGCCGTTGATCGGCCTGCCGGCGTTCTACGAGTCGTTCCTCTACCTCGTGCTCCACTGGGTGATTCTCGCCACGTCGTGGAACATCCTTTCCGGTTACTCGGGCTATTTCTCGTTCGGCCACGGCGCGTTCTTCGGCGCCGGAACGTATGCGACCGCGATGCTCGCATCGCGCTACGACGTGCCGCTGCTGTGGACGCTGCCGGTTGCGGCGGCGGTCGCCGCGCTGCTCGGCATCGCACTCGGCGCCGTCGCGTTTCGTGTCAAGCGGGTGCGAGGCGAGCTCTTTGCGCTGCTCACGCTCGCCGTCACCTTCGTCGTCGCGACGATCATCGCCAACACGCCGATCGACGGCGGCCCGGGCGTCTATTTGAGCGCGGTGTCGGTGCCCGCGCTGGCGCCGACGCCGACCGGCTCGTTCTATCTGATGGCGCTCGCCGTCGCGGTCGTGACCGTTGCGCTTGCCTACATCGTCACGCGCTCGGCGTTCGGGCTCGCCCTGTTCGCGATCCACGACGACGAGGACGCCGCGGAAGTGCTCGGCGTGCCGACGTATCGCGTCAAGCTCGCCGCGTTCGGATTGTCCTGCGCGCTCGCCGGTGTCGCCGGCGGCATCCACGCGTTGTTCGTTTCGTACGTGACCGTCGGGGGCACGTTCTCGATCACCGTGCCGCTCACCGTCGTGCTGATGAGCGTTCTCGGCGGCACGCGCCACTGGGCAGGACCGGCGGTCGGCGCTCTGGTCATCACCGCGCTGCTTTATTCGTTCACCGCAGGTGATCATGCGGTCGCCGGCAAGGCGGTGTTCGGCGCGATCCTGATTGTCGTGATCCTGTTCATGCCGGATGGCGTGCTCGGGCGCGGTCGTGCGCGACGCGCTGACGCCAGCATGTCATCCCGAGGCGAAGCCGAGGGATCTGCTGTTTCAACCGAACGGCAGCAGCAGATTCCTCGCTCCACTCGGAATGACAGCCGAGGCGGACCGATGTTGCGCGTGCGCGATCTCGCGAAGGCGTTCACCGGCGTGCGTGCGCTCGCGGGCGTCGATCTCGACGTGCGCCGGGGCGAGATCGTCGGACTGCTCGGGCCGAACGGCTCCGGCAAGTCGACGCTGATCAATGTCGTGAGCGGGCACATGCGACCCGATCGCGGCACCGTCGAATTCGAGGGCCGCGACGTCACCGGGCTTGCCGGTCATCGAATCGCGCACGCCGGCATCGCGCGCACGTTCCAGATCCCGCGGCCGTTCGCGCATCTCAGCGTCGCCGACAACGTCGCGCTCGCGGCCACGTTCGGCGGCGCTGCGCTCGACCGCGCGGCTGCGCTCGCGGAAGCGCGACGATGGCTCGAGTTCACCGGTCTCGCATCGAAAGCGAACGCGCTTCCCGACGCGCTCAACCTGCATCAGCGCAAGTTCCTCGAGCTCGCGCGAGCGCTCGCGTCGCGTCCTCGGCTCGTGCTGCTCGACGAGGTGCTGTCGGGGCTCGCGCCGGGCGAGATGAGCGAGGCGATCCGGCTGATCGCAAGCCTGCGCGAGCGCGGCACGACGATCGTGTTCGTCGAGCACGTGATGCATGCGGTGATGGCGCTGACCGATCGCATCGTCGTCCTGAACTACGGCACGGTGCTCGCGCAGGGCCGGGCGTCCGATGTCATGCGCGATCCCGCCGTGCAAGCGGCGTATCTCGGTGCCGCCCATGCTTGACGTCGCCGGCATCCGTGTGGGTTACGGTGTGGCGACGGCGCTTTGGGACGTCACGCTCACCGTCGGCGACGGCGAGCTCGTCTGCGTCGTCGGTCCGAACGGCGCCGGCAAGACGACGCTGATCGACGCGATCGCCGGGCTCAATCCGATCCGGGCGGGACGACTCTCGATCGCCGGTCGCGATGTGTCGCGGCTGCCGGCGCATCGTTACTGCGCTGCGGGTGTGGCCATCGTGCCGGAGAGCCGGCGCTTGTTCGCGACCATGACGGTGCGCGAGAACCTCGAGCTCGGCAGCTATGTTGCGCGCGCCAAGCGCCATCGTGCGCGATCGCTCGCCGAGGTGTGCGCGCTCTTTCCGGCGATCGCGGAAAAGCTCGATCGCCCCGCCGGCTCACTTTCGGGCGGGCAGCAGCAGATGGTCGCGATCGGCCGCGCGCTGATGGCGCGGCCGCGGCTGCTGTTGCTCGACGAGCCGTCGCTCGGCCTCGCGCCGCTCATCGTCATCGCCGTTTTCGACGCGATCCGCACGATCAACGCCGACGGCATCGCGGTGCTGCTCGTCGAACAGAATGTGACGATGGCGATGGGCCTCGCGCATCGCGCCTATGTCCTCGATGAGGGCCGTGTCGTCGCCGAAGGGACGCCGGCGTCGCTCGCGTCGCATCCCGAGATTGCGCGCGCGTACCTCGGAGCATAGGTCAGATCCCGATTTCTACAGGATCCGGTTGAACCAGAGCACCGACAGGAACCCGGCCGCAAGCGCGAGCAGCGCGGCGACGGCCGAGAAGAGCGCGGTGACCTCGGTGTCCTTGGTCTCCATGACGATCTTCGAGTTGAGACCCTGGTAGATCTTCTTGAGGTCGGTCGCCGTGCCGGCATAGAAGTACTCGCCGCGCGTGACGTTTGCGATCGTTTTCAGCGCGTCCTCATCGAGGCGCACGCGCATCGACCAGCCCTCGAAGCCGATGATCTCGCCGCTGACCGTACCGACGCCGACAGTGAACACGCGAACGCCGCGGTCGGCGGCGATGCGGGCGGCTTCGATCGGATCGGGTCCGGTCGTCGTCTGGCCGTCGGTGAGCAGGATGATCGCCGCCGACGTGTACGAGCCCGGCGGAACGGGCTTCGGCTGCTGCTTGTCGGCATCGCGTGAAGAATCGAGCGGCGCGCCGCGCCGCGACGCCTCGTGGCGCGGATTGGTCGAGCGCAAGTCGAAGTCGGCGTCAGGAAAGATCGCCTTGAGTGAAATCAGGATGCCGCTGCCGATCGCGGTCGCGCGCTGCAGCTGGAAGCGGTCGATCGCCGCGATGATGTCCTCGCGGTTGTTCGTCGGCGGCTGCACGATCGCCGCCGTGCCCGCGAACGTGACCACGCCGACGCGCGTCGTGCTTGGCTGGTCGGCGACGAACGCCTTCGCCGCATTCTGCGCGGCGACCAGCCGATTCGGTGCAACGTCGGTCGCGCGCATGCTGCCCGAGACGTCCATCGCGAGGATGACCGTATCGTGCTGCGAGGGCAGCGTGACCACCGCGGTCGGCCGCGCGATCGCGGCGACGAGCACGACCAGTGCGAGCAGGAACAGCGCGGGTGGAATGTGGCGGCGGATGCGCGGCCCCGCGCTCATCGCTTCCTTCACCATCGAGAGGCTCGCGTAGCGCACGGCCGCCTTCTTCTTGCGGCGGAGCAGCCACACGTATGCGCCGATCAGCATCGGCACGAGCACGAGGAGCCAGAGCGCTTCAGGCCACAGTAATTTCATGGCTTCGTTCCATATGCTTCGCCAGGCTGCCGCCGGAGAGTTGGCTTCGCCGCTTGCGCAGGTCGGCGAAGCGCAGGATCGCGTCGACGAGGTCGTCGCCGGTCGAAAGCTCCAACGCGTCCACGCCCGCCTGGCGCAACGCGCTGCGCAGCTCGGCTTCGCGCCGCTCGGCGATCTGCGCAAACCGCTTGCGGAACGCGCGGTCGTGCGTGTCGACGAACAGCTGCTCGCCGGTCTCCGAATCCTGGATCGTGACGAGGCCGAGATCGGGCAACTCCATTTCGAGCGGGTCGTACAGCCGCACGGCGATCACCTCGTGGCGCCGCGCGAGGCGGGCGAGCGGCTGCGCCCAGCCAGGCGTGCTGATGAAATCGGAGACGATGAACACGAGCGAGCGCCGCGGCATCACCTGGAACGCGGTCTGCAGCAGCTCCTGCAGATTGGTCGGCGTCGCCCTCGACGGCTCGGGACGCGTGAGCATCTTGTGCATGATGTGCAGCACGTGGCGCCGACCCGCGCGCGCCGGCACGACGGCGTCGACTCGATCGCCGTAGAACACCGCGCCGACCGGATTGCCGCGTCGCGTGAGCAGCCGCATCAGCACGGTGACGAACTCCGCGGACAGCGACCGCTTGCGCACGTCGCGCGAGCCGAAGTCGATCGACGGCGACAGATCGAGCAGGAACCAGCCGACGACGTCCCGATCCTCGTTGTACTCGCGCACGTACGGCGTATCGAGCCGCGCCGTGACGTTCCAGTCGATGTGGCGGACGTCGTCGTGGTACTGATATTCGCGCAGATCGGCCAGATCGAGGCCGAAGCCGCGAAACAGCGTCCGGTAATCGCCGTGCAGCAGCCCGTCGAGCTTCCGGATCACCGTCCACTCGAGACGGTGCAGGATCTGCTCAGCTCTTCGCGCCGACTCGGACATGGGTCTCCAGCGGCTTCTCCGGCGCCGGCAGATGCGCCATGATTTTCGCGATCAGCTGATCCGACGACAGCCCTTCGGCGAGCGCCTCGTACGACAGCACGATTCGATGGCGCAGAACGTCGGGCGCGAGATCGGTCACGTCCTCGGGCAGTGCGTAGTCGCGGCCGCGCAGATACGCGAGCGCGCGCGCGCCCTCGATCAAGTGAATCGGTGCGCGCGGGCTCGCGCCGAACGACAGGAAACGCGAAAGATCCTTCAAGCCGTAGCGCTCGGGATAGCGCGACGCCGCGGCGAGCCGCACCGCGTACTGGATCAGCGCGGGGTCGACGTAGCCGCTGCGGCATTCGCGCTGCAGCGCGGCGAGCTGATCGGTGCTCGCGACCGTCGCGACATCCCTGCCGACGCCGGTGACGCGCTGGACGATGACGAATTCCTCTTCCTCGCTCGGATAGCCGACGAGCACCTTCATCATGAAACGGTCGACTTGCGCCTCGGGCAGCGGATAGGTGCCCTCGGTTTCGATCGGATTCTGCGTGGCCATCACCAGGAACGGCTCGGGAACCGCGTGCGTTTCGCCGGCGATCGTCACCTGGCATTCCTGCATCACTTCGAGCAGCGCGCTCTGCACCTTGGCGGGCGCGCGGTTGATCTCGTCGGCGAGCAGCAGGTTGCAGAACACGGGCCCGAGCGAGGTCGTGAAATCGCCGGTCTTCTGGTTGTAGATGCGGTTTCCGACGAGGTCGGCCGGCACGAGATCCGGCGTGAACTGGATGCGGCGGAACGTGCCGCGAATCGTCTTCGCAAGCGTCTTCACGGTCAGCGTCTTCGCGAGTCCCGGCACGCCTTCGACCAGCAGGTGTCCCTGCGCAAGGATCGCGACCAGCACGCGCTCGAGGAAGTGGTCCTGCCCGACGACGACCTTCTTCACTTCGTAGAGCACTTTCTCCATCAGCGTGGAGGTCTCGCCGCGCACGGCGTCTCGATTGTCCATGGTCCCCTTCTGCCAGTGGGCGAAGCTCAGAACGGCGGAATGCCGAACGCCGCGGCCGCGTTCTCGATCGGCACCGCAAATCCGATGCCGATGAACACGCGCTGCGATGTCGGATTGAGAATCCCGGTGACGATGCCGACGACTTCGCCTTCGGCCGTGACGAGCGGTCCGCCCGAGCTGCCCGGATTCGCCGCGGCGTCGAACTGGATCAGGTTCGTCAGCAGCCGCTTGCCCTCCGGCGAGCGGTACTCACGGCGCAGCCCCGACACGACGCCCGAAGTCACCGAGGGACCGATGCCGAATGGAAATCCGACGGCGATCACCTGATCGCCCATCGCGAGGTCGGCGGTCGAGGTGAGCGTCGCAGCGACCAGGTCGTCAGGCAGCGTCTTCGCCTGCAGCACGGCGAGATCGTTCTCAGGCTGCGTCGCGATGACGATCGCTTCCGATTGCGTGCCGTCGAAGAACTCGACACCGACACGGCTCGCGCCGGCGACGACATGCAGGTTCGTCAGGATGATGCCCTTGTCGACGATCACGACGCCGCTGCCCACGCCCTTCACCGTCTCGCTCTCCTGACCGGGCTCGCCTTCGAGATCGCGCACGAGCACGACGGAGGGCCGGATCACGTCGTACGCCCTCGCGGCCTGCGACGGCAGCACCTGCGTTTCGAGCGTGTGGCGCACGGCGAGATCGATGTCATCCTGCGTGATCGGACGCGCTGCGGGATTCATCGCCGCGTGCGCGAGCACGAGCAGCAACGCGAGCACCGCGCCGCCCGCAAGCCACGCGGGACGCTGATGGCGGCGGAAGAAGTTGCGGATCCTCGTCCGCAATCGGGGCGCGGAAGTCGCAGCCGCAGGTTGCTCGGGTGTGGGCGTGTCGCCGTCCAAACCGGCGGCCGCATCGGCCGCCTCCGGCGCCCGTGCGCGACCCGAACGGCTGTACAGCGTGACTCGTTGCATCGACTATCCGTCCATTCGTCCGGGCGCGACGTGCGTCCGAAAGGATTGCTGTCCGCCTGCTAATGCAATGGATGGCGAGGCCGGTGAATCGTTCCGCGCCTGAAGCGATCGCGGCGCAAGGGCTCTAGTGTATGCCGGTCGCGAGCGGCGTTGCGCGCGGCCCGCCGGACGGACCGTCAATCGCCGAATTTGATCGCGTTGTCCTTGATCACCTTCGCCCAGCGCGGAATCTCCTTGCGCACCAGCGCGTCGAGCTCGGCCGGCGGCCCGCCCGCAACCTCGATGCCCTGCGCGGACAGTTTCTCCATCACCGCCGGCGCCTTGATCGCTTTCGCGAACTCGTCATAAATGCGGCGGGCGAGCGCGGGCGACAATTTTCCCGGTGCGTACACGCCCCACCACGTGTACGCCTCGTAGCCTGGAACGCCCTGGCTTGCGATCGGTTCGGCGCCCGGCAGCTTCGGGTCGGGCTTCGCCGACGTGACGGCAATCGCGCGCAGCTTGCCGCTCGCCACGTGCGGGCTCACGAGGAACACCGACCCGATCGCGAGCGGAACCTGATTGCCGATCGCGTCGTTCATCAGCGGTCCGCCGCCGCGGTAGGGGATGTGGTTGAACTGGACGCCGAGCTGATTGCCGAGCTGCGTCATCGCGAGATGTCCGAGACTGCCCGCGCCGATCGTGCCGTACGACACGCTGCCGGGCTTCGCTTTCGCTGCCGCGATGACGTCGCGGAACGACTTGTACGGCTGGCTCGCGTGCGTGACGAGCGCCATGCCGCCCGTGCCGACCAGCATGATCGGCGTCAGGTCGCGCAGCGTGTCGAACGGCAGGTCCGGAATGAGCGACGGATTGACGGCGTGCGTGTCGAAGACGATGCCGAGCGTGTACCCGTCCGGATCCGATTTGGCGAGCGCCGCCGTTCCGATCGAGCCTGATGCACCGCCGCGATTGTCGACGATGAACGATTGGCCGGTCTGGATCGTGAGCTGTTGCGCGAAGATCCGCGCGACCTGATCGACGGAGCCGCCCGGCGGAAAGACGGCGATCAGCTTGACCGGTTTCGAAGGCCAATCCTGCGCGAGCGCGCGCGACGGCGAGCCGAGCGCAATCGTCGCGAGCACGATTGCAACTGCGAAGCGGGCGCGATTCATCGGGACGTTCCTCCGTGGGATTTTCGCATCGCATTCTTCCTCAGTTTCGCGGCGCCGTCACGGAAACGGCCGCGGCGAGCGCGCTCGCTCGCTCGATCAGACGCTGCGCGTTGCGGTAGGCGGGCGGCTCGATCCACCGCCCGTCGACGAGCGGCCGGTCGATGCCCTGCGCGCGCGCTGCTTCGAACGCATCGACGATCCGGCGCGCGGCCGCCACTTCGTCGGCGGGCGGCGTGAAAACCCGATGCAGCACGACGACCTGCGCCGCGGTCACCGCGCACTTGCTTCGATAACCGAGCCGGCGCGAGCGACGCGCGTCGCGCTCGCAGCCTTCGGCGTCCGAATATGTGTACGGCGCGTCGATCGGTTCGACGCCGAGCGCGCGCGCCTCGAGCAGAAAGCGCGAGCGTGCATAGGCGAGCTCGTCGGCGTCGGGCCCGCGCTCGGCGCAAAGATCCGCCGCGAGATCCTCGGTCGCGAGCAGGCAGCTCGCCACGCGCGCGCTTGCGCGCACGATCCCGCGCAGCTCGACGAGCCCGGCGGCCGTCTCGACGTTCGGCACGATTTCGATGGCGCCGCGCGCCATTGCGTGATCGGCTTCGCGGCGCGCGATTTCGTCGTCGAGCGCGGCGATCTGCTGGCCGCTCGCCGCTTTCGGCAGCATGACGATCGGCGTGCGGGCCGCGACGACGGCGGCGAGATCGTCGCAACCGCCGTCGTCGAGCGGATTGACGCGAACGGCGAACAGCATGCCGGACGCGCGAGCGCGCTCGGCGAGCGACGCGCTCAAGCGGCGAGCCGCGACTTTGCGATCGCGCGGCGTGAAATCCTCGAGATCCTGCACCAGCACGTCAGGCTGCGCGGCAATCGCGTTCGCCTGCGCGAGCTCGTCCGCGCCCGCGACGAACAGCACCGAGCGCCGCAGGTCAGGGCGTCGGCAGCGTGGATTCATGGCCGCTCGCAATCGTTGGGATCGAACGGCGGCATCATCGCAGGGAACGGACAACACGTGAATCGCTGCGCCAAGGCATGGAACTTGCGACTGATGCCGGAACGACCGCCTGAGCGGTGCCGAACGGAAACACTTTCTGCAATGGTTACCCATTATTGCCGAGCTAGTCCAAGATCGCCTGCGACCGGATGACGCATTCCGCCGTGCCGTCGACATGACATTCTGACGACATGCCGCAGTCGCACGCACGGCCTCGTCGCGACATTACCGTCATCGGCGCCTCCGCCGGCGGGCTGGACGTGCTGCGCTCGATCGTTGCGAGCCTGCCCTCCGACTATGCGGCCGCAGCGTTCGTCGTCACCCATATGTCGCCCGAATCGCCGGGCAATCTGCCGGCGATCCTGCAGCGTGCGTCGAAGCTTCCCGTCGCTGCAGCCGAGGACGGCGCGCCGATCGTTGCCGGCGAGATCCGCGTCGCCGTTCCCGACCGGCACCTGCTGCTCGAAGCTGACCGAATGCATTTGAGCAACGGCCCCCGCGAGAATCGGCATCGGCCCGCGATCGACGCGCTGTTCCGATCGGCTGCCGTCGCCTACGGTCCGCGTGTAACGGGCGTCGTGCTGACCGGCATGCTCGACGACGGCTCGGCGGGCTTGTGGGCGATCAAGGCGCGCGGCGGCGTTGCGGTCGTGCAGGATCCGGCCGACGCGATGTTCCCCGACATGCCGCAGAATGCACTGGAGACCGTGACGGCCGACCACGTGCTCGCATCGCGCGACATTCCGGCGGCGCTCGCGCGCATTGCCGCGCAGCCTGTCGCGCCGGCGGCGCAGCCGCCCGACCGAAACATGGAGCTCGAGGTCGACATGCTCGCGAAGAACAACAGCACGATGGAAAAGCTCAATGGGCTCGGCGAGCCGTCGAAGCTCACGTGCCCGGAATGCGGCGGAGCGCTGTGGCAATTGCACGATCCGCCGATGCGCTTCCGATGTCACGTGGGCCACGCGTACACGTTGCGCAACCTGTTCGCCGGGCAGAAGCACAACGTCGAAGCCGCGCTGTGGGCGGCGCTGCGCGCGCTCGAGGAAGGCGCGAACATTGCCCGCCACCTCGCGGACCAGGCCCATCGCCGTGGGCGGCCGAAGTCTGCGCATGCGTTTCGGGAGAAGGCCGACGAGGACGACCGACACGCCGACCAGCTGCGTCAGTTGCTCCGCATGGCGGTTCCGGAGACGAACGCGACGCAGTGAGCAGCGCGGGCGAGGGCTCTCGACGCCGCGATGGATGCTAGCGCGCGGAGCCCGGCCGAGGGATCGCGATCCGCGACGGTGTGGACGGCGCGGGCGGCGGCGCAGCAGGCGGACGGTAGAGCTCGTAGAACTGCTGGACGAGCTGCACGTATGCTTGTGTGTCCGGAAAGGGCGGCACACGTGCGTACTGCTCAACGACCTGCTCACCGGCGTTGTACGCGGCGAGCGCGAGCGCGAGATCTTCGGCGAAGCGCGCAAGCAGATCGCGCAGGTAGCGCGTGCCGACCGCGACATTGGTCGCCGGATCCATCAGCCGCTGCACGACCGAGCGTCGGGCGTCGGCGAGCACACCGTAGCGCTCGCCCGTCGCGGGCAGCACCTGCATCAAGCCGACGGCGCCCTTGCTCGAGATCGCCTCGGGATCGAACGCCGACTCGACCGCGATCACCGCTTTCACGAGCGCCGGATCGAGATTGTGCCGCTTCGCTTGCGACGCGATCAGCGGCTCGAAGCGCTTGACGTTGGGGCTCGCCGTGACGCGCCGGTAGAGCGGAGTCGAGCGCAGCGTTTCGAGCGTGCGCACGCTGCCTGGCGCTGTCGGCGGCACATCGAGCGTGCTGCGGCCCTTGAAGAAAAGCTGATAGCGCTCGTCGAGCCGCTCGGTTGCGAAATGGGCGCGCCCGTGCTCATCGACGTAGCCCCACAGGTCGGCGTGCGCGAGCGGCGAGGTGAACGCAAGCGCAAGTGCGAGCGCTGCGCGCGCCGATGCTCGCCTTGCACGGACTCGTTGCGATACCGCGCGGCTCAGCGCGATTTGGGTGATTCCTGTCCGGTCAGCGCGCGGCTCACCGCTTCGATCCACAGCGCGCGCGTCGATTCATCGAGCGGCTCCTGCTCGCGCAGCGAGGCGAACTGCCCGATCAGCGGCCCGACGTCGTTCGAATAGATGGCCGTGCCGTTCGCGTCGGAGAACGGCGGCGCGACCGCGTTCGGCGGCCGCGCGAATGCGCTGCCCGGATGCATGGCCTGCCTCCTCCATCTCTTGTCGGACGTGACGCCGGGCCAATCAGTGTAGGCCCCCGCATCGTTGCGCGCCATCTGCGCTGCAACACGGTCAATCGGCGAGGATTTGAGCCAGCGCCTCCGGCTCGACCGGCTTCACCAGATAATCGTCGAATCCCGCCGCCATCGCCTGCGCTCGCGCGCCTTCCTGTCCATAACCGGTCAGCGCCACGAGGCGCGCCTGCACGCCGTTTTGCGCGGCGCGCACGCGGCGCGCGACTTCGTAGCCGTCGCACCCCGGGAGGCCGATGTCGACGATCGCGACGTCAGGCTGGATCCGCAGCACTTCGGCAACGCCCGCGAGGCCGTCGTCCGCTTCGTGCACCTCGTGGCCTTGCAGATGCAATAGCGCCTTCAGCATCCGGCGGCCGTCGGCGTTGTCCTCGATGATCACCACGCGCTTCGGCGAAACCGCAGGCAGGCGCTGCGACGGCGAGAATTCGGCGACCGTCGGCGGGTCGATGCTCGGAATGCGAACCGTGAACGTCGCGCCGCGTCCCAGACCGTCGCTCGCGGCGCTGACGCGGCCCTGATGCAGCTCGACGAGGCGACGCACGAGCGTCAACCCGAGCCCGAGCCCGCCCTGCGCGCGATCGAGCGTGCGCTCGCCTTGCGTGAACAGATCGAATACACGGGGAAGCAGCTGCGCCGCGATGCCCACACCGGTATCGCTCACCTCGAGCAGCGCGTACTCGGCTTCGCTCCACACGCGCACGCTGATGCGGCCGCCGGCCGGCGTGTACTTGACGGCGTTCTCGATCAGGTTCGCGACGATCTGCTCGATTCGCGTCTCGTCGGCGTCGATCCACACGTCGCGGTAATCGATGGCGACGTCGTGGCCCGCAAGCCGGCCTGCTTCGCGCATCATGGCGACCGAGCGGCGGACGGCCTCGGCGAGATTGAGCGGCCGTCGCTGCAGCACGATCTTGCCGCGCGTCACGCGGGCGACGTCGAGCAGGTCGTCGACGAGCTGACGCAGCACGCCGACCTGTCGCGCGATCACTTCGCGCGAGTGCGCCGCCGGCTCGCCCGGCGCAGCGAGCCGGTTCAGCACGGCCATCGAGCTCGTGATCGCGTTCAGCGGATTGCGCAGCTCGTGGCCGAGCATCGCGAGGAACTCGTCCTTGCCGCGGTTCGCCGCCTCGGCTTCGGCACGCGCCTGCTGCTCGCGCGCGACTGCCGCGTTGAGCGCCTGCTCGCGCTCGCGCAGCAGCTTCCCCGCTTCCTCGAACGCACGCGTCACATGATCGACCTCGGCGATTTCGTCGCTGGTCGTTACCGGCACATGACCGCCGCCGGCGAGCGCCTTGGCCGAATGCGCAAGAGCTGCGATCGGTCCGGCGATGCGGCGGCCGAACAGCATCGCGAATGCGACGGCGAGAAGTCCGACGATGATCGACGCGCCTCCCATCGCGAACGTCGTTCCGCGCAGCGCGCTCTCGACGTCCTCGGCCGGCACGCCGGTCGCGATCGTCCATCCCCACTGCGGCGAGCGGCGGTGCGCCGTGTAGAAGTACTGGCCTTCGAGACCGTAGTTGCGATACGCGTCCTCGATCCGCTCGCGCGAGCGTTGATAGAGCACCGGAGAAGCGCGCTCGCCGATCCAGCGGCCTTCGTTCAGCGTGCGTGCGACGACGATGCCGTTCTGGTCGAGCAGCGTCATTGTCGCGTTCGGCAACACAGGGTACTTCGCGATAAACCGCAGCCATACGCGCGGCTCGATGCCGGCGACGAGCACGTGCGTGACGACGTCGCCGTGTACGACGGGCACCGCGATCTCCGTCATGAACCTCTTCGCGTCGCCGGTGCGTACGAGCCCGGACAGCGCGGGCTCGCGCGTCATCAGCACGCGGTTGAACGTCGCGATGTCCACCGGCCCGAGCTCGTCGGTCTGCGGCGTGAGCTTGAAGATCTGGCGTCCCGACACCTCGACCAGCGCGACCGTGGACCACGACGACTGCGACGTCAGCACAAGCCGCACCGTCGCCGCGTACGCGTCCATCCGGGTGGCGTCGAGATCGGCGGACAGCGCGAGGCTTTCGAGCACGCGGATCGACGCGCCGACTTCGGTGTCGAGCGCGATCGCCATCGCCCGGCAACGCTCGAGGTAGGTTTGGTCGAACGCTGCGCGCTGGTGCAGCCAGAACAGACCCGTCAGCACGGCAGCGAAGATCAGCACGGGCAGCAGCGCCGCGCAGACCAGCAGCACGAGATGGGAACGGATTGTCATCGCGGACGCGCCACGATTCCCTGCGCGACGACACGCGCGAGCGCTAGCCTACGTCAGCGGGGCAAAAAAGGCGACTGCGACGAACGCGCGCGCTCAGCGGCCGCGCAGCAGCACGAGCACGGCGCCGCCGCCGCCCGCGTGCTGCGGAGCTTCGCAGTACGCGAGCACGTCGTCCCAGTGCGCGAGCCAGCGGCGTACCTTGCCCTTGAGCACGGGCTCGCGGTTGGGCGAGGTGAGTCCCTTGCCGTGGATCACGCGAACGCAGCGGAACCCGCGCTGACGCGAATCGTGCAGAAAGTCGGCGAGCGCGTCGCGCGCCTGGTCCGACGTATTGCCGTGCAGATCGATTTCCGACTGCACCGCCCAGTGATGACGGCGCAACTTGCCGAGCACATCGCTGCCGATGCCGCGGCGCACGAATGTCTGCTCGCCTTCGAGCTCCTGGCCGATATCCCAGCTCGCGGGCGCCGGCTCGTTGCCGTATTTCGATGCGAGCAGTGCGTCGCGATCGTCGGCGATCCGTTGCTGCGGGACCGGCGCCGGGCGCGGACGCGGGATCGTCGCGCGCGTGGTCGGCGGCAGCCGCGTGACGTCGGCAAATGCCTGTGCGAGATCGATGTCGCCGTCGGCATGCTTGGCGGCGCCGAGCGCGCGGCGCATCGACGGTCGCGCCGCGCGTTGCGACGGGAGTGCCGTCGCGGCGCGAGCGTCGCGTTGAGCGCGCGCCGCGTCGAGCAGTGACTTGAGGTCGGTGAGCTTCGCCATGTTTGCCGGATGCTCAGCCGAACGTCTCGAGATACGCCTCGGCGTCGAGCGCGGCCATGCAGCCGGTGCCGGCCGAGGTCACCGCCTGCCGATAGACATGGTCGGCGACGTCGCCGGCGGCGAACACACCCGGCACGCTCGTTGCCGTCGCGTTGCCCTCGCTGCCGCTTTTCACCTTGATGTAGCCGCCGTTCATCTCGAGCTGGCCGGCGAAGATGCCGGTGTTCGGTGTGTGACCGATCGCGATGAACACGCCGGACACGTCGATCTGCTGCGTCTCGCCGTTGCCCGCGTGCTTGAGGCGCGCGCCGGTGACGCCCGACGCGTCGCCGAGCACCTCATCGAGCGTGTGGTTCCACAGCACGCGGATGTTGCCGCCGTTGCGCGTCTTCGACATCAGCTTGTCGACGAGGATCGCCTCGGCGCGGAACTTGTCGCGCCGGTGGACGACGGTGACGTTGCCGGCGATGTTCGACAGGTACAGCGCTTCCTCGACCGCGGTGTTGCCGCCGCCGACCACCGCGACGTCCTGGCCCTTGTAGAAGAAGCCGTCGCACGTTGCGCAGGCCGACACGCCCTTGCCGGCGAACGTCTGCTCGGACGGCAGGCCGAGGTAGCGAGCCGAGGCGCCCGTGGCGATGATCAGCGCCTCGCATGTGTACTCGCCGCTGTCGCCGATCAGACGTTTCGGCGACGACAGCACGTCGGCCGTGTGGATCTCGTCGAAGATCAGCTCGGTCTCGAATCGCTCGGCGTGCTGCTGGAAGCGCGCCATCAGCTCCGGTCCTTGCACGCCCATCGCGTCGGCCGGCCAGTTGTCGACATCGGTTGTCGTCATCAGCTGGCCGCCTTGCGCAAGACCGGTGATCAGCACAGGCCTGAGGTTCGCGCGCGCAGCGTATACTGCCGCCGTGTAACCGGCGGGACCTGAACCCAGGATCAACAGGCGGGCGTGCTTCGCGGCCATTCGATTCTCGCAACGGGAATGTCGAACGATTTTAGCTGAAGTGGGGTCGCGGCCCGGTTGCACAAGCCGCGTGCGCCGCAAGCCGGCCGCTGGCAAATGCGCGGATTCCCGCTATAATGCAGCGTATGAAGTATACGCGGCAAGCCAATGTTTTTTAAAGACAAGAAAGAGCCCATTCGGCGGCGCTCCGCACGCGCGGCGGCGTCGAGCGCGACCTCGCTATCGCCTCGCTTCGCACGTCTCGTCCGCGAGTCGTGGTGGCTGCTCGTCGTCGCCGTGTTCGTGTGGCTCGCGCTGATCCTCGCGACGTACACGAAAACGGACCCCGGCTGGTCGTTTTCCGGCAGCGGCATCACGCTCGGCAACAAGGGCGGCGTGATCGGCGCGTGGCTAGCCGATTTGCTGCTCTACCTGTTCGGCTTTTCCGCGTGGTGGTGGGTCGTCGCCGGCATCGTGCTCGTCGTCGCCGGCTATCGGCGGATCGGGCATCCGGAGCTCGCGAGCGAGCATCCGCTCGGACTCGCGATATTCGGCTTCGCGCTCGTGCTCTTCGCGAGCGCAGCGCTCGAGGCGCTGCGCCTCTACAAGTTGCCGGTGACGCTGCCGACCACACCCGGCGGCGCGCTCGGCGATCTCGTCGGCCGCAGCCTTGCGAAGCTCGCCGGCTTCAACGGCGCGACGTTGCTGCTGATCGCCGTGTTCGCGATCGGCTGGTCGCTGTTCTCCGGCATGTCGTGGATCCGGCTGACCGAACGCATCGGCCATGCGCTGGAGCGGTTCGCTGCCGCCGCGAAACGGCGCGCCGAGGAGCGCGAGGACCGCCGGATCGGCGAGATGGCGTTGGCGCAGCGCGAGTCGATCGTCGAGCAGGTGCGTCACGACGAGCCGGAGCACGAGCCGATCGTCGTCGTGCCGGGTGTAGCCGATGTGCCGAAATCGATGCGCGTCGTGAAGGAGAAGCAGCGGCCGCTGTTCCACGAGCTTCCCGATTCGCCGCTGCCGCCGCTCGACCTGCTCGAGGACGCGCCGCCCGCGATCGACACGATGAGCGCCGAGACGCTCGAGTTCACGTCGCGGCTGATCGAGCGCAAGCTCGCCGACTTCGGCGTTGCAGTGAAGGTGCTCGCCGCGTATCCCGGTCCGGTGATCACGCGCTTCGAGATCGAGCCGGCGGTCGGCGTCAAAGGCGCGCAGATCGTCAACCTGATGAAGGATCTCGCGCGGGCGTTGTCCGTGGTGTCGATCCGCGTCGTCGAGACGATCCCCGGCAAGTCGTGCATGGGACTCGAGCTGCCGAACCCGAAGCGCCAGATCGTCAAGCTGATCGAGATCCTGTCGTCGACCACCTACAACGACACGCCAAGCCCGTTGACGCTCGCGCTCGGCAAGGACATCGCGGGCAAGGCGGTCGTCGCCGACCTCGCGCGGATGCCGCATCTGCTGGTCGCCGGCACGACGGGGTCGGGCAAGTCGGTCGCGGTGAACGCGATGATCCTGTCGCTCCTGTACAAGGCGGAGCCGCGCAACGTGCGGCTGCTCTTCATCGACCCGAAGATGCTCGAGCTGTCGGTGTACGAGGGCATCCCGCATCTGCTTGCGCCGGTGGTGACCGACATGAAGCTCGCGGCGAACGCATTGAACTGGTGCGTCGCAGAGATGGAGCGCCGCTACAAGGTGATGTCGCATTACGGCGTGCGCCATCTCGCCGGCTTCAACGCGAAGATCGCCGACGCGAAGAAGGCCGGCAAGCCGCTGACCGATCCGTTCACGCTGACGCCGGAAGCGCCGGAGCCGCTCGACGAGTTGCCCTACATCGTCGTCGTTATCGATGAGCTTGCCGACCTGATGATGGTGACCGGCAAGAAGATCGAGGAGCTGATTGCGCGCATCGCGCAGAAAGCGCGCGCCGCCGGCATCCACCTGATTCTCGCCACGCAGCGGCCGTCGGTCGACGTGATTACCGGCCTCATCAAGGCGAACATACCGTCGCGGATCGCGTTCCAGGTCGCGAGCAAGGTCGACTCGCGAACGATCCTCGACCACATGGGCGCGGAGACGCTGCTCGGTCAGGGCGACATGCTGTTCCAGCCGCCCGGAGCAGGGCATCCGTTGCGCGTGCATGGCGCCTTCGTATCCGACCATGAAGTGCATCGCGTGGTCGACCACCTCAAAGCGGCCGGTGAACCCCAATACGTCGAAGGCATTCTCGAGGGCGGCGTCGAGGGCAACGGCACGGACGGCGTATCGCTCGACGCCGGCGACGCCGAATCGGATCCGATGTACGACCAGGCGGTCGCCGTCGTGCTGCAGACGCGCCGGCCGTCGATCTCGCTCGTCCAGCGCCATCTTCGGATCGGCTACAACCGCGCGGCGCGGCTGATCGAGCAGATGGAGCGCGCCGGCCTCGTGTCGCCGATGCAGACGAACGGGAACCGCGAGGTGCTGGTGCCGGTCGGAAAGACACAGGGGGATTGAAGTGGGCAACGCGGTGTCTGCGCGCGCTTGGGCGTGGGTGTCGTTCGCGCTGGCGCTGCCGCTCGCCGCCGCGGCGGGCCCCGTCGAGACGTATCGCGAGGGGTCTCGCTATTGTCCGCGCGATCGGCCGGCGACGGCACCGCGAATCAGCGCATCGCAGGCGGTGGAGCGGGCGCGCGCGCTTCTGCCCGACGGATTCTGCGGGCCGAGCGCTTACGTAAGCGGCTGCGACTTCGACCCGGAAGAGGCATTCGACGCATGGCGCGTCTACGCGCATCAGTTCAAGCTCGAGGACGGCCGTCGCGTGTTCGCGGGGCGCGACCACGCCTATATCGTCCTCGACGCGGTAGGCAACTGTCTCGCGCACATCCCGGGCACGGCGCCGGGGGCGCGGTCGTAAGCGCGCGCAAGCGGCTCGCCGCGCGGCTCTCCGCCGCCGCGTTCGTGTTCGTCTTCATTGTCGGCAACGCGCGCGCGGGCGGTCTCGAGCAGCTGCAGGCGTTCGTCGACGGCGCAAAGACGGGGCGCGCGACGTTCAAGCAGGTCGTTGCCGGCCGCAACGGCAGGCCGCCCCAGGAAGCGACCGGCACGTTCGCGTTCGCGCGCCCGGGGAAATTCCGCTGGACCTACGAAAAGCCGTTCGATCAGCTGATCGTCGGCGACGGACAGAAGCTCTGGATTCACGACCGCGATCTGAACCAGGTAATCGTGCGCGATCTGCCGGCCGCGCTGGGCGCGACACCCGCGGCGCTGCTCGCGGGCGATAACACGCTCGAGCGCAATTTCACGCTCGTGTCCGCCGGCAGCGACGGCGGTCTCGACTGGGTCGACGCGAAGCCGAAGACGACCGACAGCGGCTTCACGCGCGTTCGCATCGGGTTTCGCGACAACCTGCCGCGCGCGATGGACCTGACCGACACGTTCGGCCAGTCGACGCAGCTCACGTTCACGAGCTTCGAGCGCAACCCGCCGATCGATCCGCGCGAGCTGCGCTTCGTCGTGCCGCAAGGCGTCGACGTCATCGGCGAGAAAAAGTAGCGTCAAAAAGTATAGAGGAAAAAGTAGGGTCAGAAAAAGTAGGGTCAGACTCGACTTTTCAAAAAGTAGGGTCAGACTCGACTTATCGCAGGGGACGACGCCGACATATCAACGCTTTAACGATAGTTGTGTGCGGCGAAACCTGGGAATGTCGAGTCTGACCCTATTTATTTGGAAGTCGAGTCTGACCCTACTTTTTCCTACTTTTTCCAGCGCGGATGCTCGAGCGCCGCCGGATCGACGACGAATTGCGGCCGGCGGCCGGCGAGCGCATCGACGATGCTCGCGAGTCCGGTCAACGCCATGTTGTGGAAGCACTCGTCGGTCCAGCACAGCGAGTGCGGCGTGACGATGACGTGATCCATCGCGAGCAGCGGATTGTCCGGCGCGACCGGCTCCTGCTCGAACACGTCGAGCGCAGCACCCGCAATCCGATCCGACGCGAGCGCGGCGATCAGCGCCGGCTCGTCGACGATCGGCCCGCGGGCGACGTTGACTAAATAGGCGCTCGGCTTCATCTGCGAGAGCTCCCGCTCGCCGATCAGATGGCGGGTCGATGCGTCGAGCAGGCAGCAGACGACGACGAAATCCGATTCGGCGAGCAGCGTTTCGAGCGGAACCTTTCGCGCGTTCAGATAGCTGAGCTCGATCGCATCGACGTTCGGATCGGCGGCGAGCAGCCGCAGATCGAACACGCGCGCCATTCGCAGCAGCTCCTTGCCGATGCGGCCGGCGCCTACGACGCCGAGCGAGCGCCCGGTGAGGCCGCTCCCCATGTTGTCCATCCGCTCATGCCAGCGGCCGCTGCGCGTCAATCGATCCTTGAGCATCAGCTTGCCCGCGAGCGCCAACACGAATGTGAGCGCGATCGTCGCGACCGGCCTCGGCATCGAGCTCGGCGTGTTCGTGACGAGCACACCTGCTCGGGTCATCGCCGCGACATCGACCGAGTCGTAGCCGACGCCGTGCCGCGCAATCACTCGCACGCGGCAATCGGCGCGCGCGACGGCGGCCGCCGGCACGCGCGGCAGGTTCACATAAATCGCGTCGTATCGGGCGGCGTGATCGGCGGTGATCTCGTCGACGCGCTCGGGCAGGTACTCCCATTCGAGTTGCGGCGCATCGTCGAGGATCGCGAGCGCCGCACGACCGAACGCAGGTTCGCCGCGCGAATCGAGGATGTCGCGCGTGATGCCGACTCGAAGCCGTGCTGCGCTCATCGTCCCGGCTCGGTGGCACGCAGCACGTCGAGGCCGCGTTTGAGCGCGTCCTGCAGCATCAGCTGATCAACGCCGTACGCCATCATGCGAAAGCCTTTCGCCGCGTAATCGCGCGCCCAGCGCTCGTCGGTGGCGAGGAATGCGGGCGTCTTGCGGTGCGCGCGGCAGGCACGAACGACGCGATCGACGGCGTCCAGGTATTTCGGATGGTCGAACGCGCCGGGAATGCCGAGAAAGTTCGTCAGATCGAAATGGCCGATCCACAACGCGTCGATGCCGTCGACGGCGGCGATCGCGTCGACATCCGCCAGACCTTCAGCGGTCTCGATCTGCGCGATGACGAGCGTGCGCGCGTGGATCGCGGCGATCTTCGCCACGACGTCGCCGCAGTCGAAATCATCGTGCGCGAACCCGAACGCCGCGCCTCGGCGTCCGGCCGGCGGATAGCGGGTGCAGGCGACCATCGATCGCGCCTCCTCGGCGCTGCCGACCATCGGCACCATCACGCCGAGCGCGCCGACGTCGAGCGCGCGCGCGATGAAGTGATATTCGCCGCGCGGCACGCGCACCATCGGCACGATGTCGAGCCCTCGGCAGAGCGCGCATTGCGTCTTCAGGGTCTCGAAGCCGAGCCCCGTGTGCTCCATGTCGAACAGCACGAATTGAGCGCCCGCGTTGCGGCAGATCTGCGGCAGCCCGGGCGTGAAGCACTCGAACACCATCGCTCCGAACGCGCGGCCGCCTTCGGCGAGCGTCTGCTTCACGGGATTGTTGCGCATCACACTGTCGCCGCAGATGTTGGAGCGCGCATTGTGGCACGCGCGCTCAACGCAGGGACAGCCGTTTCGACTTTGCCACGTCGCGCAGCCAGTCGGGATAGTCGGTGATGAGACCGTCGACGCCGAGATCGATCAGCCGCGTCATCTCGGCGGGCTCGTTGACCGTCCACGGCAACACGGCGAGCCCCGCGGCGTGCGCGTCCTCGACACGCTCGCGCGTGACGCTCGCGGCATCGGGCGACCAGATCGCGCAGCCGGCCGCACGCGCGAGCCGCGGCAACGATCCGCCGTGATCGGCGAGCGCAAGACCCGCGTGCCACGGCGAGCGAGCCGACATATCCGCGCGCACCGTATCAAAACGCTCTCCCTCGGCGGTGAGACAACCGGTCGCGATGTCGGGCGCCATGGATTTGACCGCAACGAGCGTACGCCAGTCGAACGACTGGATCGTCACGCGCTCGATCATGGAAGCCGCGCGCACGCGTTCGACGACGAGTCGCGCGAAGGTTTCCGCATTCGGTGTTCGTTCGCCGCTCGTCGGCGTGATCTTCGTCTCGATGTTGACGCGCACGCTCGCCTGCTTCGCGAGCGCGAGCACCGCGTCGAGCGTCGGGAAGCGCTCGCCGTCGCTCGCGCGCTGCAGCGGGAAGCTCTTCGCGTAGTTGCTTTGCGGATCGACGCGGCCGATGTCGAACGCCGCGAGCTCGTCGAACGTCAGCGTGCGGATCGCCGGACCAGGCTCGCGCAGCCAGCGGCCGTCGCGGTCGCGCACAAGTGCAGGATTGAGGTACGGATCGTGCGAGATCACGACGACGTCGTCGCGTGTGACCGCGACGTCGGTTTCGATCGTCGACACGCCGAGCTCGATCGCCTTGCGAAAGGCCGCAAGCGTGTTCTCGGGCGCGCGCCCGCGCGCCCCGCGGTGGCCCTGCACGTCGAACGCGGCGGCGTCGCCCGCGAATGCGAGGCAGAGCGCAAGCGCGCTCGTGCAGCGGGTCCATCGGGCGGCCATCGTCGGATCATCCTACAATACGGCGATGGCCGATCTTTTCGCCGTCGACAATCCGGCGACGCCGCTCGCCGAGCGGCTGCGTCCGAAGACGATCGACGAGGTGATCGGGCAGCGGCATCTGCTCGCGCCCGGCAAGCCGCTCGCCGTCGCGTTCGCATCCGGCAAGCCCCATTCGATGATTCTGTGGGGTCCGCCAGGCTCGGGCAAGACAACGATCGCGCGCTTGATGGCCGACGCGTTCAACGCGGAGTTCATCGCGCTCTCCGCGGTGCTGTCTGGCGTCAAGGACATACGCGACGCCGTTGCGCGGGCCGAAGCGACGCTCGCGCAATCCGGGCGCCACACGATCCTGTTCGTCGACGAGGTCCACCGCTTCAACAAGGCGCAGCAGGACGCGTTCCTGCCGTATGTCGAGCGCGGCATCGTCACGTTCATCGGCGCGACGACCGAGAACCCGTCGTTCGAAGTGAATTCGGCGCTGCTGTCGCGCGCCTCGGTTTACGTTTTGGAGCCGCTGTCCCCTGACGAGCTTTCGCAATTGCTCGACCGCGCGATCGCTGCGGCCATGCCGCACGTCGCGATGGAGCCGGCGGCGCGCGACGCGCTGATCGCGTATTCCGACGGCGATGGGAGGCGACTGATCAATCTCGTCGAGCAGCTCGCGACCGCCGCCGGCGAGCGGCACGCAGCGATCGACACCGCATTCGTCGAGCATACGATCGCGCGCTCGCTGCGCCGCTTCGACAAGGGTGGCGAAGCGTTCTATGACCAGATCTCCGCGTTGCACAAGTCGGTGCGCGGGTCCGATCCCGATGCGGCGCTGTACTGGATGTGCCGGATGCTCGACGGCGGCGCCGATCCGCTCTATGTCGGCCGCCGGATGATCCGGATGGCGAGCGAGGACATCGGTCTCGCCGATCCACGCGCGCTGTCGCTCACGCTTGCGGCCGTCGAGACGTACGAGCGACTGGGCACGCCGGAAGGCGAGCTCGCGCTCGCCGAAGCGGTGCTCTATCTCGCATGCGCGCCGAAGAGCAATGCCGTGTACGAAGCATACGGTGCGGCGCGCGCGTTCATCGCCGAGGACGGCTCGCGTCCGGTGCCGCTGCGGCTTCGCAACGCGCCGACGAAGCTGATGAAGAAGCTCGATTACGGCAAGGGCTATCGCTACGCGCACGACGAGGAGGGCGCGTATGCGGCCGGCGAGCGCTACCTTCCCGACGACATGCCCGAAGTCAGATGGTACGAGCCGACCGAGCGCGGGCTCGAAGCGAAGATCCGTGAAAAGCTCGAGTCGCTGCGCGAGCGCGACCGCGCCGCCGGAAAGAAGGAGAGCAGCTAACCGTCTGATAAACTGACGGAATGCTCGACATCAATCTCCTGCGCACCGATCTTCCCGCCGTCGCGGCGGCGCTTGCCAAGCGCGGTGTCACGCTAAACACGCGCACGTTCGAAGCGCTCGAAGCGCGGCGCAAGGACATCCAGACGCGCACGCAAGAGCTGCAGGCGAAGCGCAACGCGCTGTCCAAGCAGATCGGCATTGCGAAGGGCAAGGGCGAGGACGCGTCCGCGCTGCTCGCCGAAGTCGCGGGCCTCGGCGACGAGTTGAAGAAGCTCGAGGCGGCGCTCGAGCGCGTGCAAGCCGAATTGCGCGAGCTCCTGCTCGATCTGCCGAACATCACGCACGCGTCGACGCCGATCGGAAGCTCCGCCGACGACAACGTCGAGATCCGCCGCTGGGGAACGCCGCGGGCATTCGAATTCCCCGTCAAGGATCACACGGACCTCGGCGAAGCGCTCGGCATGCTCGACTTCGCCGTCGCGGCGAAGCTCTCCGGTGCGCGCTTCTCGTTCCTGCGCGGCGGTCTCGCGCGCCTGCATCGCGCGCTCGCGCAATTCATGCTCGACACGCATACGCGCGAGCACGGCTACACCGAGTGCTACACGCCCTACATCGTCAACGCCGAGACGCTCGTCGGCACGACGCAGTTGCCGAAGTTCGAGCAGGACATGTTCGCGGTGAAGAAGGGCGGCGCCGAAGGGGTCGAAGCAGCCGAAAAGCTGTATCTGATCTCGACATCGGAGATCACGCTGACCAATACGGTGCGCGACGAGATTCTCGCCGCCGACGCGCTGCCTATCAAGATCACCGCGCATACGCCGTGCTTCCGCTCCGAGGCGGGCAGCTACGGCAAGGACACGCGGGGAATGATCCGCCAGCACCAGTTCGACAAGGTCGAGCTCGTCTGGGTGACGAGGCCGGACGATTCGTACGACGCGCTCGAGGCGCTGACCGGCCATGCCGAGACGATCCTGCAACGGCTCGAGCTGCCGTATCGCGTTGTCGCGCTGTGCACGGCCGACATAGGCTTCGCCAGCGCGAAGACGTACGATCTCGAGGTGTGGCTGCCGGCGCAGAACACGTACCGCGAGATCAGCTCGTGCAGCAACTGCGAGGCGTTTCAGGCGCGGCGGATGCAGGCGCGCTACCGAAATGCACAGGGCAAGCCCGAGCTCGTGCATACGCTGAACGGCTCGGGCCTCGCCATCGGCCGCACGCTTGTCGCGATCATGGAGAATTACCAGCGCGCCGATGGCGGCATCGACGTGCCCGCCGCGCTGCATCCCTACATGGGCGGCATGAAGCTCATCGCCGCCGGCGCACGAGCCTAGCGGCATCTCCTTCGGCACTACGCATGCGGGGACACCCGCGCGTTGAATCGTTGCAAGCGGGAGGCGAGATGATGGCCACACGAGCAAACATGCGAACGTCGGGCTCATGTGCGAGCGCATGGCTCGCATGTGCGATGTTCGTCGGATCGATCACGGTTGCGCGTGCCGACGAAGGCGTGTGGACGTTCGATCATCCGCCGACGCAAGCCATCAAGTCGACCTACGGGTTCGACGTCGGGCGCGAATGGCTGGACGCGCTGCGTCTTTCCGCGGTACGGGTAGGAGGAGGCGCCTCGGGCGCGTTCGTTTCGACCGACGGGCTCGTGCTCACCAACCACCACGTGGCGCTGTCGTGTACGCAGGAGCTGTCGACCGCGAGCCGTGATTTCGTGCGCGACGGATTCGTCGCGCGCTCGCGAAAGGATGAACGCACGTGCCCGGGTTATGAGGTGCGTCGTCTCGAATCGTTCGACGACGTCACCGATGCGATGCGCGCGGCGGTGAGCTCCACCGACGAAGCGGCGGTCACCGCCGAGCGCAACATCGCCATTGCACGTCTCGAGAACGATTGCAGCGCAACCACCGGACTGCGCTGCGAAGTCGTTACGCTGTATCGCGGCGCGGTCTATCAGGTTTACCGGTACCGCGTCTGGACCGACGTGCGCCTGGTCATCGCGCCCGAAGCGCGCATCGGGTTTTTCGGCGGCGATGCTGACAACTTCGTCTTCCCGCGATTCGACCTCGATTTCGCGCTGCTGCGCGTCTATGACCACGGGCAACCGCTGAAGACGCCGCATCACCTGCGGGTGGGCCAAAGAGGCCTCGAAGAAGGCGACGTCGTGTTCGCGGCCGGCCATCCGTATTCGACCGATCGTCTGGTCACGCTTGCCCAGCTCGAGTTCGATCGCGACGCTCGTTATCCATGGATGATCGCGAGCGCGAAGCGGCAGCGGCAACTGTTGCAGCAGTTCGCCGCGCGCTCGGCGGAGTCGCGACGCCGCGCAGCCGGCAACCTGTTCGGCACCGAGAACTGGCTCAAGTCGATGGCCGGTGAATACAAAGCGCTGCAAGAGGTCGGGCTCATCAAGCGCAAGGCCGAAGAGGAAGCGCGGCTGCGCGCATACGCCGGCGCAATCGGCGACGCCGATCCGTGGAAGCGCATCGAAACGACGACCCGCAAGCAGGCGAGCGTGCTCAAGGAGTCATGGGTCGTCGGCTACGGATATCGAACGCTGTTCGGCACCGCCGGCCATCTTGTCGAGCTCGCGAACGAACGCGCGCTGCCGGACGGCGAGCGGCTCGCCAAATACAGGGACTCGGAGGTTCCGACGCTCGTGCTGCAGCTCACGCAGGATGCGCCGATCTACAAGGACCTCGAGATCGCGCGCGTCGCCGGCTATTGGCAGGAAGCGCTCGACACGCTCGGCGCCGATCATCCCTTCGTCAAGCGCGTGCTCGGTGGCCGATCGCCACTCGACGCTGCAACGGCTGCGATCGAAGCGTCGAAGCTCGATCGCGTCGACGAGCGCAAAAGGCTCGTCGATGGCGGACTCGCGGCCGTTAACGCATCATCCGATCCGTTGATCGTGCTTGCCCGATCGGTGTATCCGTTGCGCAGGCGCCTTGCCAAGTTCGAGGAAGTCGAGATCGACACACCGATCCGCCAGGGGGCCGACGCGATCGGACGTCTGCGATTCAAGAGATCGGGCACCGACACGTATCCCGATGCGACGGGCACGTTGCGCTTGAGCTATGGCGCCGTGCGCGGCTACGACGCCGATGGCACGCTCACGCCGTGGCGCACGAACTTCTGGGGCCTTTATGCGCGCAGCGCAGCGTTCGGCGCGCAGTCGCCGTTCGACCTGCCTGCGACATGGGTTGCCAAGCAACGCCAGCTCGCGCTCGGCACGCCGCTCAATTTCGTCTCGACGCTCGACATCATCGGCGGCAGCTCGGGATCGCCGGTGGTCGACCGCGACGGCGCCCTGGTCGGCCTCATCTTCGACGGCAATCTCGAGGCGCTGGCCGGACGTTACGTCTACACCGACGACAAGGCGCGGGCGATCGCGGTCGACGCACGCGCCATCGTCGAGGCATTGACGAACGTATACGGCGTCCGCCATCTCGTCGACGAAATGACGCGCCGCTGACGCTATTTCAGCGCATGTTGCCGGTATGGCCGAGCGAATAGCGGCCCGGCTGCGGCCACACGGTGAGACCGTGCGGCTCCTTGCCGACAGGAATGCTCTTCACCTTGCCGGCGCCCGTGTCGACGGCGTAGACGACATCGTCGAAGCGCGCCGAGAGCCAAAGCCACTTTCCGTCCGCGCTGATGTTGCCCATGTCCGGGCTGCCGCCGCCGGGCAGCGGCCACGTCGCTTCCACCTTGCGCGTCGCGAAGTCGACGACCGAGATGCTGCCCTTGCCCTTGGGCTTGCCGTGGATCCGGTTCGATCCCCGGTTCGCGACGTAGAGCTTGCTGCCGTCGCGGCTCGGGTACAGGCCGTGCGCGCCGACGCCAGTCGGGATGAAGCCGATCTCCTTGAACGAATCGCCGTCGACGAGGAAGAGCCCGTCCGCTTTCATGTCGGCGACGTAGAACACCTTGCCATCGGGCGAGACGCGGATGTCCTGCGGCATCTTGCCTTTCGCAAGGCGCAGGAATCCGACCATCTTGCGGTCGACCAGATCGATCTTCGCAAGGCCGCCGTTGTACTCGCACGTGAAGATCGCGTAGCGGCCGTCGATCGAGAAGTCCGCGTGGTTGATGCCCTTGCATTCCTGCACGGGGATCGAGAACTGCAGCGCGAACGTGTGCGGATCGCGGAAGTCGAGACGCTCGAACGCCTCGGCGACAATGATCGCGGATTTGCCGTCCGGCGTGAAATACATGTTGTACGGGTCGTCGACGGAGATCGGTTTGCCCGGCTTGCCGGTCTTCGGGTCGATCGGCGTCAGGCTGCCGTCCCTGCGGCCCTCGGCGTTGTTGGCGACCCAAAGCGTCTTCAGGTCCCACGACGGCACGATATGCTGCGGATTGATGCCGACCTTGAATTTGTCGACGACGCGCAACGTCGCCGGGTCGATCACGTAGACGTCGTTCGATTTCACATGCGGCACGTACACGCGCGACAGGTCGTTCGCGATCGTCGGCGAGACTTTGCCTGCCGTCTGCTCGCTGTAGAGATTCGTCGGATCGACGACCGGCGGCATGCCGGGAACGGTCGTGACGGTTGCCGCCACTCCGGACAGGGCGGCCGGTTGCGCGTCGGCAGGAGCAAGCGGAATCGCGGCGAGCGCCATTGCGAGCGCACCTGCGACAGCGTTGATGCAATGAGGCGAATGCGTCACGTCAGATCCTGGAAGCGATGGGTAAGGGAGCGAGCGGTGCGTCCTTCGACAAGCTCAGGACGAACGGTGAGCGGTCCTTCGACAAGCTCAGGATGAACGGTGATCCGTCCTTCGACAAGCTGGGGACGAATGGGATGGAATCGATGGTGGGCTTCGACAAGCTCGGGGAAACGGGATGGAATCAACGCGGGACGGTCGCCTTGCGGATTGCCTCGACTGTTTCCTTAACGATCAGGTCGACGCCCAGTTGACCGAGCTCGGCGCTCGAGCGGCGAGGATCGCCGTAGACGCCGTCCGCGATCGCCGGCTTCGCCTGCATGCGATCGACGCGAACGAGCTTCGGATCGACAGCGAGCGCGAGCGACGTGTCGGCGAGGCCCGCGTGCGTGCCGATCTCGTCATCGCGCAAGCCGCGGCTTGCGAGGAGCTTGGCGTACGCCGTTTCGGCTACGCGGTAATACTCGGTGATCGCGTGCGCACGCGCCGGCGACTTCGCCCACTCGCGATTCAGACGCTGCGCGCTTGCCTTGAGCGCCGATTGGTAGCCGCCGTGGTCGCCGATGAACACGATGTCGCGAAAGCCGTGCAGCCGAAAGCTTCGCGCAGCGGATTCGAGCAGCCGCTCGAACGGGTCGGTCGGCACGGTGATCGTGCCCGGAAAGCGCATATGCGCAGTCGGCGGCTCGATGCCGCCTTCGGGAACGTAACCGAGCACCGGCGCGATCAGCGCGTTGCCGAGCGAGCGCGCGATCCGTTCGGCAAGCGCGTGCACGCGCACGTTGTGCTTGCCGAGCACCATGTGCGGGCCGTTCTGCTCGGTGCCGCCGATCGGGACGATGATCGTCGTCTTGCCGCTCGCGATCTCGTCGCGCAATTCGGTCCACGTGAGCTCCTCGACAAAAGGCGACGACGCAGCGCGCGCGAGCTCGACCGGCGCAGCGGCGAGAAGGACAGCGAGGAGGGCGATACGCGACAGGCGGTCAATCACGCGCGCATCATAGGCGATCGCGAGCGGCCGCCGCAATTCAGGGTTTACCGCTCTCGTCGGCGATCACCCGCAGCCGCGGTCCATGCGACGGCTGCTGCGCGAGCAGCACATCGTAATAGGCGCGCACGCGGTCGACGAACGCGACCGGCATGCCGCCGCGCGCGTAGCCGAGCTTCGCCTGCTCGTAGTATTCCGGGTCCGCGAGAAGCGGCAGCGCCTTCTTCACGTCGCTCCAGGCGTCGGGATTGAGCTGCTGCTTCTGCGCCAGAATGCGCGCATCCTCGAGATGGCCGAGCCCGATGTTGAACGCCGCGAGCGCGAGCCAGGTTCGATCGGGCTCACCGATGCGATCGGGTATCTTGTCCTTCAACGTTCGCAAGTAGCGTGCGCCCGCCATGATCGCGGTGTGCGGGTCGAGCCGGTCGATGACGCCGAGATGGCGCGCCGTTTCCTCGGTGAGCTGCATCAGCCCGCGCGCGCCCGTCTCGCTGGTCGCGATCGGATCCCACTGCGATTCCTGATACGCGACCGCCGCGAGCAGCCGCCATTCGATGCCGCTCGTTTCCTGCGCTTCCTGGAACAGCGCGGCGAACTGCGGCAGTATCTTGCGCATGCGCTGCTGGAACACCTCGGCGTCGATCCGCTGCACTTCGCCGGCATGCGCAAAGTAGCGCTCGGTCAGGCGGGCGAGCGTGCCGTCGCGTTTGCGTCGCTTGATGAAGACGTCGAGGTCCTCGCGCAGCTTCGAGAACGACGGCGACACCGCCCACGCGAGCTCGCGGCGGTCGCCGGCGGAGAACGCGACGCTGTAGCTCAAATAGATGTTGCGCGAGATCGTCGCCTCGTTGGACGCGACGATCGCGTAACCGAGGCGGCCGTCGCTCACTTGCGCGATCAGCGAATCGGCGGTGGGTGCCGTCAGCGGCGCCCAGCGCACTTCCGGATGCGCAGCGCGCACGCGCGCGATCTGCGGCTCGAGCCCGGTCGCATCGAGATAGGCGACCTTCTCACCTGACAGGTCATTCCAGCTCGCCGGCTTGTAGCCGTCGCTGTTGTAGATGACGACGGGCTCGACGTCGACATAGCCGAGCGTCCACAGCGGCACCGATTCGCCCGGCCCGGGAGCGACCGAAAAGCCCGGCGTGGGTGGATCGGCCGGCGCCGGGCGAAACAAGCCGCCGACGCCGACGTGCGCGACGCCGGCTGCGACGGCATCCACCAGTTGTGCGGCCGATTCGGCGACGACGATCTTCAACGGCAGACCGTTCTCCGCTGCGAAAAGCTGAAGCAGGTCGGCGTCGAATCCGGCGGGCTGCCCGTCGGCGCCGATGAAATACGTCGCGGGTCCGGCGCGTACCAGCACGACCAGCGCGTTGGCCGGCGTGGGCGTGGGCAGTCGCTTCGGCGGCGCGTTGACGCGCTCCACGACGACGAGCGTGAGCGCGAGCGCGAGCATCAGGCCGGCGGCTGCGGCGAATCGTTGCACGTGCGCGCGGATTCCTCGTTGATGAAGGGTGTCACAACGCCCGCGGACGATTATAGCGAGCGCGTCGATGCCGTCACGCTCGATCCGCCGTGCGGTTGATCGAGAACGCGTAAGCGCGCATAATTAATACCTTGCGCTCGCCTCGCGCTCCGATCAACGGCGGGTCGCCCCGCATTGCGGCGTCGTGAACCTGGTCAGGTCCGGAAGGAAGCAGCCACAGCGATTCACCGTAAGTGCCGGGGGAACGGCTCGCCACCTATCGTGCTTTCGTGTCGTCCCGTCCCTCGGCTACGCTCGGGATAGACTTCGGCCGGAATCCAGCGTCGTTGACTGGTAAAGTCACTGGGTCCCCGCTGAAGTTGATCCCGAGCGTAGCCGAGGGACGGGGACGACAATCGCCCGCGAAATAGCCGCTTCGTTCGGCCGTCAAGCCTCTCGCCCATGAGCTACCAGGTACTCGCCCGCAAGTGGCGGCCGAAGACGTTCGCCGAGCTCGCAGGCCAGGAGCACGTCGTTACCGCGCTCACCAACGCGCTCACGCGCGGGCGGCTGCATCACGCGTATCTGCTGACGGGGACGCGCGGCGTCGGCAAGACGACGATCGCGCGGATCCTCGCTAAAAGCCTCAACTGCGCGACCGGGGTTACCGCAACGCCATGCGGCGTCTGCGCGTCGTGCATCGATATCGACGCCGGCCGCTTCGTCGATCTGCTCGAGCTCGATGCCGCGTCGAACACCGGCATCGACAACATGCGCGAGATCCTCGACAACGCGCGCTACGCGCCGACGGTGGGCCGCTACAAGGTTTACCTGATCGATGAAGTGCACATGCTGTCGAAGGCGGCGTTCAACTCGATGCTGAAGACGCTCGAGGAGCCGCCCGAGCACATCAAGTTCGTGCTCGCGACGACCGATCCGCAGAAGATCCCGGTCACCGTGCTGTCGCGCGTGCTGCAGTTCAACCTGAAGCAGCTGCCGCCGGCGCTCATTGCCGAGCGGCTCACCGAAATCCTCGCCGCCGAGCAGGTCGCGAGCGATGCGTCGGCGGTCGCATTGATCGCACGCGCGGCCCAGGGATCGATGCGCGACGCGCTGTCGCTGCTCGACCAGGCGATCGCATACGGCGGCGGCGAAGTGCGCGAGGCGGCCGTGCGCGCGATGTTGGGCGCCGTCGACACGCAGTACGTCTATCGGATCGCCGAAGCGCTGCTCGCGGGCGATGGCGCGGCGCTGCTCGCCGAGTCCGACGCGATGGCCGAGCGCAGCGTCTCGTTCGCCTCCGCGCTCGAGGAGCTTGCATCGCTCTACCACCGGATCGCGGTCGCGCAGACGGTGCCTTCGGCCGCCGAGTCGTTCGACGACGCGCAACGCGTCGGCGCGTTCGCGTTGCGGATGGGCGCCGAGCACGTGCAGCTCGCCTATCAGATCTGCGTGCAGGGCCGCGCCGATCTCGCGCTCGCGCCTGACGAGGCGACCGGGTTTTCGATGACGCTGTTGCGGCTGCTCGCTTTCGAGCCGGCGTCTTCGTCGGCGAAGAGCGCAGGCGGCAGCGGCGGCGCGATGCCGCGCGACGAGCGTCCGAAGCGCACGACACCGATCGTCGAGGCGCCGACGCAAGAAAGCCGAGCTGCGAACGGCGCCGACATCCGCCCCGTCATCGCGGCCTCCGGCGGCGATTCGATCGTCGCCGGAATACCGCTACCGCAGGCCTCTGATGCGTGGCCCGCGTTCGTCGCCGGCCTCAAGCTCTCCGGCATTGCGGGACAGCTCGCCGCGCAAAGCGCGTTCGTGCGTTGCGAGGGGCGGATGCTGACGCTCGCGGTTCCCGCAACTCACAAGCACTTGGTCGATCCAACGTATGCGGACCGGCTGCGCACCGCACTCGAGCAGGCGACCGGGCAGAAGCTGAAGCTCGCGTTCGAGGTCGCCGATACCGCGGCCGCGTCGCTCGCCGCGCAGATGAGCCGCGAGCGGGCCGAGCAGAAGGCAGCGACAGAGGCGGCATTTCGCGACGAGCCGTTCGTGCGCGATCTGGTCACGCGATTCGATGCGACGGTGAAGCCCGACTCGATCAAGCCGATTTGATAGTCTCGTCGCGCGATGAGCCCGCGCACGACCATAGGAGCCCTCGATGATGAAGAACCAGCTCGCCGGCCTGATGAAGCAGGCGCAGCAGATGCAGGACAACGTGAAGAAGGCGCAGGAGGAGCTTGCGCGCACCGAGGTCGAAGGGCAGTCGGGCGCAGGGCTCGTCAAGGTCGTGATGACGTGCCGCTACGACGTGAAGCGCGTGACCATCGATCCGTCGCTGCTGACGGAAGAGCGCGAGATGCTTGAGGACCTCGTTGCCGCGGCGTTCAACGACGGCGTGCGCCGCGTGGAGGCGACGACGCAGGAGAAGATGGCGAGCGCCACCGTGGGCATGCCGATGCCGCCGGGATTCAAGCTGCCGTTCTAGATCAGGCATACCGTCATGCATGGTTCGTCGTCCCCGCGAACGCGGGGACCCAGCGACTTTCGTTGCAAGACACTGGATTCCCGCCTCCGCGGGAATGACGATTGCGTATGAACGACGGCACCCCTCAGCGGCGTCCTCTCGCCGCCGCCGAGCCGCTGTCGAGCATGGACGAGCTTGCGCGCTCGCTGCGCTGCCTCCCGGGCGTGGGCCCGAAGGCCGCGCAACGGATGGCGCTGCACCTGCTGCAACACGATCGCGAAGGCGCGCTGCGGCTCGCGCATGCGCTCGAGAACGCGACGCAAAGCGTTCGCCACTGCGAGCGCTGCAACACGTTCACAGAGGACGAGCTCTGCACGTTGTGCCGCTCGGCCAAGCGCGATCCGGCGCTGCTGTGCGTCGTCGAAACGCCGGCGGACCTGCTGATGATCGAGCAGACGCAGGCGTATTCCGGCCTCTATTTCGTGCTGATGGGACGGCTGTCGCCGCTCGACGGAATCGGCCCGAAGGAGATCGGGCTCGACCGGCTGCTGAAGCGCGCGACCGACGGCGTCGTGCGCGAGGTCATCCTCGCAACCAACTTCACGAACGAGGGCGAGGCGACGGCGCATTACGTCGGCGAGCTCATCGCCGCGCGCGGCCTTGCGGTGAGCCGGCTCGCCCGCGGCGTGCCTGTCGGCGGCGAGCTCGAGTACGTCGATGCCGGAACGCTCGCGCAGGCGTTGCGCGAGCGGCGCTCGCTCTCGACCTGACGCTGCGTCGATACGTCAAGGCGTGGCGCAACGCCGCACGCACCGGCTGGGCGGGTATGGACGCGGCGACGCCACTGCGTATAATCCCCTGTTGACTCAACGGCCAGAAAAGGCGGCTCCAACCGCTTGCCGTTCGATCTCGTGGCCTGCCGCCGG